>Ga0307374_10009622_pt1 | contig 14205 bp, 13 predicted proteins | sample OX3MG_FD_202532 | JGI IMG/M metagenome (GOLD analysis project Ga0307374, IMG submission 202532) | Soil microbial communities from Risofladan, Vaasa, Finland - OX-3 | ecosystem: Environmental > Terrestrial > Soil > Coastal area > Acid sulfate soil | place: Finland: Risofladan, Vaasa | collected... | reverse complement strand
CGGCTTCTGGCGATCATGGCGCGGCTGCGCGACCCGGTTTCGGGCTGTCCTTGGGACGTCGCGCAGAGCTTCAAAACGGTCGCGCCCTATACCATCGAGGAAGCTTACGAGGTCGCCGAGGCTGCCGAGTTGGACGACACCCCGGCGCTCAAGGACGAGCTTGGCGACCTGCTGCTCCAGATCGTGTTCCATTCGCGCATGGCCGAGGAAGCCGGCAGCTTCGCCTTCGACGATGTTGCCCGGGCGATCGGCGACAAGATGGTCCGGCGCCATCCGCATGTCTTTGGCGCGGTCGCGATCGATTCGGCGGCGGCGCAGACGATCGCCTGGGAGGAGCAGAAAGCGGCCGAGCGTGCGGCCCAGGGTGCCGCCAGCGCGCTCGACGGGATTGGGACCGGCATGCCCGCCCTCACCCGCGCCGCGAAGCTCCAGCGCCGCGCCGCGCGTGTCGGCTTCGACTGGCCGGCGGTCGCGCCGGTCTTCGAGAAAATTGCCGAGGAGATCGCCGAGCTGCACGCGGCCATGAGCGAAAGCCGCGACCGCGTCGAGGACGAGCTCGGCGATCTGCTGTTCGCCGTGGTCAATCTGGCGCGCAAGCTCGATCACGATCCCGAGCAGGCCTTGCGCCGCGCCTGCCGCAAATTCGAGCGCCGCTTTCGCCGCGTCGAGACGCTCTTGGCCGAGGGCGGCAAGGCGCCTGGCACTGCGACCCTCGACGAGATGGAGGCGAAATGGCAGGAAGCGAAAAAAGAGGAAGACTGAGGCATTGAGCCTCGGCAATCAGCCAAGTCCCATTCCGTCACCCCGATGCAGACCGGAATCGATCCCGGTGCCTCGTGGTTGGCGAATGGACCCGGATCGCGCCGCTTACCCGGTGGTCCGGGGTGACGCGCCGAACGCGCGTCATTTGATGCGCGAAGCGGCCTCTTTCACCATGCTCAGATCGGCATAAGGCTTCACGTCGAGCTTCGCCTTGAGGAAGCCGACCTGTTGCTGCGCATCGACCGCGCGCTGCAAATTGGGAATATTGGGCAGCATGTTCGGGTCGCGATAGAGATCCCGCTTGCCGTAGACCCATTGCAGATTGGCGGGTGGCTGCTTGGTCAGCCGCGCCGCGATCGCGACCACCGCGTCGTGATTCTTCGGGTCGGTGAGATAGCGCGTCGCGCGGATCGCGTCTTCGAACAGATCGACCAGCGCGGCGCGGTTCTTTTGGATGAAATCCTTATGCGCGGTCCAGATCACGAATTGCGAGGGACCGCCGAGCGCCTGGACCGAGGTGAAGAGCGGCCGCGCCAGCGCCTGGAAAGTCGGCGTCGCGACGAAGGGCAGCACGCCAGCAACCAGATCGGCTTTCTTTTGCGCGAGCAGCGATTCCATGTTCGGAAAGCCCGCCTCGATCGCGGTGTAGTCGCGCGGCGTCTCGAGCCCGTGCCGCTTCAGCATCACCCGGATCGCGATATCGACCGCCGAGCCGGCGCCGACATCCGCGATCACCTTGCCCTTCAGATCCTCGATCTTCTTGATCGGCGAGTCCTTGGCCACCCAATAAGCGCCCGATTGGTGGCCGCCGGCACCGTCCTGCGCCTCATCGGCGATGAAGCGCAAATCTTTCATGCCTGCGTTCTCGATCGCGAGGGCGAAGGACGAATAGGCAAGATCGGCGATATCGAGATCGCCCGAAGCGAGCGCCGTGATCATCGGCGGCGTGCCGGCGAAATGCTCCGGCGTGACCGTGTAGGTCTTGCCGTAATGGGTCATCAGGTCTTTTTTCTCGTAGATGATCGAGGCCCAGTTCGCGACCGGGATCACCCAGGCGATCCGCACGTTCACCGGCGGCTGCTGCGCCTGCGCGCCGCCCGCGCCGAGCGCCAACACCGTCGTCGCCAGTGCGGCGGATAAAATCGCTGCGAGGCGCATCGCTTTTCCTCCCTATCGTTCGGCTGCCGTCGATCGGCGGCCGCTTGTTTGCGGCCGCCAGCAGAAAGCCGAGCGGCTTTTTTGTCAACCGTGGGCAGTCCGGGCCGTGGGCAGGCTTACGGCTTCGCCAGCAGATGCAAGAGGCTCGACGTGTCCCATCGTCCGCCGCCGCGCTCCTGCACGCGCTCGTAAAATTGATCGACCAGCGCGGTGATCGGCAGCGCCGATTTGTTGCGCCGCGCCTCGGTAAGGCAGATCGCCAGGTCCTTGCGCATCCAATCGACCGCGAAGCCGAAATCGAATTTGCCGTCGAGCATTGTCTGATAGCGGTTCTCGAGCTGCCAGGATTGCGCCGCGCCCTGAGCGATGACCTCGGCTGCCTTCCGCGCATCGAGCCCGGCGCGGGTCGCAAAATTCAGCCCTTCGGCAAGACTCTGGACGAGCCCCGCGATCAGTATTTGATTGACCATCTTGGTGAGCTGGCCGTTGCCGGCCGGCCCCATATGCGTGACCGCGCGGCCGTAATGCGCCATCACGGTCTCGGCGCGCGCATAGCTCGCCGCCTCGCCGCCGACCATGATCGTGAGCTTGCCGCTCTCGGCACCGGCCTGCCCGCCCGAGACCGGGGCATCGAGAAAGCCAAGCCCCCTCGCCTTCGCCGCGCGGTCGAGCTCGCGCGCCAGCTCGGCCGAGGCCGTGGTGTGATCGACCAGGATCGCGCCCTTGCTCATGCCTTTGAGCGCACCGCGCTCGCCCAGCACCACCTGGCGCACATCGTCGTCATTGCCGACGCAGGAGAAGACGATTTCCGCGCCCGAAGCCGCCTCGGCCGGCGTCGCGCGCGCCGCGCCGCCATGCTGCTGGGTCCAGGCACGCGCTTTGGCCTCGGTGCGATTGTAGACCGTCACCGCGTGGCCGGCTTTGGCTAGATGCCCGGCGATCGGAAAACCCATCACGCCGAGGCCGAGGAATGCGAGCTTCATGCTGTCACCTGATCGCTTCTACATATGCACGGCGAGTTTCATCCGATCGTTGCCGCGCTGAATCTCAAGCTTCACGACGCTCCCGGGCTTAGCGTTGTCGATAATTCCGCGGGCGGCGGCGGGATCCGGCAGAGGCTGTCCGTCGAACGAAATCAGAATATCGCCTGGCTTCACCCCGGCAACTGCTGCCGGACTGTTTGGCGTCACCACGACGATGAAGAGCCCGTCCGGAAAAGTATAATTGAACTTCGACGCGCTTGCCGGCAGGTAGCTGATGCCGAGCGTGGGACGGGTCGATGCAGGCGGCGCATTTGCGACCGAACCACTATGGCCGCCTGGCGGCGAACCGCCGGGGCCGCCTGGCGGCAAACCGTCGGTCCAGGCGGCGCGTGGTCCCAAGACTTTGTCGATCTCGGCGAATTGCGCGGCGATCATCGCCGGCGTTATCGCAATGTCGTAGTATGTGCCGTCCCACGCTGACAGCCGCACGCGATAGCCCGAGGCGGCGTGAGCGCGCAACGCCGCGTCAGGCACGATCACGTTGACCAGCTCCGTCCGGTTGTCAATGGACCTATTCCGCTCCCGCTTGATCGGCACCAGAAACAGGGTCTCGCTGGTATCGTCTGCCGCAAAGCGAAAATTGAAAAAGTCGCCTGCGTGATCGATCTCGATCTCGATGACATGCGTGACGGCATGGGTCTGCCTGTCGATAAGCGTGACGAGGCGGTAATTGTCTTTGACGCCGAAAAACGGATTATGGATCATCATCGGGCCGATGACATCGAGCGTTTTGCTGAACTCGCTGGCCTCCAGTTCCGCACGCACGCCTGGAACTTCTGCCGGCGGCACGCAGCCCGCGAGAAGCCCAAGCAGCAAAGTGGAAATGACCGCCGACCCGATCGTGCGACCCATCGTCATCCCCTGAATCGATCCAAGCTATCCCGATCGAGAGGCGATTGGCAAGAACATTTAGGGAACAACGACGCTATTGGCGAGCGCGCCCCGTGTGAAATCGCCCGAGATCGGCCTCGCTGAGGCGCACGGCGATATGGGCGTGGCGCTCGTCGTCGTCGCGCTCGACCACCTCGCCATGCCGATAGAGCCACGCGATCGCAGCGCCGTCGTCCAAGGGGATATCGAGATGCGCGGTGTGGCGGCTGGCATCGAGCCGGCGATCCACCAGCGCCAGCAATTCGCCGCAGCCCTCGCCGGTCGCGGCCGAGATCGGCACGGCGGCAAGATTGCGCCGGCTCTGGTTGCGCAGCGCGATCTTTTTCTCCTCGGGCAGGAGATCGACCTTGTTAAGTGCCTCGATCAGGCCGTTCTCGACCGTCTCGCCGAGGCCGAGCTCGCCGAGCACGGAATGGACGTCGCTGCGCTGCGCCTCGCTCTCCGCGTGATGCACGTCGCGGACATGGACGATGAGGTCGGCGGATGTCACCTCTTCGAGCGTGGCGCGGAACGCCGCGACCAAGGGCGTCGGCAGATCGGAGACGAAGCCGACGGTATCGGACAGGATCGCGTTGCGGCCCGAGGGCAGCGGCAGCAGCCGCATGGTCGGATCGAGGGTCGCAAAGAGCTGGTCGGCGGCAACCACCTCGGCGCGCGTCAGCCGGTTGAACAGCGTCGATTTGCCGGCGTTGGTATAGCCGACCAGGGCGACGACCGGATACGGCACGCGCTTGCGCGCGTCGCGGTGGAGCGCGCGGGTGCGCTTCACGGTGTCGAGCTCGCGCTTCAGGTGCGCGATGCGGTCGGTGATGAGGCGGCGGTCCATCTCGAGCTGGCTTTCGCCCGGCCCGCCGAGAAAGCCGAAGCCGCCGCGCTGCCGCTCCAAATGGGTCCAGGACCGCACCAGCCGCGAGCGCTGATAGGTCAGCGCGGCGAGCTCGACCTGAAGGCTGCCTTCATGGGTGCGTGCGCGCGCTCCGAAAATCTCGAGGATCAGCCCGGTCCGGTCGATGACCTTGCATTTCCATTCGCGCTCGAGGTTGCGCTGCTGCACCGGCGTTACGGCCGCATCAACCACCGCGACCGCGATCTCCTGCGCCGTCACCAGCTCGCCGAGGCGCTTGACCGTGCCGGCGCCCAGAAGCGTGCCCGGCCGCCACGCGCTCGTGCGGATGACCTCCGCGGCCACCACGTCGAGCGCAATCGCGCGCGCCAGCCCGATTGCCTCGTCGAGGCGCATCTCGGGCGTCCGCGCGGCGTCGCCGCGCGTCGAACCGGCAGATCGCAGGACCGGATGAACGACCAGGCAGCGTCCGACCGAGGCGGCGCGCGCGCCCTGCGTCTCGACCATCCGCTCAGACTTCTTCGGCGGACTGTCCCGGCTCGAAGAGCTGGATCGGCCCCGCCGGCATCACCGTCGAGATCGCATGCTTGTAGACGAGCTGCGAATGCGCATCGCGGCGCAGCAGCACGCAGAAATTATCGAACCAGGTGATGATTCCCTGCAGCTTGACGCCATTGACGAGAAAAACGGTGACCGGCGTCTTGTTCTTGCGGACGTTGTTGAGAAAGACGTCCTGAACATTCTGAGTCTTATCAGCCGACGACATGGGGATTCCCCTTCTTGAATTATTGCGGCCGGTCGGACCCGAGGGCCCGCGCCAGCCGATAGTGAGGACTGGACAATGTCCATTGGATACCAAAATTGGGTGGCAAAGGGAAATCACAAGGGCGCGCGCCGGGAATTTGTGTTTTGTCGCGGCGAGCGTCAGAATTGCCGGGTATGCCAATGGTATTCAACCGATTTCGTCGCTTTGCCGTGCTCGCCGGAACGGTTCTTGCCCTGGCCGGCTGCAGCGGCATGAGCGAACTGGGTTTCGACACCAAAATGGCGGTCGGCAGCGTCAGTCTGGTCGATCGCTGCAGCGATTTCATGCACCTTGCCTATCCCGAGAGCAGCATCGCTGTCTCGGGCAGTCATGTCGCCGCCGGGACCGAGAACGCGACCATCACGGTCGAGGGCGTTCGCAGCGACGTGCCGGCGAACTCGGCCTATGCGCGCGACGTCGCGGTCGAATGCCGCTTCGAGGGCGGGATTCTCACCGGCTTTCGCTGGACAGCGGGTCCGGTTCGCCCCGCAAGCAGCGGCTCAGTGCCGTAAAGCCGTCGAACCGAAGCAGCGGCGGGAAGCGCACGAAACCCTCATCCTCTGCATCCAAGACACCGACCAGCACGCCGACGCAGCCGGCACGCGACGCGCATTCCATGTCGAGCGCGGTATCGCCGACATACCAGACATCGGGACCGGCAAAGCCCGATCCGTCGAGCGCATAGAGCATCGCCTCCGGGTCAGGCTTATCCGCACTGGCGTCGCCGGCGCCGACGATGCGCGCGAAATAGCTTTGCCAGCCGAGATGCTCGGCCTCGTGTCGCAGGATGCGGCCGGTCTTGTTGCTGAGCACCGCGAGGTGAAAGCCCGCGCCTTGCGCCTCGGCGAGCAGCGCCGCCGCCCCGGCTATGGGCGCCAGCCGCGCGATATGGATCGCGGTGAAATGATCGAGATAGAGCTTGCGCGCCTCGTCCCAACGCGCGCCGAACAGCGCCGGGAACGCATCGCGCAAGCTATGGCGCACGCGCGCCTTGGTCTCGGCGAGCGTCCACGGCGCATGCCCCATCGCCGTGAAGGTCTGGACCAGCGCCTCATGGATGGTCGCCCAGGAATCGACCAGCGTATTGTCCCAGTCGAAGACGATCGCGCGCGGCGTTGTTGTCACCGCCGGCCCGAGCCGCCGCCCGCGACGTAATCGGCATAGAGCGCGCCGAGCTTCCGGCCGAGCGGGCCGGGCTTGCCGTCGCCGATCGGCGTGTCGTCGATCGTCACGACCGGCAGGACGAAATTGGTGCTGCTGCTGAGCAGCGCCTCGGCCGCGACTTTGGCTTCGGCGACGCTGAACGGCCGCTCCGCGAGGCGCAGGCCCGACGCCGCGATCACGCGCAGCAGACCCTGACGCGTGACGCCGTTGAGGATGCCGCGATCCGCCTGGCGCGTCACCACCTCGCCCGCTCGAGTGACGATCCAGGCGTTGGATGACGTGCCTTCGGTGACGTTGCCGTCGCGATCGACTTGCCAAGCCTCGTAGGCGCCGGCTTGCTTGGCCTCTTCCTTGCCGAGCGCATTCGGCAGCAGCGCGATCGATTTGATGTCGGGACGCGCCCAGCGCAAATCCGGGATCGTGATGACCTTGATGCCCTCGGTCAGGAGTCGCGGATCGAGCAGCGGCTTGGCGCGCGCGGTCATCACGAGGGTCGGCCGCGCCGCCGCGGGAAAGGCGAAATCGCGCGGCGCCGCGCCGCGCGTGATCTGGAGATAGACGAAGCCCTCCTGCACGCGGTTGCGGCGCGCGAGCTCGGTCATCGTCGCAATGAGTGCGGCGTCGCTCATCGCAAACTGGATGCTCAGCGCCAAAAGCGAGCGCCGCAGGCGCTGGAGATGGAGGCCGGCATCGACGAACGCGTCGTTCCGGATCGCCACCACCTCGTAGCAGCCATCGGCGAATTGATAGCCGCGATCCTCGACATGCACGCATGCGTCGCGATGCGGAAGATAGCGGCCGTTGACATAGGCAATGCGCGACATCGCTGCGGCCGGCTCAGTTGGCTTCGGAGAGATCGGCCTTGGCGCCGGGCTCGTCGGGCGCGCGCTCGCCGCTGCCGCGCTCGGCGCTCAGGACGCCGAGCGATTTCAGCTTCCGGTGCAGCGCCGAGCGCTCCATGCCGACGAACGCCGCCGTGCGCGAGATGTTGCCGCCGAAGCGCGCGATCTGGGCAAAGAGATATTCGCGCTCGAACAACTCGCGCGCATCGCGCAACGGCAGCGCCATCAGCTCGCTGCCGCGATCCCATCGCACCACCGCCGGCGCGATCGAGCCGATCTCGGCGGGCAGCATCTCGGCGCGGATCGGCTCGCTCGGCGCGCTCGGCGCCATGATCAGGGTCCAATCGACCGCGTTCTTCAACTGCCGCACATTGCCCGGCCACTCATAAGCTTGCAGCGCCGCGATCGCGTCGTCGCCGAACTCGCGCGGCGGCAGGCGCGAGGTCTCCGCGGCACGCAGCATGAACGAGCGCGCAAGCGCCGGAATGTCCTCGATACGCTGGCGCAGCGGCGGCACATGCAGCGGCACGACCGCCAGCCGGTAGTAGAGATCTTCCCGGAAGCGCCCGGCGGCGATCTCGAGCGTCAGGTCGCGATTGGTCGAGGCGATGACGCGGACGTCGACCTTCACCCGCGTGCCGCCAACGCGCTCGAAGATCTGATCCTGCAGCGCGCGGACGATCTTGCCTTGAGTTTCAAGCGGCATGTCGGCGACTTCGTCGAGGAACAGCGTGCCGCCATGCGCCTGCTCGAAGGTGCCGACCTTGCGCGACGCGTCGGGACCTTCGGCGCCGGCATCGGTGCCGAATAGCTCGATCTCGAAGCGCTCCGGCCGCATGGTCGCGCAGCTCAGCACCACGAACGGGCCCTTGCCGCGGCGCGAGCCCGCGTGCATCAGCCGCGCCACCACTTCCTTGCCGGTGCCGGGCGCGCCGGTGATGAGAACGCGGCTGTTGGTCGGCGCGACGCGATCGAGCTGCTGGCGAAGCTGCACCACCGCATGCGAGGTGCCGATCAGCTCGTCGTCGCCGCCGGCGCGCTGCTTCAGCTCCTCGTTCTCGCGCTTCAGCCGCGCCGCCTCGACCGCGCGCTCGACGATGATCAGCAGTCGATCCGACTTGAACGGCTTCTCGATGAAGTCGTAGGCGCCGATTTTGATCGCCGCAACCGCGGTCTCGATGTTGCCGTGCCCGCTGATCATCACGACCGGAAGCTGCGGCAGCTCGCGCTTGACGATCTTCAGGATTTCGAGCCCGTCGAGCTCGCTGCCCTGCAGCCAGATGTCGAGCACGACGAGTGAGGGCTGGCGCGAGCGGATCGCGGCCAGGGCTTGGGTGCTGTTGCCCGCCTGACGGGTCTCGTAGCCCTCGTCTTCGAGAATGCCGCACATCAGCGTGCGGATATCGGTTTCGTCGTCGACCACCAGGATGTCGTTTGCCATGGCCTAGGCTTCCACCTGAGCGACCGGTTTCTCCACGCCGGCCTTCGACTCGGGCGGATGGAAGACCAGCTTTACCCGCGCTCCGCCGCCGTCGCGATCTTCGAGCACGAGCTCGCCGTGATGGTCTTCCATGATCTTCTTGACGATCGCAAGGCCGAGCCCGGTGCCCTTGGCATGGGTGGTGACATAGGGCTCGATCAAGCGCTCGCGTCCCTCTTTGGGCAGGCCGCGGCCATTGTCTTCGACCGACAGCACGACATCGCCGGCCTCTTGCCCCAACCGCATGACGATCGCGCCCGGCGGCGGATCGCCGTCGTTCGATTGAATCGACTCCGCCGCGTTCTTCAGGAGGTTGACGAGCGCCTGCGTCACTTGCCGCGAATCGCAATTGACCTTAAGCGGCACGCCCGGCAGGTCGGTCTCGATGCGAATTTCGGGCGTTGCCGCGCGCTGCAGGAACGCGGTCTGGCGCACGATCTCGTTCAGTTCTTCGTCGCGCAGCACCGGCGCCGGCATGCGCGCGAAAGACGAGAACTCGTCGACCATGCGGCCGATATCGCCGACATGACGGATAATGGTGTCGGTGCAAGCGGCGAAGGTCTCGCGGTCGTTGGAAATCTCCTTCAGGTATTTTCGCTTCAGCCGCTCGGCCGCGAGTTGGATCGGCGTCAGTGGATTCTTGATCTCATGCGCGATGCGGCGCGCGACATCGGCCCAGGCCGCCTTGCGCTGCGCGCCCTGCAGCTCGGTGATGTCGTCGAAGGTGACGACATAGCCTTTCGCCTCGCCCTCCAAGCGCTCGGCGGCGATGCGCACCAGCAGCGTATGGGCCCGGCCCGCGCGCACGAGCTGAAGTTGCGTTTGCGCATATCGGTCGGGCCGGCGCTCGGCTTCGTCGATCAGCCCCGCCATCTCGGGTACGATCTCGGCGAGGTCCTTGCCAATATGCTGGTCGAGATCGGTGCCGAGCAGCAGCGAGGCCGAGCGGTTCGGCAGATGGATGCGTCCCTGCTGGTCGAGCCCGATCACGCCGGCGGACACCCCCGACAGCACGGTCTCGGTGAAGCGCCGGCGCTGGTCGAGCTGGCGATTGGCTTCGATCAGCTCGCTCTGCTGGCTCTGGAGCTGATGCGTCATGCGGTTGAAGGCGCGCGACAGCGAGCTGAATTCCTCGTCGCTGTCGCCCGCTGGCACCCGTGCCGAGAGATCACCGCCGCGCACGCGCTCGGCCGCCGCGACCAGCGAGGCAATCGGCCGCGCCATGCGCGTCGCCAGCGCCAAGCCGACCCACACCGCGCCGGTCAGCAGCAACAACCCCACCGCGAAGAACACCACCGAGAACGCGACCTGGTAATCCGAGCGCTGTCCTTCGAGCTGCTCGTATTGCTCGACCGCGCTCTGCGTCTGCTTCACATGGGCGATGACGGTCGGATCGATGAAGCGGCCGGCATAGAGAAAGACGTCGCCGTACCGGTCGAGCCGTACCAGGGCGCGCACGCGGTCGTCGTTGTCGCTGGTCATGATCGCGACATCGCCGGCGCGCGCCGACGCGAGCGCCCAATCCGGAACCGGCTGCAGCTCGAGCGCGAAGCTGAAGCCGGTGCGCGCCAGCAGATGGCCTTGGCCGTCGAACACGATCGCCTCGGTCAGCGAGCGCAGCGCCGCCTGAGCGCGGACCACCTGATTGAAGCGCTGCGGGTTGAGGCTCAAGAGATTGGCGTCGCGATTGAGATCGTTCGCCATGCCGACGACATCGGCGCGGATAGTCTGCTGATGCTCGTGAAGATAGGCCTCGGCAACGGCGAGCGAGCCGGTGACTGCCGTATGGACGCGCTCGCTGAACCAGGCCTGGACGCCGAAGCTGAACAGCACGTAGGAGAAGATCGCGACAATAATGGTCGGGATCACCGCGACCAGGCTGAATAGCACCACGAGCCGCGTGTGTAGCCGCGAGCCGGCAAGGCCACGCCGCCGCTCGGTCCAAAGCTGCACCAGCCGCCACGCCAGGATCGCGATCAGCGGCAGCAGCAGGATAAAGTTCAACAGCAGGAAGAGTTGGTCGAGATGCGGCACCGCGGCGCCGGGCCACACGCCGCGCAGCGCCGCCAGGGTGGCGAAGCCCGACAGCAGCGCGAAGACACCCAGCGTGAGGGCGAGCTTACGCGCCAGTCCGACTCTCCCGGCCCAGAGGACGAATCCCCGCCATTCGCTCATCGCATCACTTTAGGCTGCGGGCGACATCGATGTCCAATTAACGCAATCCATTTTCTTTATCTAGGCGCGACGCTTCACGTCGGTCTTCACAAAATCGTCGCCTTTGAACAGCAGCGCCTCGTCGCGTATGATCGCCAGAGCATAAGAAAAGCAATCGCCGTAATTGAGGCTGGCGGGATGGCGTCCTTTGCCAAAGCGCCGCCATCCACGACGTGCCATGTCGGCTTGATCAGCGTCGACGGGCACAATTTCAATGTCCGCTCGTGCAAGCCAAAGGTCGAGTTCACGACCGCCGGCGTTGCCTAAACGCGTTTCGATAATGATCGATGTTTCGACCAATGTCGCCGCGGACATCAACCTTATGGGATCGTCGGCGATCTGCCGCTCGAGCGATGCCGCGTCCGACTCATTGAACAGAATGCCCGCGACTGCGAAGCGTCGACAACCATCAGTGCGGCAACCCGCTCTCGTCATAGCCAAGGACCAGATCGGGCAAGCGAGCGTCAACGACCGGCAGATCGGAGCAACGTTGCCGGATCGCCGCCAAGTCTTCGAGCAGCATCGCTTTGCGATGAGCGCCGCCAACACGACGCAAGCGTTCTTCGAGCGCTTTTTTGGTGGCAATTGTGATGCTTTCGCCTGTCCGCTCGGCAAGATCGCGGGCAAGCCGCTCAGTTTCGGGATCCTTTATACTCAGGGACATGGCCTTACATCCTAGCTACCCAAATAGGTATATTATAGAGGGACGATCGGCAAGCGCTTCGATGGCTTACGCAGCGGTTCCCTATTTGAGGCCGCGGGCGACATCGATGTCCAATTCGCGTACCTTCTTGCGCAGCGTGTTGCGGTTGAGGCCGAGGAGCTGCGCCGCTTTAAGCTGATTGCCGCGCGTCGCGCTGAGGCTCAGCTGGATCAGCGGCCGCTCGATCTCGCGCAAGACGCGATCATAAAGTCCCGCCGGCGGCAGGCCGCCCTTATGCGCGGCGAAGTAATCGCGCAGATGGCGCTCGGCCGCAGAGCTGAGGCTGTCGTCGCCGTTCCCCGCAGCCGTGGCTTGCGCGGCCGGCGCTTCGGAAAGCTCGGCCTCGATCGCGTCGACTCCGATCATCTCTTGCGAATAAAGCGCGGAGAGCCGGCGCACCAAATTTTCGAGCTCGCGCACATTGCCGGGCCAGCGATAGGCCTTGAGGCGGTCCATCGCCGCCTGATCGATCGACTTGATCGGCAGCCCCTCCTGGCCCGCCTGAGCGAAGAAGTGCCGCATCAGCGCGGGAATATCCTCGGCGCGCTCGCGCAGCGGCGGCAGGCGGATCGGCACCACGTTGAGGCGGTAGAACAGATCTTCGCGGAACAGGCCCTGGCGGATGAGCTGGCGCAGATCGCGATGGGTCGCGGCGATGATGCGGACATCGGCGCGGATCGGCGAGCGCCCGCCGACGGTGGTATATTCGCCCTGCTGCAGCACGCGCAAGAGCCGCGTCTGCGCCTCCAGCGGCATATCGCCGATCTCGTCGAGAAACAGCGTCCCGCCCTGCGCTTGCTCGAAACGCCCGACGCCGCGCGCCATCGCGCCGGTGAACGAGCCCTTCTCGTGGCCGAAGAGTTCGCTTTCGATCAGCTCGCGCGGGATCGCCGCCATATTGATCGCCACGAACGGGCCGGCGCGGCGCTTGCCGTAATCATGCAGCGCGCGCGCCACCAGCTCCTTGCCGGTGCCGCTCTCGCCGGTGATCATCACCGTCAAGTCGGTGCCCATCAGCCGCGCCAGTACGCGATAGATTTCCTGCATCGCCGGCGAGCGGCCGATGAGCGGGAGCTGCTCCTCGGTATCTTCGGCAGCGGCAGCGGCGCTGGCCGCGCTCGTGGCGTGCGGCACCGTCAGCGCGCGCTCGACGACATTCACCAGCTCGCGCAGATCGAACGGCTTAGGCAGGTATTCGAACGCGCCGCGCTCGGTCGCCTTGACGGCGGTCAGCAGCGTGTTCTGCGCGCTCATCACGATGATGCGCAGCTCCGGCCGCAGCTTCTTGATCCGCGGCACCAGGTCGAGGCCGTTCTCGTCCGGCATCACCACATCGGTGATGACCAGATCGCCCTCGCCGTCCGAGACCCAGCGCCACAAGGTCGCGGCGTTGCTGGTGGTGCGAACGTCGTGACCGAGCCGACCCAAGGCCTGCGCCAGCACCGTGCGGATCGCGCGGTCGTCGTCGGCGACGAGAATGGTCGCGGCGCTCATGCTCGCGGCTCGAGCGGCGTGACGCCGTTGGTCGGCGGCGCCACCGGCAGATAGACCCGAAACACGGTGCGGCGCGGCTGGCTGTCGAATTCGATGACGCCGCCGTGATCGCCGATCACCTTGGCGACCAGCGCCAGGCCGAGGCCGCTGCCATTGTGCTTGGTCGAAACGAACGGGTCGAAGAGATGGGGACGCATATCCTCAGGAATCCCCTCGCCATTGTCGGCGACCGTGACCATCAGCGGCAGATGCATGCGGCTGTCGCTGGCGCCCACGGTCATGCGCACGCCGTGCTGGTAAGAGGTGGTGAGCTGGATCTCGCCGCCTTGGGCCGGCGCCGCCTCGGCCGCGTTCTTGACCAGGTTGAGGAAGGTCTGGATCAGCAGGTCGCGATTGCCGTGCACCGCCGGCAGCGACGGATCGTATTCTTCGATGAAGCGCATATTACGCGCGAAGCCCGACTGCGCGGCGCGGCGCACGCGCTCGAGCACTTCGTGGATGTTAACCGGCGCGCGCTCCAAGGGCCGGCGGTCGGCGAACACGTCCATCCGATCGACCAGCGCGCAGATGCGGTCGGTCTCGTCGCAGATGAGACGCGTCAATTCGCGGTCGGCGGTGCTGGCGTTCTCCTCGAGCAATTGCGCTGCGCCGCGAATGCCCGAGAGCGGATTTTTGACCTCATGGGCCAGCATCGAGGCCATCGCGGTCACCGAGCGCGCGGCGTTGCGATGCGTGAGCTGGCGATCGATCTTGTCGGCGATCGAGCGCCCTTGCAGCGTGACGACGACGAACCCCGCCTCGTCGC
>Ga0307374_10009619_pt1 | contig 14207 bp, 14 predicted proteins | sample OX3MG_FD_202532 | JGI IMG/M metagenome (GOLD analysis project Ga0307374, IMG submission 202532) | Soil microbial communities from Risofladan, Vaasa, Finland - OX-3 | ecosystem: Environmental > Terrestrial > Soil > Coastal area > Acid sulfate soil | place: Finland: Risofladan, Vaasa | collected... | reverse complement strand
CAAATAAAAAAGGGCGACCCGAAGGCCGCCCTGAAACTCTTACGCGCTCGATACGAACGCGCTACTCTGTCAAAGTAAGCACAGATTATCTAACCCTTCGGGTAATGTCAATACGCCTGCCTCAAGGCGTGTAGCGAAACCGGCTACGCCTGCCTCTGCCTACAAGCGCAACCGTCAATCCGATGGGATGGACCCGGCGGGAATCGAACCCGCGCCTCAACTTTGACAGAGTAGCGTGCTCCCGTTACACCACGGGCCCGCCCGCGTATACGGTACCATATGGATACTTACTCAACTAGATTATTATTCTACTATTCGCCGTCAAATCGCTTGTCCTTTTGGATGGTCTTTCATTGTCGGCAGAATGACCACTGATATTTGCCTACCAAACGACTCGCCATTCCAGAGCGAAATGCAAAGTCTTGGGCAGCAACGGCAATTCGGGCTAGAATACGCCGGTCATGAAAAAACTCCCATCGGTGGTTTCGCGGGCGGCTGTCGCAGCCGCTCTTTTCTTGGCGCTGGTGTTGCTGCTGGCGGGAATCTTGATGCAGCAAGGTGGACTTGCCGCGGCCACGCGGCACACACGCGCAGAGTTGCCGGCGCGCGCCGTGTCGACGGCGGAAGCGCAACCGCAGCAGGGAGTTTCGACGGCGCGGACACAGAAGCAATCGTCTCCGGAGCAGAAACAGCGACAGCCGCTTGGCGAGCGGCGGGTGGTGAACAGGCGGCGAATTGCGGCGGCGAGGGAGCCGAGGCTTTCGCGCGCGCAAATTGCTGCGCTGCTGCGGCGGAAAATCAAATATGTGTTTGTGCTGTATCAGGAGAACCGCTCGTACGATTCTTACTTCGGCACGTTTCCCAACGCTGAGGGAATTTTCAGCCACCCCGCGAAAGACACTCCCGGATTTTACCAGCCACTGACGAATACCGACGGGACCTCCGGCACAATCCAGCCATTTCGCATCGGGCCAAAGGAATTCGCGTCGGACACGGACGACGTGGACCATTCGCATCCGATGATCGTCGCGAAAATGCACATCGAAGACGGCGCGCCGCGCATGGATCGCTTCGCCATTTCCGAGGAAGGGAAGCGCGTGAAGTCGGGCAAGCCTGCCGAAGCAGGTAAACCCCCTACCGGGGGCGAGCCCTCGCTCGCGGCGAAACAGATGGGCGAGCTGTCGATGGCTTACGAGGATTGCGACACGATTCCGTTTTTGTGGCGCTACGCGGACCGCTTCGTGCTGTTCGATCACATTTTTCAGGAAATGATCGGGCCGTCGACGCTCGGAAACATCTCGATTATCGCGGCGCAGACGGGGCAAACGCAGTGGGCGCTGCATCCCGAAGAAGCGTACAAGGACAACGGAGCGCGCGACGCGGGCGTGCCGGTGCTGAACGACAACGATCCGTTCTGGGGATCGCAGCTCGACACAACTCCACAGGCGGAGAAGATGCCGGTGAATCCGCACGACATGCGCAACGGCGTCGAATACGGGACGGCGATCAATTTGACGTTTGCGTCGCTGCCGCTGACGTTGCTGGGAGAAGATGCGAACGCGGTTGCAAAATCCGACACGGACGCGAAGCGCGATCTGGCCGACGTGCAGAACGACATCCCGTTCATCGCGAGCCACGACCACGCTTCGGTGCCCTTTGGGTGGTACGAAGAAGGCTACGGAAAAGAGCCGACCGATGGGGACGGTGACGCGGACGATGACGACGGCCCCGTGGATGCGTTTGGGCTGCATGCATCGTACGTGACGCATCACAATGGGCCGCAATATTTCGGCTACGTAGCGAATAATCCGACAATCCGCGCGCAGTTGCACAGCCTGCAGGATTTTTTCACCGCGCTTGACGAAAAAACTCTGCCGCACGAAGGCGGCGTTTTCTACGTGAAGGGCGGCTTCCGGAATATATTTCATCTGAAGCCGGCGGATGCGGATGCGAAGGTGCAGAAGAATTTTCTGGGCGACGACGATCATCCGGGCTATTCGGACGCGCAAATCAGCGAAGCCATGGTGGCGGAAGCGATCAACAAGATTGCGGCGAGTCCGTATTGGAGCGAGAGCGCGATCATTGTTACGTGGGATGATTCGGAGGGCGACTACGATCACGTGCCGCCGCCGATTCGCGCGAAGGGGCCGGACGGTTCGCCGATCAGCGATGGTCCGCGCGTTCCGCTGATTGTGATTTCGCCTTACGCGCGCGCGCATTACGTGGCGCATGCGGCGGGGAATCATGCATCGGTGGTCAAATTCATCGACACGGTTTTCGCGCGCACGCCGCTGGCTCTGCTGCCCGATGAGCAGCGCGGGCGAGCGCTGGGCGAAAAACAATTTGGGCAGCAGGACTTGGGGCCGCAGGACGCGCTGACCTCTGGCGTTACGGATTTGGCCGACGCGTTCAGCCCGCTGAGGCTTTTGGGTAAGGCGGCGCCTCTGCCTCCCGCTTACGCGGAGATTCCCGATGCGTTGGTGAAGCGTCTGCCGGCGGAAACGAAGTACGGCTGCGCGGCGCTGGGAATCGTCACGACGGATCGGCAGCAGAAAATCCGCAACGCAATTCCGCACGATTTCAATCCCCGCCCGTTGACCAATCCCAGCCAGTAAAATTACCGACGGCGTGAAGCTGTCGGGTAAAGCCTCGATTGACGCGCGTGGCGCCCGCTTCTAGATATCTTAAAGACAGGACTCGAAGAGACCCCACCCTCTGAGCCGCGTCCATCGCCGCGGAGTCAAATGCGTTTACCAGCCGACAGAACCGAAGGCCGCGCGGCAATAACCGTGCCTGTTTGTCTGATACTTCCGGATAATTCACCGCATTCGGAAATTGCGCACACGGAAAACGTCAGTTCGCACGGCGCTCGCGTGATTGCCAGCAAACTGTGGCAAACGGGAAAATCCGCGCTGGTGCGCTCAGAGGAAGGGCAATTCGAATGGACCGGCCGCGTGGTTTACTGCGAGCGCTTGCCGGACGGCAAATTTGCCGTGGGCCTGCAACGCTCGCGTGGGTAATGCACAAAGATTCAAATTTACGCCCTTTCCAACTTGCGGGGCGGATTTGCGGGCGGCGGGCGAGTGAGCTATAATGCACACAGGTAGGGCGGTGGCGCAGGAAGCTGTTGTTTACAGAATGCCGAGGCGAATTGAGCGCCGGCAAGTATCCAAGGCCGGGTAATTGCTCCTTGACGATGACTTGGTGACGGTTTAAAGGCCGGATCCGGTCGTCGCAGGGGGCCGCAGTACACGTACTAAGCAAAGTGCACGCCGCCAGAATTGAATTTTTTTTTGGAGCGGCGGGATGCTGACTGAAAACCTCGCTGAGAAAACTTTCCTGTTAGAATCCTGCATCCGCGGCGGTATTGCGCAGAGCGTTTGTAGTTCGATCGATTCCTCCAGCCCAAGTTCCAAGCCACAAACCCCTGCGATAGCTGTGCTTACGGAAGAGTAATGGGATCACAAGAGTGTGCAATTTTGAACAGAAAAGTTTCCCGGGATTCTTGTAAATAGCTATCCTGGGAGGGCGGTGCTAAACGTGACAGATACCAAAAGCAGAGGAAGAAGCAAGGGCAAGCGGAATGGACGCCGGAAGCGGCTTTTCGACCCACTGACATTTTTGAATTCAGCGGGGCTGGGGCGCAAGTCGGAAATGCCCCGGAAGCGCGACGTGATTTTCTCGGAAGGCGAGCCGTCGAAGAATGTGTATTACATTCGCGAAGGCAGCGTGAAGTTGTCGGTGACGTCGAAGGACGGGAAGGAAGCGGTGGTCGGAATCCTGGGGCCGACGGATTTCTTTGGCGAGGACGGAATCGCGGGCACGAAAGTGTGCATGTCGACAGCGACGGCCGCGACCGACTGCGATTTGGTGCGAATCGACAACCGCCGAATGGCACAAGTGCTCCACGGGGATCGCGATTTCTCCGATTTTTTCATGACTTATCTGTTGACGCGGAAGGCGCGCGTGGAAGCGGATCTGGTTGATCAATTATTCAATTCGAGCGAGAAGAGATTGGCGCGCACGCTGTTGATGATGGCGCGCTACGGACGCGAGGGAGCGACGGAGTCAACGATTCCGAAAGTGAGCCAGGAAACGCTGGCGTCCATGGTGGGCACGACGCGCTCGCGCATCAGTTTCTTCATGAATAAGTTTCGGAAGATGGGATTCATCAAGTACAACGGCGGCATGCAGGTTCACGGGTCGCTGTTAAACGTGCTGCTGCACGATTGACGCGCGTGCGCGGATGCTCTGCGTTTTCGCATCCCGCGAGATGCGAAAAAGGGAATACCTCAGGTCAGTTCGCGCAGACAGAGCGCGAACCCTTCCTGCGTCAGGGCGGGCGGGACCTGAGCTACAGAAAAATGCTGGAACGCGCGGATGCGGATGCAACGGCATGCCAACGCAAGCGCGTTGCGGCGAAAGAATTAAAGCGGGAAAAAACCTCAGGTCAGCCCCGATAAAAATCATCGGGGCGGGACCTGAGCTACAGAAATACGGCCTGCGGAAGGCGGCTTCTAGTGGCGATCGTCGCGTTCGTGACGGTGGCGCCAATTCCAGTATTCGTTCTGCTCGTCGCGAGAGCGGCGCTTGAAGTCCCGGTGGCGCCGATGAGTTTCCACCTCCCACCGCTGGTAATACGCCCCTTCATTGTTGTCCCACTGATGATAATCGCGATATTCCGGGTCGTATACGCGGTAGGAACCGCGAACGGCACAGCCCATCGCGATGGTCGAGAATAGAAATGCAACGGCCAGAAAAAGGGAGCCGAGGTTCGCATATTTGTTCTTGTGCATGTGATTGTTTCCTCTCCGGCTGGAATTCCATTATACTCCGGTTTTTACGCACTTCGGCGCTCGTCCGGCCATTAACTTCCTTCGCCAGCCTTGCGTTTCCCGAAATTCGGGATTCATGAGCTTTGGCGGCGCGCGACCTTACCTCCAGGGGCTGAAGCCCATTTTCTTCCGCGACTTGAGCGGCACGGTTAAAATCGTGTCCTGACGCAACCGCCTTTTCTGTCCTGCTCGCCGAAACGTTCGCAGAATCGCGCAAAATCTTCTAATTTCAAAAGTGGTCAATTCGACTCAGACACGCGGGGAGGATGGGACTAGACTTCCTCTGCTCGCCCTCCATCCTCATTAAAGTAAGCCCGCCACCCTAGCGTGGTTGGGAGGTCACTCATGGCAGAACCAGCACGCGCTTCCTACCAAGAAAGAACAGCAGAAGAGCGCACGGGCCAATCCGCGCCAAATCCGGCGAAATGGATTGAACGGGAGACAGCGGACGAGTTGTTGGCCAAACTGAAGAAGCTGCACGCCCTGACGGAACGGCATGACGAACTTTTGGGTGTTTACGAAACGCTGCATGGCAACGAGCGGCGTTTCCGCGAAATGATTGATGCGTTGCCGGCGGCCATTTACACCACGGATGCCGAGGGCCGCCTGACGCACTTCAATCCCGCCGCCATCAAGTTATCCGGCCGTGTGCCGGAAATAGGCAGCGACCAATGGTGCGTAACCTTGAGGCTGTTTCATGCAGATGGCACCCCCATGCCGCACGAAGAATGTCCCATGGCCCTGGCGCTCAAGAATGGCCGCGCGATACGCGACGCGGAAGTTATCGCCGAACGGCCGGATGGCACGCGTTTGTGGCTGACCGTATATCCCACGCCGCTGCGTGACGCCGAAGGGCAAATCGTCGGCGGTATCAACATGCTGGTGGATAGGACGGAACAGAAGCGGTACGAGGCGAAATTGCGCGAGAGCGAGGAGCGGTACCGGGTTCTCGCCGGCAAACTGGATGCCGAAGCGCGTGCTCGAACAAAAGAACTGGAAGAGCGGAATGCGGAGATCCTGGAGCAGGCCGAACGGCTTCGCTTGCTGTCAAATCGTCTGATGCAATCGCAAGACGACGAGCGGCGACGAATTGCGCGCGAATTGCACGACAGTGTGGGGCAGTATCTGGCGGCGCTGGGGATGTCGATCGAAGCGGCAAGGCGAAGCATGACGAAAATTCCACCGAAAACGGCCGAGAAGCTCGACGAAGCGACCGAGATTGTGGGGAAATGCTCGTCGGAGATTCGCACGCTTTCGCATTTGCTGCATCCGCCACTGCTGGAGGAACTGGGACTAGCATCGGCGATTGAGTGGTACGTGGAAGGCTTTGCCTCGCGAAGCAACATGGAAGTGGAGCTGCAACTTCCGCCCAAGCTCAGGCGGTTGGACGAGTCCATCGAGCTGGCGTTGTTCCGCGTGCTACAGGAATGCCTGACGAATATTCACAGGCACTCGGGAAGCAAGACCGCGATCGTGAAAGTGGAAGCGGATGAGCAGCACGTGAAACTCGAAGTGAGCGACCAGGGGAAGGGAATGCCGTTGCTCGATAGGAGATTCACCGCGACGAACAGATCGGGCGTGGGAATCAATGGGATGCGCGAACGCTTGAAGGGTCTGGGCGGGAGGCTGGAAATTCATTCCACGAATCTGGGCACCACGGCGCGAGCCATTATTCCTCTGCCGACGGGAGTGGCTGCCTCGGCGGCGTAATCGTTTCTCGATCGGACGTGGCCGGAACTCCGGGCGTCCAGAAGAGAACGTTATTCTTCCGGGTTGGGGAGCACCGGCATGAACCGCCACAGAACAACTCATAAGGACTCCAAGAAAGCCACACTGGCCCGAATCAAGGAAGAAATGGCCGCGCCGCGAATGGCGAAATCGGCACGGGATGCGTCGGCAAAGAGCAACGCAGCGCAGGGTTTAGGGCAAAACCTCAAGAAGAAGAAAAGACAACGGCTTCAGCGCGCCAATTGAGCTAATGGTGTGGCGCGGAACCGCGGCAGCGCCCGGGCGAAGCCGGACTCATTCGGCAGTTTGTATACAATTGGCCATTTTTGTCTGTATATAGTTGACATATAAACTTGCGAGGAACTAAAATTTCTCCTTCAATCTCTGGGACCGTTTCCCAGCCGGAGAGGGTTCCGCAATGGCCGAAACGAGACCACGCTTTAAACCCACCAGCCCAATACCGCAGCGAGATGCGCCCGTCGAATTGCGAAACAGCGACGAACTGCTGGCCAAACTGACGGAACTGCACCGCCAAACAGAAAAGCATGACGAACTCTTGGGAGTTTACGAAACGCTGCACGAAAGCGAGCGGCGTTTCCGCGAAATGATTGACGCGCTCCCGGCGGCTATTTACACCACGGATGCCGAAGGCCACCTGACTCACTTCAATGCCGCCGCGGTGGAACTGTCTGGACGAACCCCCGAACTCGGCACGGATCAATGGTGTGTGACCTGGAAGCTGTTCTGGCCCGATGGCACTCCGATGAGGCACGACGAATGTCCCATGGCCGTGGCACTGAAGGAGGGCCGCATCCTGGACGGCCAGGAAGCGATCGCCGAGCGGCCGGACGGCACGCGTTTCTGGTTTACCCCTTATCCGAGATTGTTGCGCGACGCCGAAGGCAGGATCGTTGGCGGCATCAATATGCTGCTCGATATCACGGGAAGAAAGGAAGCCGAGCGCGCGAGCAGTTTGCTGGCCGCCATCGTGGATTCGTCGGACGATGCGATCATCAGCAAGAGTCTCGACGGAGTTATCACCAGTTGGAATAAGAGCGCGGAGCGGTTATTCGGCTACACGGCCGAGGAAGCCATAGGCCAGCACATCACGCTGATCGTTCCGCCCGATCGCCTGCATGAAGAGGCGGCAATTATCGAGCGCCTGAGGCGAGGCGAACGAATCGACCATTTCGAAACGATCCGCAGGTGCAAAGACGGTACGCTGCTCAATATTTCCCTTACGATTTCGCCGGTGAAAGATTCCGAGGGCCGCGTGATTGGGGCGTCGAAGGTGGCGCGAGACGTGACGGAGCGCAAACAGACGGAAACGGCGCGGCGGCAAAGCGAGGAACGATTCCGGACGTTGGCGGACAACATGGCGCAATTCGCCTGGACGGCGGACAGTACAGGCTGGATATTCTGGTACAACAAGCGCTGGTACGACTACACGGGCACGACTTTGGAGGAAGTGCAGGGTTGGGGTTGGCAAAAAGTCCATCATCCCGAGCACGTTGCGCGGGTGGTGAAGAAAATCAAGCGCTGTCTTGAATCAGGCGAGGTTTGGGAAGACACTTTTCCGCTGCGCGGCAAGGATGGAGAGTATCGCTGGTTCCTTTCGCGCGCGCTGCCGATTCGCGATGCGGACGGAAAGATCATTCGCTGGCTTGGGACCAATACGGACATAACCGAACAGCGGGGCCTGGAAGAGGCCTTGCGCAAAAGCGAAGAGCGGTTCCGGGAGTTGGCGGGGAAGCTGGACGCTGAAGTTCGCGAGCGCACGGAAGAACTGGAACGGCGGAACACCGACATGCTCGAGCAGGCGGAACAGCTTCGGTCGCTCTCGAACCGCTTAATGCAACTTCAGGACGACGAGCGGCGAAGAATCGCGCGCGAGTTGCACGACAGCGTGGGGCAAGACCTCGCGGCGCTGAGTATGTGCCTGGAAGGGGCGAAGCGAGTCGCAAAGGGAACGCCGGAGACGGCCGTGCAGAAGCTCGACGAGGCGTGTGAAATTGTCGAAAAATGTTCGTCGGATATTCGGACGCTGTCGCATCTGCTGCACCCGCCGTTGCTCGAAGAGTTGGGGCTGGCGTCGGCGATTGAATGGTACGTGGAAGGCTTTGCGTCACGAAGCAAGATTGAAGTGAATTTGCAAATGCCGCCCGGCTTCAAGCGGATGGAGCCGGCCATCGAGTTGCCGCTGTTTCGCGTGCTGCAGGAATGCCTGACGAATATTCACCGGCATTCGGAAAGCAAGACGGCGACGGTGAAGGTTGAGGCGGATGAGCGTAAGGTGAGCCTTGAAGTCAGCGATCAAGGGAAGGGACTTCCGAAGCGCGACTCAACGCTCGGCTCAGGCAAGCGGTTGGGCGTGGGAATCAACGGCATGCGCGAGCGATTGAAAGACCTCGGCGGAACGCTCGAACTTTATTCCACGAATCAGGGCACCACGGTGCGCGCGGCGATTCCGCTGCACGCCGATGCGCGGGCAGCCACGTTATAACCGACCGCACGCGCCCGCGACCTAGCATAATCGCCACCATGCTTTCCGATTCTATGTAGCTCATGTCCCGCACGGCGTTTTGTGCCGTGCTGACGTGAGGCTTTTCCCGCCGCGGCAACACCGTGCCTTCCGCGCGCGACGGATCGGCAAAAGCCCTCGCGTCAGTTGCGGCAAAACCAGCCGCAACCTTTCCTTCGTCAGGGCGAGCGGGACGTGAGCTACAAAGACGCGCGGCCCAGCCCTACAAAAGTTCGGGTCGCGGGGCCCCCGGCACGATCTGATATTTTTGCGGCGCGCAACAGGCGGAACTCAAGCGCGCGACGTCCCGCCGCATTTCTGGTTCATCCTTCAAGTGGTTTAACGTCTCACGAAGAATTTTCGCGGCCGCCTCGTTTTTCGGAATTTCCAACCTGTAATGCATCCATTTGCCTTCGCGCCGCGACGCCACCAAACCCGCGCGGCGCAAATAGGCCAGGTGCCGGGAGACTTTGGGCTGGCTGAGGCGCAAAATCTCGACGAAATAGCAGACGCAGACTTCGCGGCCCGCGATCAGATTCAGCAAACGAAGGCGCGTGGGATCGGCGAGCGCGCGAAAGACGTGGTGCAGCGTGGGCGCATTTCTCATTCTGGGCATGGAAGGAGTATAGCACGATACATGCGCCTTGACATATATGTGTGTGCGGCGTACAGTGAAAACATATTCGCGCAAGCGGATACGTAGCCAGAGGAGGTCCTTTATGAGCGGCGATATCAAGAGTGAAGTGAAAAGCAAGTACGGCGAAGCGGCGAAACGCGTGGCGGCGGGAAGCAGCACGTGTTGCGGCGCGCCGGGATTGAGCGCGTGCGATCCCATCACCAGCAATCTCTATGACGAATCGCAGAAATCGGCGATTCCGGCCGAAGCGGTTGCGGCGTCGCTCGGTTGCGGAAACCCAACGGCGCTCGCAAAGCTCGAGCCCGGCGACATTGTTCTCGACCTCGGCTCCGGTGGCGGAATTGACGTGCTGCTTTCCGCGCGTCGCGTGAGTCCCGGCGGCAAAGCGTATGGCCTGGACATGACGGACGAAATGCTCGAGTTGGCGCGCGAGAATCAGCGAAAATCGGGAGTCGAGAATGTCGAGTTTTTGCGCGGCGAAATGGAAAATATTCCGCTGCCGGAGAATTCCGTGGACGTGGTGATCTCGAACTGCGTGATCAATCTTTCCGCCGACAAAGCGCGCGTGCTGCGCGAGGCGTTTCGCGTGCTGCGGCCGGGCGGACGCTTCGCGGTTTCCGACGTGGTGGTGCGTGGCACAGTACCTGCGGATATTCGCCGAAGCGTCGAATTGTGGGTCGGCTGCGTCGCGGGCGCGATGGAGGAATCGGAATTTCGCGCGAAGCTCGACGCGGCGGGATTCACGGAAATCGAAATCGAGCCAACGCGCGTTTACAGCATTGAAGACGCACGGCAATTCCTGACGGCCGCGGGAATCGATGCGGATGCGATTGCGCCGCACATCGAGGGCAAATTTGCGAGCGCGTTCATTCGCGCCCGCAAGCCTGGGCTTGCCGGAAAACCCGCCGCAAGCAAGGACGTCGCGAAAAGCTCTTGCTGCGCGCCGGGCTGTTGCGCGCCGTAAGAAATACGGAAGGCCCGCATGAAACCGAAGGTGCTGTTTCTTTGCACGGGGAATTCGGCGCGCAGCCAGATGGCGGAGGGATACCTGCGGAGCGTGGCGGGCGAGCGATTCGACGTGATGAGCGCGGGTATGGAGCCGAAAGGTTTGAATCCGCTTGCCGTGGCTGCGATGCGCGAAAGTGGCGTCGACATATCGAGGCAGCGGTCGAAGGACATCACGGAATTGTTGGGTACGCCGGTGCAATACGTTGTGACCGTGTGCTCGAACGCGCGCGAGAAATGTCCGGTGTTTCCCGCGACGGTGAAATTCGTTCACTGGAATTTGGACGATCCCGCCGCAGTGCAGGGAACCGAGGAAGAAAAACTGGCCGCGTTTCGTAAAGTACGCGATCAGATTTTCGCGCACATCAACAGCGAATTCGGCTTAGCGGAAGGACGAAAGGCCTAAGAAGATGGCGGTCGATGTGGCGACAGCGGCAGCCCGCCGCGACGAACCGAAACGCCTCAACCTGTTTGAGCGTTATCTCTCGTTGTGGGTGGGGCTGTGCATGGTCGCCGGAGTCGCGCTCGGGAAATGGGTGCCGTCCATCGTCTCGTCGCTGCGCGACATGGAGTTCGGGCACGGCAGCCAGGTCAACTTCCCGATTGCTGTTCTGATTTGGCTGATGATTGTGCCCATGATGATGAAGGTCGACTTTGCCTCGATCCGCAAAGTGGGGCAAAGGCCGCGTGGATTGATGGTCACCCTGTTTGTGAACTGGCTGGTCAAGCCATTTTCCATGGCTTTGCTTGCGTGGTTTTTCTTCCGGCATGTATTCAGCCATTGGATTACGCCCGGCGAAGCCGACCAATACATCGCGGGAACAATTATTCTTGCGGCGGCGCCCTGCACGGCGATGGTTTTCGTGTGGAGTCACCTGACGGACGGCGACCCTGCCTACACGCTGGTTCAGGTGTCCCTGAATGATCTGATCATGCTGTTCCTGTTCGCTCCTATCGTGCGGTTTCTCGTTGCGGGGGCTTCGAGCTTGCGCGTGCCGTTTTCCGTGCTGATGTATTCGGTGGTGGCGTTCATCGTGATACCGCTGGCGATTGGCACGGCGCTGCGCCGCTGGCTGATACGGAGGCGCGGCCGGGAAAGCTTCGAGCGGCTTCTGCCCCGATTCGCGCCGGTGACGATGGGTGCGTTGCTCGTCACGCTGGTTCTGATTTTTGCATTTCAGGCGGACAACATCACCGCGCGCTACATTCACGTGTTGCTAATCGCCGTGCCGATTCTGGTTCAGGTGTACTTCAATTCGGGACTCGCGTATGGCCTGATGCGATTGCTGAACGTGCCCTATAATGTCGCTGCTCCGGGCGCGCTGATTGGCGCAAGCAATTTTTTCGAGTTGGCGGTGGCCACGTCCATTGCGCTGTTTGGCGCGGGATCCGGAGCGGCGCTGGCGACGGTGGTGGGTGTGCTGGTTGAGGTTCCTGTGATGCTTTCCGTTTGCGGCGTGTGCAACCGCACGCGCGGCTGGTTTCCCGCAGGCGCTGCCTAGCGCATTTCGTATCGTCCGCAGACAAAGGTCGCTGCAACGCTTTGACGGGAGTTAGAAGCGGAAGACGATGGCTTCGGAGATTTGGAAGTTGTGCTGGTGGTACTGCGAGCCGAGCGTCGCGCCCGGATAGCTGACGATGGTGTCGCCGATGTCCAAGCGAACCGCGACGTGTTTAGTGGGGCGATATTCGATGGCTTCGCCATAATTGAACGCAAAATCAGTGGCGCGCGTGAAGCCGAGCATGGCCATAGGCGAAGTGGAAGAGGCCTGATAATTCAAGACGGCCGAAAATCGCGGTGCAGGAGTTGGCACAAGCGATGGAATATCGGCGGGAGGCGCACTCGGCGCGGGGGTCCCGCTGGCGGGCATAGGGCTGAGTACGCGGCCGAAATTCACGAAGCCCGGGCGAATCACGCTGTAAAGTCCCCAGCGGCGCGTCGTTGGGCCGAAACGCAAGCCGAAAAGTCCTTCCGTGACATTGCCCCCCGTAAGATTCGTCGAGGCGCTGCCATTGTCGCCGAAGAAATCCATCTCTGTGTCGAGGCTCACCCAGGAAGAAAAATTGTACGTGACGTTTGCGCCGAGTCCGGAATTGCTGGTTTCGCACGTGGAACCGCCGGTGCATTGCGAGGGGAGAGTGAGGAAGGCGTAATGCCCGCCAAGTTCCCACTTTGAGTCATCGGCGAAATTTTGCGCGCGCGCGGGTGAAGCCGCGGCGATGACAAGAGCAAAAATCGCCGCCAGTGCCAATGCGAATCGCGCGGCAAACGAAAGCGAGGCGCGCTTTACAGGGGCCGGGAACTGAAGTCGCATGAGCAGTCTCCGAAAACGTGGTCCGCGCGCCGCAGGCCTGCCAGGGCACGGCAAGCGCGGCCATTATCGCGCCGCGATGCGCGCCGCGCAAGCGCAAAGGAAGGGAAGCGCGGGCGGCCCGGCATTTAAGAGAAAATGCGGCCCAGGGGTTGCATCAAAGTAGCGAATGCATGCCACACTGCTGTTCGACCGATGGGCACGCTCACTTGATGGACGAAGATTACCAAGGCCCCCGCCCACAGCGTCGCGCGATGAATCTTCCGCAGCGACCACAAATCGTACGCCACCAGAAAAAGCAGCAGGATGTACGAGAATAAAAACGCCTCGTTGAGGTTCCTGTGGATGATGGGCCAGCGGGCAAACGCGGCATCCGTCAGCCCAATCGTGGCGATCAAAATGATCCGTTTGTGGGTGGCAGACTGAAAACGGGCGCGGAACGCAAAAAACACGAGCGTCGCAAACAGCACCATGTCGAAGATCGGCACGGCGTAGAAAGTCTTCGCATCCTTATCCGGAGGAGCGACGTTCCGTGCCAGCGCATTGGTGGCCGCCAGAACTCCAAGGGTGACCATCGCGCACGCGAGCAGAAAGCCCGCGATGCCCAGCCGGCGATGAATGTCCACGCGGCCCGCGGCGACCAACGATGTTTGCGTGACTAGCAGTAGAATCCAGCAAGTAAACGCGGCCCCGTGGATCTGAATCAGCAGGTTCGGCAGCGGCGCATGAAACACGCCGGCAAGAAAATACGTGCGCGCGAAGCCGCGAAAAACGACAGCCAGAATTACAAGGGCCATCCCAGAGAAAAATAAATGCTCGAAGCGCCGATTTGCTCTCGCGCCCGGCGCCTTTGACTTGGCCGAAAGCTCGTTGGTACCGCTGGTTCCCGTTACGGTAGTCGCCATCGTCCCTCCAAAGCTGCGCGTACGCGGGCAAAAAACACTTGGTTCCCAGGCGACTCGCGAAGAGCGCTGTGATTTACGGCTAAGTGTGCAGGGAACATACGGCAAACGGAAAAGCGTGTCAAGATAACACCCAAATTATGTCGTTAGCACACGATATGTCCGGTCTAATTAACACACGATATGTCCGCTTTCTAAGAAGCGGCCAGGGCGCAAGATGCATGCCTGGAGACAGGCATGAACTGCTACCCGATGGCCGCCCTGGAG
>Ga0307374_10009617_pt1 | contig 14210 bp, 13 predicted proteins | sample OX3MG_FD_202532 | JGI IMG/M metagenome (GOLD analysis project Ga0307374, IMG submission 202532) | Soil microbial communities from Risofladan, Vaasa, Finland - OX-3 | ecosystem: Environmental > Terrestrial > Soil > Coastal area > Acid sulfate soil | place: Finland: Risofladan, Vaasa | collected... | reverse complement strand
ATTTTCCGCTGAGCTGCGGCCGCGATTGGTCACGAGTTCGTACTCGATTTCCTGGCCCTCATTGAGGGTGCGCAGACCGGCACGTTCGACGGCCGAAATGTGGACGAACACATCCTTGTCGCCGCTTGCCGGCTTGATGAACCCGTAGCCTTTGGTCGGATTAAACCATTTGACGGTGCCCTTTTGCATCGTCTGTCTCCTCAGTCAGTCCAAGATGCGGTGAAGACGCTGAGCTGGAACCGCACGCCGGTCGAAAGCGGTGGCTGCGCGCCACAAGCCAGATTTTGGGAAAGTCCGAAACGATCGTGTCGCCAACGTATCGTCAAGTGACAGCACCGGCTGAAAGGCCAAAATCCGATTGCCTGTAAAAACAAGCGGACAAATACGGCGCAAGCATGGCCCGTCGCGCCGTCGATGTACGGCGTTCATCGTTGCATCGAGCTCAACGTTATTGAAGCAGCGTCACGCGGACGCTTTCACGAAACCGGCGGCATCGCCGACGTGGCGTCGTTCAACCGATGATTTCGTTGGCCGAGAAGAATTGCGCGATTTCTTTTTGCGCGGTGTCGGCTGCATCGGAGCCGTGCACCGAGTTTTCGCCAATCGACCGCGCGAACGCCTTACGGATGGTGTTCGCAGCCGCCTTTGCCGGATCGGTCGCTCCCATCAGGTCGCGGTACCCGACGATCGCATTTTCCCCCTCAAGCACCTGAACGACCACCGGCCCGGATGTCATGAAGTCGACCAGCTCGCGAAAAAACGGCCGCTCGCGATGGACGCCATAAAAGGTCTCGGCTTGCGCGCGGCTGATCAAGGTACGCTTCTGCGCGATAATGCGCAGTCCCGCCTTTTCGATCATCGCGTTGATCGCGCCGCTGAGATTGCGCGCCGTAGCATCCGGTTTGATGATTGAAAACGTGCGCTCAACGGCCATCAAAATTATCCCTTGGAATTTTCGGACGAAGCGAAAGTTCGCGGCTTATAGCCGCCGCCAATCGTCCCGACAAGCGGAGCCCGTCGGCGTCGAAGACGGGCACAGCCTTAGGTTTTATCGGCGGCGTTCGGCGGCGGTTTGGGTTTCGCCGGCTTTTTCTTCGCGATTTTTTTCTTCGAAGCTTCGGGCGGCGGCGCCGGCATTGCGATGCCGTCCATCTCGGTCAACCGGCCGGCACCGAAGCGGTAGTCACCCGGCCGCGCTCCGCTGCTGTAAGTGAGCAACACGGTTCGATATCCGTTCGGATTCTTGCCGAAATTGATCGTGGTGGGCCGGCCCAAGCGGCCGACCACCTCGCATTCGCTCATGCCGATGGCGATACCGCCGCCGATCAGGGAAGCCGTATCGGCCGAAACTTGGCTATCCGCAGCGTTTGCGCTTTTCAGCTGCGGCTGCGACACGGGTTGTGGTTGCACCGGAAGTGCCCCCGGGGCAGGCGCCGCAGGACAAGCGCCACTGGCGTCGATCAGGTCATTTGCCGTGATTGGACGCTGTTCCTTGGTGCTATCCGTTAAACTCGAATAGGTGTAGCTGCCTTTGCTGCCGAGCGCGTCGAACGGCTTCGCAAACCAGGAAGCGCTCGTATCGAAATTATTGTTGGCGCAGCCGCCGAGGGCAAACACCATCGTCAACACCACGAACACGCCAGAACGATACGACCTTACAAACACCCGCATCCCCGTAGACTTGCCGGCCCGCATGGCAGATTGCGCCAGTTTATGGTGTGATCGTGGCAAAACCGGGCACGACGCTTCCATACATAATCAGATTGCATCCTATAGAGTGAAAAAAGGTAAAGGTAAAAACTCTTGATAAAGCAATCGCTTACTGAGGTCTGCCGCCACCAGGACGGCTGGCAATGTGACCTTCATCACGGACCGTCTGGCCAAATGGCAGCACAGTAACCTCGCGGCCCAAGCAACGTTCGCAGAACCACACGTCCCAGGGACTGTTCATGCAATTACAATTCGTTGGCTGTGGCGACGCCTTTGGGTCGGGCGGACGCTTCAATACCTGTTTCCATCTGGTTGGACGCGATTTCAACGTACTGATCGACTGCGGCGCGAGTTCCGTCGTGGCGATGCACAAGCTTGCGATCAACCGCAACGACATCAGCACCATCTTCCTAACCCATTTCCACGGCGATCACGTCGGCGGCGTTCCGTTTTTCCTGCTCGAAGCGAACTTCGTGCTTGATCGCGAGCGTCCACTGACCATCCTCGGACCGCCCAGCCTCAAATCGCGCTTTAGCGACATCATGGAAGTCGGCTTTCCCGGTACGCGTGACCTGAAATTGAAATTTCCGTTGCAACTGAAAGAGCTCGAGATCGGCAAGCGAAACGACCATGGCGAGTTGCGGGTGACGCCGTTTCACGTCAAGCACGACGATCGCGCCGGTCCTTGCCTGGGCTTCCGGTTCGAGGCGGAAGGGAAAGTCATCGCCTATTCCGGCGATACCGAATGGACCGATTCACTGATCGACGTGGGCCATGAAGCCGATTTGTTTATTTGCGAAGCATTCACGCGCGACAAGCCGGTGCCGACGCATATGACGTTGTCGCTGCTTGAGCGTCACCTCAACCAAATTCGCCCGAAACGTCTTATCTTGACGCATATGGGCGACGACATGCTTGCGCGCCGGGCCGAAATTCCGTTTGAGACCGCGACCGACGGCATGGTCGTCGAGATTTGAGCGCGGCGTTCAGGCTCCCGGCGATACGGCGGGCTTAATCAATTTCTTGATGGCGACGAGCGCCGCGTGAGCGGCAGCCCCGTTCGGACCGCCGCCTTGCGCCATATCCGGACGGCCACCGCCGCCTTTGCCGCCCAGTTCGGCGACGCCCGCTTTCACCATCTGCACCGCGTCGTTCGCGCCGGTGAGGTCGCCGGTGACGCCAACCACCAAGGCGGCCTTTCCTTCCGGGTCGTTGGCGATAAGAATCACAATGCCCGAGCCGAGCTTTTTCTTTCCTTCGTCGGCAAGGCTGCGCAAATCCTTGGCATCGACGCCGCTCAGCGCCTTGGCCATGACCTTGACGCCGCCGATAGTCTCGACCCCTTCATCGCCGTCGGCGGATTGCCCCCCGCCCATTGCGAGTTTTTTCTTCACATCGGACAATTCGCGCTCGAGTTTCTTGCGCTCATCAAGGAGCGCTGTGATCCGCCCCGGCAGATCGCCGACCGGCACCCGCAATTCCGACGCACCGGCCTTGGCGAGCCGCGCGAAATGATTGGCGTTGGCGCGCGCAGCCTGCGCGGTCAGGGCCTCGATGCGCCGAACGCCCGAGCCGACTGCGGATTCGCCGACCACGGAAATAAGGCCGATATCGCCGGTGCGGTCGACATGCGTGCCGCCGCACAACTCGACCGACCAACCCATCGTGTTGCCGCCGCTCTCGCCCATGGCGACGACGCGGACTTCGTCGCCGTATTTCTCGCCGAACAACGCACGCGCGCCGGAGGTGATGGCATCGTCACGGCTCAACAGTCGGGTAATCACCGGAGCGTTCTGCAATACGACTTCGTTAGCAATGTCCTCGACGCGATCGAGCTCCGCGTCGGTCATCGGCTTCGGATGCGAAAAGTCGAACCGCAGTCGGTCCGGCGCGACCAGCGAGCCCTTTTGCGCCACGTGATCGCCAAGCACTTGGCGCAGCGCTTCGTGCAGGAGGTGCGTCGCCGAGTGGTTTTTTCTGATGGCGCCGCGCCGGGCATGCTCGACCTTAAGCTCAAGCGCGGTGCCGATTTTGAGCGTGCCCTCCTCGACCTTGCCGAGATGCACGAACAGATCGCCGGCGCGTTTCTGCGTGTCGGTGACGGCGAAGCGAACCCCCTCGCCGATCATCACCCCGGTATCGCCGATCTGCCCGCCGGATTCGGCGTAGAACGGCGTCTGGTTGAGGATGACCGCTCCGACCTCGCCCTTTTTCAGCTCCGCTACTTCCTTGCCTTCCCGTACCAGCGCGACGACCGCGCCGGCGGCCGTTTCCATTTCATAGCCGAGGAAATCAGCGCCGCCGAATTTTTCGCGCAAACCGAACCATACCGCCTCGTCAGCGGCTTCGCCCGAACCCGCCCAGGAAGCCCGCGCCTTCTTCCGCTGCTCCTCCATTGCGTCGGTGAACGACGCAATGTCGACGCCGATGCCGCGCGGCTTGAGTGCGTCCTGGGTGAGATCAAGTGGAAAACCGTAGGTATCGTAAAGCGTGAACGCAGTGACACCGTCGAACATGTCACCGTGCTTCAATTTTTTGCTTTGCTCATCGAGGATCGCCAGGCCTCGCTCGAGCGTCTTGCGGAAGCGGATTTCTTCGAGCTTCAGCGTCTCGGTCATCAAGCCTTCGGCGCGATGCAATTCCGGATAGGCCTGCCCCATCTCGCGGATAAGCACCGGCACGAGACGCCACATCAGCGGGTCCTTAGCGCCGAGAAGTTCGGCGTGGCGCATGGCGCGGCGCATGATGCGGCGAAGCACATAGCCGCGGCCCTCGTTGGAAGGCAGCACACCATCGGCGATCAGGAAGGCGCTCGCGCGCAGATGATCGGCGATGACGCGATGCGAAACCCGGCGGTCGCCATCAGAATCGACGCCGGTCAAGTCCGCGACCGCCTCGATCAACGCCCCGAACAGATCAATCTTGTAATTGTCGTTGGTGCCTTGCAGCACCGCCGCCATACGCTCGAGTCCCATGCCGGTGTCGATCGACGGCCGCGGCAGATCGATCCGCCCGCCGCCGCCGGCGAGTTGCTCGTATTGCATAAAGACCAGATTCCAGATTTCGACGAACCGGTCGCCGTCGGCATCGGGACTGCCAGGCGGACCGCCGGGAATGCGATCGCCGTGGTCGTAGAAAATCTCCGCGCATGGACCGCACGGTCCGGTATCGCCCATGCTCCAGAAATTATCGCTGCCGGCGATCCGCAAAATCTTGTTGTCGGACAGGCCGGCAATTTTCTTCCACAGCCGCAACGCCTCGTCGTCGTCGATAAAGACGGTGACCAGCAACTTCTCGGCGGGGATGCCGTATTCTTTCGTAACCAGTTTCCAGGCAAGCTCGATGGCGCGCTCTTTGAAATAATCGCCGAACGAGAAATTACCGAGCATTTCGAAGAAGGTGTGGTGGCGCGCGGTGTAGCCGACATTGTCCAGGTCGTTATGCTTGCCGCCGGCACGGACACATTTCTGCGCCGTGGTCGCCCGGCTGTAGGGGCGCTTTTCCAGGCCCGTGAAGACGTTCTTGAATTGCACCATGCCGGCGTTGGTGAACATCAATGTCGGATCGTTGCGCGGCACCAGCGGCGAGGAGGGCACGATTGCGTGCCCTTCGCGCGCGAAAAAGCCGAGGAACTTCGACCGGATATCGTTGACGCCGCTCATCTAGTGTCCAATTCCCAAGTTCGCACGTCCTATCCGGCCCCTCTGATGCGAACTTCGGAATCAAAGGGACACTAGTGGTCCGATTCTAACATTCGCATCCGTATTCGGCAGCTTCTCATGCGAATGTTGGAATCAAAAGGACCACTAGCAAATATGAGTCCTTAGTGGAGCTTTGGATTTGACATTCGCTTCACGAGGCTGCCGCTAGGTGGGTAGCGAATGTTAAATCCGCTCCACTAGGTGGGTAGCGAATGTTAAATCCGCTCCACTAGCAAGTTTATAATTCTAGTGCAGTTTTTGGATTTGAAATTCCTCGTTGCGTCCGCGGCTGAACTGGAGGAACGTCAAATCCACCGCACCAGCCGCAACTCTCTAGCGGGACACGGCCAAACACGCAATTGCGGGGAACCGGCAAACCCTATAAGCGCTCTGTCTCCGAAGCGTGCCCCCGCCGAGTTCTGCCATGCTTGATGCAACGACCCCCCTTCCCCGCACTCTCGCCGAACGGTTGCGGACAGGCCGTTTTGTCATGACCGCCGAAGTCGCTCCGCCGGTGTCCTGCGACGCGCAGGACCTGCTGCGCAAGGCGACGCCGCTGCGCGGTCTCGCCGACGCGGTCAATCTGACCGACGGCGCCGGCGCCCGCGCTCACATGAGCGCGCTGGCGGCGTCGACTATTTTGCTTGGCGCCGGAATCGAGCCGATTTTGCAGATCACCTGCCGCGACAAGAACCGCATCGCTCTGCAGAGTGAGCTGATGGGTGCGGCCGCGCTCGGCATCAGTAACATTCTTGTGCTAACCGGCGATGACCCGAAAGCCGGCGATCAGCCCGACACCAAGCCGGTGTTCGACGTCGATTCGCGGACGCTGCTTGCAACAGCCCGCCAATTGCGTGACGAGGGCAAGCTGCCGACCGGGCGCGAAGTGGCCGGCAAGGCCGCGTTCTTCCTTGGTGCCGCCGATATGCCGATCGATCCGCCGGCGGATTGGAAGCCAAGCGGCCTACAGGCCAAAGTCGCCGCCGGCGCCCAGTTCGTGCAAACCCAGTTTTGCATGGATGCGGCGCTGCTCCGTCGCTATTGCGACGCGCTCAAACGCGCCGGCCTGACCGAACAACTCGCCATCATCATCGGCGTTAACCCTCTGCGCTCGGCGAAATCGGCGCAATGGATGAAAAGCCACCTGTTCGGCACCATCATCCCCGACGCGATGATCGCGCGCATGGAGAAGGCGACCGATCCGGCCCGCGAAGGCATCCGTATCTGCGTCGAACTGATCGAGGAGCTCGCCACCATTCCCGGCATCGCCGGCGTCCACATCATGGCGCCGGGCAACGATGCGGCGATTCCGGAAGTCATCGCCGCGGCAAGGAGCCGGGTGCAGAACGCGGCGGGTTAAATCGAGCCGGCGGCCACTCCACGGTCCGGATGTCGACCTCCGATTTCAGTGTGCGATGCACCGGACATTCGTCCGCGATCTCCATCAAGCGGGCCCGCGAAAGGGATCCTTGATCAAATGTGCCATTTTTGACACAATCCGGACCGATGATAGATCGATCGAAGAAGATCGCGGCCCGCTTCTATCTGAGCGCAACGGGGCGCCGTCCGGTTCGGGAATGGTTGCTTGAACTTTCGAAGGTAGACCGTCGCACTGTCGGCAAGGACATTCAAAAGGTCGAGTTCGGTTGGCCCTATAGGCATGCCGTATTGCAGACCGCTCGGCCGTGGTCTGTGGGAAGTACGCAGCGATCTTCCAGGCGGACGCATCGCGCGCGTGATCTTCTCGATCATCGATGGCGAGATGATTTTGCTGCATGGTTTCGAGAAAAAGTCGCAGAAAACGCCAAGCAGCGACTTGATGCTTGCGCTCAGACGCAAGCGGGAGATTGACAAATGAGCGGACGAAAGAGGGCCAAGCCAAAACGCGGTTCGATCGATCGCAGCGAGACTTTCGACAGCTTCCTGGAAAAGGAAGGCCTTCTCGCCGAAACGGAAGATGCTGCAATCAAGGAAATCATTGCCGACCAGATCATGGTCGCGATGGGCGAGCAGCATCTCAGCAAATCGGAGATGGCGGCACGTATGAAGACGAGCCGCAGGCAGCTTGACCGGTTGCTTGATCCGAATAATCCGTCGGTGACGCTTGCAACCTTGCGGCGGGCAGCGAGTGCAGTGGGAAGGAATTTGAGGGTAGAGTTGGAATAAAGACTTCCTACACAATGGAGTAAACCGGTGCTTGGGTCAGACTCAGAACTAATCCGAGTTCCGCTCTTTAAGCGCCTCCCTTGCCAGGTCGCGCTTGCGTCCGGGTGACCCTTCACCGCGCACAAAGGCCTGATAGTGACCATTACCCCTGGATGGATGCGCTACGTGCACGAATTTCACGCCGCCTGCAAAATATCCAACCTCATTGAGGGGAGTGATATTGCCGCGCTTCGCATTGAGAACTCCCTGAAGCGCAGCGATATAAGCATCGGTATTGCTAAGCAAGACAACCAGTTTCGTGCTGGATGACAGATTGACGAGATACTGATCAACACAATTCACGACAAAGTCGTAGCCCGACGAGTTAGATCGGAATGCCGGAAGAACATTAGGACTGTCAGCAGTATGAATTCCCTTCTTTCGGTCGAGACCGGTTAATGAGCAGCGAACAACACTCGCGAAAGCAAAATCCAATTCCGCTGAGGTGAAGCGTCTTTCAAATTGCTCCGATCTTTCATCCGGTAACAGTCCCACTGATTGCAGAATTTCAAGAACGCGATGCCGAATGCCTTTGAATGCAACTTTATCAAACGGCTCGCCAGCATAAGCCCGCGATTGCGTGTTGCCCTTGCTGATACCCAACACAAGGGTAATAGGTTGGCTGGCGCCCCAGTATCCTGGATCGTGCACCAGCTTAAAATCACCTTTGTGCTGAATGTCACCGCCGCGGGGCCAGCATCTCCTACACTTCAACGGTCCATGATAAACGTCAAACGACATTGCACGACTTTCATCAAGAATTTCCTATCTCCCAAGCTCCCGCATCGCCGCGTCGAGGCCTTCGAGCGTTAGCGGATACATCCGCCCGCCAAGAACCTGACGCATCATCTTGATTGAGGCCGTCATCTCCCATTCGCGCTCGGGCACCGGATTGAGCCAGACGCAGGACGAATACGTTGCCGCAACACGCTGCATCCAAGTCTGGCCGGCTTCCTCGTTGAAATGCTCGACCGAGCCGCCGGTAGCGACGATTTCGTAGGGCGACATCGATGCGTCGCCGACGAAGATGACTTTGTAATCGTGCGGATAGGTGTGCAGCACGTCCCAGGTCGGAGTCGTGTTGGTCCAGCGCCGCGCGTTCTCCTTCCACACTTTCTCGTACAGGCAATTGTGAAAGTACAAATGCACCATGTGCTTGAATTCCGACTTGGCGGCCGAGAACAATTCCTCCGTCGCCTTGATATGCCAGTCCATCGAGCCGCCAATGTCGAAGAACAGCAGTACCTTGATGGTGTTGTGCCGTTCCGGGCGCATCAGGATGTCGAGATAGCCCTTATGCGCGGTGCCCTTGATGGTGCCGTCGAGATCGAGTTCGTCGGGAGCGCCGGTGCGCGCGAATTTGCGCAAGCGCCGTAGCGCAATCTTGACGTTGCGGGTGCCGAGTTCGACATCGCCGGCGAGATCCTTGAACTCGCGCTTGTCCCACACCTTCACGGCGCGGAAGTTGCGGTTGCCATCCTGGCCGATACGCACGCCTTCGGGATTGTAGCCGTAGGCGCCGAATGGCGACGTGCCGCCGGTGCCGATCCACTTATTGCCGCCTTGATGCCGCTCCTTCTGCTCCGCCAACCGCTGGCGCAACGTTTCGAGAAGCTTGTCGAGGCCGCCGAGCGCCTCGATCATTTTCTTTTCTTCATCGGTGAGGTGCTTCTCGGTCAGCTTCTTAAGCCATTCGAGGGGAATTTCGGCGGTCAGCTCCTCGCCGATAAAATCGAGGCCCTTGAAGACATGGCCGAACACCCGGTCGAAACGATCGAGATTGCGTTCGTCCTTCACCAGCGTCGAGCGCGACAGATAGTAGAACTCCTCGATACGGCGTCCGGCGACGTCCTTCTCCATTGCCTCCATCAGCGTGAGGTATTCGCGCAAGGTCACCGGCAGGCCGGCCTGTTTCAGCTCATGAAAAAAGGTCGCAAACATCGCTGGCGTCGGCTCGTTTCCGCAGAATCCACACCATGATGAAGTTCGCCCACAGCGGACGCAACCGAGGCCTCTTCGATAGTCTAAAGATATATCTTGCGTTACATCTTATTATGACCTATCTAAAGATATATCGAAACGCAAAGGAGAAAGAAAATGCGTGGGCATTGTGAAGGTTACAGCGAGAAATGGGGTGTAGGCCGGCACCGCCGTGGGCGCTTTGGCGGCCACGGTTTCGGCGGTCGGCATGGCTTTGGCGGCCATGGCGGCATGGACCCGGACAATATGCGCGCCGGGCGCATGCTGGCGCAGGGCGACCTCCGCCTGATCGCGCTGGCGCTGATCGACGAGGCGCCGCGGCACGGCTACGAAATCATCAAGCTGGTCGAGGAGAAGACGGCGGACTGGTACTCGCCGAGCCCCGGCATCGTCTATCCGACGCTGACCTATCTGGAAGAGGCGGGCTACGTCACTGTCTCGGCCGAAGGGTCAAAAAAGCTCTACACCATCACCGACGAAGGCCGCACGTATCTCAAGGCCAATCGCGACCTGGTCGACGTGGTGCTGGCGCGCCTGAGCGCGCTCGGCGAACGGGTGAACCGCTGGCGGCGAACCGCACGCGGCGAGCGCGACGATCGGACCTCGTTGCCACCTTTGACCGAAGCCGCGCTTGATCATCTGCGCGAGACCATCGGCAAGCGTCTCGAAGGCGACGCCGAGGCCGAAGCACATCTGGTGGAGATCCTCGCCCGCGCGGCGGCGCAGTTGCAGCGCAGATAGCTCAAACCGGAACGCGGACGCTCGCCCGCAATCCGCCGAGCGGCGAATCGCCAAGGGTGATGTCGCCGCCGTGCGAGCGCGCGATGTCGCGGGCAATCGCCAGCCCAAGCCCGGTGCCGCCCTCGTCCTGATTGCGGGCGTCGTCAAGCCGAAGGAATGGCTTGAACACGTCTTCGCGCATGGCGGCCGGAATCCCCGGCCCGTCGTCGTCAACCGCGACGGTGAGCCAACGATGATCGCGGTGGCCGTTGATCGCCACCGTCGAAGCAAAGCGGCCGGCATTGGACACTAAATTCGCCAGGCAACGCTTGAACGCCGCCGGCCGCACGGTCACCTCCGGCTTGCCATAGAACGCGACCGTTGCCCGGTGGCCGTGACGCTCGCTGTCGCCGCGCAGCTCTTCGAGCATCGCGGTCATGTCGGTCGGCGCCGGCTGCTCGCCCATGTCGCCGCGCGCGAAGGCGAGATAGGCCTCGAGCATGCCGGCCATCTCGTCGATGTCCTTCTTGATCGCCTCCACCTCGGGTCCGTCGCCGAGCAATGCCAGTTCAAGTTTGAAACGCGTCAGGATCGTGCGCAGATCGTGCGATACGCCGGCCAGCATCGTGGTGCGCTGCTCGATCGCGCGCTCGATGCGGGTTTTCATTTCCAGAAAGGCGGCGGCGGCACGCCTGACTTCCCGCGCACCGCGCGGACGGAAATTGGTCACCTCGCGGCCCTTGCCGAAGGCTTCGGCGGCATCGGCAAGCCGCACGATCGGCCGGATCTGATTGCGCAGAAACAGGATCGCAATGGTCAGCACCACGACTGAGGTCGCCACCATCCACAACAGGAATATCCAGGAGCTGGAATCGTAGGCGTCGGTCCTTCGCGCGATCACCCGCATGATCGTGTCGGGAAGCTTGATGCGGATTTCGACGATCGACGAACGTCCAAGCGTATCGATCCAGAACGGCAGGCCGATCTGCCGACGGATTTCGTCCGACAACGTCGCATCAAGTTGCGAAAAGAATGGCTTCGGCCCGGGCGGCGGCAATTTGGCCTCCGGGAGGAAATCGACCACCAGCCCCAGCCGATCCTGCGCGATGCGACGAAGTTGCGCGCGATCGGCACCTTGCGGATAGGTCTTATAGACGTCGATCAGCGTGGAAATATCGCGGGTCACCGCCGATGACAGGTAATAATTGACCACTTTCCATTGCCGCTCGACGAACATGAAAGCGACCAGCGACTGCAACACCACCATCGGCATAATGATGATGAGCAGCGCGCGGGCGTACAGCCCTTTTGGCAGCACCGTCTTGAACCAAAGATTGAAGCGGCCCCAGCGCCGGGCGATCGGCGCCGTGATGGTTCCCGCCGCGGCGGCGGCGCTCGTCGCGCTCAAAAGGTGACTGGCAGCGTTGCGCAGGCGCCCGGCGCCGCCATCAAAGCTGGTCATGGGGTCGCCACCAAACGGTAACCCAAGCCGCGCACGGTCTGCACGATCAGCGGATTGGCCGGATCGCGCTCGATCTTGCGGCGTAGCCGGTTGACCTGCACGTCCACGGTGCGTTCGCTCACGTTGTCGCCGTTACCGGCAAGCGCTTGCCGCGGCACGGTTTCGCCGGTGTTGGCGGTAAGCACGCGCAGCATGTCGCGCTCACGGTCGGTGAGCCGGATCGTCTCTTCGCCGCGGCGCAATTCCCCGCGCGCCAGGTGAAAGACGAACTCGCCGAAACGGACGGACGCCGCCGGCGGCGCGCTCGGCGGCCGCGCCCGACGCAGGATACTGGCGACGCGGAGCGAAAGTTCGCGCGGCTCGAACGGCTTGGCCAGATAATCGTCGGCGCCGATTTCAAGTCCCTCGATCCGGCTCTCCTTCTCGTCCCTTGCGGTCAGCATCAGGATCGGCACTGCGGAGCCGGCGCGAATAGCGCGGGCAAGATCGAAGCCGTTCTCGCCCGGCATCATCACATCGAGGATCAAGAGATCGAAGTTGAGGCCATCAAGCTTTGCTCTCGCCTCACGGGCGGTTTCGGCGGTGGTGACGCGGTAGCCCTCACCGACCAGGAAACGCGACAATAGCACGCGAATACGGCGATCGTCATCGACGACGAGCAGATGAGGCGCGTCATCGGCCGGGTTCACGGCGAGCGCGGTCATCTGAACTATTCTCGGCCGTTCGATCGCACGTGATCGGCGTGCGCAATCATGCGCAGGACCCGTTCGCGATCGTCCGCGCCAATCATGCCGGCAAGAAAACGCCGCGCCACGTCGCGGCCGGCCGGCCCTATTTCGTCGATCACCCGTCCGATGCGCGCGGTCTGCAAGCCGGCAAGCTTCATCGCCAGCGTTTCGCCCGCAGGGCTGACATAGAGAAGCCGTTGACGACGGTCGTCGGCGCCTTCCTTCTGCACGACGTAACCTTCGTCGATCAGTTGCTTCAGCACGCGCCCGAGCGATTGTTTGGTGATTTTGAGGACGTCGAGCAATTCGGCAACCTTCATGCCGGGATTGCGATTGACGAAGTGCAGGACGCGATGATGGGCCCGGCCAAATCCGATCCGGTCGAGTACCTGGTCGGGATCGCCGACGAAGTCGCGATAGGCGAAGAATAAAAGCTCGATCAGGTCCCAGTATGGCTCGCGGCCGTCGGCGACCGCATCGTCTTCGATAGCGGCGCGCGGCTTGCCGGGTGTCGTCAAACTGATATCAGCCATTATGTCAGCTATATTGACATATTTCGGTTTGATTGTTACCCCCAAAAGCACAATCTCACGGCCATCTCCCGCTCATTGCGCGAGATTGCCGGGCGCTAAAAAGGCGCTTCCATAGGGCTGCAGCGACCATACCGGGAGTCTCGTCCCGACGCAAAAGCCTGCGGCCGAGCGCAAAAGGCCCAAGACGCGCGGCAAAAACGGTAGGGAGCGGGCCATCCATGCCCAGGAGGCAGCGCCATGGCAGTGCCCTTCGACCAGCGTCCTGATCTAGTCTGGTTCGACGGCAAGCTCGTTGCCACCGCCGACTGCAAAATCAACGTGCTGACCCACGGCCTGCATTATGCGAGCGCCGTGTTCGAAGGCGAGCGCGCCTATGGCGGCGAGATTTTCAGAGGGGCCGAGCACTCCGAGCGCCTGAAGCGATCCGCACAGCTGATGGACTTTGAAATTCCCTACAGCGTCGCCGAGATCGACGCCGCCAAGCGGCTTGTTCTGGAAAAGAACAATCAGAAGGACGCATATGTCAGGCCGATCGCCTGGCGCGGCTCCGAGCAGCTCGGGGTTTCGGCGCAACACAATAAAATCCATCTCGCTATCGCGACGTGGGAATGGCCGAGCTATTTCGATCCCGCCCAGCGCCTGAAAGGTATCCGGCTCGATCTTGCCGACTACCGCCGGCCCGATCCGAAAACCGCACCGGCGCTGGCCAAGGCTGCCGGACTCTACGCGATCTGCACGATCTCAAAACATCGCGCCGAACGCAGAGGCTTTGCCGACGCCATGATGCTCGACTGGCAAGGCCGCGTCGCCGAATGCACCGGCGCCAACATCTTCTTCATCAAAGACGGCAAGATCCATACCCCGACTGCCGATTGCTTTTTGTCCGGCATCACCCGCGCGACCGCCGTCGCGCTCGCCAAGCGGCGCAATGTCGAGGTGATCGAGCGCCGCATCATGCCGGAAGAACTCGCAAGCTTTTCCGAGTGCTTCATCACCGGCACCGCCGCGGAAGTGACCGCCGTTTCGCAAATCGCGGACTGGAGTTTCACGCCCGGCCGCGTCACCCAGCAGTTGATGAGCGACTATACCGCCGAGGTGCAACCGAAGGGCAACGCCGCGGCGGCCTAGCGTTTCGCCGGGCAATCGCGCCAGGCCCCCTTTCCGCGGCGGC
>Ga0307374_10009615_pt1 | contig 14213 bp, 14 predicted proteins | sample OX3MG_FD_202532 | JGI IMG/M metagenome (GOLD analysis project Ga0307374, IMG submission 202532) | Soil microbial communities from Risofladan, Vaasa, Finland - OX-3 | ecosystem: Environmental > Terrestrial > Soil > Coastal area > Acid sulfate soil | place: Finland: Risofladan, Vaasa | collected... | reverse complement strand
CGCGGACGACATTCGAGTGACCCAGGCCGGCGCGCTGATCGAGGCGACGTTCGCGGACGACATTCGAGTGACCCAGGCCGGCGCGCTGATCGAGGCGACCGGACCCGACGACATCCGAGTCGTTCAGGTGGGATTGTTGATCGAGTACGTGCCGACGGTCGACGTCTTCCCGGCGCCCGTCGCGCTGACGGTGCAGCCGGTGCTCCCGCCGACGAGTCCCGGCGCGAACCAGGCGCTCGAATACGCCAGCTATTTCGGCCCCCACCGGCACGCGATCCAGTTGGGCGTGCGGCGGGGGATCACTTTCCATCGTCGGTCCTGAGGCCCGACGTCGACGGGCCCGGTCGCCGCACTTGCCTGCTCCCGGGCGGGTGCGCCGACCGGCGCGCCCGGGGCGGGACCGCGCCCCGGTGCAGGTGCGCACGAGTCGCGCTAGACCCCCGGTATTGCCAAAATACCCTCGCAGGGCGAAATAACACGGTCAAGTGGGCCTGTCGCGGGCTCCGGACGGGCCTTCTTTTCCCCCCATCCCTCACCACCCCGAACCGGGTCCCTTGCTTGGCCGGCGCGCCGGGCGTCCTTTTCAGACCGCTCTAAAAGCCTGCTGATTGCGGGGGGAATCAGCATATGGTTAGGCATAATGTTTTTTGTTTTTTGCATTTTTTTATGAATTTTGTTTCTTCTCTCAGATTCTCGGGATTAGCCCTGCTCGGCCGGAACGTGCGGCCACCACGCGCGCACGAGCTTGCCGGCGTGACGCGGTGGCGGCGCGGCCACCGCGCGCGCCGGCAAGCTGGTGCGCACGCGCGCGGCCACATCACAGAGCCATTCAATCCCGCCTTCCAGGCGACGGAGGATGGCGTCTACCGTCTGCGGATCATGTACGCGGTCGCCGATGGGTGGTGGTTCCACTGGCTCGCGCTGGACCTGGGGGTGTACCGGCCGTGAGCGGACTCGATCAAGAGGCTGAAGAAGACGGCGGCCGCATCAGCACGGCGGGATCCACCCCGAGCGCGGCGGCGAGCTTGCGAATCGTCGAGAACCGGGCATCGGCCGTATCGTTCTCAAGGCGGTTTATAGTGGTCTCGGACACGCCCGCGCGGGCCGCGAGCTCGACCTGAGTCAGCAGCTTACGGCCGCGCGCCATCTTCAACCCGGGCAATCCAGCCATCGCTCACCCCTCCCGCCTGGTTTACTTTCTTAGCCCAGCGAGAAGCATACCACAAACGACAACCTGACGATGGCGCGATGGAAGCTCCTTGTGGTATTGACGCCTGCTCACCGGAGGGTTATCATCCACCCATCGGATACGACAGGTTAACGCTAGGAGAAAGCGGGGTCAGCGGCGACGGCGACAGGAGGCCCGGCCAGCCGGCAACTGAGCAGGGGCGCACGACGTAACGGCAGGAGAAGACACGATGTTTGGCAGCATTCTTCACACCCTTTGTCGGCCCCCGCGCCGGCCGACCGTCCGGGACCGCTTCCCGGACTCCGATGCCCTCCTCACCTACCTCGCCCGGGTCTACTGCGTGGCGACCGGGCGCCCGGTCGTCGGCGTGGAGAGAGCCCGCGTGAGTCGCCTGGTCGATCTGATCTGGCGCGCCTGGAAGGACCAGCCGGCCGACGACCTGCCGCGATTGGCGGGCGCGATGGAGGCAAAGCTCCGGGGAATCGAGGTGGAATCATGAGCGCGACCGAGCAGGGAGTGACCGTCCGCGTGTCCGACCTGGTGGCCGACATCCGTTCGGAGGTCGTTTCCGCCGAGAGACGACCCGCCGTGGCTCTCGACGATGCCCACGCCGTTGACCCGACCGTCCTGGACGAGCTCGCGGCCCGGGTGTGGACCCGCGTCCAGAAAGGGCGGGGCGGCTGCTGGACCTGGACCGGCGCGGTAGACGCCCAGGGGCGTGGGCGCTTCAACGTGCCGGGCGTCGGGACGATTCTCGCGCGGCGCGTCGTGTGGACGCTGATCCACGGGGCGATACCCGGAAATCTGGAGCTGCGCGGCACCTGCGGCAACCAGCGCTGCGTCTGCGACCGTCACGCCGTGCTCACGACCCCGAGGGAGAGCACGGGCGACATTGCCGAGGAGCACGACAGCGGATTCTGGCAGGACTGCGCGTCCTTTCTTGAATGGCTCGCCGACCGCGGCTCCTCGCCGAAGACCCTCCCGACCTACCGCGACTCCCTCGGGCGGTTCGAGCTCTGGCGCGCGGAAAACGCTCCGGAAGTCGAGACGCTCACGGATCTGGGCGGGCCTCAGGTCCGCGATTACGCGCGATGGCTCCGCACGATCCGCACCCGAAAAGGGGGCTTGCTCGGGGAGGCCACGCGCGCCAAAAATCTGCACGTGCTCCGCAGCCTCTTGAAGTGGGCCGGCCGCGACCTGGACATCGACGTGATCTCGCGCGACAAGGTACCGGTACCCCGCCTGGGCGAGCGCGTTCCCCGTCGCGTGTGTCAGCTCGACGAGGCGGTCCGGCTGATCGAGTCGATCGCGCCGGGCACGGAGACGGGGCGACGCGACCGCGCGCTGCTCGGGGTGCTGTTCACGTCCGGCCTCCGCGTGGCCGAGCTGGTCGCCCTCGACCGCGCGCAATTTCCGATCGCCCAGCTGGGCACGGGCGACGCCTTCCCGTTCACGGTTTATCGTGGGAAGGGCAAGAAGGCACGGCTGGCTTTTCTCAATCGCAGCGCCCAGGACCTGCTGGCCGAGTCGCTCGCCGACCGGCGGGACGCCCAGCCCGCGCTCTTCGTGCACCGGCGCCCGGGGAGGAAGGTCGACCCCGACTGGCGGCTGACAGTCCGGACCGTCCAATCGCTGCTCGCCCGCCAGTGCGCGGCGCTCGGCCTGGACTCGGTTACCCCGCACAGCCTCCGACACGGCTTCGCGACGCTGAGCCTGATGAAGACCGGCGATCTGCGCACCGTGCAGACCCTCCTGGGGCACGCGAGCATCACGACGACGCAGATTTACACGCATATCTCGGACCCTCGGCTGGCCCAGCAGTACGCGGGAATCTTCGCCGACGTCGCCCTCGCCGAGGAAGGAGACTCGGCGGAAACAACCGATCGGCGACCGGGACTCGCCGGCGTCCGGGATTGACACGGCCACGGCCGCACCGTACCATACCGACGGACAAGTCGAAGCCCGGCGCCGCTAGAACGGCCCGGGCTGGCAGGCCAAATCTTTGCAGGAAGGTGGCCCACGATGGCAAGTCTAGCCTCTTCGCAATCCCCCGACAAGCCCCGGCGCGCGGCGATCTACTGCCGCGTCTCCACTGGAAAGCAAGAGGAAGACGGTACGTCACTTCAGACCCAAGAAGAGCGCTGCCGCCAGTACGTGGCGGAGCATGCGTACACGCTGAACGACGCGCAGGTTTACCGCGAGGTGCATACCGGAGCCGAGATCTGGGAGCGAGAGCAACTCACAAGGCTCCGGCAGGCCATCCGGGACCACGACATCAACGTCGTCGTCGCCTATGCGCTCGACCGGGTGAGTCGCAATCAAAATCACATCGGTATCCTGGTGGACGAGCTCGAACGCGCCGGCGTGGCCCTGGAGCTCGTTACCGAGGACTTCGAGAATAGCGCCGTCGGCAAGTTCATCATGTCGGCCAAGGCTTTCGCGGCCGAGATCGAGCGGGAGAAGTTCCGGGAGCGCTCGCTCCGTGGGCGACGCGCTCTCGCTGAAGCCGGACGGCCGGTCCCGGGTCCGCGACCACGCTACGGCTACCAGTGGACGAACGACCGCAAGGCGCACCTGGATGAGGATCCCCGGACTGCTCCGGTGGTGAAGCGCATCTTCGCGGATGTGCTCGCCGGCAAGAAGCTGCGTCGCATCGCCATCGACCTGACGAATGAACGAGTCCCCACGCCGACCGGCGGCCCCATCTGGGGGAACACCACGATTGATACCATCGTCCGTGAACGTGCGTACACCGGCCAACTAACCGCGTTTCGCTACGTCTGTCCAAAAGTGAATGGACGCCGACAAGTCCACTTGCGCCCGGATGGTGGCATTGCGCTGCCCGAGGACGTCGCAACGGCGCTGATCCCCACGGCGACGTTCGAAGCAGTCCAGGCGATTCTCGCTGCCAACAAGCGTCTCGCGTCGCGCCGCAACAAGAACCCGGAAGCAGCGCTGCTGCGGAACGGATTCTTGCACTGCGGCTATTGCGACTACACGTTGTGTGCGTACCCCGATGCCAAAGGGACCATGCGTTATCACTGCTACCATACGACGGCGCCAGCACGCGCGTGCCTGGGCAAGCCGAGTATCAGTGCATCCCTGATCGACACTGCCGTTTGGGAGCGAGTCACGGCGGTTCTCGCCCGGCCGGAACTCATCACCGACCAGCTCCAACGGATGCGCGGCGACGACCCGACGGTCTTTGATCGGGCATCCCTGGACCGACGGATTGACACGCTCACCCGCCAGCGTGAGCGACTCGTGAAGCGTCTCTCAGAGATTGACGACGATGACATCGCCCAGAGCGTGATCCGAGACGCCAAGGCGCTCGCCGATCAGATCCGGGGTTTAGAACAGGAGCGCCAAGCACTCGTAGCCCGACAGGCCAACTGGCGACAGATGTGCAGCGCGCTAGCAAACCTCCAGGACTGGTGTGCAGAAGTCGCCGCACGCCTGGAAACGCTGACCTACGAGCAGAGGCGCCTGGCCCTGCAAGCACTCGACGTGCATGTCACGCTCTGGCGCAACGACCATACGCCCCGCTACGAGATTACAATGAACGTCCCTCTGGATATGTCCACGACGCCGGGGCAAATTGTGCCCAGAACTCAGTGAAGCTGTAGAACTTGCGTCCGCTCGGGATGTTCTGGAAGAAGTTCTGGGGGATGTTCGGGAAGCGCTGCATCAGCTCTTCTTTGGCGTGTCCCTGCGACCAGTCCAGGTTCTGCAGTTCGTTCCGCCAGTTCTGGGCCTCGTTCTGCGCCATTGAAACGCATCTCCAACACGTCGACGTACCAGAGGGCAGCGGTGCCCTCTAGCCGGTGGCCACGGCTGCAAGGCGCGTGCCAGTCAACCAGGCTATCGCGCGACGTCGCGGCTGGACTCCAGCGCCTGGACCTCGTCCCAGGTGGGCAGACCTTCGACGTCGCCGCTCACGCTCATCGCGCAGGCGCCGACGACCGCTCCCAGCCGCATCGACTCTGCCAGTCCCCAGCCGCGCAGTTGTCCGCTAAGGAAACCGGCGGCGAACCCATCGCCGGCGCCGACTGGATCGACGATGCGCTCCAAACGGAGCGCCGGCACCCGCACCACGCCGTCGTCGCTCACGCCGAGCGCGCCCGCCGCGCCCAGCTTGACCAGCACCAATCCTGCGCCAAGGCGACGGATCTCCCGCGCGGCCTGCTCCGGGTCCGGCTCGCCGGTCAGCAGCTCGGCCTCGTCGGCTCCCGGCAGCACCACGTCGCAGCGCGGCAACAGGGCGCGCAAGGTTCGGCGACAGGTATCCGCGTCCCAGAGCCGCAGCCGCACGTTGGGATCGAAGGAGACCAGACCGCCAGCGCGGTGAGCGAGGTCCATCGCGGCAAGCACCGTTTCGTGGCACGACGGGGAGAGAGCCGGGTTGATCCCGCTGACGTGGAGGTAGCGGGCGCCGGCGAAATAGGCGGGGTCCAGATCGGCCGGGGTGAGGTGGCTCGCTGCCGAGCCACGGCGGTAGTAGATCACCTTGCGGGCGCCGAGCTCGCGAAGCTCCTTGAAGGCGATGCCGGTCGGGTGGTCGGCGTCCAGGATCACCTGAGAGACGTCGACCCCTTCACCACGCAGGAAGTTGCGGATGTACAGGCCGAATTCGTCGTCGCCCAGCCGGCTGATCCAGCCGGCCTGATGGCCCAGCCGCGCCAGTCCGATGGCGACATTTGCCTCCGAGCCGGCGACGTGCTTCCGAAACAGCTCGATGCCTCGCAGCGGTCCGTTCTCGGTGGCGACGAGCATGACCATCATCTCGCCAAGACTGACGACCTCCACGCGATCCCCCTCATCCCGAAAAGCAAAAAAAGCCCCGGTCATGCGACCGGGGCCCCACGCAGACGACGATCAGGATGCCTTCTTGGTGACTTCCTTCTCAGACGCGGGCGCGGGCGCGTCCGCCGCCGGCTCGTCCTTCTTGTCCTCGAGTTCGGTGTTGATCGAGCTCTTGAACTCCTTGATACCGCGGCCAAGAGCCCCGCCGACATCGCCGAGCTTACCTGGCCCGAAGATCACCAGAGCGATGATCAGAATCAGCACCAGATGCCAGGGTTCAATGACGCCCATTCCCATGACCGTCCACTCTCCTCTCTGATTTCAGACCTCACCTGGTCCTTCAACCGAACGCGACGCTACTGCCGCTCACCAGTGCGTGGTCAGGGAACTATCGCGGTTTTGGTCCCCTGTCACCCCCGCCAGAGAAGGGGACTTTCGGGGAACACCCCCGAACCCCCCGCCCGGACGGGGCACCAGTGACCTTCTCAGGCCAGAGGCGGTGTCGCCGACCCAGGCATCGCCAATACGAAAACTCCGGCTTCCTGGATCAACCGCCGGTATTATACCCCATCGCGCGCGTCGCGTACAGTATCATGAAAAATGTTCGGCGCGACGAGAAATTGACGGTCACACTGCAGGCCCCGGCGCTCCGCGCTGTCGGAGAACGCCGACGACGATCACGGGATGTCTTCCGGCCCCCGGTCCACGTGTCCGTTGTAGAAGGCCAGCACGTCCTGGAGGTTGAAGGCTGTGTACGACTTCTGGTAGTCCCACGCCACGGCCATCGCCTGAGCGTGGTCCGGCAGCCCGGAATAGGGCGTCGCCACGAGCTTGACTTCGTTGTATTTGTCCTTGGGAAACGTCTTGAACGCCTGGTTGAGCTGGTCGACGATCTGCGGGCAACCGGAGGGGCAGTCGTAGAGCACGACGATGCCACCGTGCTCCAGGTTGTGGACCCAGTAGCCCGGCGCGATGGTCTTGGTGTAGATGCCCCAGTTTTTCGGGACCGGGTAGTGTGGTCCCGACGCGGGCGGGACGTGCTTGTAGTTGATCGCCGATCCCTCGACGACGTGGACGCGCCCTTCGTCCGGGATCGGGACGCCCAGGAGGTCGGACTGATTCGCCGACGTCGTGCTGGCTGCCGCTCCGGCCACGCCGCGGTGCGTCAGGTAGTACGCCGCGCCGCCCGCGACGGCGATGACGATGAGGAACGCGATCACTCCGATGATGACTTCCTCCGGCGGCGGCCAACGCAGCAGCGAGGCGCCAACCCGCGCCGCCGGGCGCGCTGGCGCGGCTCTCGGCGCCTGGCCGGCGCCGCGCTGACTGGCAGGCGGCGGCCTGGTCGCGACGCCCGCGGACCGCGGCGCGCTGGCCGGAGCTGAACGAGGCGCACGCGTCGGCGACCGACTCGCCTGAGACGGCGAGGACTGGCCCGGTCTGTTATGGCGTCTTTTCGCCATCGTAGGCTGTGCTCCTGTTCAGAAAGTCGTGAACATAGCTTATCACGTCCGAAGCCCAGGTACATGAGACGGTGTTGGACCTGGTGGTACGCGATTTGCTCGCCTCGTACCGCGACCCTGTGCCGCGCGGAGGTGGGTCCATGGCGACGCTGCGCAGCGATGCCGAAGTCCGACAGGACGTGTTCGAGGCCCTCACCAGTGACATCCGGATCGACGCCACCCGGATCAGCATCGACGTGGTCGACAACGTCGTCATCCTCCGGGGCACCGTCCCCAGCCACGTCGAGAAGCGTACCGCCGAGGACGTGGTCCGACGCATCAAGGGCGTCCGTGACGTGGCGAACGAGCTCCGCGTGGTGCCGGCCCAACCTCGACCAGACGAGCAGATCGAGGCCGACGTCCACGCGGCGCTGGCCGCCGACGCCTGGGTGGACGAGCGTCGCGTCGACGTGCGCGTGTCCGATGGGATCGTCTCGCTCGCCGGCACCGTCGACGCCGTGCCGGCCAGGTCGCACGCCGAGGCCGACGCCTGGGGCGTGGCCGGCGTCGTCGACGTTCTCGACCAGATCGTCGTCGAGCCGCCCACCACCCGGACGGATGCCGAGATCGCCCGCGAGGTGCGCGCCGACATCGAAAAGAACCTGCGCGTGAACGCGGCGAACGTCGCGATCGAGGTCCGGGGGGGAACGGTCCGCCTGCGCGGCACGGTGACATCGCTTGAACAGAAGTGGCTGGCCGACGAGATCGCCTGGTGGACGGCCGGCGTCCGCGACGTCGTCGACGAGCTCAAAGTCGGGCCACCGGCCGCCGAGGGAGGCGAGCCGTGAGTGAGGCCCCGCGGAGTGACGAGATCATCGCGGCCGACGTGCGCGACACGCTGCGCTGGGACACCAGAATCGCGGCGGAAAATCTCCACGTCGCGGTCCTCGACGGCATCGTCACGCTCACCGGGAACGCGCGTCTGCTCGCCGAGCGGAACATCGCCGCGGCCGACGCCTGGCGCGTCAAGGGCGTGCGCCAGGTGATCGACGACATCGCGACGAGTCCGTACGCCGAGCGCACCGACGCCGACATCGCGGCCGACGTGGAGAACGCGCTGAAGCTCGACAACCGCGTGGACCTTGGCGGCATCGTGGTGCGCGTCGCGGGCGGCGTCGTCGGGCTGTCCGGGGTTGTCGGCAGCTCGCTGGAGCGCCAGGCCGCCGAGGAAGACGCCTGGTATACGCCCGGCGTCGTGGCCGTCGACAACACGCTCGACGTCTCCCCGGCCAGGCGCCCACCCGACCCGGACATCCTCGCCGGCGTACGTGAAGCCTTGAGTCGTGACGCTCGGATCGTGGACGCCACGCGGATCAGTGTCGCGGTCGACCAGGGCAACGTCACGCTCACCGGTGGTGTCGATCGCCCCGACGAGCGCCAGGCCGCGCAGGACGATGCCTGGTTCACGGCCGGCGTCGGCTCGGTCGCCAACCACCTCGTGGTCAGTCCGCTGATTCCGCGGCCATGAGGCACTGACTGGCGAAGGTCGGCGATTTCCTCGGATACGCCAGAGGGGAAAAGCCCGGGGACTGAACGGGATGGTGCTGATCCTGGTCGAACACCGTGCCGAACTCGCTTACCCTCGCGCGGCAGCGCGTGCCGTCGCTGACTGCTGAGACCCTAGCTAGCGGGCACCCTAATCTTCGGATGTATCGCACCTGCGATAGTCACCCTTGACTGCCAGCACGCGAGCCAGTAAAGTAGAACGCAGGCAATTGCGTGCCCGTTTACTACCGCGCGCAACCGTGAGGGTGACTGACTGTGCCCCAGGGCGTCCCGCCAGATTATCCAGACCGGATCAAGGCGCTCCGAGTCAGGCTCAGCCTGACCCAGGTGCGGCTGGCCGAACAGATGGGCGTCTCGTTCGCCTCGGTGAACCGCTGGGAGAATGGCCAGTCCCGCCCGTCGCCTCTCGCCTGGCAGCAGATCGTGCGGGCCGAGCAACGCGGGATGGACGGTCTGGGTGCGACGCCGGGGAGCCGGTTCGCGGTGAGGGAGACGGCCGCCACGTACTTCGTCGAGCCGGCCGGCGTGCCCGACCTCGACTTCCTGGCTGACTGCGAGAAGGTGCGGGCGGTGGCCGAGGCGGAGCGCCTGGCCTACGGTCACCTCTTCAATCCGGCGTTCGCCACCGAGACCTCGCTGATCGATCCCCTGCCTCACCAGCGAATCGCCGTGTACGACCGCATGCTTCCACAGCCGCGTTTGCGCTTTCTCCTGGCCGACGACGCGGGCGCCGGCAAGACCATCATGGCCGGCCTCTACGTCCGCGAGATGCTCAGCCGACGGCTGATCCGCCGCGTGCTGGTCGTCCCGCCGGCCGGGCTGGTCGGCAACTGGGAACGCGAGCTACGGACACTTTTCAACCTGTCGTTCACGATCGTTCTGGGCGGTGACGCCCGTTCCAGCAATCCCTTTGTCGGTCCGGATAGCGACCTTATCATCGTGAGCGTCGACACGCTTGCCGCCGATCGCGCGTTCGCTCGGCTTCAGGAAGCCGCGGTTCACCCCTACGACCTGGTCATCTTCGATGAAGCCCATAAGCTCTCGGCCGACCGCGAGCTCGACGTCCGCGTTCGCAAGACCGACCGGTACCGACTGGCCGAGGCACTCGGCGGAGTTCCCGGTCCCGAACCACGCTGGCAGCTCGGCTGGAGCGCGAACCACCTGCTGCTGCTCACGGCGACGCCGCACATGGGGAAGGACTATCCCTACTATGCCCTCTGGCGGCTGCTGGAGCCGGAGGCGCTCGCGACGATCGATGCGTTCAATGCGTATCCCGACGATGCGCGGCGGCGTCACTTCGTTCGCCGGACTAAAGAAGAGATGGTCCGCTTTGACGGCACCCCGATCTACCCAACGCGGGTGTCGGACACGCTGAGCTACGATTTGACGCAGGGCGAGACGAGCGAGCAGACCCTCTACGACGAGACGACCAGCTACATTCAGACCTACTACAACCGAGCGCGAATCCTCAACCGCTCAGCCGCCCGGCTCGCGATGAGCGTCTTCCAGCGCCGGCTCGCCTCGTCCACCTACGCCCTGCTCCGCTCCTTCGAGCGGCGGCTTGCCAAGCTGGACCGGCTCATCGACGACATTCGGTCGGGACGGGTCACCTCCGAGCAGCTCGCCGCCGCCCAGCGCCGGCTGGACGATGTACCCGACGTCTTCGACGAAAAGACGGCCGACGAGGAAGCCGCCGAAGACGGACGTGAGGAGAACGAGGTGGTCGAGGAACGTGCCGCGGGTGCGTTCGTCGCCCGGTCGCTCGCCGAGCTCGAGGCCGAGCGGCTCCAGGTGGAACGGCTCGTCGGCCTGGCGCGGCGAGTCTACGACCAGGGTGAGGAGTCGAAGTTTGACAAGCTCCGGGAAGTCTTGCGCAACCCGGCGTACGCGGACGAGAAGCTCATCGTCTTCACCGAGCACCGCGACACTCTCTGGTTCCTGGTCCGTCGACTGGAAGGGCTTGGGTTCACCGGCCAAATTGCCCAGATTCACGGAGCGATGGACTACCGGGAGCGCGAGGCTCAGGTCGAGTTCTTCCGAAAGCCGCTCGATCAGAGCGGGGCGCGGTATCTCGTCGCCACCGACGCCGCGGGCGAGGGGATCAACCTCCAGTTCTGCTGGCTGATGGTCAATTACGACATCCCCTGGAACCCGGCCCGGCTGGAGCAGCGCATGGGCCGGATCCATCGCTACGGCCAGAAACACGACCCGGTCGTCATCATCAACCTCGTGGCCGGCAAGACCCGCGAGGGGCGGGTCCTCCGGACACTGCTGCAAAAGCTCGAGGCGATCCGGAAGGAGCTTGGCTCGGACAAGGTCTTCGACGTCATCGGCCGGCTGTTCGAGGGGGTGTCCCTGGCCGAGTTCCTCACGCAGGCGCTCGACGAGGCAGGGGCCGAGGAAGCGGGGCGGAGGATCGAGGGTACCCTCACCGCCGCGCAGGTGCGCGCCCTCCAGGCGAAGGAGCAGCGGCTGCTCGGCGACGGCGGCGACGTCACGACGGAGCTGCCCGCCCTCAAGCGTCGGCTGGAAGGCGAGGAGCTACGCCGGCTTCTCCCCGGCTACGTGCGCCAGTTCATCGCGCGAGCGATGCCTCTGCTCGGCATTCGAGTCGAGGGCGACCTCGACGAGATCTTCGCTCTGCGGCCGGAGACGACCGGGGCACTGGACCCGATCTGGCCGGTGCTTGAAGCTTATCCTCCCGAGCGGCGCGAGCGCTTGACGGTCTACCGCCCGCGGAACGGGGACGCGGTCATTTTCCTGCATCCGGGCGAACCGGTCTTCGAGCGGCTCCGCTCGTGGGTCTTGCAGCGATTCGGGCGGGAAGCTCTCCGCGGTGCCGTCTTCGTCGATCCCAACGCCGAGCAGCCCTACCTGTTCCACCTGGCGCTGGTCCAGGTCGAGCGGCAACCTGACCTTGCCTTCCCGTCGCTCAATCAGGGAGAGGTGCTGGAGTACAGGCTGGTTGGACTGCGCCAGGAGGATGATGGTCCGATCTCGGTCTGTCCGGTCGAGTACCTGCTCCTGCTCCGGGGCGGCAGTAGGATTCCGGTCTCCGCCGCGCGATTCGCCGTCGGTGCGAATGAGCTACGCGACGCCGCCCGTGCCTATGCCATGAGCGACGTGGCGACACCGCTCGCCGAACGGCACCGCCAGGTTATTTTGGGAGATTTGGATGCTCGCGCGGACTTCGTCGCCCGCGGCTACGATTACCAGGACGCGGAACTGGCGGCGGTGCGCACGAAGCTGACCGAGCGGGCGCGGGCCGGCGATACCTGGGCCACCGGGGAGCTGACCAGGGTCAAGGAGCGACAGCGGGCGCTCGCGGCGCGGCGGGGGAACGCCCTCACCATCCTCCGCCGCGAGCCGGAGCTGGTGGCCGCGGGCGAGGTCACCTTCCTGGCCCACGCGCTGGTCGTGCCGTCGAGCGATCCAGGCGACCACACGCGGCACGACCAGGAGGTCGAGCGGGTCGCGGTGCGGGTTGCCCGGGCGTACGAAGAGGGCCTCGGCGCGGTGGTTCGCGACGTGTCGACACCTGATCTGGCGCGCGCGGCTGGTCTCGAGGACCATCCGGGGTTCGACCTGCTCTCCCGCCGTCCGGATGGCGGCGAGCTGGCCATCGAGGTGAAGGGTCGGGCCGGAATCGGCGACGTCGAGCTGAAGGAGAACGAATGGGCCAAGGCGTGCAACCTGGGCCAGCGCTACTGGCTGTACGTCGTCTACGATTGCGCCAGTGCCCATCCACGGCTGCTCCGGGTCCAGAACCCGTTCCGGAAGCTGATCGTCCGAGCGAAGGGCGGGGTCGGCGTCGGCGAGCAGGCGGTGTTCGCGAACGCCGAGTGAGCGTGGGGGCAACTTCATTGTGGGCAGAGTGCCGTTTCGGCAGGGTAGGGGAGACTGCCGCGTTAGTCGGGACGCGTGAATACTGTCTATGATTCACGAGCTACTCTCTGCCTTGAGCGAGCTCGGTGTCCTTCCCCTGGGAAAGTTGCATCGCGAGATTGTGGAGCAATGGACGTTGGAGACCGAGGGTAATCTCGATATCGTGGTCACTGGCAAGCAGCGCCAGCACTACATTGCGCGTCACCCGGAAATGGCTGAACTCGAGCGACATCTGCAAGAGACCGTACTCGATCCGGAGTGTGTCCACGGCAATCGCTCAGACCACAGCGTGGCCATCTTCTATCGTCGCTTGAGCGACAGGCAGTTCTTGAGAGTGGCCGTGCTCATGCAGGCGACGCCGGGGTTACGCAAGCATTCGGTGATGTCGTATCGGTTGGCAGCCGTTCGAGAAGTTGAAAAGAACGTGGAGCGATGTCGGTGGAAAAGAATATAGCCGCCTGGTGGGACTGCCAGTCCCCACATCTCTTTTGGCCGGTTGGGCGCCCTTTATCCCGCGCCCAACCGGCGTGTAGACGGCAGATTCTCTACTTCAGGCGACTACATTCAACAGAATTGTAGCACCTGCCGTGCCAGGTGTCCATCGGAGGCCGTTCTTGTCGGCAGATGTCCCGCCACGGGATAGCAGGTGCCAAACGCAGCAAGCGAGGGGGGGTGTGGCTGACGTGGAACGCGAATCGACCAGTTTAAGGGGCCTGGACATAGACGTCGAAAGTATCCGCTCCCTCTTTGACGAGGAGCTGGCACGAGCTCGCCACGACCTGAGTGGTGCGTGGGGACGCGAGCGCGAGGACGTGCGGACGTCAGCCTTGGCCTGGGCGGCCCGTTTCGCTCCGGAGGCGCTCTCGCCGCGTCTTCGGACCGACCTGGAGCGCCTTGTTCGTGATCTTCGGACTCGCAAGCGCTTCCGCGCCGATTTCTGGGATCGCTGCCTGCCACTTGACGTCGCGCTCTTCTACATGACCAATGACCCAAACTGGGTCGAGGTTCCTCGCCTGCACGTGGACCACCATAACTCTCAATTTCGCGTGCGGGTGCTAGAGTCACTGGCGCTCGTCGCCGACCGGCTGGATTTCAATGATTCAGATCTCCTGGCGAGGACCGAGCACAACATCGCAATCAACCAGATGTTTTCTGAGTGGTGCGTGATCCTGCTGGCTGCGGCGCGCGGATCCGTTGAGAGGAAAAGTGAAGTGTTCAGGAACTGGCAGGCTAAGTGGTGCATCCACCAAGTTTAGGCCACTCTTGGGAGCAGGCCGACGCCCGAGCGACGACGCGACTGGTGTCGACGGCGACGCCCCCACACGAAA
>Ga0307374_10009611_pt1 | contig 14216 bp, 10 predicted proteins | sample OX3MG_FD_202532 | JGI IMG/M metagenome (GOLD analysis project Ga0307374, IMG submission 202532) | Soil microbial communities from Risofladan, Vaasa, Finland - OX-3 | ecosystem: Environmental > Terrestrial > Soil > Coastal area > Acid sulfate soil | place: Finland: Risofladan, Vaasa | collected... | reverse complement strand
ACCTTGAACCGGCCCGAAGTGCGCAATGCCATCACCCCCGATCAGCGTGAGCGGGTCATCTCGTTGCTCGAGGAGGCCAGCACCGACCTGGGGGTCGGTGCCGTCGTGCTCACGGCCACCGGCGAGGGGTTCTGCACCGGCGCCGACCTGCGCGCCGGCCGCAACCGCCCGGCGCCCCCCAAGCCCGAAGGCGCCCCGGCCCGCATCATGGGGGACGCGGCGCGCATGATCCGGCGCGGTGCGCAGCGCCTGGTGGGCGCCATCCTCGACTGCGAGAAGCCGGTGGTCGCCGCCGTCAACGGGACGGCCGCCGGGATCGGGGCCCACCTGGCCTTCGCCTGCGACCTGGTGGTGGCGGCCGAAGGTGTGCGTTTCATCGAGGTGTTCGTTCGCCGCGGCATCTCACCCGACGGTGGTGGCGCCTACCTGCTGCCGCGCATCGTCGGGCTGCAAAAGGCCAAGGAGCTCATCTTCTTCGGCGACGACCTGCCGGCCGAGGAGGCGCTGCGCCTGGGGCTCGTGAACCGGGTGGTGCCGCGTGACTCCCTGGAGCACAGCGCCGGGGAGCTGGCCGAGCGCCTGGCCTCGGGGCCGACCAAGGCCATTGGCATGGCCAAATGGCTGCTCAACCGCTCGCTCGACTCCGACCGGCGCACCGCCTTCGACGAGGAGGCATGGGCCCAGGAGCTGGTCGTGGGCACCATGGACGCCGCCGAGGGCATGGCCTCCTTCGCCGAGCGCCGGCCGCCGGAGTGGAAGGGGATGTAGTCCCTCCGCCACCCCTCCGACACCAGGTGTGAGAAACGGCCGCCTGAGCCGTTCTCAGCGTGGCGAAGCGAGCTGCCACCGTGGCGGCTCCCGAACCGGGGGGCAGGACGTTGGCGGACACTTTGGCGGGCGATACCCGGCACATCCCGGGCAGCGAGTGGCACCGGAGCCGCCTGATCGGCGGCTCCCTGGTCGCCCTGTGCGCAGCTTCGGTGGCCCTGCCCGTGCTGGGGGCGGTTCCGGCGCACGCGGCCACGTCGACCTCGGTGAAGCCCGGGCCCGTGACCATCGTGCCGTCGGCTCATCCGACGGTGGGCACAACCGGCAACGAGTACGACATCCAGTTCACCTCCACCGACGCCATGCCGGCGGTGGGCCAGGGCCACACCTGCGCCACAACCTCGTGCACCGTCAGTTTGCAGGCCCCGGCGGGCACCGTCTTCCCGGCCAGCCAGTTCGACTACGCGGTGCAGTACACCCTCGGCGGCGTTGACACCTCCGGTCTTCTCGAAGCGACGGTTTCGAACGCCACGCTCAACAGCACGGCCAACGACGTCACCTTGACTCTCTCCTCCACCAGTGTCATCCCACCCACGGCCCTGGTGACGGTGGCCGTGACCGGCGTCACCAACCCGATTCGAGCGGCCTCGGCCGATGTCATCGGTATCGCCACCTCGTCGGACCCGACGGCGGTGGCCAGCGATCCGTACGCGCTGTACCCGGCCGCGCCCAGTCAGCTCGCGCTCCTCGCCCAACCGTCGGCATCGGAGGCGGCCATCGCCACGATGCCGGCTGCCACCACTTTTGCGATGTCGGCGGCCGACGAGGACGTCTACGGCAATATCGAGACCACAGACAACGCCACTCAACTGCACCTGGCCTTGTCGGGCGCTGGTGGCGGCATGCTGTCGTGCCCCGGTGCCCCGAGCAAGGTGACCGGCGGGGTGGCCGACTTCTCGTGCGATGTCGACAAGACCGGTACGTACCGGCTCGGTGCTTCGAGCGTCCCGTCCTACGGCGCGGTCACCAGCCACCCCTTCACCATCGTCGCCGGGGCCCCTAGCCAGCTGGTGTTGAGCCAGGTGCCGGCCGACGCCACCGGCGGTAACGCCTTCGGCCAGCAGCCCATCGTCACCGTGGAGGACGCCGGCGGGAATGTGGTGAGCAGCAGCTCCGATCCCATCACCCTGTCGGTGGCCGGCGGCGGCGCCACCTCGACCCTGTCGTGCTCGTCCAACCCGCTGACAGCCAGTGGTGGAGTGGCGCAGTTCTCGGGATGCGTCATCGACCACGCCGGGAGCTACGTCCTTACGGCGACGGACGAGGGTAGCCACCGGATCTCGAACACTTTCACCGGTCAGACATTCGTCGTCGGAGTCGGCGCTCCGAGCCATCTTGTGTTCTCCGACGGAGGACCGCCCAGCCAGACCTCGGCCGGCAGCACCTTCCCGGTAGCGGTGGCGGTGAACGACGCCGGGGACAACTCGGTTACCACTGACAACACGACCACGGTCCAACTGTCGCTCGGAGGCGGCTCGGCCACACTGACCTGTGCACCGGGGTTGTCACAGGTAGAGCGGGCCGGGGTGGCGTCGTTCTCGTGCTCCATCGACAACCCCGGCAGCGGTTACTCCCTCGAGGTCTCCAGCCCGTCCGACCCGAGTTTGGCGGCACCAGCTCCAGCACCCATCTCGGTGCAGCCGTCGTCGTCGGGTAGCGGCACCGGGTCGGGTAGCGGCACCGGGTCAGGTAGTGGCTCCGGCTCCGGGTCAGGTAGTGGCTCCGGCACCGGGTCGGGTGGCGGCACCGGGTCGGGTGGCGGCACCGGGTCGGGTAGCGGCACCGGGTCAGGTAGCGGCACCGGCTCCGGGTCAGGTAGTGGCACCGGCACCGGCAACCCGCCCGCCGGCATCGTCCCGGCCAACCCTCCTCCCGGTTCGCCGGCCGGGCTGTGGAAGTCGGCGGTGGCCAACGCCGTCTACAACGCTGCGCAGGGCACCACACTCACCGGGACGAGCAACGGGTCCACGGCCACCTTGACCGTGCCGCCGAAGGCTCTCCCCGACGGCACCGTGCTCACCATCTACTCGGCCGATCCGACCATGGCGGCGGCACAGCTGGCCATCGGCAGCGCATACATAACCGCCTTCGCCGTTTCGTGGCGGGCCCCCGACGGCTCCGCCCCCGACTCAGCCCTGCCTCTGACCCTGGCCATCCGAGGCCCCGGCATCGCCGGGATCGACGGCGCCTACCAGGAAGTCGACAGCGCCCTGCAGCTCGTGCCGGCCACGGTGGGAGCAGGAGAGGCCGACCTCTCGTTCTCCTCGGATCCCGGCTTCGTGATCGCCCGCCCCACCTTGGCCACGGCCTCGGCCCACCACACGGTCTCGGGTTACTGGGAAGTGGCTTCTGACGGCGGCATCTTCTCCTTCGGCGTCCCCTTCCTGGGATCCATGGGAGGGTCGCACCTCAACCAGCCCATCGTGGGCATGGCCGGGGACCCTGACACCGGTGGTTACTGGGAAGTGGCTTCTGACGGCGGCATCTTCTCCTTCGGTGCCCCGTTCCTCGGGTCCATGGGCGGCTCGGCCCTGAACGCACCCATCGTGGGCATGGCCTATGACCCCGGCACCGGGGGGTACTGGCTGGTGGCTTCTGACGGCGGCGTCTTCGCCTTCGGCGCCCCCTTCCTCGGGTCCATGGGCGGCTCGCCGCTCAACAAGCCGGTGGTGGGCATGGCCTATGACCCCGACACCGGCGGATACTGGGAGATCGCCTCCGACGGCGGCGTCTTCGCCTTCGGCGCCCCGTTCCTCGGGTCCATGGGCGGGACGCATCTGAACCAGCCGGTGGTGGGCGCCAGCGCCGGTTGACGCCCACTTTCCTGATGGGCCGTCAGGGGCTTTGCACCAAAGGCTCGTCCTGCACCAAAAGCCGGGTGGCTGCACCAAAAAGGGGGCGCCTGGGCTCTCGACATGGCGCATCGGTGGGAGTGTGACAAGAGGGCACCTGGGCGACCGCAGAGGGACGCCCCGCCCTCGATCGAGACCTGAAGGCTTACGGCGATAAAGCGCCCAGTCGCCTAGCGGCACCCTTGACCCAGGCTCCTTGACGTTGTGACTTATCTGCCGATAATATCGGCACGATGGTCACATACCCAGACCCGGCCAAACCCGAGGACATCCTGGCGTACCTGGCTGGGCTCATTCGAGACGTCCATCACTGTTTGGACGACGGCGTGTCATTTGCGGACACGGTGATGGCAGACCTCCGGCCCGATGGCCACCTATGGTCCGCCCTGGTGCGGCATCGGGCTCTGACGCTGCTGGACGCCGCGGGACTCTCCCCCAAACGACTCCTCAATAGCGGGATCGAGCTTGAGAGAGGTCGATTCACCCTCAAGGTCTTCCGGTCACAGGACGACGGACCCCCAGCGCCGGGTCACAGTCGAACGCGACGTGCCTATTACTCGCAATACCGGCAAGGGAGCCTGGCTATCGGGGGTCCAGCAATCCCCGTGGACGGGACCAATCTGATCCTGGACTGGGAAGCAACGAGTGAGCGGGCCATCCTGCTCGCCCTGTCTTTACCGTTGGGTGTTTGGAAACACAAAGGGCAGCCCTCGATTGATTGGCGCCGGCCCGTGCAGCTAGACGACACGGGATTGCGTTTTGAGTCCAGCGACGAGGGGCTAGAAGTCCCACCGCGCTTTGAGATTGGCGAAGACGAAGAAGGAGAGGAAGCTTGATCGGTGAGCGGGTCCGCTTGGCACGCGAAGCGTGCCGTCTAACCCAGATCGAACTTTCCGATCTGGCCGGTATATCGCAAGGGACGCTCAGCGACCTGGAAGCCGGTCGCATCATGGTGCCCAGTGACGAGGTTGTTGAGGCGGTTTCTCGGACGACTCAGTTCCCGGTAGCGTTTTTCTCCCGCGGCCCGCTCCCCGACATTCCCGAAGGCAACTATCGGAAGCTCAAGCGCGGCAAGAGCAAGATCAGCAAGCAAATCCGCGCGCAAATCAGGGCGGTAGTTGAGATCGTTCAAAGTGCAGAGGAGGTGTTGCAACTCCCATCTGTTTCACTCTCTCCTGTCGATGACCTGAAAGGAGACCTTGAGGAGCTTGAGGAATGTACCCAGGCTCTTAGACAAAAGCTCGGTGTCGGCGGTCGTGATCCGATCCCGAATCTAACGCGGGCCTTGGAGCGAACGGGCACTGTTGTGGTGCGATTGCCAACGGAGATGGAGGACCATGACGGCTTCTCCGTCTGGCCAGATTTCGGCCTTGGTGGACGGCCGATTATTGCTATCTCAAACGGCAACCCTGGCGACCGCGATCGTTTCAACATGGCTCATGAAACCGGCCATCTAGTCCTCCACACCCGCCGCGACGTTGCCGATCCCGACCGGGCCGAAAGGGAAGCAAATCGCTTTGCTGGGGCGCTGTTGCTCCCCGAGGAGGCAGCCCGCGAAGCGATTCGGCCACCCATCACCCTGCGCGTCCTGATGGCTGTCAAGGCGACATTCGGAACATCAATAGCCATGAACGCGCAGCGAGCAAAGGACCTCCGGCTAATCAGCGACCAGCAGTTCGTCTCTTTGCGCCGTCAGATATCGGCCCGACGTTGGACGCGCCAAGAGCCGGTGGAGGTCACGCCCGAGCGCCCGATCTTGATTGCCAAGATTCTCTCCGTAGCCGGCAGTGACGGCTCAACCGTACGAATGGCCGAGCGCAACCTCCTACCGCCAATGATCTATCGCGCGTTGACGGCCTGAGGCTGCTGCTACTTCTTCTGAGTCGTCGTCCTGCGTGGTCTGTCCCAATAAGGGCTCTTGCAGGACGGACACACCTTCGGAGGCTGGTCTGCGCGGGGATACCACTCATGCCCGCACCGCTCACAAACGTAGAACGTCACACTCCGTTTCACCGTTCCCATCACCCTCATCCTATACCCGGTCGTATATCCCGCCCACCATATACCTAAAGGGTATTGACGCCTCTGTACCTAGAGAGTATATTCTCTATAGGTACATAGGAGGGTTCCGATGGACGCCAGGGAGCAGCGGGGAATGCAGATCGCAGCCACGACGAGGCTGCGGAAGGGTAAAGCGGGGTGGCTGGTGCCCTCTCAGTCCGGGGTCGGCACCTACAAGGTCACCGAGACGCCCAGGATCGTCGCAGCGGGGTTCATGGGCGGCATGGAGTGCACCTGCCCCGACTTTGAGCTGCGGGGCCTCCCCTGCAAGCACGTGTTCGCGGTGGAGTATGTCAGCCGCCGTGAGAACCCGGACGGGTCCGTGCTGACCGAGTCGGTGCGGGTGACCTACACCCAGGACTGGACGGCCTACAACGCCGCTCAGTGCGCCGAGAAGGAAACGTTCCTTCCGATGCTGGCCGACCTGTGTTCCGCGCTCCCTAACCCGCCCCAAGGTCGCGGTCGGCCTCGTATGCCGATGAGCGACATGGCCTTTGCTTGCGTGCTGAGGGTGTACGAAGGGTTCTCGGCTCGTCGCTTCGACACCGACGTTCGCCAGGCCAAGGCGGCAGGGCTGACCGAGGTTGACCCTCACTTCAATACGGTCCTGCGCTACCTCCGGTCGCCCGAAATGACCGACGCCCTGACCCAGCTCGTCGTTGCCTCGGCCCTGCCCCTGAAGGCCGTGGAAACCGACTTCGCGGTGGACTCCACCGGGTTCACCACCAGCCGATTCGAGCGGTGGTACGACCACAAGTGGGGCAAGGAGCGGTCCCGGCATGAATGGGTGAAGCTCCACGCCATGACGGGGGTGCGGACCAACATCGTGACCGCGGTCGAAATCTCCGGCGGCCATTCCAACGACACGAACTACTTCCGGCCGACACTGGCAACGACGGCTGAGAACTTCCAGATCCGTGAGGTGTCCGCCGACAAGGCGTACTCGTCCAAAGCCAACCTGCGGGCAGTGGACGAACTGGGAGCGGTGCCCTACGTGCCCTTCCGTGGGGCGCTCGCCCGCCAGGGTCCCGCTCCGCAGCTTCCGGGCCTGTCCGACATTTGGGTCCGCATGTATCACCTGTTTGCCTACCAGCGGGACACATTCCTGTCCCGCTACCACCAGCGGAGCAACGTCGAAACGACGTTCTCCATGATCAAGAGGAAGTTCGGTGACAGCTTGCGGAGCAAGTCCGAAGCGGGACAGATGAACGAGATTCTCTGCAAGGTGATCGCACACAACTTGTGCGTGTTGATCGCCAGCATTCACGAGCTGGGGTTGGACGTTCCGACGTTCGCAGCCATTGAGGCGGGATGAGGATGCCCGCCCGTTCAACACCCGGTCGATACCATCGTAAGATGCCCGAGCCCCTCCTGACCACCGCCCATGGCACCCTTTACCAAGGCGACTGCATGGACTTCCTGCGATCCCTGGACGATGGTGCCGCGGACGTGGTATTTGCCGATCCGCCGTTCAACCTCGACAAGAACTATGGGAGTGGGATCAAGGACAGACTCCCCGATGATGAGTATCTCGACTGGTGCCGAACCTGGGTCAAGGAGTGCGTCAGGGTCGTGACGCCTGGGGGTGCAATCTGGCTCTACAACCTGCCCAAATGGAACATTGAGGTGGGCCACTCGCTCAATGAAGCGGGCATGACGTTCCGCCACTGGGTAGCTATCGACATCAAAATGCTGCTCCCGATTCCGGGGCGGCTCTACCCCTCGCACTACTCGCTGCTCTACTACACCAAGGGCAAGCCCAAGACGTTCGTGCGGCCCCGCGTTCCCATCCCTGTCTGCCGCCACTGCGGAGGCGACATCAAGGATTACGGGGGCCACCGAAAGGCCCTGAACCCCGAAGGGCTGAACGTGTCGGACGTATGGACCGACATTCCACCCGTTCGGCACGCCAAGACGAAGCACCGGGGGGCCAACGCCCTGTCGGAGAAGATGCTGGAACGCGTTCTCACAATCAGTAGCGAAGAGGGCGACTTGGTGCTGGACCCCTTCGGGGGCTCCGGGACCACATATGCCGTAGCCGAGCGGATGCACCGACGGTGGATCGGCTGCGAGCTTGGCGACGCGGAACCCATTGTGGCCCGCCTTACGGGCGGTCCCAAGGTCGAAGGGATCATGCCCGAAAAGGGAGCGTGCGGGAAGGGCGTTGGGTTCGTGACTAGCGCAACGCTCGACCGTCTGTCGCCTTGAGAATCCGTGGCACGTCCATGGACGTGGCGTCGTGTTCCACTGCAAAAATCCCTAGGTAACCAACGTCCACAGGGACCGCGGCCCAGTGATCGACATAGCTCAGCAACTCATAGACGTTCCCAATCCGATCGGTCAGATACTGTGCGAGTTGCCGAGTCGGGACGATCAGCACTCCGGCGATGAGGCCCCCGCGCCGAAGGCCGAGACACATCTTGTTCATGGCTCGGTGGGAAGACGAAATGTTCCCTGTTTCCCATTCGACCGCCACCACTCCGGCGTCGGTTCCCTTGGCTGCGTCCAGCGGCCCGAAAGCCGAACCTCCCGGTACTCCTGGGATGGGGAACGGTTTCTCGTAGCTCCACCCACGATCGGTGAGTTGAGTGATGAACGCTGTTTTGATCGGACCGACGCCGTTGCCCTCGCCGCTCTTCTTACCGCTTTGGGGGTAGATGGTGAAGCGATCAGCGCCCGGAGGCCAGACGACGCCGCTGATGGACTGGCGCACCTCAGCCAGCGCCTCGCCAACGGCGTAGCGAGACTTGGCCCCTTTGGCGTCGATTACGTCGATCTCTTCGACCAGGCGAATCGTTCTACGGTAGTCGGGACCCACCCTTTTGGTGCAGAAACCCTGGCTGCACCACAAATCGGGGCGCCGGGGGCCTTCTGGTGCAAAGCCGCCGTCAGGCAGTAAGCTGACACGAAAGTCAGAGAACTCCGGGGCCTCTTGGGCGCCGGCGCCCGGCTTCGGCGGGGCGGCCAAGGAGGTGTGATGGCGCGCGAATACCGGCTCATTTCGGCTGACGGCCACGTGGTCGAGCCGCCCGATATGTGGACGAAGTACCTGCCCAAGAAGTTCCATGACCGGGCGCCCAAGCTGGTGAAGGACCCCAAGGGCGGCGACGCCTGGGAGCTGGTCCCGGGCACCGCCCCCATGCCCCTCGGGCTCGTCACCAACTCCGGGACCTTCGGCAAGCGCTACGAGGAGCTCGAGTGGTTCGGCTCCACCTACGACAGCATTCTGAAGGGGTCGTTCCAGGGTAAGGCCCGGATCGAGGAGCAGGACTTCGACGGCGTGGACGCCGAGGTGCTCTTCCCCTCCCAGCGCACCATGGGCGCCTTCATGGCTCAGGAGGACGACGACTACCACATGGCCGGCCTCGAGGCCTACAACACCTGGATGCACGACGAGTTCATGTCGGCCGACCCCGACCGCCTGATCGGCCTGGCCCAGATGCCCGGCGTGGACGTGCAGACGTCGGTCAAGTGGTTGCGCGACGCCAAGGCAGCCGGCTACCGCGGCGTCATCATCTCGGCCTACCCGTCGGGCAACTCCAATCTGTCGGCCGAGGACGACCCCTTCTGGGAGGCGGCCGAGGAAGAGCAGCTCCCGGTGCACATCCACAGCGGGCTGCGCCAGGCCGGCAAGCGCAAGGCAGCCGGATCGTTCCAGAAGGCGGCGGCCGCCGCCGGCCGTGAGATCGGCCTGGCCGAGATGGGCGGCCCGGTGGGCGAGGCGTCGCAGTTCATGTCCAAGTTCATCTACTCGGGCATCTACGACCGCTTCCCCGGCCTGCAGATGGTGGCCGTGGAGTGCGGTGCGGGCTGGATCCCCCACTTCCTCGAGCACATGGACGACCACTACTGGCGCAACCGCACGTGGACCAAGGCCCAGCTGCAGATGCTCCCGAGCGAGTACTTCAGGCGCAACTGGAAGGCCACTTTCATCCGTGAGCCCTTTGCCGTGGCCAACCGCCACTGGATGGGCGTGGACAACCTCATGTGGTCCACCGACTACCCCCACCACCGCCACGACTGGCCCTACAGCCGTCGCATCGTGGAGGAGTCGATGGGTGGCGTGCCCGAAGCGGAGCGCCGCCGCATGGTGTGCGACAACGCCAGGGAGCTGTACCGCCTCGGCTGAGTAGCGCTGCACCGGGGTCGAAGTCGACCTAGTCGGCACAACGCAACAACCAGAGGTCGGCGTCGGTTCGCGCCGGCGCGACGAGATCGCACGCACGCGAAAAGGAGAGGGAGATGGGACTGCTCGACGGAAAAGTGGCCATCGTCACCGGTGCCGGCCACGGCATCGGCCGGGGCGAGGCACTCGAGCTCGCCCGGCAAGGGGCCAAGGTCGTCGTCAACGACGTCGGCGGCTCGGTGCACGGCCAAGGTGTGGACAAGCGCCCGGCCGAGGACGTGGCCGAAGTCATCCGGTCCAAGGGCGGCGAGGCGGCGGCCAACTACGACGACGTGGCCGACTGGGCCGGGGCCCAGAACCTGGTGCGCCAGGCCGTGGAGGAGTTCGGCCGCCTCGACGTGGTGGTGAACAACGCCGGCATCGTCCGTGACGCCATGCTCTTCTCCATGACCGAGGAGGACTTCGACGCCGTGGTCCGGGTGCACCTGAAGGGCACCTTCGCTGTCACCCACCACGCCGCCAACTACTGGCGCGAGGAGTCCAAGGCCGGCCGCCAGCCCCGGGCCGCCATCGTGAACACCGTGTCCTCGGCCGGCCTGCAGGGCAACGTGGGCCAGGCCAACTACGGCGCCGCCAAGGCCGGCATCGCCGCCCTGACCGTGATCTCCAGCTTGGAGCTCTCGCGCTACGGGGTCCGGGCCAACGCCGTGGCCCCCGGCGGCATGACCCGCATCACCGCCACCTTGCGCAAAGGGGCCGAGGTCAAAGAGCCCGACGAGCTCGACGGCGATGACTACGACCCCATGAACCCGGCCAACTCGGCCCCCATGGTGGCGTGGCTCGCCTCCGACGAAGCCCAGCACGTGACGGGCCAAGTCTTCAGAGCCGTCGGACACCGCATCACCCACTACAAGCCCTGGTCCCTAGGTGTGACGGTGGAGACCAAGGGCGGCCCGGCGCGCTGGGAGCCGTCGGACATCGGCGCCGCTGTGAACGCCCAGGTGTTCGGCTCGCGCGCCGCCGGCCTGCAGATGGGCGGCTGAGGCCGTGGCCGGCGTGTGGAGCTACGAGGGCAAGCGCGTCCTCGTGAGCGGCGGGGGCGGAGCCGGAATGGGTGCCGCCGCCGTGCGCGACCTGCTCGAGCTCGGAGCCGAGGTACACGTCTTCGACCTGAAGGAGCCCGACGTCGAAGTAGCCGGCTTCCACTCCGTGGACCTGCGCCACCCCGGCGCCATCGAAGCGGCCGTGAGCCAGGTGGGTGGGCGCATCGACGCTCTGTTCAACTGCGCCGGCCTGCCCGGGCCGCCCTTCTCGGGCGTGGACGTGATGCTGGTCAATTTCGTGGCCGCCCGGCACCTGACCGGCCTGGTGGCGCCGCTCATGCCCGAGGGCAGCGCCGTGGTCACCATCTCCTCGGCCGGGGCCTACGGCTGGGAGGGGACCATGGGCCAGGTGGAGCCCCTGCTGGCCACCCCCGGGTACGCCGAGGCCAAGGCCTGGTGCGAGGACAACTCCAAGCTGGTGGGAGAGGGATACCTGCTGTCGAAGCAGGCCATCATCGTGTGGACACTGCACGCCGCACTCGACCTCGCCCCCCGTGGCATCCGGGTCAACTCCACCAGCCCGGGCCCCACGGCCACTCCCATGATGCCGTCGTTCGAGGCGTACATGGGCAAGGACTTCATGGACCGCTTTCCCAAGCCCCTGGGCGGGCGCAACTCCACCCCCGAGGAGCAGGCGCACCTGGTGGTGTTCTTGAACAGCGACGCGGCCACCTACATCACGGGCACCAACGTCTACGCCGACGGCGGCTTCTCGGCCGGCATGCTCACCGGCCGGCTCGACTTCTCGGTGCTCTCGGGCGAGACTCCGGCCGGCTGACGCCGACCAGGCTGACGAGGAGAGGCGCGTGCCCCAGCAGCGGACCGATCTGGAGGAGTTCTTCCACCCCGAGGCCGTGGCCCTGGTGGGCTCGGTCAACCGCAACGCCAAGCCCGAGCGCCTGACGGCGTCCTATGACGAGCGGTGGGGCAGCGGGCGTTGGTACTTGGTGAACGCCAAGGGCGGCCAGATCGGCGACATCACCGTCTACGAGCACGTCACCGACATCCCGACCGAGATCACCCTGGCCGTGGTCAACGTGGGCACCCGGCTGGTGGCCCGCACCGTCGAGGAGTGCGGCAAGCACGGCGTGCCCTACGTGCTCATCTTCAGCGCCGGCTTCTCCGAGGTGGGCGAAGCCGGTGCCGCCCTGGAGCGCGAGGTCGGGGACATGGCCCGGCGCTACGGGATCCGCGTCTTCGGCCCCAACACCAACACCAACGCCTTCGAGACGCTGCCCGAGCCCCCCAAGCGCCGCGGCGGGCGCATCGGCCTGGTGACCCAGAGCGGCCACCAGGGCCGGCCCCTGGTGCAGGGCACCGAGTTCGGCGTGGCCTTCTCGCGCTGGGTGCCGACCGGCAACGAGCTCGACCTCGAGGCGGCCGACTTCATCGAGTACTACGCGTACGACGACGACACCGACGTCATCTCCGGGTACTTCGAGGGCTTCAAAGACCCGGCCAAGCTGCGCCGGTCCCTCGAGGCGGCCAACGCCCAGCGCAAGCCGGTGGTGGCGCTCAAGATGGGGGCCACCGCGGCGGGGGCCCGCATGGCCAGCTCCCACACCGGCCACCTGGCCGGCTCCGACGCCGTGGTGGACGGACTGTTCCGTCAGTACGGCGTGGTGCGGGTGCACGACCTCGACGAGCTGCTCGAGACCTCGGCGCTGTTCGCCAAGCTGCCGGCGGGCACCGGGCCCAACTGCTGTCTGTACTCAATCTCCGGCGGGTCGGGCACGCTCATGGCCGAGGTGGCCGAGTCGAGCGGCGTGCCGGTGCCAATTCTGTCGGCCAAGACCCAGGCGGCGCTCAGGGAGATGATCCCGGACTACCTGACGGTGGCCAACCCGGTGGACAACGGCGCCCAATTCCTGGTGTCGGCCCCGGTGGAGGACCGCCGCCGTGTCTTCGAGGTGGTGGCGGCCGACGAGAACGTGGACGTCATCGTGGTCGGCCTGACCGGAGCCTTGGGCCGACTCACCGACCGCTTCGCCGAGGACATCGTGTCGTTCATCGACGACCTGCCCAAGCCCGTCGTGGTCACCTGGAATTCCTTCAAGACCGACGAGGCCGGGTTCCGCACGCTGGTCGACGCCGGCGTCCCCATGTTCCGGTCGTTTCGCAACTGCTTCACCGCCCTGCGCTCTTTCGCCGGCCACGAGGAGCAGGCGGCCACCTTCCGGGCCCGCAAGGCGCTGTCCACCAAAGTGCCGGCCGAGGCTCGCCCGGTGCTCGACGACGCCGCCTCCCGGCCCGGCGGTCCCCTCGGCACCGACGAGGCCCGTCGCCTGCTCGAGGCCTTCGACGTGCCGCTGGCCGGCGAGGGGCTGGCCACCTCGGCCGCCGAGGCGGCCCGATTGGCCGGTGACATCGGCTTCCCGGTGGTCATGAAGATCGCCTCGCCCGACTTCCCCCACAAGTCCGACGCCGGGCTGGTGCGCCTGGGGGTGGCCAGCGCATCGGAAGCCCGCGCCGTCTACGGCGAGCTGGTGGACCGGGCGCACAAGGCCAAGGCCCGGGCCCGCATCGAGGGCGTCCAGATCCAGCAGCAGGTGGAGGGAGGCACCGAGATGATCGTGGGCGTGACCCGCGACCCGGTGTTCGGCCCGGCCGTGCTGGTGGGCACCGGCGGCGTCTTCGCCGAGGTGCTGGCCGACGCCACCGTGCGCCCGCTCCCGCTCGACCGGCGCGACGCCCAGGACATGGTCACCTCGCTGCGCGGCTACCAGTTGCTGCGCGGGGCCCGGGGCCGGGCCAAGGGCGACGTCAAGGCCCTGGTCGACGTCATCATGGCCGTGGCTCGCCTGGCCTCGGCCTGTGGCGAGCAGCTGCTCGAGCTCGACCTCAACCCGGTAGTGGTCCAAAGCGACGGAGCCGTGGCCGTCGACTCGCTGGTGGTCATGGCCGGACAGGGCTGATGGAGCTCGAGCTCACCGCCGACCAGGTGGCGCTCGGTGAGTCGGTGCGGGCCTTCGTCGAGGTCGAGTGCCCCATGCCCCTGGTGCGACGGGTGGTGGAGGAAGGCAAGGAAGCCGACGAGCTGTGGGCCCGCATGGTCGAGCTCGACTGGCCGGCGTTGACGGTGCCCGAGGAGTACGGCGGCATCGGGCTCGGCCAGGTGGAGCTGGCCGTGGTGGCCGAGGAACTGGGCCGAGTCCTGTGCCCGGCGCCGTACCTGTCCACCGCCGCGCAGTTCGTCCCCGTGGTGCGCCAGGCCGGATCTCCCGAGCAGCGCCAGCGGTTCCTCGG
>Ga0307374_10009610_pt1 | contig 14216 bp, 9 predicted proteins | sample OX3MG_FD_202532 | JGI IMG/M metagenome (GOLD analysis project Ga0307374, IMG submission 202532) | Soil microbial communities from Risofladan, Vaasa, Finland - OX-3 | ecosystem: Environmental > Terrestrial > Soil > Coastal area > Acid sulfate soil | place: Finland: Risofladan, Vaasa | collected... | reverse complement strand
GGTGTCGTGGAGAACGGAGATACCGTCGTTGTGGGCGAAGGTCGCAGCGAGCGCTTCGACCGTCGGGTCGCCGGGTGGTCTCTGCGGCGTGAACGTGGTGTTGCCCATCCCGGCCGCCAGCATTGCGGGCGTCATGACCTCCAAGACCTGCTTGGCGCGATCTGGGTCGAGAATGAGCTTTTGGAACGTCGTGAGATTCGCGAGCGGGAGGAAGATGTTGCCGTTGCTGAGCACGAGGTGCTCGATGGTGACGCCCGCTGGGTCTTCGCCTCGGGACAGGTTGTGGTGCATCAGGAGGGCGACGCTGTCACCGCGGTCGTGGGCGACCACGCGGCATTTCGATGCTGCAAGGACGTTCCTGAGGTGATGGACAAGAAGGCCGGCGTCGACTTCGAGGCTGTACGGCCAGTCCGGTGGCTTGCCGGAGAACCCGTAGCCGGGGAAGTCCAGCGCGCAGACCCGGTAGTCCTCGGCAAGCCGGTCGATCACGTCGTACCAGTCGATGCTGCTCGTCGGGAAGCCGTGGACCAACAGCAATAGCGGAGCGTCGGGCCGCCCAGCCTCGACGTGGAAGATGTCGATCGACTTTCCCGCCGCCTTGCCCGAGACGGGCTCCCACCTGTAGAGCGACCCGCGCTCGAGCCACTCCCGCGCTCGATCGTCAGCCGGCGTCAGCGAAGACACGAACGCACTGTAGACATGCCGCCCGCGGCTCTCCTACCGGACTCTACGCATCGGTCGAGGCCGACACCGGCTTTCCGCTCTCCTCGTGATCCACCTGTGCGGACACCTTGTCGAGGGCCGCGTCGGTGATGTCCAGCACCGTGCTCGACGGATGCGTGAGCGACAGGCGGGTCCGGGCACCCTCGAGCAGCGACGGCGACGCACTGAGGTTCGTCAGCGCGTCGATGAAGTCGCTCCCGTCAATTTGCAGCAGGGAGCAGTCAGTTGTGGCGGTCACCGTCGCGGTGCGCGGCACGTGCCCCAGGAGCCCGATCTCGCCGAAGTAGCTCCCCGAGTTGAGCGTGCGGAGCCAACGAGCCTCGACACCCTGCTCCCCCACTGCGGTCACATCGAGTTGACCCTCGACGACCACGTAGAAGGCATCCGCAGTCTGGCCCTCGACCACCACCGGCGTGCCCGCCGGTACGTTCAGCTCTTTCGAGGCACCAGCGAGCCCCTCGAGGCTGGACCGAGAAGCGGCAGCGAAGAGATCCATGCGCTCCAAGATGGCGACGCGAGGGGCGAGGAGCACAGCCCGGGCTCCGGCAACGCGGTCCAACGCGACCAGCCGGGGAAGCGCCAACATGCACAGAGCCGGTACCCCGACTCCGTACACGATGAGCGTCGTGTGCAGACCCGCGTCAAGCACGACCGGTGTGATGAGGGCGCCGATGCTGATCGCCGCCAGCACCAACGCGAAGAACACACCGAAAACGCGAGCCACCATCTCCTTGGGAACCGACCGCTGCAGCGCGGTGATCGCCAGGGTGTCCACGACCAACGTTCCCGCCCCGCGGACGACCTGAAGAACGAAAGCGACTCCCGGCTGGTGGACGAATACGAGAAAAGCGGTAGGAAGGCAATACACGGTTATCCCGCCGATGATGGCGGGCGCCAGCCGGGGATTCCGAGCGAGGCGGTTCACCAAACCCGCACCCACGACGCCGCCCACTCCCAGGCCGGCGAGGAGATATCCGTACCCGCTGGAGCCTGTGTGCAACTGCTCGGTCGAGATCGGTACGAACAGGACCGTGTCGGTGCCGTAGACGAAGCTCGCCAGGACGCTGAACGCCACGAAGATCGCCACAGTGGTGGTGGACACGACCGCCCGGAACCCTTCGACCATCTGGCGCAACGGGCCGGCACGCCCGCCGTCGGTCACATCGCTCGGGCGACTCCTCACTCCCATCGTCGAAACGATCAGCGCGGCCACTCCGAAGCTGGCCGCGTTCACGACCACCGCGAGGCTCGGACCGCCCACCGCCACCAAGCCGGCGCCGATCGCGGGGCCCAGAACGATGACCAGGTTGTCGACGACCCCGCTCAACGCGTTGGCGGCGGCCAGATCGTCCTCATCGGTCACTTGCGGGATCACCGCGGGTACCGCAGGGATGTACGCGGTCAACACGATGGCGGTCGCGGCAGCCAAAGCGACGGCGACGCCCACGGGCGCATGCCGCCACATCGCCAGCGCCAGGCCTGACTGCAAGGTGAGTGCAACCACGTTGAGAACGATCATCAGGCGAACCCGCTCGAACCGCTCCGCGATCACCCCGCCGTAAGCACTGAAGATCAGCGACGGAACGAATCGAGCCAACGCCCCTATCGCAACCCAGGACGTCGAATGAGTCTCCTCGAACAGGAACACGGCCAGCGCGACGGCGTACGCCCACGAGCCGGTTGACGACACAACCTGGCTGGAGAGAAGGCGACGAAGATCTCGCGAGCGGAGAGCAGATCGGTAGCCACTCGCCTGACCGGTCTTGGCCGTCATCGGATCCCCCTATTTGCCCCTCGGCGGATCGTACAACCGGCCGGTACCCCCTGCAACCAACCGGTCCCACATCGAGCTATGAAGACGTTACTGTCTCTTGCTCAGGCAATTCTGCGAACCTCTTTGGGCAAGAGCCGGTGGCCGAACAGTGACAGGGCGCGACGAGACGATCCTTTCGCCGTACGTAGCGGCACTTGCCACGCGTTGGCTGGCAGAGACTCCTGAGGACAGGGCCAGGATCCTCGAGGGCACGCTTGCCTTCGTCGACATCTCTGGTTTCACCCGTTTGACCGAAATGCTCGCGGGACGCGGCAAGGCCGGCGCGGAGGAGCTGACCGGCTACCTCGACGCCAGCTTCGCCGCGCTCTTGGACCTGGCTTACGCGAACGGCGGGGAACTCGTGAAGTGGGGAGGCGATGCCGTCCTTCTCTGGTACAGCGGAGAGGAACACGCGGCGCGCGCGGCCGACGCGGCGTGGCGAATGCAGCGGACGATGCGGCGAATCGGTCGCCTTCAGACCTCCGCGGGCCGCGCAACATTGCGCATGTCGGTCGGGATACACAGCGGCACCTTCCACTTCTTCTCAGTGGGGTCCCTGCACAGGGAACTGATCGTCACCGGCCCGGCGGCCTCTCTTACCGCCCACCTCGAGTCGGTGGCCGAGGCCGGAGAGATAGTGATCAGCCCCAACACGGCCCGGCAGCTCGACCCGAGAACGGTTGGACCAGGCAAGCAGGACGGCCTTCTGCTCGCCGCTGCGCCATCGGTACGCGCACGCGAGGTTCAGAGGTCAGCGGCTGTCCCGGCGGGGCCGCCCAGTGGGTGCCTCCCTGCGGTGCTCCGCGAGTTCCTTCTCGCTGCTCCGATCGAGAGCGAACACCGCCAGGTCGCAGTAGCGTTCGTCGAGTTCTCGGGAGTCGACGACCTCCTCGCGTGCGAAAGCCTGGAATCCGTCGCCGACGTCTTGGACCAAGTCCTGACCCGAGTCCAAGAGACGAGTGCTCGTCACGGTGTGACCTTCTGGGAGACGGACATCGCCGAAGACGGCGGCAAGATCATGCTGGTGGCCGGGGCGCCGACCGCCGGCGAGGACGACGCGGGCGCCCTCCTCGCCAGTGTCCGGGACGTCGTGGATGCGATCGGGCGCCTTCGCATCCGAGTGGGAGTCAACTACGGGCGTGTCTTCACCGGGGGATTCGGACCTTCCTACCGGCGCACGTACTCGGCGAAGGGTGACGCGATCAACCTGGCGGCACGCCTGATGGGTCGGGCGGGGGCAGGCGAGGTGTACGCCTCCGAAGCAGTGATCCAACGCAGCCGGCTCGGCTTCGTGACGGAAGAGCTCGAGCCATTCCTCGTGAAGGGCAAGGAGCACCCCGTGCGTGCTAGCCGGGTGTTCGCCGCGCTCTCCGGACGGCGAGCTGTCACGCACATGGGACCCGCGCTGGCAGGGCGTGAGAAGGAGATGCTCTTCCTTGTCGATCGCCTCGACGCCGCGACCACAGGACGCGGATCATGTGTCGAGTTGGTGGGACCTGCAGGTATCGGCAAGTCACGCCTAGTAGAAGAGGTCCGCTCCCGCGCTGCGGGCCACCGGGTGGTGGACGTGGTGTGCGACGAGTTCCACTCGTTGAACCCTCACACCTCCATCGGAGCACTGGTACGCGAGATCCTCGACATCGATTCAGAGGCGGATGAGGTCACGCGCGGGTTGCAGTTGGAGGCGACGGTACGCCGCCTCGCGCCCCACCTCCTACCTCTTGTGCCACTGCTCGCTCCGGTAATCGGGGCGGACGCAGAACCGACCCCGGAGACGCGGGTCCTCGACGACAGGTTCCGCCAGGAGCGCCTGGCAGACACCCTGGTCCAACTCCTGTCAGCAGGATTGCCGGGGCCGGCTCTCATCGTGGCCGAGGACGCGCAATGGATGGACGACGCGAGCGCGTCTCTCTTCCGGCGACTCCTCTCCGCTGCGACCCAACGTTCGTGGTTGGTGCTCGTGGCACGACGACCTGTCGAACGCGGTTTGGATCTCGGTGATCTTCCTGATGTCGAACGCCTGCAAGTGGGGCCCCTGGGTTCAGGCGCCGTCACACAACTGCTCCGATCGGTGACAGCGGAAATCCCGCTCGTGCCGCATTTGCGGGAGACGATCGCTGATCGCAGCGGGGGCAATCCCCTTTTCCTCCTCGAGTTGGTTGGGGCCGGCCAGCAGTCGGGGTTCGACAAGGCGATGCCCGACTCGGTCGAAGGCGTCTTCGCAGCGCAGATCGACCAGCTGCCTCCTGAGGACCGGCGGATCCTGCGGATCGCTTCCGTCTTCGGGAAGCAGGTGGACGTCGAAGCCCTGCGCGAGCTGGCCGGCACCGAGCTTGACATCTCAACGCTCATGGGAGACTTCTTCACCGCCGATGGGCGTGGGTTGGTCGGCTTCCGGCACAGCATGCTGCGTGACGCCGCCTATGAAGGACTGCCCTTCGCTCGGAGGCGCGAACTGCACGCCAGGGCCGGTGAGATCCTCGAAGGCCGGGCCGGTGAGAGCACCGCCGAAATCGCCGGCGTGCTCGCAATCCACTTCGAGCAGGCCGGTGAACATCCCTCTGCATGGAAATACGCCCGCGTCGCAGCCGAACGGGCCCGCTCCGTGCACGCCCCGCTCGAGGCAGCCACGTTCTACGAACATGCACTGCGTGCCGGGCGGGCAGTACGCGACATCCCCCCCGGCGAACTCCTCGAAGTCGCTGAGGCTCTAGGCGACGCCCATACCCACCTGGGCCAGTTCACGCTCGCGGAACAGTCCTTCCGTCATGCCCGTCGATGGGCACAGACCCCCGTCGGAGCCGCCAGGCTCCAATTCAAGAGGGCGCTCGCGACAGACCGATCCGGCAACTACCGCAAGACCCTTCAATTGCTATCACTCGCCGACCGCAGCCTCGGGCAAGGCGATTCATCGGCCCTGTTACGGATGCGGGCGGAGATCCGAGCTCAATACGGTCTGGTTCGCCACAGGCAGGGCAAAGGGCCCGATGCCGTGCGCCTTCTGCGCGAAGCAGTGAAGTGGGCGACCGAGGCAGACGCAGGTGACGTTCTCGCGAACACCCTGCTTTATCTGGACATCGCCGAGCTGACGGCTGGCATGTCCGGAGACGGGAGCCATGCGCGGCGTGCCCTCTCCATCCAGACGAGCTTGGGCGACAACCCGTGGCTGGAGGCCAGGGCGCTCAACCAGCTCGGGATCCGGGCGTACTTCTCCGGGCGCTGGTCGGAAGCCGTGCGCTACTACTCGCAATCCAGGGACGCCTGCAACCGCGCCGGCGACCGCTGGACGGCTGCGGTCGAGTCGGCCAACATCGCCGAGGTACTTGCCGACCAGGGTTACCTGACGGAAGCGCAACCAGTCCTCGAAGAAGCACTAGAGACGTACAGAGCCGCCGGGACCGCGACCTTCGTGGCCGACGGCACCCGCCTCCTGGGCCGGCTCGCGGCCCGGCGCGGAGACCCCGAGTTGAGCCGGCAACTCCTGGCGGCAGCCCGCGGCATCTACGAGTCGGACGGCGAGTCACTGCAGGTGATACTCACCGATGCCATGCTCGCCGAAGCCCTTCTACGCGCGGGCGAACCCGACGCAGCGGCCGAGCTCGCCCGGCGCGTCCTAACAAACGCGAACTCCCTCCCCGGCCGCCATCTCGTGGTGCCGCTCGCTCAGAGGGTGCTCGGAGTAGCGCTCCGTTCGCTCGGCTTGGATGCTGCCCAGGCTCGCCAGGCGCTCGCAGAGAGCATCGCGGTCGCCCGGCGTCACGACGCCCGGTACGAGTTGGCACTGTCCCTGCAGGCGGTGAGCGACCTGTGGCCGACAGACCTGACAGATGACGAATCCGACGAGCGCGACGCCCTGTTCCGTGAACTCGGCGTCATCGAATCGGCACGAGCGCTCGTGACGACCGGCTTACCAGAAGCTGTCGTCTGAAAGGAGCTGAGCCACGGCTACGTACGGCTCGTCGGCGGTCGCTGCAGGGTCAGTCGCCTATCGGTGAGGGAGTCGATCGTGGTGAGCGAGATGAGCCAGGCGTCTAGGCGGCGTTGCCGTACTCGAGCTGCTTCAAGGCGGCAATGCGTTCGGCGATCGGAGGATGGGTGTCGAATAGGTGATGGAACCAGCTCTCGTGGTGCTGGAGCGGGTCGTCGATACACATGGCCGCGGTGGCGTGGTTGAACTTGGCGAAGGGTTGGTCGTTGGCCTCGAGCTTTTGGAGAGCTTTGATCAAACCTTCGGGGTTGCGGGTTAGCGCGACGCCGCTGATGTCGGCGAGCGATTCGCGCCGGCGTGACAGCGCCAGGCGTATCAGCGGGCCGAAGATGACTGCCACCACAGCAAGCAGCGCTCCGGCCGCGAAGACGACCAACATGACCTGCCCTGCGTCGCGCCCGCGAGGGCGCATGAAGAATGCAGACCGCCACACCAGGCTTGCGAGCAGCCCTGCCATGCCGATCAGGGTGCTCACGACGAGCAGAAGGCGCACGTCGTAGTTCTTGATGTGGCTCAGCTCGTGACCGATCACCCCTTCGAGCTCCTCGCGGTTCATGATCGCCAATAGTCCAGTCGTGGCCGTGATGGCCGCGTGATTTGGGCTGGTGCCGGTGGCAAAGGCGTTCGGCGAGGGATCGTCGATCACGTACACCTCGGGCTTGGGCAGACCCTCGCCTATGGCCAAGGCTTCCACGATGTTGTGAAGCTGGCGATACTGGTTCGGGTCTGCCGGTTGGGCCCCGGACACGGCGAGTACGAGCCGGGCTCCGGAGCGCAAGGAGAAGGCGATCCCGAGCAAGGCGAAGATCGCCGCGATCGCGGCCCCCGCCACGATGTCAGCTCCGGTTGCCGCAGGCTTCCCGGGAGAAGTCGACGCCGCTGCCCATAGCCAGCCGACCAGGGCGCCGATTCCCACCCAGACGACAAAAAACATCGCAACGCAGGCGACCGCTCTACGCTTGTTGCGGGCGATCTGCTCGTACATCCGTCTGCTCCGATCAGGCCGGCGGAGGCCCTGAGGACTGCGAGCCGGAGGGCGGAGGCCCGGAGGGATCGGTCGTCCGTGCTGCGCCGATCGGGGCCTCGAAGTGCACCTCTGGGACGGCACGCTCGCCTTCGGCGGTCTCGAAGAATCCGACAGCTTGGAACCCGAGCGGTCCGGCCAGGATGTTCCGGGGGAACGTCTGCAGTGCGATGTTGTAGTCGCGGGCGCTGGTGTTGTAGTAGCGGCGGGCGTACTCGAGCTTGTCCTCGGTCGCGGTGAGCTGCTCCTGCAACTGCATGAAACTCTCCACGGCGCGCAGCTGTGGATAGTTCTCCGCGACGGCGAACAGTGAGCGCAAGGAGGAGGACAGTGCGTTCTCCGCAGGGCCGATCTGGGCCGGATCTCCCGTCGCTCCAGCCGCTACCGCACCGGCGCGCGCTGCCGTGACAGCCTCGAAGGTCCTTTGCTCATGCGAGGCATAGCCCTTGACCGTCTCGACAAGATTGGGGATCAGGTCATGGCGACGCTTGAGTTCGACGTCGATCTCCGACCAGGCCTCCTTGGTCCTGTTGCGCCGCCGTACCAGGCCGTTGAAAAGCAGGACGCCGACCCCACCCAAGATGACAACGACAGCGACGATGATGATTAACGCGACCATTTGAGCTGTGCTCCTTCGCATCTGCTCCTCACCGCAGGATCTCCCAGATCGCCGGGGCTCCGTCAGGGCCAAAGGTCACTAGTTGCCGGCATCCAACCCCGTCGGCTGTCTATTGACCTCGAAGACCCAGTACGCAAGGCTTCCCACGCATCGCTCTCCAGAGGAGGAACCGTGGCCGAATACATCCAGATCGTCGAGTACCAGTCGGACGACATCGACGCACTGATCAGCGCCGCCAACAGCGTGCCGGTTCCCGACGATGTCCCGAGGCCGACCTCGGTGACCGTGGTACGCGACCGGGACCGTCCAGGGACATATGCGACGATCCTCCGCTTCAACTCATATGAAGACGCGATGCGCCACTCCGAGAGTGACGCTACTCATGAGCGCATCGCGAAGATCGGTCCGCTCATGAAGGGCGAGAGCCGTTTCTACAACCTCGACGTTCTTGACGATAGGACCACATAGCGGCGCCCACGGGTGAGCGGCCTTCGTGGTGACCTTTGGCCCTAGCCCCAGGCCGGCTGCGGACCACATCGTTGATACGGGTGGTGCAGTCCCGGGAGAGAGTGCGCCGAAACGAGATCCGTTAGGAGCGTGGCATGCGTGTTTTGGAGGTTCAGGGGGAGACAGAGGTGGCGCGCTGGTTGCGAGATCTGGCCGACGAAATCGAGCGCGGGGTTGCTGACGTCGACGGCCACCACGTTGAAGTGTCCGCCACGTTGCGGGCGGTGGTCGAGTTCCCCGATGACTCCGAGGGTGGTGAAGTCACCCTGCTGGACATACACCTCGAGCATCCGACCCCCAAGAACTGGGCGCTGACCGAGCTCATTCAGTCCTTGGCCCACCCGGGCGATTAGATATCCCTTACAGAAGTGGGCACACGACGGTCCTGCCGTCGCTCACTGCCCGAGGCGCTTTTCGACGTCCAGGACGTGGCGGGTGGTCTGGACGACGGTATCGGGGTTGAGGCTCATCGAGTCGATGCCAATCTCCACCAGGTACTCCGCCATCTCCGGGTAGTCCGAAGGCGCCTGGCCACACAGACCCGAGTGGATCCCGTTTCGGCGGCAACCCTCGACGGCCAAGCGGATCATCTCCTTCACGCCTTCGTCGCGCTCGTCGTAGTCGAAGGCGACGATCTCGCTGTCACGGTCGACTCCCAGAGTCAGCTGGGTGAGGTCGTTGGAGCCGATGGAGAATCCGTCGAACAGCTGGGCGAAGCGGTCGATCAAGATCACGTTGTTGGGTATCTCACACATGGCATAGACCTCGAGTCCGTCTCGCCCTCGTTCCAGCCCTAGTTCGGCCATGCGCTCGAGCACCGCCCTGGCTTCTTCGACACGTCGGACGAAGGGCAGCATGATCACCACGTTGCTGAGCCCCATCTCCTCGCGCACCCGGCGCATGGCCTTGCACTCGAGGGCGAAGCCCTCAGCGTAGGCGGGGTGGGCGTAGCGGGAGGCGCCTCTGAAGCCGAGCATCGGGTTGTCCTCGTGCGGTTCGAAGTCGGTCCCGCCCAGGAGGCTGGCGTACTCGTTGGTCTTGAAGTCCGACATCCGCACCACGACCGGCTTGGGCCAAAAGGCAGCAGCGATCGTGCCGACCCCCTCCGAGAGGCGCTCCACGAAGAAATGCGCGCCGTCGTCATACCCTCGGGTGAGCACGGTGATCGCCTGGCGGGTGTCGGGGTCCGAGATCTTCTCAGGGTGTACCAGGGCGAGGGGGTGGGCTTTGATGGACTCACTGATAATGAACTCCATTCGTGCCAGTCCGACGCCGTCGTTGGGAAGGAACGATGTTTTGAATGCCACGTCGGGGTTCCCCAGGTTGATCATGATCTTGGTCCTCGGGCGACGGAGGTCGCCTACCTCGGTCCGCTCCACGTGAAAGGCCGCCTCGCCCCGATAGATCCGGCCGACGTCGCCCACGGCGCACGACACCGTGATCACCTCGCCGTTGTGAAGGGCGGTTGTTGCGTCGCCGGTGCCCACCACGGCGGGGACCCCGAGCTCGCGGGCCACGATCGCGGCGTGACAGGTCCGCCCGCCCCGGTTGGTGACGATCGCGGCGGCGTTCTTCATCACCGGCTCCCAGTCCGGCGTGGTGGTGTCGGCGACCAGCACCTCGCCCGGTCGGAACGCGCCGAGATGGGTGAGGTTCTCGATGACGTGCACCGGCCCCGAAGCGATCTTCTCGCCCACCGAGCGGCCCTCGGTGATGACTTCGCCGCCGCCGTCGAGGACGTAGGTCTCCAGGACGCTCGCCTGGCGTTGGGAAGCGACGGTCTCGGGCCGGGCCTGCACCAGGTAGATGCTCTGGTCGACGCCGTCTTTCGCCCACTCCATATCCATGGGTCGTCGGTAGTGGCGCTCGATGGCGATCGCCGCCGCTGCCAGCTCGAGCACGTCGGTATCGGAGAGGCAGTAGCGTTGGCGGTCCGCCTTCGGTGTTGGGATGTTGCGGGTTGTGTGCTTGGTTTCGCCTTCGACGAAGACCATCTTCACCGCCTTGTCACCCAGCCGGCGGCTCAGCACGGCGCGATGCCCAGCTTCGAAGGTGGGCTTGTGGACGTAGAACTCGTCGGGGTCGACCGCCCCTTGGACGACGTTCTCGCCCAGACCCCAAGAGCCGGTGACGAACACCACATCGGAGAAGCCCGACTCGGTGTCGAGGGAGAACATCACCCCCGAGGAGGCGAGGTCGGAGCGGACCATCTTCATCACACCGATAGACAGCGCCACCTTGAAATGGTCGAAGCCCTGATCGACGCGGTAATGGATGGCCCGGTCGGTGAACAGGCTGGCGTAGCAGCGCCGGCAGGCGTCGAGGAGGCTCTCGTCACCCTTGATGTTCAAGAAGGTGTCTTGCTGGCCGGCGAAGCTCGCGGTCGGCAGGTCCTCTGCCGTCGCCGAAGAACGCACTGCCAAGCTCACGTCCTCGCCGTACTGCTCTTTCAAGGATCGATATCCGGCCAGGATCTCAGCGGCTAAGTCAGCCGGCATGCCCGCCCCATAGACAGCCTCCCGGGCCGTCTTGGCTCGGCGCGCCAAATCGGCAACGTCACTCGGGTCGAGCCCGTCCAGCGCCTCATGAAGAACGTCGTAGACGCCTGATTCGTTCAGCGTGTAGCGGTAGGCGTCGGCGGTGACCGCGAACCCGTTGGGAACCCTGACCCCCTCGGAGGAGAGCTTGGTGTACATCTCGCCCAGGGAGGCGTTTTTGCCGCCGACGATCGGCACGTCGCCGATGCCGAACTCGTCGAAGAAGAGCACGTAGTTGCGCTTGGTCACCGGCAAGGGAATGGGGATGGTCACGGCGGTTCCTCCTGGTGGTTCTCGAGCAGGCGGGCGGCTTCGAGCCCCCGCCAGGTGTCGGTCAGAGTGGAGATGGCCCGGTGGCGGGCTCCGAGGCCGCCGTCGGGCCGTTGCAGTAGCACCAGGTTCTGGGCTGTGGCCTCTGGGTAGATGAGAGGTTCGCCCAGGACGGCGGAGAGCGCGAGGCCACCCCACAGGCCGCCGGCCGACGTGGCCGCCGCGTCGGGGGCGAAGCGCAGTCCGAGGACCGGGTCGCTGCAGCTGTGCAGGAATCCGGCTACGAGGCGATCATGATGCAGGGGGAACCCGGCGAGCACGCCCGCTCGGACGGCTAAGGCTGTGGTCTCGAGGTCCGGGCCGGGACGGGCCCAACCGCCGTCGGGGGCCCGGGACGCTTCGAGCAGGTCGCCAAGAGCGGCCTGCTCGGTCGGCGAAAGCTGAGCACCGCCTAGGTGTACGAGCTCTGACAGACGGGCCGCGTCATGAACCGCACCGGCCCAATCGCCTCCTTCAGGGCGGTACATGAACAGCTTCTTCACCCAGCCCTCCAGCCAGGCTGAGGGCGAGCGGGAAGGGCCGGTGCTGAGCGCGTCGAGGGCTCGTAACGCCGCCCAGCCGATGGTCAGGCTCGGGTATCCGCCCTCGTTGTCGGCTAGCGAGCGTAGGTAGCGGGCGGTTGCCTCCGGCTCGGGGGTCTCGACGCCAAGAAGCCGCAGCGACTCCACCGCGGCGAGCGTGTCGGGCGCGTTGGGTTCCTCCACCCCCCAGGCCGGGGTGCGGTAGAAGCTGTAGCCGCCCTCGGGGGTACGCCGGCCGAGCACGTAGTGTGCGATCGCTTCCCGGTCGAGGTCAGGCCGGCCTGTGGCCGCCGCTGGCGCGGTCCGACTCACCCGCGCACCTCGTCGTCCGGGACGGTGATGGACAAGCACCCCCACTCGGTCAGTTCCTTCCTTCTATCATCGGCAGTTGGCGCCCCATTCACCTTGGCGATCCGCGCTCCCATCGGGGTAGGGGCGAAAGACTCCACTGGAACTGACTCGACTGGAGCGATAACCAACGTTCAATCTGACCTTCGACTCTGTTTCCAGTCCGAGTCGGGGAAGCATGCTTGTCAGATGGAGAGAAACACACTCTTGCCCAGCCTGGTTCAATCCGTCATGCACAGTCCCGTCGTCACCATCGACAGGAAAGACACATTGCGGTCGGCCGGCGCCGCCCTGCGAGACGCCGACGTGGGCACGCTCGTGATCATGGACGGCTCGGTTCTTGCCGGGATCGTCTCTGAGCGTGACATCGTCTGGGCTCTAGCCGACGGCGCGGATCCAGACCGCATTCAGGTCGCCGACGTTATGAGCGGGGATCCCCGCTACCTCACGGTCGGGCAGGAGATGGGTTCGGCCGTGGAGACGATGCTGGATGTGGGTGTCCGCCACCTGCCCGTGCTCGAGGAAGGTGAGGTGGTCGGCATCCTGTCGATACGAGACCTTCTGGGCACGTTGCGGGCCTGACAGCGGCGCCGCCGCGAAAGAGGGGTCTCTTATACCCGACGATCCCGTGGGTGCCGCCGCCAATCTCTGACAGCCTCGCTCCGCCGTCGGCGGCGTTGGCTTGGCGGTCACCGCCGGGGTTGAGACGGTAGCGGACGATCCTGCCCGAGGACGCTTCGATCGGGGGATGCCCTGCGTTCGATGATCCAACTGCACCGCGTTTGCAGTGCCACCCCGCAGCCACCACTGGGCGCCGATTGACGGCGAGGCCGACGTGAACATAAAGAGGGGCCCGGGGGGTGACCCCGGGCCCCTCTCTCAGGCTGGTCTATCTATGACAATGGTGTCTACTCTCCGCTACCACCGCCATCTCATCCAAGGGTGACGCTGAGCGTGGTGCTGGTCCCGGTGTTGCTATCCCCGTTGCTGCCGGTGATCGTCACCCCCGAGCCGATGGTGAACACCAGCGTGTAGTCGCCCGCTGGAGAAGCAGGCCAGTTGTAACCGAAGACAACGGCACCGCTGGAGTTGATCTCCGCGGTGATGGGGCCGTTGTACACCACCGATTCACTCGGGCCCGTGATGCTCAGGGTGGCACCGGGTCCCCAAACGTGGGTAACCATGTTGACCCCGTCGCTCAGCATCGAGGTGCCGTCCGTCCCGTAGGTCGCATACCGGTCCTCGAGATTGGGCGTCAGGTTGGTTATGGGGTAGCCCACCTTGCCGAGGTCGGCCGTGTCGAGAAGAGCCACCTCGACGCGGTTCTGCTTGCCGGCTTTTGCGGCAGACAGCAGGTTGTCTCCCCACGCAGCGGTCACACTGGCCGAGGCCGCCTCGGTGCAGGATGCACTCCACGTCGCCTCGGTTCCCTGGAGCCAGTACCCGGGATAATGGGCCATGCCGACGACCGGCTTGTTGAGAGTCAGCCCGCTCATGTCGCCGTAGAAGAGGGCGTCACCGAATGTGAACACCGAACCAGCCGCGGATGCCAGCTCGTAACCCTGCCCGGTCGGTGTGCTCTGCATACCCACGATCGGGGAGCTGATCACATCTCCACCGAGGGATCCGTAGAAGCCGGCGTCACCGAAGTTGAACACCCCTCCGTCGGAGGCGACCAGCGTGTAGCCCTTGCCGCTAGGCGTGGCTGCCATCCCGACAACCGGCTTATTGATGGTCTGCCCACCGAGGGATCCGTAGTAGCCGGCGTCACCGAAGTTGAACACCCCTCCGTCGGAGGCGACCAGC
>Ga0307374_10009609_pt1 | contig 14218 bp, 16 predicted proteins | sample OX3MG_FD_202532 | JGI IMG/M metagenome (GOLD analysis project Ga0307374, IMG submission 202532) | Soil microbial communities from Risofladan, Vaasa, Finland - OX-3 | ecosystem: Environmental > Terrestrial > Soil > Coastal area > Acid sulfate soil | place: Finland: Risofladan, Vaasa | collected... | reverse complement strand
TACGTCGTTCCGCCGGACGACTACTTTCAGGAACTGTTCAAGCGATTCAAAAAGTACGGCATGCTCTTCGTGGTGGACGAAGTCCAGTCCGGCATGGGCCGAACCGGAAAGTGGTTCTCGATCGAGCATTTCAAGGTCACTCCAGACATGATCACGGTCGCAAAGGCGCTGGGCAGCGGGCTTCCGATCGGCGCCTGCGTCGCGGACCAAGAGCTCATGACCTGGCAACCGGGTTCTCACGCTAGCACCTTCGGCGGAAATCCGGTCGCCGCAGCCGCGGGACTTGCGGTCATTGATTTCATTGAGAAAAACGACCTTCTGGGAAATGCTAGAAGACAGGGCTCGTACATGCTCAAAATCATGAACGAGTGGAAGGAAAAGTACGAAATCATCGGCGACGTCCGTGGAAAGGGCTTGATGATAGGGCTGGAAATAGTAAAGGACAAGAAATCAAAGGCGTTTGCGACCGACCTTGCTGGTGACATTGTATCAAAGACCTGGAAGCGCGGCGTGCTCCTGATCACCGCGGGCAAGTCCACGATCAGGATCTCTCCACCACTGACAATTTCCAGGAAGCTTATTGACGAAGCTCTTTCCGTATTGGAACAATCTATCAAAGAAGTCAATGCAAAGCGAAAGAAGTAATTTATTTTCCGCGACAAAGTACAGGCTCGGAGAATTTTCTTCGTACAGTTTTGATGGTCCAGAAAGAATTTCCAGGATCCTGAATCCATTTTTCTCAAAACATCTTTGAAATGCGGCAGCAAGATTGCAAAAAACTCGACTCTTGACGAGAACATCTGAGGTAAAGTCTCAAATCATCTCTGCAATTCCGCAAGTAGTTCTTGGAAAACTCGACGATTGTTGAGACGGCGGCAAAATTCCAAAAACATCTATGAGAATCCGGGAAAACTAGTAAAGTTAGCTCTGAATGGCTTCTTCATTAAGAAACTGCAATGGTTTGGCCGGTTCAATTGTTTCTGAGCTCTTCTCTTGGCGAACCTTTTGAAACGAATTGTTCGACCTTTACTGAGCTTGTTTCTGGCTCTGAATTCATTCGCTTTGAAATTAGACATTAGCTGCCGTCACCCCTCCCCCCAGGGGGGTCTCCTATTGTTTTCAATTGATTCTTGTATGAAAACAATTGAATCGTTGCAATTCATGTATAATCTGTCATGGGCCTTGGCCTCATTTAACTGCTCAGTAAATTGATTGATTGACTGATTGATTGACTGATTGATTGACTGATTGATTGACTGATTGATTGACTGATTGATTGACTGATTGATTGACTGATTGATTGACTGATTGATTGACTGATTGATTGACTGATTGATTGACTTAATGTTACACGCGGCACTTCAGAAAGCAAATTAACTGCTGTTTTATATTTGCGCGGGTACGAATCCGGACAGATAAAACAAGGGGAAAGAATGTATCTTGGAAGAATGGGCAATCCAGACTCGCAATTTATCAAAAGTCTACGGTGACAAGATTGCTCTGGATAAACTGAATCTTAATGTAAAGAGCGGGGAGATACTTGTCATTCTAGGTCCTAACGGATCAGGAAAGACCACATTTCTCCACCTCATAACCACGGTGTTGCGTCCATCCTCGGGCACTGCTCTCGTAATGGGTTACGATATTGTAGGGGAACCGCTCAAGGTGAGGCAGGTAACATCGATATCATTCCAGGATCCGCGAGGATTTTGGAGACACAAGCCAGCCCACATACTTTCGTTTCATGCCTCGATGTATGGTGTTAGCTCGCAAGAGCGAAAGAGGATTGTAGAGAAGACCATGAAGGAGTTTGAACTCTGGGATTCCAAGGACACTAGGTTCATGCATCTCTCGGGAGGTCAGGCGAAACGCTTGGAAGTTGCAAAGTTGTTTGTCTACAGTCCCAAACTTGCCATATTTGACGAACCAACGACTATGGTCGACCTGGATGGCAAAAGAATGATCTGGGACAAAATCCTGGAGCTGAAGGAGCGAGGTTCTACGGTGATAGTAGCCACAAACGAAGTGAGGGAAGCTGAGTATCTGGCCGACAAAATCACAATCTTTGCAGGTGGTCGCGATCTGGTCACCGATTCGATTGGTAACTTGAAAGATACAGTTAGGGGCGGAGATATCGTCGACCTGGAATTTGTGATGCCGATTGAGAGGAATGCAATCGAAAGCATTCGGGCCATACCGGGAACGGTTGAATTGTCAATTGTCGAGGCAAATCGAATCCGGGCGATGGTGAACAGATCTGAAGAGTGGCTACCCGAACTGACTGAAAAAATGCATGTTCTGGGTGCCAAGGTACGTTCGATCAAATTGACAGAACCTTCTCTGGACGATGTCTTTTTGAAATACACGAAGCGGGAGGAAGTGTCTTGACAAAGAGCGAGATTGCAGCTCTACTCCGGTTTGATCTGAGAGAAGCTTTCGATTCTCCGGGTTGGGTAATTTATCCCTGGCTCTATTTTGGTTTCCAGTTCTTAATTTACGGCACGATAATGTCAAGGCTAGTCGTCTCACTCGATAATTACTTCTATTATTACGGAACTGGACTCTTAATCCTAATTTCATTTAACGTTGCAACTTGGAACGGAAGGCGATTTGTCGAAAGCGCACACGAAGGAAGACTGCGCTACATACTCTCGTTGCCAATAAGGAGAGACGAGTTATTCTTTGAGCAGGTTTTACTCGGAGTGACCGTCAGCCTTGCGCACGTACTTCCCCCGCTCGTGCTCGTCCTATATCTTAGCGGACTGTATACCCCAGCCGCCCTAATTTCATCTGTAGTTGTTCTGACGTTTATCACGATTGGAATCATCGGGCTGATGATATCCTTGTCCTTCGTGGCTTTCAAGTCTTTTGACATCTACAGCGCAATCGTAGCTGCGCTCAGTGCTCTCCTGATCCGTTTCAGCACGATGAACTATCCATTATCTTCGATGCCAGGAGTAATCTCTGGAGTTTCTTTAGCAAACCCTGTTACCTATGGAGCTGATCTGTTCAGAAATGCAATCGGACTGGACACTTCGCTTCTGATAAACCCCGAAGTTTCAATTGCGGTTGTAATCGCTCTTTGCATTGCAACAATGTTTGGCGGAATGTTTCTCATCTCAAGAGTGGTTGAAGGAGTCAAGTCGTCATGACAACTGTGATACGCCAGAGGGAGGCGATGTTCCGAGTTTTGCAGGTCGACCTCTCTTATTTCTTCAGAACAAAGTGGCTCATCGGGACTTTGGTAGCTCTGAACATTTCTGACATGCTCGTCGCGGGGCTGGTCTATACCAACATGATGAGTTTTGATTATTTTGTGTTCTTCGTACCCGGTGTTATCGTTGCCGGAATGTTTGCCGCTGCGCTGGATGTCGGTAGAAGAGTACACCTGGGCTTGAGTCAGGGCGTCTCCCAGTATTACTTGAGTCTTCCACTGAATCTGGAGGGGTTGGCTTGGGCTCACATGCTTTCAGCCGGACTAGGAGGGACGATCTACGGATCTATTCTATTGGTGGTTGCGCTCGCATTTATCCCGCGACTAGCGTCGCTAGCAACACTCAGTCTCATTCCTCTTTTGTTCATTGTCTCAATGGGTCTCGGAGGAATCGCTGCAGTCCTCAACCTATTTTCGAAAGGCGGAGATAGGTACTGGGTGTTTGCCGAGGGAATCCAGCTTGTAATTCTCGGCTTGAGTACTGTGTTTTATCCCATCCAGGTCATAGGATCCCTTTTCTCTCCGGATGCAACACAGGCAATTCTTGCAAATCCGCTTAGCCAGGTATCGGATGCCTTAAGACAGGTTATTTCGACTCAGAGTTTCTTATCGATCGGATCCTTTGGAGAAGTGATCGGAACTTCTCTGATCTTGATGTTCGTAGGCTTTATTTGTTACAGGCACGTGTTTGCAAAGGTATGGGAGCTCGGCAAGCTGTAACTCAGGTTCATCGACTAATTCGATACATCCGGCGCTCAAAATTTCTGTTTGATTGACTTTACGGTCTCGAAGAGAAATACTCCGATGGCCATGGCATTGACAATCAACGCGAATATGTAAACTCCTGAGATCTCAGACCTGAATACTGTCAGCATTATCAGAAAAGTGGAAACAAATAGCGCGAGATAGGTCGTCTGGAAGGGAATCACCGACCTCCGTATTCTGATCATGTTCTCGAAAATGAGCTTATCCACCACATAACCGCCCGCTACTTCCCTTGCGAGGCCCTGCTCGACGAGTTTCCGAATATGGTAATGGGCGAGAGAGGGGGAGCTCAGTGCCAGGCCGTTCTGGACTTCATGGACACCCACGGGTTTGCCTCCTTGCTTGTAGATGAACCGGTAAACCCGCTGGGTCGTATTATTCAAGTCGTTCAACCGCACAGAGTAGTCACCATGCTTTATAGCGTTTTTCTAATTTGGAGGACATAGCCAAGGTACGTACCAGGGATTCATTTCTTCATATTGCCAAAGCTTCTCGCACCGCGTATTCCTACCGTTCTAAAATTAGAATTTGCGCTCCCACGGCTTCTAAAACGTAGAATCAATAACGGTCGCTCTCTTCTCGGGTCCAATAAGAAGGATGAATGAAACAAAAATGTCCGAATACAAGACCAAGATCATGCTCGGAGCTGTGTTAGCGGTTATCATTGCGGTAGGGCTAGCGGGTGCAACCATAATGCTCGCTCCCCAGACTGGAACGATAAGTTCCACTCAAAGTCAGCAATCGTCTCAGAACATTAGCTCATCTGTGCAATTGTCAAGCTCAACGGCGATTCTAGGCGCTCAGTCGGTTCTCATAGTACAACTTACAGATCCGCCGATAGTGCCTGTTGGTACGACTTCTCTTAATCTGACTTACACAGCCATCGAACTTCTCGTGGCAGAGCCAACTTCGACTAGCACCAGCACTACTAGTTCAAGCTCGACTAGCTCGAGCACCACTAGCTCTAGCACCAGCACTTCTAGCACCGTCAGCTGTATCGTAAGCACAACAAGCTCTACGACAAGCAAGAGCACTTCTCAGAGCAGTCTGGTAACCTCTCAAACCGTTACGATAAACCCGGCTGGAGGCTCGGCTACCGTCAATCTTCTAAAGCTCCAGAACATTTCTCAAACATTAGCGTCGGCGAACCTGCCAAACGGCTCAATGATATACTCGGTAACTTTCGTCGTTTCTAGCATCAACATCGAAATTGGCGGCGTCAGCTCTCCGGTGATATTGGCAACTGGCGGAACTAGCTTACTTGTAGCTTTGACGACTCCGGCAGTAGTTCAAGGAACGGTAGCAATCCTTCTCGACTTGAACCCAACCATCATCGACACCCCAACAGGCTACCAAATGATTCCCTCCTCCATCGGAGTGATCAAGCCCACGTCTGAAATTAGTTCACAGGATCATCAAGTAGGGTTCACGCAGCAGTTGACAGACCAAGACCAAAACGTGATCAACCAAGTGAAAGGACAATTGACTGCCAAGCTTGTCGGGCTGTCAGTCTCTGGCAGCACGAGCACAATAACCGTCCAGGTAAGTAACAGTGGATGCGCCTCTTCCCGACTCGTATTAATCGGCATCAGCGGCAATTTTACTGACCAGTCCTGCGTGACTACCACTAGCACAACAACCAGTACACAGAGTAATCACGAGCACTCGGGCAATCCTAGTCCGCACAACTGCGAAGGACAGAATCAACTGGTCTTCGCTCCAAGCGTGACCTCTACCACCACAAGCTCGTCTACAACTACAACCACGACTTATCAAAGTGGAAGCTGCACCACAGGGCAAATTGCTCTTGTCAATTCTGCTGCGAGAGGAAATGGCCACAACGATCTGGTGATAGCACCAGGACAGTGTGTTACACTGACGTTCTCGGGAACGATCTCGGATGGGCATTCAGGTAATGTTCTAGTTCCATCAACTTCACCCGGACAGACATACACCGTTCACTTGATCGCATCGAACATTGCAGGGTCAGTGCTCAACTGCGTACAGCCTTTCCTCCAGACTAGCTGCGCAACCACTTCTAGCCAAGGCAGTCAAGACGGACAGGGCAATCAAGGGTAGTGCCAGCGACCACACTTTCAAGAGGCGAATCCAGAATTGCAAAAACTCTCACTAGTATCAATCTTGATGCTGATCGCCCTCGCGGGCGTGGGTTTTTTCATCGTGGGTGTCTACAATCCATTCAATGGCAATGCGAATAATCTTCAAAGCCCGATCCTGAATTCCAACAATCCCCAGCACGGCGTAGGCGCATCGGTGACGACGGTTACCTCGGTTACAACCGACAGCACTAGCGCTACCGCAAGTGGCATTGCTGGAAATTCAACGTCAGGTGGAGTCTCCCTTCTCACGGGTTCATCGTCAAACACTAGCACGAGAACAGGTGGGGACGATGGCGGCTCCGACAGCTAATTGCAACACGTATCTTGATCAAGGTAGCTTCGGGATGCTTCCTGCGACTATCGGAGATATTTCCGGCTTTGCTGCAGTAATCTTCACCGGACTCTCGGCGTTTATGATGGTCGCCAGGAGCAAGCTGCTGAAAGTTACCAAGAATATCAAACTGATCAGAAGCGTCCACATCGCGGTCTCTTCAGTCGCGGGACTGTTCATGATAGTGCACATTAGCTACTACATAAGCTACCCAATGTCCACCGGTATATTTCTGGGGTACGTGGCAATCGGAATAGCTGTGGCAGTCTGGCTCACCGGCAGCGCCTTTCTCGAAAAGGTGAAGGATTCCCTCCTTTTTCATGGCAGCCTTTCGTTAGTATTCGTTACCCTTGCGCTTATTCACGCTGCATCTTCTGCCATAAACTTCCCCGTTCTCTTTTCAGAAATATTGGTTATTGGAGCCTTGGGCGTACTATTTGCAAACATCGGATACCATGTCATGAAGATTTAGGGCAATCTACAAAATAGAGGGCTATAGGAATTGAACAGGAGAGAATTTCTGAGACGAATGACAATAGTCGTCGCGATGGGTGGAGTCGTGCTGGCTGGCGGGGTAGTACTCGGACAGAAACTCGCGGGAAGCACGACAAACAATATTCCCACTCTTGGAGGCACGTCGCCACAGAGTAATCAATCCACTACGCAGGCAACCAACCCTACAACTCAATCCAACTCCTTCACGCAAACTGGCGTTACTCAATCGGGATCCGCCACACAGTCGAGCACTTCTCAATCTAGCTCCACTTCGAATGTTCCCGCGGGATTTATTTTCCTGGCGGCTTTGAGTCAGCTCACGGGAAGTGATGCATATTTTAGCCACCCGTCATTCGGGCCCTCGATTTTGGTTAAAGTTGGAGGAACGTGGAAAGCTTTCAGTTCCACGTGTACTCATCGACCATGTACTGTCGGGTACAATGGGTCATCGATAAATTGTCCATGTCATGGAGCTACATTCAATCCAAGCACTGGGGCTGTAACAGGAGGACCTGCGCCAACTCGCCTCGCGGAATACGCGACTCTGGTCGCGAACAACAATCTTTACGTCGGCAATACCATCATAAATTGAAATCGTTACTAGGTTGAGAGAGAATTTGATTTTACTTCCCCGGAACTGATTGTTTTTCACAAATGACAAAGTTTGATCGAAGTCTAACTTGGTCTCATTTAATTTGTGTACCTGAAAGTTTCAAATCTGTTTGGCTGGGTTTTTTTACTGCCACCCAGAACAAATACACGAATACTGACTCGTAAACAAGAAACAGAATTACGAAACAGGTCTCCCACGACGACCAAATATCGAGTCTCCCAATAAAGGGGACCCAGTAATATTGTGTGTTCAGGTTTATGACGTCAGTCAGCGAACTGAAAAGCTCGTCTACTATCATCAGCGGTATAAGAAAGGCAGGCTGGGATAGAAGTAGGAGAACGAACACATGGAACTTCAATATTGATCACTGAATCATGCAAAGCGATTGCGAGAATGATATTCTTTCTTGGTTTATATTTAAAAACTGCAAGACGATTCTCAAATCTGCAGATCACTGAATGAAAATTGGGAATCTTGAAACATAGCTAAAGCACTTTGCTTTTCTGATCGGGTTCGTTCAAGAATCTCTTAATACCTGTCCCAAACATGACCATCATCAGCCAGAAACCGGTCAGTAGAGCAACGAGCGCGTAGCTGCTGTAAAGATTCATTGCGCTCAATCCAATTGATATGATCGTCGCGCCTATGAAATTTGAAAGCCCCCAGATAATGTTAGTTCGAGGAGGAGACCTCTGACCAAAAGGACTCCTGAATATCTTTCCAGCGGCTCCAAATGCAAAGTGCGGAACTCCATTTCCAAGCAGAAATCCTATGAAGAAATACCAGATTAGAAACAGTTGAAGCGCCAATTTGTTCGACACTCAGGGCTTCGTTGAACCTGGAGTCATCGACACATCTTTCTTATCCTCTTTGATTGCCTTTGGTTTCCCGCTCCTTGAACCCATAACGAAACCAAGCACGGCTAGGATCAATCCGATCACAGCTGTTACGGAACCTGCGTACAACCAAAATGCGACACCACTCATAGAAGATCCAGGAAGTATGTTGTCACCTTGAAGTGCAAAGACCGTGCCGAACAGAATGAGCAAAATTCCAAAGATCACTAATATCATGAAGGAGCGTTTCAAGACTGTCATCCCTGATGAAGGAGCTGAAGGGTATAAGCCTTATTCGTGGAGGTTGTCTTTGAAACTTCATTATCACAATTGAGAATCGTATCCGCACTTTAACTACTTGACAAGAAGATCATCTTTTCTTGGAAGCTTGAACAATTGAATTCGTCGGCCAAGCGAGCTAAAGGAGTGGTGCAAGTAAGATTGGGATTTTTTGTACCTTTAGAGAAACAAACGCTGAAAAACAAATATTTCAGGCAAGTTTTGTTCACAGGAAAGCACGCTCAGCTAGTACTAATGTCTCTGAAAGGGCGAGAAGAAATCGGTAACGAAGTACACGAGAATGTCGATCAGTTCTTCAGAATAGAAAAGGGAAAATTCAAGTTCATCCTCGACAATGGTGAGGAGACATACGTCGCTGGGAAAGGTGATGCGGCAATCGTGCCGGCTGGGACATGGCACAATATTATCAACATGTCGACGGCCGAATCGAAACTCTACACGGTCTACTCCCCGCCAAACCATCCGGATGGTACGATCCATAAGACCAAGAAGGGTGCGGAAAAAGCAGAAACGGAAGGCAAAGCATAGCGCCAGTCTCGTACCATTGCTCTTTATCTGACACTGTCCAAACAAACAGTATATTGACAAGAGGTTAGAAGACAGATTAGAAGTCTATCCGACGTGGAACGATTGAATCGTGCCTTCCGACAGCATTTCCTGGCGTATGAATAAGCATGGAAAACAGCATTTCATCTCGAAAATAAAATACAGACACGAGTAACAATTATGAGAGAACAAACACTACTATTTCAGAGAATTATGGACTTTTTTTCTGGAAACCATAGGTAAAACTTCGCTTTTTCAGTTTCGCATGAGCGAACAAGAACATCGAAAATCCTAATATGCTCTACTCGATCTTAGATGAGATTAGCGACATTTCTAAATGAAACTAACTGATAAGGCAAAGAAACTAATCGATGGAAAAAACCTTGCAAGCGTGGCTACCTTAATGCCCAATGGCTCTCCGCAGGTGGCGCCAGTCTGGGTGGATCGTGATGGCGACACCATAATCCTGAACGCGACCAATAGTAGACGGCGCACTATGAATTTGAAAAGGGATCCGAGGGTTGCAATTTCCATCTATGATCAGATTAATATGTACTCAAACGTTTCAATCAGAGGGAAAGTTGTCGAAATTACGGAGAAGGGAGCAGAAGAGCACATTGACAAGTTGAACATGAAGTACAATGGGACGCCAAAGTATCCGTACCATGATCCGAAAGATCCCCGTGTAATGATAAAAGTAGAAGCTTCTAGCATTCACGAAATGTAAAAATCTTGTGGAATCGTAATATCCAACCATCGCTTATGAGACAGGGAGTATTGCAAATGAGGATGCCAGATCACTTCGCGGAATCTGCCTATAACGCCAAGTAACATAATTGTGAATGAATGGCATGCAGAGTCTCTGCTTATCATTTCTCGGGTAAGCGCATGACGGAGTTCCAAATCAAAGACACAGAAGACAAACTTGGCAGAAGGTCCACTCCTTGTGCGGGGGTCCCACATTACGCTCTCGGGGTCACAGGGCTATCTGGATTTACTAGTAAAGACTCGCTACTAATCAGGTTGAGAATGAATTCTTAGTATCGCCATTTCTCTCAGTTATCCAGCAGACTATTGTTGTTTTGTCCGATCGCGACCAGTTCACCGTCTAGACTTGGAATGACTCGAAGGTTGGTCGCCGATTCGCCTGTATAACCAAAAGTGTAGAAAGATGGGTACGATTCAAGTTGATTTTTAGAGTTCAGATACTGTAATGATAGACTCGAATTCATTTCGACGAAGTTGGTCGTTTGACCACAACAGTAGGCCGCCCACACTAAATCCGAATCGTATGACTGATAAAGTCCCATATTGCTTTGCCATGGATAGAGCGAAGGCATTACTACGATGGATGCTGAGGTGACATTCTTGATTGGAATGCTCACAATTCCGAAGGTGTTGTTGTTGTCTGCAAACGTTCCATATCCAAATGGACTATTCGACATTTTGATTTCTATTCCGCCGTCGTAGACTTCAACAGATATGGCAAGTCTCACATGCAATGGCAGCGAATAATTCGTTGTTGAACCCCTTAGCGATCCAAACCCATAAACTGTCTTCCCGTTTAATTGTCCAGGAGAACCGTTTCCATACCAGTTTTGGCCAATGTTCGCACGCGATGTAGTCATGTTAAAGATTAGACCGAAGTGACCCAAAGTTCTCTGCGAAGTAGTGTTTGAGAAAGGGACCACATTTTGACCCCAGAATATCTGATTGCCAAAGGGGGTTTCCACAACCACGTTGACGTTCATCTGCAGGCTCGCGCACTGCATACAAGCCAGACTTGAGTAAGATGGATAAATCGCATTATCCCAATTAGTCTGGGTAGCTATTGCACTGATGTTTGCTTCTCCTACCACCTCTGAAGAGTTTATTGAGTAGGATCGTAGCGAACCTGAATAATTGAAGATGCCATAAGCTGCGATACCAACAGGAGACGCGTCCGAGGGATAACCAAGCATATACTCAAGGTAAGAAAGGCTCAGAAATCTGGTGGAATTGAATGGTTGTGATGATATTGTGGTCTGAGATGATTTCGATGTGCTTTGTCCGCTATGAGTCATGGTCCCTGACTCAATCGTAACGCCAATTGCTAACGCGATGAGAATCGCAACAATAGCTGCTACAACTAGTATGCGAGATATAGCTTGATTTTGTTTCATCTTTCAATATTCCAGCTTTGAGATACATAACTCCGAGAGTTTTCGCAGATGCAAGTTGTGCTACTTTAGACTATCAAATATCTCTTTAATTTCATGGAATATGGCTATCTGTTTTACTAGTAAATTGGGGTTCAAATCCCACTTCCCGCCCATGGGATTTCAGCGTAGCCGAGATTTACTAGTAAAAAATGCGAAAATCTCCTTGAGCATGCCTATTGCGAAAAGGAAGGCGAAGATCTATCATCGTCGGTAGAGGCGGTCGTCGCAACGTTCCGTCGCGCGATAAGAGTAATTCCGATTACTGCAGCCCATATGATTAGCGGGTAGCCGCCTATCCTCTCGAGCAGACCGCCGATTCCCGAGTGGCTACCGACCAGGAAACAGAGGAAGCCGATCAGGCCGATGACGCCGAGTGCCTCCATGAACCGAGCCACGCCTCTGGCTTCGACTCGAAGAGCTCTTCCCACCATTATCATGCCGATGTTTCCGAGGAAGATTCCCAGGATATCGAGTAAGTGGATGGTCAAGTCGACATTGGCAGGGCTGAGTCCCGCCGCGACCTTGCCTACGCCTGCGAGCGCAAGAAGAACCAGCCCCGCGTTGCTCGATTTGCTTCTTGGCCAAATATCACGGGTTAGGCAGACGCCCACGAAGATCGCCACACCAGTTATCACGAACCCGGCGTTCTCTGCAAGATAGAGGGGCGAGCAGTAATAGCCCGAAATGCCGCCAATCTTGACCGTTCCGCAGACGGTTACCCCGAGGTCGCTGACCGTGTTGCTGATCATGCTGTAGGAAGGGGGTCCTTTCCACGCGAGCTGGGCGATGGCTTGGCCGACGAAATACGAGAGCGAGACGATCAAGCTTATCCCACCGAGGAGAGTGGACCTTGTGGGTGTTGTGGGAAAGAGACCCTCGCGTGTCAGCCCTGAGCGCCTCAGTGGTTCCTGTAGTACTCCGCGACCGCTCTAAACGACTCCTTTGGCTCCCATGTCATATCGGGATAAGTGGTTCCATGCTTGCCGATGTCGCTGGTGAACTTTGCAAGCTGCTCCGTGGTAAGTTCAATCCCGGCGAAGTCCTTGGTTGTTCTTTGGATCTGCCTAATTCTTTCCGGGTTGGTGGCTGTTTCTGGGTAGCTCTTCACAAGACTGTAACTACCCATGTCTCCGTCGAATCTGGAATCCTCGTTGTAAGTGGAATTCGGGGAAACGAAAGTGAACACAAAGGCGCCATCGACGCCAAATGAGTCCAGAACAACAAGCTGATCAACAACCTCCCGAGCCTGAAGCGCTTCATCACGAATATAGTGCCCGTCGACCTTTGGAAGCATCCTAAGCATTTCTGAAATGTTGGGCGGCACGTTCTTTATCGGACCGAGGTAGTCCTGCATCATCCCAAACGCGATCATGAATCCCTGCCCCCCGAGCTTTTCAGCTCCGCGGTAAGTGCAACAACCAAATTCGCCGATAACGATCGGCTTATTGTGCTCGGACAAGTATTTTTGCACCAACTTTCCGTAGCTGTCCGCAATCCGAGCATCGCGGTAATGGTCTACGCCGACAAAGTCGAGCGGACCCCAATCAACTGCCTCAAAGGGAAGTGAAAAGTACGTTATCGGCCCGTGAAACCGGTCTTTCACAGCTTCGTTTGCTCGCGCAAGAAAGGAGTTGAGAGGGGCATTGTGCGCACCGGTTCTGATATTTGTAAAAAACGATGGACCGCTCAGTCGCTCAAAGACATTCTTTCCTTCAACAAAACCTTGTGTAAAGAGCGTCAGCTCGGACCCGAGGCTGAAAACCACTCTTTCGGGAAATCGTGTCCGAATCTCTTCAACTGCAGAAGCAGCTTTCTTCAGGTATTCTAATGTCTCGTCTTGCGTTTTGTCCCACATCTCCGGCGAAATCCAAGCTTCGAGCCCGAGTTTCAGAGCAATATCCGAAGCAGTGAGGAGCCGATCGAGGTTCAATCCCTGAATTCTCACCGCATTGCAGTGCAGATCATTTTTTATTATCCGGAGCTCTCGCGACACGATCTTCGGATCATAGTTGGGGCGCCAGTCTTCGCCCAACATTACTCTTCCGACATCGTAACAGACGCCTTTGTGTTTCAACTTCTCTGTAACTCCTCCTTTCAGTCTTGCTTCAGCATTCTCAGTATAATCTTCGGTTCGGGAAAGTGCAAAGCTAAATTCGTACTTCTTCATTATTTCGCACTGGCATTTCTTTTCTCTCTCCTCTGAATTTCCAAGGAACGCCATACTTATCGATGAATTGCCCAAAGGTTCCAAAGGGCATATCACGTAGCTCTACAAAAAGTCCCTTCTTCTTATCAGCTCTTTCTAAAAGCTTCTCAAAAATTGCCTTTATCTCCTCGTAAGTTCCAGCTATAACAAATATGCCAACGTTGGTACCCTCTTTTGGCTCCCATGTTGGGGATGCCATCCAGTCTGAAGCAGAGATTTCTATTGCACCACTCTTCAGGTGAGCGTTAATGAGTCTGTTGTGCTTCTCCTTTGGGTACTGGTCTCTCATAGGAGTATCACCAAGTTTTGTGAGGGTTAGTTCGCCTCCAAGACATTGTTGGTAGAAGGTCATTGCTTCGGCACAGTTACCGTCAAACAAAAGAAATGGCGTAGTTTGTAACAAATTTTCTTAGCCTTCTAACTTTACAGAGATCACTAACATATAGAGGCATTGCGGAAATGCAAAAGACTTCAACCAACTTCTTTTGATTTTACTCCCATGTCGGCTGAACTCCTTCTCCTAATATTCATTTGTTGCTGGATGAGCACACTCCCATTCGCTCCAAAAGAGCATTGTGGCTTTCGCTGATT
>Ga0307374_10009607_pt1 | contig 14219 bp, 9 predicted proteins | sample OX3MG_FD_202532 | JGI IMG/M metagenome (GOLD analysis project Ga0307374, IMG submission 202532) | Soil microbial communities from Risofladan, Vaasa, Finland - OX-3 | ecosystem: Environmental > Terrestrial > Soil > Coastal area > Acid sulfate soil | place: Finland: Risofladan, Vaasa | collected... | reverse complement strand
GCTTCCCCACCGTCTCACTTCTCGCCACCAACGCGATGGCCATTCCACTCTGTTGGTTTTCGCTCGAGCGGCTGCTTTCGGCTCTGATGATCATTCAGATCGTCTTCCAGTTTATTCCTCAGATCATCGCGCTTTTCGCCATCCGCAAATATCGAAAGGAAATCAAGCGCCCGTACGGCATGTGGTTTTATCCCGTCCCGGCAATCGTTGCGCTAATCGGGTGGATCTATGTTGCCTGCACTCCGCAACAACGCCAGAACATTGGCACAGCTGCCATTCTTTTGGTGTTGGGATTGGGGGCATACTTTCTGCGTGCCCGGGCCGTCAAATCATGGCCCCTCGGGCAAAGCCGCGGCCGCTCCTCGCCAATTGCCTGACGTACCGCGAGAAATGTCCCTTACATTTTCTTGGGAGGACAGCAGGAGTCTCGTACGATAAGTTGTGTCTTGAGCAATGCCGGCGTAGGAATGCTTGCCCGTCCTTCGATATGATCAATCAAGATTCTCGCCGCAATCATTCCGATCTCTCGCGCGGGCTGACGCACCACCGTGAGCCTCGGCCGCAGCAGCGTCGCCCAATAGAAATCGTCGAACCCAAGCAGGCTGATTTCTTCGGGGCATGCGAGGCCGATCTCTTGTATGGCCGCCAGTGCGCCCAACGCCATCATATTGTTGGTGCAAAAAATTGCTGTGGGACGTCGCCCTCGCGTCAAGAGTTGCATCGCGTGGAAACGGCCGCTTTCCATGTCATTGTGCCCGGCATGAATCATCGAGCGGTCCAGGCGAATTTTCGCGCTGCGAATCGCCGAAATAAATCCCCGCAATCTATCCCGGGATGTTCCGCTGGAAGCATCGCCCGTAATGATCCCGATATCGCGGTGTCCCAGGCTCAATAAATAGGATGTCGCGCTTTTCGCAGCCTGTGTGTTGTCCACTCCCACTCTTCCGATATAGGTGTCACGTTCACGAGGGTGACGGTCCGCGTAAACCACCGGAAGATTTCCGAGGATCGCTTTCGCTTTTCCTCCTGCCGTGTTCATGGCGGGAACCCGCACAACTCCATCGACGCGGCGCCGGTTAAACGAGTCCAGATAATTCCGCTCTTCTTCCCAACTTTCTCGAGAATCTCCGATCAGGATCGTGTAACTCGCCGAAGCCGAATAGTCTTTTACCCCGCGCACGAGCTCGATGTAGAAGTTGTTCGACAGGTCGGGAACCACGATGGCGATCGAGTGAGTTTTCTGGAGGCGAAGGCCGCGTGCGAGATCGTTCGGGCTATATTTGAGCGTCTTGATTGCTGCTTCAATTCGGCTCCGCATGTCCGCGCTGACATAGTCGGAATTGTTCAGCGCGGCGGAAATTGTGGAGACGGAGGCCCCCGCGGCTTTCGCCACTTCGCGAATCGTAACGTGGCGCCTTACGCGCTTCGCTTTTGGCTTCAACCTGGCTCTCCTCGCCGCGGTGTTCAAGGATCGCGTCAACATGTTTTGCAAATCAGGAGCTTACTAAGAAAGTGTCATAAAGCCAAAACCAAAACGTTTCGGGACATCATTCGCCGGCAACGCGCCTGGTGTATACTCAGCCCTTAGGCCGCAGGAATCTGGTCGTCCGCCCTGATTTCTTGCCTCGTGTTCGACCAACGCGTCCCACCATTCGGCGACATGGCGACTGCGAGCGGGCCAGGTGGCGGAGGAGCTTATGAAGCAACTCGTAAAATTCAAGAGTCCCTTGCACGAAATGACCCAGACGACTCCCACGTGTCTCTGGAATGATTCGGCGTCTCTCCAGGAATTGACCTACGCGCTCGATCACGGAGCAGTGGGAGCCACCTGCAATCCAGTCATCGTCGGTGAGGTACTAAAGAAGGAAATGCATCTCTGGAAGGATTGCATCGACGAACTTATCGAAGAGATGCCGCTCGCAACAGAAGATCAGATTGCCTGGAAGGTGGTCGAGGAAATTTCGACAAAAGCAGCCGAGCTTCTGATGCCGATCTTCGAGCAGCATTGTGGGATCAACGGCAGGCTCTCGATTCAGACCGACCCCCGCTTCTACCGCGATACGAATGCGATTGTGGCGCAAGCAGTGCGCTTCGCCGCCTTGGCCCCGAACATGATTGTGAAAATTCCTGTCACCAAAGCAGGCATCGCAGCGATTGAAGAGGCCACGTATCGCGGTATCAGTATCAACGCCACGGTTTGCTTCACGCTTCCGCAGTGCATCGCCGTCGCCGAGGCTGTCGAGCGCGGTTTGAACCGCCGGCAAGCCGAGGGCAAGGACATTTCCTCGATGGGGCCCGTCTGCACCATCATGGTAGGACGTCTCGACGACTGGCTCAAAGTTCAGGCGGAACTGAATTCGATCACGACCGATCCTGGCTACCTCGAGTGGGCCGGAGTCGCCACCTTCAAGAAAACGTACCAAATCTTTCGTGAGCGTGGATATCGCATCCGGCTCCTCTCTGCCGCTTTCCGCAATCACATGCACTGGAGCGAATTCATAGGCGGACGGGTCGTGATTTCCCCGCCTCACAAATGGCAGGTTCGTTTCAATTCAAGCGATGTCGAGGTTGTCTCGCGGATCGACAAGCCCGTCGATCCCAAAATTGTGGATGAGCTTCGGTTGAAATTCCCGGATTTCCAGCGCGCCTACACCGAAGATGGTCTCTCCATGAATGAGTTCGACTCCTTCGCCCCGACTCGGCGAACTCTTCGCCAGTTCATTGCAGCCTGCGATGAACTCGCGGCAATGATTCGCGATCGGATGCTCCCGAATCCTGATCAAAAATAATCGTGAGCGGGGAGGCGGACATTTCAGCCTCGCGCGCAAGCTGCCGAATGACGGTTGTTGTGGCCGATCTCGGCGGAATTGATCGGTGAAGGTGGGCCAGGTGTCACGGCTCGGCATTCCAGCCGCAGCTACGCCTTCGGCGACTTCGACAACGACGGAGACGTGGACATTTTGATCATCAGCAGGGACGAACCGCCCTCCTTTTAAGCTCCCCGCAAGCCCGTCAGTTCCAGCCGTAATGAAACCATCACAATGTGCACTTTGGAACAGCCTTCAATCGAGTTCCTGCCGACAATAAGCACTGTTTTTCCGAATCCTGAGCCGCGATTTCAAATTACGGCAACTACAATCTGGTTGCGAATCCAGCATCCGTCCGGGAACGACACACACATGAACCGAGCTACATGGATCCGCACTCTCCGGAGCGTCCTCGTTTTCCTGCCTTTCACTCTGATTTGCTGCCCCGCCTCGCACGCTGTCCCGAGTTTCACCCGGCAAACCGGACTGAAATGCAACGTATGTCACAGCAATCCCCCTGAACTGACCGCCTTCGGCCGCAAATTCAAACTCGATGGCTACACCCTCACGGACAAAAGAGCCGATTCCACCATCGAAGGCAAAGACTTGAAGATCAACCGCTACTTCCCCATATCGGTCATGCTTCTTCTCAGCGATACGGCCACCAGAACATCCGTCCCCGGCGGGCAGAACGGCAATTCCGGTTTTCCCCAGGCGCTTAGTCTTTTCCTGGCTGGTGAAATTTCGCCCCATGTGGGAGCGATGGTCCAGGGAACCTATTCCCATCAATCCGATCATTTCACATTGGACAATACGGACATCCGTTACGCCAAGCACACCACTTTGGGTTCGAAAGACCTTTTATATGGCCTTACGCTGAACAACAGCCCCACCGTCGAGGACGTCTGGAACAGCACGCCGTCTTGGGGGTATCCGTGGATATCCTCCGCGAACGCCCCCTCCCCAGCCGCACGCCCTCTTATCGCCGGCGCGCTCGCTCAGGATGTCGCCGGCCTCGGTGCATACACGATGTGGAATGACCATTTGTACGCCGATTTCACCGTCTATCGCTCGGAACATGCCGGTGGTCCGCAACCGGTGACCGGTACAGATTTTGCTTTCAACATTCATGGAGTCGCGCCTTACTGGCGCGTGGCATGGCAGCAAACGTGGGGCTTGAATTATCTGGAGGTCGGAACCTATGGCATCTACGCAAGCTCTATCCCCGGGGGCGTAACGGGCGTCACTGACACATATTTGGACCCCGCCATTGATCTTCAGTACGAACGCCCATTTGGCGTCAATCTCCTGACCCTCCACGCCACTTATATTCACGAAGGCTCGAACCTCGACGCCACATTTGCTGCCGGCGGTGCAGCCGCGCCACGGCATCACTTGAACACTTTCCGCGCGGACGCTACGTATCACCTCCACAGCCGCTACACGTTCACGCTCGCCGGATTTTCCACCACGGGCAGCTCCGACCCCATTCTTTTTGCGCCCGCACCCGTAACCGGCAGTTTGCTGGGCAGCCCCAATAGCAGCGGCTTTATCGGTCAAGCGGGGTTCTGGCCACAGGAGAATATCGAGCTATCCGCCGCGTACACCGCATACACGAAATTCAACGGCGCGAGCAGCAATTATGACGGCTTCGGTCGCAGCGCTTCGGCAAACAACTCAATTTATATCGCTCTGTGGCTGAACTATTGACCACGTGATCGGATTCGCGCGGGAGGCGCTCCATGGAATCGCACAATGAGCATCCGGAAATTCCGTTGGAAGGTACGCGCCGGTCCTTTCTCGGTGTCCTTCTCGGATTGGCGGCGGCATTTGTTTGCGCCTTGCTGGGAATTCCTGTCCTGCGTTACATCTTCTATCCATTGACCGCAAAATCCTCGGATTCAGGCTGGGCGGCAGTTGGCTCGGTCGCGAATTTCTCCAACATCCAGGCGCCATTGCGCCGCACCATCGAGCTTAAGCAGCGCGACGGTTGGCAAGAGACAGACACTCAGCCGATCATCTACATCATCAACAAAGGCGGAAAGATCCAAGCCCTCTCCGCGATTTGTCCCCACCTCGGTTGCACTGTCCCCTGGGATGCAGCTCAAAACAAATTTGTCTGCCCCTGCCACGGCGGCGTTTTCGGTCCAGATGGAGCCTACATCTCTGGCCCGCCTCCTCGCTCGCTCGATTTCCTGCAAACTAAAGTTTCCAGCGGCAAGCTGATGGTGAAGTACCAATACTTCCGCCCTGACGTGCGCAACAAAGAGGTCACCAGTTGAATAGCGAAGATACATCGCCATTGCCCGATCCGAAATCAGGCCCGCGCCGCGACAATCCAACTCTGCCCGCGCGTCTGTGGAGATGGATAGACCAGCGCACCGGAGCGGATCAGATACTTCACCGCTCCTTGTATGAACCTATCCCGGGCGGCGCGCGCTTCGCCTACGTTTTTGGCTCCGCGCTTCTTTTCATTTTCGTTTCCCAGATTATCACCGGAATATGCCTGGCGCTCTACTACGTCCCCTCTCCCATGACGGCTCACGTGAGCCTTGCCTACATCGTCAAGGAAGTGGCCGCCGGATCTTTTCTGCGAAGTCTGCATTCCTATGGCTCCAGCGCCATGATCGTTGTTCTGCTTCTGCATTTTTTGCAGACGTTCCTCTACGGCTCCTACAAAGGCAAACGCGAGCTCCTCTGGATCTCCGGCTGCACTCTCGCCCTTCTCATATTGGGCATGGCGTTCACCGGATACATCTTGCGATGGGATCAGAAAGCCTATTTTGCCGGTTCCGTGGGCACGAACATTGCCGGGCAGGTCCCCCTGATTGGTGAAGGCCTCAGACGCCTCTTGCGCGGCGGCGCAACCATGGGAGCTTTAACCATCTCCCGCTTTTATGTTCTTCACGTTTTCGTCATTCCCGCCCTCATCTTTTTGTTTATAGCCACGCACGTTTTCTTGTTCCGCAAAGCGGGAGCCGCGGGCCCGATGCACGAAGATCCCGTCAGCCCTCGCTTGCCAGCTGAAATGTTTTATCCCAACCAAGTCTTGATCGACATGGGTTTTGTCCTGCTCGTCATGGGCGTCTTGGGTATGCTGGCGCACTTTTTTCCCGTGATGCTCGGGCCTGCGGCGAATCCCACCGACACTCGCTACTTGCCCCGCCCGGAGTGGTTCTACCTGCCGATGTTCCAGTGGCTCAAATATTGGGAGGGATGGCGCACCGTCATCGGGATTGTCATCATTCCCGTAATTCTGATCGCTCTGCTTTTCTTGCTTCCGTTCATGGATCGCGGCCTCGAACGCCGTCCATGGCGCAGGCCCATTCCGGTAGGCGGCGTCTTCATTGTGTTGATCGGCTTGTTGTGGCTCGGCATGACGAGCCATCTCGATGACTTAAGCGACCCCACCATCGCCGCTCAACTCACCCAGCAGAGTGAACAAGAGGCTGCGTACTTTCACGCCCCGTTCCGCCCGTATTCGGCGTCGCCCTCTGGGGGCGTCGCGGCAGTCCCGCTCGATGCTGTCGCCGCTCACGGAAAAACCATTTTCGATTCTCATGGCTGCAACGGTTGCCACGGAGAGAGCGGAATTGGCGCCGTCGGACCCGCGCTCACCCATATTTCCAGTCAATTTCCGCCGCCTCAATTGACCGCGCTTCTGAAAGCCCCCACTGCCAAGATGAAAGCGGGCGGCATGGTTCCTCTCACCCTGAATACTGCGGACACCACGGCCCTGGTTTCCTACCTGACTGCCCTGGGTGGAACATCGGCCTCCTCTGCAGCGTCGGCACCCGCGTCCGAGTCGTCCCCACTCCCGCCAGCTACGTCCGAAGCAGCCGCACATTCACAGACCCCCTCTGCACCGGCACTGGCGCCCGCCGCAGCCTCGGCACCGCCGAAAACTCGACCGGGAACTCCCGCAGCATCAGCATCGGCACCTGTCCGTAACGTCAGCGCTCAGGTAACGTCCGGCGAAAAAATTTATCAATCCCGTGCCTGTTTCGCATGTCACGGAGTGGCTGGCATCGGCACGCCGCGCGCATCGGCCTTGACGGTGGTTGGCAAGCAGCTCTCCGCCGTCCAAATCACCGCTTTGTTGCACAACCCCACAGCCAAGATGAAAGCGGGCGGCATGCCGCCAGTCACAGTTAGCGATCCCGAATTGGCTTCTCTTGTGGCGTACATCAAAAGTCTCGGATCAACCGGAGGAACAACAGCGCGGCATGCGGCCGCTCAGCCCGCGAAACAGCCAAACGCCCAGCCCCCGCGAACACCGGCCACGGTCGCATCGGAACCGGCTCAACCGCCATCAAAGCCTGGTCCAGCCAGCCGCAGCCGAACATCGACAAGCTCGCCAGCAACCACGTCGGCAAGCACATCCGCCAGTTCGTCGCCAGGTTCATCGGACCAGCGCGGAGCGGCGATTTTCAATGCAAACGGCTGCGCCGCGTGCCACGGCCTCGGCGGCATTGGCACCGCCAGAGCCCCGGCCTTGACGAAATTCACAAAGACGGTCACGCCTGTGGCACTGACCACTCTCTTGCATCACCCCACCAAAAAAATGACGGCCGGAGGCATGCCCCCGGTAAACCTCGCCCAGACCGATATGAGCGCCTTAGTGGCCTACCTCCAAAATCTCGGCACCCCCGCCTCGGCACCGCTCGCTGCAGCAGCGCCTTCGCCCAGCGCGCCCTCGGCAGCGTCGTCCATCGCTTCCAACCCGGTCGCCAAAATCGCGCCGCAGCCCCCAATGACCAAACTCGAGTCCCAGGGGAAGCTGATCTTCCAAGCCCACCGATGCGCGGATTGCCACGGGACCGGCGGCATGGGAGGCACGGCAGCAGCCTCCGCGCTTGCGGGTACTGGCGCTACTTTCCCGCCCGCGCTTCTGGCACAAATGCTCCAGCATCCCACTCCCCCGATGCAAAAGGGTGGCATGCCACCCGTGTCCCTGGGCAGCCCCGATTTGAAGGCCCTCGTGGCCTACGTCAGCTACATTTCCGCATCGAAAAGCAATTTTCAATAAATCGATCGGGCGCACGAGCCTTAGTTGTCCCTCGTAAACCCAGTTGTTCTGTCCATTTTTTTCAGCTAGTATCGAGTCGTTCACTCCTGGCGCGCGCTACCCAGCACCCTTCGCGCAGCGCCTAAACATCCAAGGCAGGCTTATGCCCAATCGCACTCGCTCCAACGGTCACTCATTGGCGCCGCTCGAAAAAGCACCAACGGGAATCACAGGCCTCGACGAAATCAGCAGCGGCGGTTTGCCCAAGGGACGCACCACGATTGTTTGCGGCGGCCCCGGCTGCGGCAAGACCATGCTCGGCCTGGAATTTCTCGTGCGCGGCGCCGTGGAATTTAATGAGCCTGGTGTGCTCATGGCCTTCGAGGAAAGGCCCGAGGAGATGGCGCGAAACGTCGCCTCACTCGGCTTCGACATAAAGAATCTCGCGGACCGCAAAAAACTGTTCCTCGATTATGTCTACGTCGAACCCAGCGAAATTCAGGAAACGGGCGAATACGATCTCGAGGGCTTGTTCATTCGTCTGCAACACGCCGTCGATACAGTTGGCGCAAAGCGCGTGATGCTCGACACGATCGAGGCTCTTTTTTCCGGTTTTTCGAATCCCGGAATACTGCGCGCCGAAATTCGCCGCCTGTTCCGCTGGCTCAAGGAGCGCGGCCTCACCACGGTCGTCACGGCGGAGAAAGGTGAAGCTACGCTCACAAGGTACGGCCTGGAAGAATACGTCTCCGACTGCGTCATCGTCCTCGATCATCGCATCAACGATCAGATCTCCACGCGCCGCTTGCGAATCGTCAAATATCGCGGCACCAGCCACGGCGCGGACGAATATCCGTTCCTGATCGACGAGCAGGGAATGTCCGTCCTCCCTGTCACTTCGCTCGCCCTCGAACAGGCCGCCTCGAACGAGCGTGTCTCCACAGGTGTTGCCGATCTCGATGCGATGCTCGAGGGCAAGGGCTATTTTCGCGGATCAAGCATTCTCGTCAGCGGTACGGCGGGCAGCGGAAAGACAACACTGGCCACCAGTTTCGCCGATGCAACGTGCCGCAGGGACGAGCGCTGCCTCTACGTCGGATTCGAGGAATCAGCCAAGCAACTCGAGCGCAATATGAAGTCCGTCGGACTGGACCTCGATCCGTGGATAAAAAAAGGCCTGCTGTTCCATGAAGCTTGGCGCCCCACGCAGTTCGGCGTGGAAATGCACTTGCTCCGAATTCATAAGCTGGTGGAGAAACTGAAACCACGCACCGTGATCATCGATCCCGTCACGAATTTAATCACCGGCAGCACCGAGAAGGAAGTTCACTCCATGCTCATGCGCCTGCTGGACTTCTTGAAAGGCCGCGGGATTACGTCATTAATGATCAGCCTCACGGACGCGGGGGGTAATCTGGAGAAATCGGAAACGGGTATTTCCTCCCTGATCGATACCTGGATTTTGCTTCGCGACGCGGAGCTGAACGGCGAAAGAAACCGCGTCTTGTACGTCCTCAAATCCCGCGGGATGGCCCATTCGAATCAGTTGCGCGAATTTGTCCTGACGCGCGAGGGAATAAAACTCGTCCCGGCATATATCGGTTCTGGCGGCGTGCTCACGGGCTCGTCGCGCGTCGCGCAAGAGGCGCGGGAAAAAGCCGACGCGCTCGTGCGGCAAGAAGAAGTCCGAGGCCGGCAGAAGGAACTTGACCACAAGCGCCGCGCCTTGCAGGCGCAAATCGATTCCCTGAAGGCGGAGTTTGCTGCCGAGGAAGCGGAAATGTGCCGCGTCATCGAACAAAATCAGGAACGTGAACACTCACTCGATGAAGGTCGCGACGCGATAGCGCGCAGCCGCGGAACAAACTCGAAGCCCGAGCGAAAGCCGCCCATGACCAAGGCTGCGGGAGGCGAACGATGAAGAAACAGGTACAGTCAGCGCAAGATACCGCGGAGGTTATGCTCCTCCGGTTGTATGTAGCGGGACAAACGCCAAAATCCCTCGCCGCACTCTCCAATCTGAAACGGCTGTGCACCCAGCATCTCGAGGGAAAATATCGCGTCGAGGTCATTGACCTGATCAAAAATCCCGGGCTCGCGCAGGGCGACCAGATTCTCGCCATACCCACGCTGGTGCGCAGCCTGCCACAACCCATCCGGAAGATCATCGGAGATCTGTCGAATACCGAGCGCGTCCTCGTGGGCCTCAATTTGCGCCCGGCCGCAGACGCCCCGCGGTCCAAAGCAGCAGGCGCATAACATGAAAAAAAAGCTGCGCAATCGACCCCCGAGTCGCAATACGACGCGCACGAAGAAGCGCAAAACGAAAAAGCCCGTCGTCTACGTCCTTCGTTTATACGTCACCGGCCAAACGCCCAGATCCACGGCCTCGGTGCAAAATCTGCGCGAATTTTGCAAGCGGCATCTCGCTGGCAAATTCGAGCTTGAAGTCATTGACATCTATCAGCAGCCCGAATTGGCGAAGGAGGGCCAAATTATCGCCGCGCCCACGCTGGTGAAAAAGTTGCCGCTGCCATTGCGCCGCTTGGTGGGCGACCTGTCCAACCAGCAGCAAGTAATGCTAGGACTGGACATGCACGAACAGGGAGCCTAGGCCATGGTGAAGCGATCCCGTCCCGAACAGCGGCCAAAACGCCGGCCCAAAGCCGGACCGAAGTCCGGCAGTAAGGCCCTCCGCGAGCGCGTCGCCGAACTCGAAGCCACCCTTCTCGCCATTCGCCAGGGCGACGTGGATGCCCTGGTCATCAACAGTCCGCAAGGCGATCAAGTATTCACTCTGCATGGCGCTGAACATCCTTACCGCGTTCTCGTCGAAACGATTAACGAAGGCGCCGCAACGCTGGACGCCGAAGGAACCGTTCTTTACGCAAACACGCGTATCGCGGAAATGCTCGGCGTCCCTCTCGAGAAATTTATCGGTGGATCCATTCAGAATCACGTGCCCGCGGGGCAACAAGAAAAGGTGCAATCGCTGACCGACACAGGCCGCCGCGGGACCGCTTCGGGCGAAATCAGCTTCGAACAGCCGGACGGCCGGCGGCGCTTGATTCGGCTTTCGCTCAACCCTGTCAGGGATTCGAATATGGAGATCATTTGCGTCGTTGCCACCGACTTGAGCGAACTGGTCGGCGCGAGCGACGCCCTGAAAGCCAACGAGGACGCCCTCCGCCAGCTTTCTTCCCGCCTCCTTCAGCTTCAGGACGACGAGCGCCGCCGCATTGCGCGCGATTTGCACGACGTCACCGGCCAAAAACTGGCGCTCCAGTCCATCACGTTGTCGCGCTTGCTTCGAACAAAGGCGTCCGGCAACGACCATGCGCTGACGGAAGCCCTCACCGAATGTCTCGATATGACCAACCAAATCAGCGAGGAAATCCGCACCCTTTCCTACATCCTGCATCCGCCTCTTCTCGACGAACTCGGATTGCCCGCCGCCGTGAAGTGGTACTCCCAGGGTTTCGAGTCGCGTACCGGAATTCACGTCGAAGTCGACGTCCCTTCCGAATTTCTGCGCTTGCCCGCGGACGTCGAAGTCACTCTGTTCCGCATCGTTCAGGAAAGCCTCACCAACGTTCACCGCTATTCCGGCAGCCCGGAGGCCTATATTCGGATCCGCGCGGACGCGGAAGAATTGCGCTTGGAAATCGGCGACTTTGGCAAAGGCATGCCGCCCAAACAGGTGAAAGCGACCTCAAATACACTGGCGGGCCTCGGTGTCGGAATTCAGGGCATGAGGGAGCGCATGAGGCAGTTAGACGGGACGCTCGAAATCATGTCGCAACCGGATCATGGCACCGTCGTGTCCGCCCGGATGCCCGTCCGCGACCCGCGATCCGAACCGTCGACGAGCAGCGAAAAAAGCGCGCAGGAACAGGGCTCGCGCAGGCGCATTTTAATCGCTGACGATCACGAATTGCTACGTCATGGCGTCCGTACGCTGATCGAGAACGAGGCGAATTGGGAAGTGTGCGCTGAAGCCGTCGATGGCAGGGAAGCTGTCGACAAAACGCTCGCGACCAGCCCCGATCTCCTGATTCTCGATCTGAATATGCCCGTCCTGAACGGCCTCGAGGTGGTAACGCAAATCCTCCGGCAACGCCCTCAGACGAAGATTTTGATTTTTACCGTGCATGATTCGGAGCAAACGGTGCGGGAAATCCTGGCTGCCGGCGCTCACGGCTATTTGTCCAAAGGCCGCGCCGGCCGCGATCTCGTCAACGCCGTAAAAGCAATTCTCGACGGCGCCGGTTTCTACCCCCGCCACCACCGCCGCGCGCGTCACCGCCTAGCTTCGTCTTCGTAGGGGCGCGGAAGAGCCGCGACGCGCCGCGATTGCGCCGTGCGCTGGAATTTCGCGCGCAAAAAATTAAACTACATATTCCATTGCCAATTCCGCGGGTGTAAGCTTCGCCCTCCGGAGGCCGTCATGACTGCTGCGAGTTTTCATGTGAGTTTACAAAACTGCCGCGCGCGATTTCTCGAATCGGCCGCGCGAAAATTCCGAAGCGCAAGCGCCGTGAAATTATTCCTTGCCGCGTGCGCCGCATTGCTTTTCGCGAGCGTGTGTCTCATCCCGCGCGCCTCCGCGCAGCAGCGCGCACGGCAATCCGGAAGCCATCTCGTAAATGGCTTTCGTCAGGGCACGCCTTTAGCCGCGCCGCAAATGCAAAGAAATTCAGGGGTTTTAACCCCTGAGGGCGGCAGGGCCCTGAGTGAAAACATTTATGAGATTGGTTCCAATCAGCAATCGAGCCAGCAACAAGACGCGTCGCAGTATGGTCCGAATTTTTATGCGGCGATGCGCTGGCGGCAGATTGGGCCTTTCCGCGCCGGGCGCGTTTCCGCCGTGGCGGGAATCGCCGGAAATCCCGCCGTGTATTACATCGGCACGCCGGGCGGCGGCATTTGGGAGACCAGGGACGCCGGAACAGTCTGGAAGCCGATTTTCGATCAGGAGCACGTCGCCTCCATCGGCGCGATGGAAGTGGCGCCCTCGGATTCAAAAATCATTTACGCCGGCACGGGAGACGTGAGCGACGTAGGCGGCGCGGTGAATCAAGGCGACGGAATGTACAAATCAACGGACGCCGGAAAAACATGGGAGCACATCGGCCTCGATGATTCGCGTCACATTGGCGCGATCTGGATCGACCCGAAAAATGCGGACGTCGTCATTGTCGCGGCGCTGGGACACACGTTTGCGCCAAACGAAGAACGCGGAATTTTCAAAACCACGGACGGCGGAAAAACCTGGAAGAAGGTTTTATATAAAGACGACACAACCGGCGCAATTGATTTGTCATTCGCGCCCGACAATCCACGAATCGGATTTGCAACATTGTGGCACCACTTCTCGAAGCCCGGCGATCCGCTGGCGCTGCTGATGGCCACGGCGGGCGCGGGAATTTATAAGACCACCGATGAGGGCGATACATGGACGCCGGTTGTTGGCCACGGATTGCCCACGGAAAAACTGGGGCGCATGGGAGTCGCCGTCGCGCCCGGTGGGCAGCGAGTTTTCGCAATCGTGTCAGCGCAAGGCGGCAAAGCGGGACTGTATCGCTCCGACGATGGCGGAAACAACTGGACGAAAATCACCAGCGATCCGCGCGTGAGGGGCAACGGATATTTCAGCAAAGTGTATCTCGACCCGCACAATCCCGACATTGTTTACGTCATGCAAACGTCGATGTACCGCTCGACGGACGGCGGAAAAACATTCATTTCGTACAAAGGCGCGCCGGGCGGCGACGACAATCATGTGCTGTGGATCGATCCCACAAATTCCGATTGGATGATCATGGGCAGCGATCAGGGCGCGACGATCAGTTTGGATGGCGGACACACATGGACGAGCTGGTACAACCAGCCCACCGGACAAATTTATCATTTGTCCACCGATAATCGCTGGCCGTTCTGGGTTTACGGAACGCAGCAGGATAGCGGCTCGATCGGAACGAGCAGCCGCGGAGATTACGGCAAAATCACCATGCTCGACTGGGATCCAGTGGGCGCGTATGAGTTTGGCTACATCGTGCCCGATCCGCTGAATCCCGACATCATTTATGGCGGCGGTCCGGGCCGCGGACTTGTGAAAATCGACAGAACGAACCGGCAAGTGGAGACGGTCTCTCCCAACATGAGCCGCGACGGCGATTACCGCATGGCGATGAATCCACCGCTGGCGTTTTCGCCGCAGGACGCACACGTGCTTTATGAAGGAACTCAATACGTTATGGAGACGCGAGACGGCGGCATGACCTGGCGTGAGATCAGTCCGGATTTGACGATGGGTCCGAACGCGGAAGAACCGCCCAAAACCAAGAACAAAATCCCAAACCTGACGTCGATCAATACGGTTGCGCCCTCACCCGTGCGCGCGG
>Ga0307374_10009606_pt1 | contig 14219 bp, 9 predicted proteins | sample OX3MG_FD_202532 | JGI IMG/M metagenome (GOLD analysis project Ga0307374, IMG submission 202532) | Soil microbial communities from Risofladan, Vaasa, Finland - OX-3 | ecosystem: Environmental > Terrestrial > Soil > Coastal area > Acid sulfate soil | place: Finland: Risofladan, Vaasa | collected... | reverse complement strand
TGCGTGGCGCTGCGCCGGAGCAGGTCGATCGCCCTGGTGAGCTGGGGATCCTCGTTCAGCGTGAGCTGCTTGGCGACGCCGTCGCCGAACGCCTTGCCCACGGTGCGCACGGCGAGCTGCTGGATGAGGATCGAGTCGCCGACGGCGGCGAACTTGGGCTCGATGACCACGCCCCGCTTGTCCAGGCGATGCAGCAGCTCGGCGCGCCAGGCCGGCTTGAGTTCCAGCGTCGGCGTCTTGAGGCTGTCCTTGAGCTGGCGCGAATACTCGTCGAGTTCGGTGGCGACGGCGCCCACCTTGGGCGCCAGCGACCGGAAGAACTGCTGTTCGAGCGTGGTGAGCGTGTCGTCGTGGACCACGACGTCGGGGGTGATGCCGCCGCCGCCGTACACGATGCGTCCGTCGTCGGAACGGAACTTGGGACGCGCCAGGCGCTCCGAGTCGGTCTCGAGCGAGTCCGGCCGGGTCTCCACCAGTTGGCCGGCGTCGTTGAGCTTGCGCGGCCGGTGAATGGAGCGGCCGCTGGGGGTGTACCACTTGCCCGTGGTGAGCTTGAGTCCGTAGCCCCCGTCGAGCGGGCCATACACGGACTGCACCAGGCCCTTGCCGAACGACGTCGTGCCCACGACGAGGGCGCGGTCGTGATCCTGGAGCGCGCCGGCCACGATCTCCGACGCCGAGGCGGTGCCGCCGTCGACCATCACCACGAGCGGCGCGCCCACCAGCATGTGCTGCGTGCCGGCCCGCGAGATCTCGTCGGGCACGTTGCGCGAGCGCACGCTCACGATCTCCTGGGAATCCTTGAGGAACAGGCTGCTCAGCTGCAGGGCCTGGTCCACGATGCCGCCGCCGTTGCCGCGCAGATCGATGACGAAGCCCTTGGCGCCCTGCGCCGACAGCTTGCGGATCGCGTCGGTGACCTCTTCCACGACGTTCTCATTGAACGTCTGGATGGGGATGTAGCCCACGCTGTGGTCGAGCACGGTGGCGTACTGCACGGCCGGGATGTGCACTTCGCGGCGCGTGAACGCGAGCTTGATGGGCGTGGGCACGCCCGGGCGCGCGTAGGTCACCTCGACGGTGGATCCGACTTCGCCGCGCAGCTTCGTGGCGATGTCGACGCTGGAGACGCCCATCACGCTCTTGCCGTTCACGGCGGTGATGCGATCGCCTTCCTGCACGCCGGCGTCGGCGGCCGGGGTATGCGGGAACACCTGCGCCACGTACGTGCCGGCGGGATCCTCGCCGAGCACCATCCCGGTGCCGCCGTAGCGGCCGCCGGTGCCGCGCGCGAAATCGGCGCTGGCCTTGGGCGAGAAGAGCTGCGAGTAGGGATCGTCGAGTTCCCGCACCAGTCCCGCCGCGGCCTTGGCGTAGATGTCGGGCACCGGCACGGTGTCCACGTACTGGTTGGCCACGAGCGACATCACCTGCTCGAACAGCCGCGCGTTGGCGCGGGCCGGCGGTTCCTGGAGCAGGAATCCGCCGGCGACGATGGGGACGAACAGGAGCGTGGTGACAGCGGCGGTGCGAAAGCGCGGCATGCGGGGGTCCGAACGGCTGGAGGTATCAGGGGAAGAAGTACGGGCCGGGACGGTTTGTCAACGCAATCTGTCCCGATTGCGGTGGGCCCGCGTGGCACCGGCGCACCGGGCCTGCGAGATTCCCCGGATGGCAACCGCCGCAAACCGACCGCCCGCCGACGGCACGAGCCCGCTGCGCACCGAATTCCGGGCGTTGGTATCGCTGGCCCTGCCGGTGGTGGTGGTGCAGGTGGGGCTGATGGGCATGGGCGTGATCGACTCGATCATGGTCGGTCATGTGTCGGCGCGGGCGTTGGCGGCCGTGGCGCTGGGAAACATCTACTTCTTCAACGTGATCGTGTTCGCCATGGGCACGCTGATGGCGCTCGATCCGATCGTGGCCCAGGCCGTGGGCGCGCGCGACGACGCCGCGGTGGCGCGCGGCATCCAGCGGGGGATGCTGCTGGCGGTGGCGCTGAGCGTGGTCTGCGCCGCGGTCATGGCGCCGGCCACGCGGGTGATCACGCTGGCCCGCCAGCCGGCCGAGATCATACCCGACGCGGCGGCGTACGTGCGGATCTCGATCCTGGGCGTGCTGCCGTTTCTCGCCTTCGTGGTGTTGCGTCAGAGCCTGCAGGCGATGCACGAGCTGGCGCCGATCGTGCTCACGATCGTGGGGGCCAACGCGCTCAACGCGGGGCTCAACTGGGTGTTCATCTACGGGCATCTGGGGTCGGCGCCGCTGGGGGTGGAGGGGAGCGCGATCGCGACGGTCGTCAGCCGGTGGGTGATGTTCGCGGCGCTACTCGCGCTGTCGTGGCGCACCCTGCGCCGGTATCTCATGGCGCGCCACGCCGATGCCTGGAAGGCCAGGGCGCTGGCGCGGATGCTGGCCATCGGCATCCCGATCGGCCTGCAGCAGGTGCTGGAGGTGGGGGCGTTCGGAGCGATCGGGCTGTTCATGGGCTGGTTCGGCACGGCGCAGGTGGCGGCGCATCAGATCGCGATCCAGCTCGCCGCGCTGACGTTCATGGTGCCATTGGGGGTGTCGGCCGCGGCGGCGGTGCGCGTGGGGCAGGCCATCGGGGCGCACGACGGCGAGCGCGCGCGCCGGGCGGCACGGGCGGCGTTTCTGTGCGGCGTGGGATTCATGAGCGGCACCGCCCTGCTCTTCCTGACGCTGCCCGAGGCGCTGGCGCGGTTGTTCACCACGGACGGCGCGGTGATCGGGATCGCGTCGCTGCTGATCCCGGTGGCCGGCGTGTTCCAGGTGTTCGACGGCATCCAGGCCGTGGCGGCGGGGGTCCTGCGGGGCATCGGCGACACGCGGGCGCCGCTGGTGGCGATGCTCGCCGGCTACTGGGCGATCGGGCTGCCGGTGAGTCTCTACCTGGGATTCCGCACGGCGGCCGGGCCCACGGGCCTGTGGTGGGGGTTCGTGGCGGGACTGTCGTCGGTGGCGCTGTTCCTGTCGCTGCGCGTGGCGGCGTTGTTCCGCGGCGAACTCACGCGGCTGCACGTGGACGACGAGCGGGCGGCGGTGGAATAGCCGCGGCTACCGGCGCGCGAGCCGCGCGTCCACGGCGCGCACGGCGGCCGCGAACCGCGCGTCCCAGTCTCCGCGGATCTCCACGTAGGGCAGATGCAGCGCGTCGAGGCGATCGCGGAACAGCGCGTGCATCTCGTCGCGGCGATCGCCGCGGTCGCGCGCCGGATCGGGCACCCACGGCACGTCGACGTCCATGAGCAGATACAGATCGGCGGCGCGCTCCATGGCCGCGTCGGCGATCCACGCGGGACAGCGGCCGAAGTAATGGTCGCAGTACACCACGGTGCTCACGAGGTCGGTGTCCATGAACACGACGCGCGTGGCATGCGCCGCCGCGTCGTCCTCGGCGGCCATCTGTCCGCGGGCGATCGGCCCGTGGTCCTCGAAGCCGAGCACGTTGCCGCGCTCGAGCGCGTACTCGCGCACGAACTCGCGCGACGCCACCGTGCCGTAGTGCGCCGCCAGCCGGTGGGCGAGGGTGGTCTTGCCGGTGGACTCCGACCCGGTCAGGACGACGCGGACAACCGATGGCGATCGAGGCTGCGTTTCCATTCCACCCATCCGAGGATCGCGAGCACCAGGAACACGGCGTACAGGCCCGACGTGACGTACAGCTTCTTATAGATGTACACCGGGACATAGACGATGTCGGCGATGATCCAGAGAATCCAGTTCTCGAGGATCTTGCGCGTCATCATCCACTGCGCGACGAGGCTGGTGGCGGTGAGGGCGGCATCGACGGCCGGGATCGACACGCCGTGCAGATGTCGCGTGACGGCGTAGATCGCCACCCAGCCGAGGCTGCCGGCCACCGCCGACAGGAGCCACACCCGGCCCGACGCCCGTGAGACCTCGAGTCGCGTCTTGTCGGTTCCGCCATGCAGCCACTCGTACCAGCCGTACACCGACAGCACGAGATACACCACCTGCAGCCCCATGTCGGAGTAGAGGCCGTTGCGCTGGAAGATCAGGATGTAGAGGCCCACGTTCACGATTGCCGTGGGCCAGCTCCAGATGTTCTCTCGCGCGCTCAGGTACACGCTGATCGCGCCGGCCAGCGCGGCGAACCACTCGACGCCGCTCACCGGCCGGGGTTCGCGAACCGCCGGCGGGCGGGCAATCCGATGCGCGGCGACGCGCCGGCGATGACGGGCGCGAGCAGCGCGGCGATGAGCGGTGGGCGAGGCGGCATGCGGTACCGGCGCGATGGGACGGCGCGCCGCGGGACCGTTCCCCGGCGCGACGTAACATACCCCGCGTGACCGGCGCAACACCACCGGCCGCGACCGGCGCGCGTTAACTTGCGGGCCGTATGGAACTGCTCCGCGTGAACCCCGCCGCTCCCGATCCGGCCGCGCTGGCGCGCGCCGCGGAGGTGCTGCGCGCCGGAGGGCTGGTGGCCTTCCCCACCGAGACCGTGTACGGACTCGGCGCCCACGCGTTGGACGAGCGGGCCGTGGCGCGGATCTACGCCGCCAAGGGGCGCCCGGCGTACAACCCGCTGATCGCGCACGTGGCCGACGCCGACGCCGCGCGCGCGCTCGTGTCCGCCTGGCCGCTGGCCGCCGAACTCCTGGCGCGCGCCTTCTGGCCGGGCCCGCTCACGATGGTGCTTCCCAAGCGCGACATGATCCCGGACGCGGTGACCGCGGGCCTGCCCAGCGTAGCGGTGCGCGTGCCCGGACACCCGGTAGCGCTGGCGCTGCTGCGCGCGGCGGGGATTCCGGTGGCGGCGCCGAGCGCCAATCGCTTCACGCAGGTGTCTCCCACCTCGGCCGAGCACGTGGTGGCGTCGCTGGGCGACGCCGTGGATCTGGTGCTGGATGGCGGCCCGACCACCGTGGGCATCGAATCCACGGTCGTGGATCTCACCGGTCCCGTGCCACGCGTGTTGCGACCCGGCATGATCAGCGCGGAACAGATCGGCGCGGTGGTGGGCGCGGTGGACGAGCGTCCGGTGGCCGTGGAAGCCGGCGCGGCGCGTTCGTCGCCCGGGCTGGTGGACCGTCATTACGCGCCGCGCGCGCGACTGCTGCCGTTCGACGACGGCTCGCGGGCCGCGGCCCTGGCCGAAGCCGCCGCCGCGACGGCGCGCGGCGAGCGGGTGGGCAGCCTGGCGTTCTCGCCGCTGCCGGTGGCCGAACCGCGCCTCATGCCGCGCCGCGCGGCCGCGTATGCGCGGCGGCTGTACGCCGAGCTGCACGAGCTCGACGATCGCGGCTGCGCGCTGGTGCTCGTGGAGCGCGTGCCCGACGCGCCCGAATGGGCCGGCGTCCGCGACCGGCTGGAGCGCGCGGCCCACGAGTAACGGTCGTGCACCGGGCGGCTTACGCCCCATGGCCCCGGTGCTAATTTCCACGCGTCCCCGACCCGAGACCCATGTCGCACAGCCATCGCACGCCGGCGCACGCGCTCAGTGCCGCGACCGCTCTGCTCCTGCTCGCCGCCTGCCAGGCGTCGCCGCCGCGGTCGCCGCGAGCCGGCGATTCCATGGGCGCCACGATCGGCCGCCTGCCCACCGGCGTCCACCTCGACCCGGCCGGCGTGCAGTACCCGGTGGGCCAGTTTCCGCTGGGGATGGCGCTGGCGCCCGACGGCCGCCACGTGGCGCTGTTGATGAGCGGGTGGGGCGAACAGGGCGTGCAGATCGTGGACCGCACCACCGGCCAGGTGACGCAGACGCTCGATCAGGCCGCGGCGTTCATCGGCGTGGCGTTCGCGCCCGACGGACAATCACTCTACGCCTCGGGCGGCAATCAGGACGTGGTCTATCGCTACGCGTGGAGCGACGGCCGGGCGACGCTCGCCGACAGCATCGTGCTGGCGCCCAAGCGCCCGCGCGCGCCGGGGCTGCGGTACGCGGCCGGCCTCGCGTTCTCGCCCGACGGGCGCACGCTGTACGTGGCCGAGAACATGGCCGATTCGCTGGCCGCGGTGGACGTGGCGAGCGGGCGCGTGGTGCATCGCTACGCGACCGATGCGTATCCGTATGGCGTCGTGGTGGCGGGCGACGGTCGGGTGTTCGTCTCGGCGTGGGGCGGGTACACCGTCTCGGAATTCACGCCCGAGGGCGACGGCATGAGCGCGCGGAAAATCGCGGTGGGCCGTCACCCGTCGGCGATGGTGCTCAACGGCGACGGCACGCGACTGTTCGTGGCGTCGGGAAGCACCGATCGCATATTCGTCGTGGCCACGGCGGAGCATCGGGTGATCCAGACGCTGCTCGATCCGCCGCCGGCGGGACCGGGCGAGGGGAGCACGCCCAATGGGCTGGCGCTGTCCGCCGACGGCACGCGGTTGTTCGCGGCCGAAGCCGACGCCAACGCGGTGGCGGTATTCGACCTGAGCCCGAAGACGGCGGGCGTGGCGGCGGCCACCGGCACCGACGCGCTGGTGGGCCGCGTGCCCACGGCGTGGTATCCGACGCTCGTGGCCGCGGTGCGCGACACCCTGCTCGTGGTGAGCGCCAAGGGCCACGGCACGCGGGCCAATCCCGACGGCGCGCAGCCGGTGCCGATGCCCGGGCACCCGCCGCGCGGCACCAACTACACACTGGGGCAGTTGGAATCCACGATGACGATCGCGCCGCTGGCGGAGGTGCGGGGCGCCGAGTTGGCGGCGCTCACCCAGCGCGTGGTGCGGGCCAACGCGTGGGACCAGCCCACGGGCCGCACGGCGAACTATCCGCCGTTCCAGCACGTGGTGTACATCATCAAGGAGAACCGCACGTACGACCAGGTGTTCGGCGACATGCCGTCGGGCGACGGCGACACCTCGCTGGTGTTCTTCCCGCGCGCCGACTCGCCCAACCACCATGCGCTGGCCGACCGGTTCGGCCTGTACGACCGGTTCTTCGTGAACGCCGAGGTGAGCGCCGACGGGCACAACTGGTCCACGGCGGCGTACGCCACCGACTATCTGGAAAAGACGGTGCAGTCGAACTACTCCGATCGCGGCCGTCCCTATGACTACGAGGGCTCGGTGTTCGGGGGCGGCGTGAAGGCGCGCATCCCGCGCGACGACGAGGCCGCGCCGGCGAACGGGTATCTGTGGGACCTGGCCCAGAAGCGGGGGATCACCTTCCGGAACTACGGCGAGTTCGTGGTGCCGGGCTCGCTCGACCCGGACGACCCGCTGCCGGCCGCCTATCGCGGCGACAAGCCGTTCCTCAAGGAGCACACGAATCCCGACTATCCGGGCTTCGACCTGCGGATCACGGACCAGCATCGCGTGGACGTGTGGCAGGCCGAGTTCGACTCGTACGTGCGGTCGGGCACGCTGCCGGCGCTCGAGATCGTGCGCCTGCCCAACGATCACACGTCGGGCGCGCAGGCGGGCGCGCCGACGCCGCTCGCGGCGATGGCCGACAACGATCTGGCGCTGGGCCGGATCGTGGCGGCGATCTCCCACTCACCGTACTGGAAGAACACCGTGATCTTCGTGCTCGAGGACGACGCGCAGAACGGGCCCGACCACGTGGACTCGCATCGATCGGTGCTGCTCACGATCTCGGCGTACAACCGGCCCGGCACGATTCACCGGTTCACGAATACCACCGACGTACTCCGCACGATCGAGGAGATCCTGGGGCTGCAGTCGATGTCGCAGTTCGACTATTACGGGCGGCCGCTGCGGCACATCTGGGCCGACACGCCGGATCTCACGCCGTACACGCCGCTCACCCCCGCACCGTCGCTCGACGCGGTGAATCCATCCGTGGGGCGCGGGGCGCGCGAGTCGCGGCGGCTGGATCTGGAGGTGGAGGACATGTCGAACATGGACCTGTTCAACCACATCCTGTGGCGCGACCTCAAGGGGAACGGGGTGCCGTATCCCGGCACGCACCGCATCCCGGCCCTCGACGTGATGCACTGACGGCTGCGTACCGCGCACTGCACGCTGCCCGCCGAAGGCGGTGGGCAGCGGCCGGCTCTCAGTTCTTGTGTCGGAAGGTGATGCGGCCGCGGCTGAGATCGTAGGGCGATACCTCGATGGTCACCCGGTCGCCGGCGAGTACGCGAATGCGGAACCGGCGCATATTGCCTCCCAGCGTGGCCAGCACGGTGTGCCCGTTGCTCAGGAGCACGCGAAACGTGGCGTTGGGGAGCACTTCGGTGACTTGGCCTTCGAGTTGTATCGCTTCTTCCTTCGCCATCCAGTTCTCCATGAAGGCGGCACCGCCCGGGAAATTCCGGCGGGCGGGGCTGCGGCAGCGGGAAGTCTAGGACCGGCCACCGGTTCCGTCAACGCGCGCCGGCGCGGCATCGGACCGCGGCGCCCCCACCAGGCCCGATTCCCCCATCACGCAGTTGCGGCCGGCGCGCTTGGCGGCCAGCAGCAGGTCGTCGGCGCGCTGGAGGAGGTCGAGGGCGTGATCGCTCTCCCGATCGAGCGTCGCGACGCCGGCGCTGAAGGTGACGTGGCCGTCGACCACCCCCGGAATGTCGAACAGCATCGTCTCCATGAGCCGACGGATCTGGTCGAGTTTCACCGCCGCGTCGTCGCCAGGCGTTTCGGGCAGCACGATCACGAATTCCTCGCCGCCGAACCGCGCCACGATGTCGGTGCTGCGGACGGTGCGCCGGAGCAGGTGCGCGAACGCCCGCAGGGCGGCGTCGCCGGAGGCGTGCCCGAACGTGTCGTTGAACTGCTTGAACAGGTCCAGATCCACCATCGCCAGAGCGAGCGGCCGGCCGTAGCGCCGGGCGCGCCCCACCTCCTCGCGCACGCGTTCCTCGAGCACGTTGCGATTGAAGAGCCGGGTGAGCGGATCGTGCGTGGAGAGTTGTCGCAGGCGGTGGGCGCGCTCGAGCACGGCACGGCTCAGCATGGCGGCCACACCGAGGACGATCAGACGGCCGATCTGATCGCCCCACGAGAAGTTGCCGTAGCCGGCGTAGCGCGGGTCGGACAGATCCCAATGCGCGTGCACGACGAGGACGAGCGCGGCGTATTCCACCACCGCCACGGCGCCGGCCACGAGCGGCGCCCGCCGGTCGTAGCGCAGCGCCGTGCTGGCGATGGCGAGAAGATAGATCTCGAATACGACGCGACTGTTGACGGTGATCTCGGGGCGGCCGATGAGGATGAACGCGGCCAGGATGGCGCTCACGCTGGTCACGTCGTAGACGCTGGTCGCGATGCTCCACCACGTGCGGTAGTGGCCGCGCGAGACGGCCGCCAACACCGATGCGGCGAACCCCAGGCTGACCAACCCCACCACGAGACCCACGTAGTTCTCGAGCTGGTCGGACCGCTGGACGATGCTCTGCAGCGGGATCAGCAGGAGGATGGCCGTGAACACGAGGCGTGCCCGCGCCACCGTGCGCTCGCCGGCGGCTCCGGCATCGATCAGGCTGGCATCGCTGGCCGAGAGGAGACGCTCCCAGCGAGCACCGGTCGGGGGTTCCTGCAACATCGGCCCGGGGAATGGGGGGTTGGGCGGGGCGCTCCGCGCGCCCCGCTCCTCATAGTGTAACAGGCCGGCGGGCGGCGCCAGACCTCCCCGGGTGCCGGGCCCGGGGCGCCGGCATTAGGTTCCTCCGTTGACCGGGGTGCCCGGGCGCACATCCGCGCCCGCGCTGAGATCACACCCGTCGAACCTGAACCGGCTCGTACCGGCGTAGGGAGTCATCCATGCACAATTCCGCCCACCGGGCGCGCCATCGGGCGCGCCGGCACTCGCGTCCTCTCTCGTGGGGGATCCGCGCATGACCATCCTGACCCTGTTGACCGCCCTGTTCGCGGCCACCGGCCTGGGCGGCGTGGTGCGCGACGCCCAGACCCATGCGCCGTTGGCCGGCGTCCGCGTGGAGGACGTGCGCACGCACGCCGCCACCGTGACCGACTCGGCGGGCCGGTTCACGCTCGCCGTCACGCCGCCGGCGCGGCTCCGGTTCAGCCGCCACGGGTACGTGACCGTGGAGCACGACGTGCTGGCCGAGCGCGGGACCGCGGTGGAACTGGTGCGCACGGCGCAGAGCCTGGAGCGGGTGACGGTGTCGGCGCTGCGGGCCGGCGCCAGCGCACCGATCTCGGCCGACGTGGTGACCCAGGCGCAGATCCAGGCGCGCTCATTCGGCCAGGAGCCGCCGCTGCTGCTGGCCAACACGCCGTCGTTCACGTCGTACGCCGAGCAGGGGGGCTATTCGGGATACAGCTACATCCGCCTGCGCGGCATCGATCAGACGCGGATCAACCTCACGCTCGACGGCATCCCGCTCAACGATCCGGAGGACGAGGTTTTCTACTTTGCCGATCTGCCGGATTTCATGACCAGCATGCAGTCGGTGCAGATCCAGCGCGGCGTGGGCACGAGCACCAACGGCACGGCGTCGTACGGCGGATCGATCAACTTCGAGTCGGTATCGCTTACCGCGACGCCGGCCGGGGGGCACGTGGATCTGGGGACGGGCGCCTGGAATTCGCGCCGCGGCTCCGTGGACTACGCGTCGGGGCTCCTGCCCAGCCGGTTCGCGTTCTACGCGCGGGCCAGCGACCAGGCCACCGACAGCTATCGCGAGCACGCCGGCGACATGTCGCATTCGGGCTTTCTGAGCGCCGGATATTTCGGCGACCGCAACATCGTGAAACTCACGGCCATGGCCGGGCAGGAGCACAGCCAGCTGGCGTACTATGCCTCGGCTGAATCGACGCTGGTGCGCGACCGCCGCGACAATCCGCTCTCGCCCGACGAGCGCGACGACTTCGGCGAGCAACTCGGGAGTCTGGCCTACACGCGGCTGATCAACCCGCGGTCGTCCATCTCCACCACGCTGTACGGGGTCTCGGCCACCGGCTATTACGACGTGAAGGAGCCGCAGACCGACCGCTACCACCTGGACTTCTGGTGGGCGGGGGTGATGAGCACGTACACGTACCGCGGCGACCGCACGCAGCTGGACATCGGCGTGCACGCAGCGGACTACCATCGGGACCACTACATGTTCACGCTGCCCGATCTGGCCAACCGGGTGTACTCCAACCGCGGGATCAAGCGCGAGGCGAGCGCGTTCGTGAAGGGCACCTACGACGTGGGCCGGGTGACGCTGTTCGGCGACGTGCAGGCGCGCGATGCCTGGTGGCGGTACGTGCCCGACCAGAACGCCGACATCGCGCCGGCGAGCATCAGCTGGCGGTTCCTGAACCCCAAGGGCGGGCTCACCTACCGGTTGGCGCCGGCCTGGAGCGCGTACGCGTCGTACGGCGTGAACGGCCGCGAGCCGGCCCGCAACGACATCCTGGCCGGATTCGACAATCTGGACACGTCGAACGTGTCGTTCGTGGGGAGCTTCGAGCGGGTGCGTCCGGAGACGGCCCACGATCTGGAGCTGGGGGTGCACTACCGCGGCGCGGCCGTGACGCTGGACGCCGACGGGTACGACATGGAGTTCCGCAACGAGATCGCGGCGATCGGGCAGCTGAGCTATCTGGGGCTGCCGCTGCGGAAGAACGTGCCGGCGAGCACGCGCCGGGGGCTCGAAGCGGACGTGGCCTGGCGGCTCGCGCCGGCGCTCACCGCGTCGGTGAACGGCAACCTGAGTCGCAACTGGATCGCCGCCTACACCGACGACGCGAGCGGCATCACGTACCACGACGTCCCGCCGCTGCTCACGCCGCAGCTGTCCACCAACCAACGGTTGAGCTACGCGCCGGCGCGGGGGCTCGCGCTGTCGCTGGAGGGGCGCTACACCTCGCAATCGTTCCTCGACAACACGGGCGACCGGCAGTTCGTGCTGCCGGCAGCGTACATCACGGATGCCCAGGTGGCGTGGAGCGACGCGGCCCGGGGCTACGAGATCACACTGTTCGTGAATAACCTGGCCGGGGTCAACCGCTACGGCAGCGGCTATACGGACGGCTCGATCTCATACTACTATCCGCTGCCGCCGAGGAACCTGTTCCTGCAGTTCCGGGCCGGATTCTGACCGGTCCGGGGGGAAACGGGGGCGGTTGGCCTTGAGAAATGGCCCCCGGACGTTGATACTCCTCGTGGACCAACCCTGCGATGCCGCACTCTCCCGTTTCCCCCGACCAACTCAAGGATGCCTGTCTGCTCCTCGTCGACGACGAGCAGACGAATCTGACCCTGCTGCGGCTGATCCTCGGCCGCGCGGGGTATACGCGCGTGCATACGCTGTCCGACGCGCGCGACGTGCTGCCGCTGGCCCGGGCGTTGAATCCGGACCTCGTGGTGCTCGATCTGCGGATGCCCACGATGAGCGGGTTCACGGTGCTCGAGGGGTTGGTGGAGCAGACGGCGCCCGACGAATTCCTGCCGATCCTGGTCGTCACCGGCGATGCCAGCCAGACGGCGCGGCAGCGGGCGCTGAAGCTGGGCGCCAAGGACTTCCTGACCAAGCCGTTCGAGGCGACGGAGGTGCTGCTCCGCATCCACAATCTGCTGGTCACGCGCATGCTGCACGAGTCGGTGCGCGCGCAGAACGAGCTGCTCGAAGCCAAGGTCACCGAGCGCACGTCGCAGCTGGAGCGGGCGGCGGCGCAGGCCGAGGAGGCCAATCGCGCCAAGAGCGTGTTCCTGGCCACGATGAGCCATGAACTGCACACGCCGCTCAACGCCGTGATCGGCTTTGCCAACGAACTGCAGAAGAATCACGCCGGCAACCTCCTGCCGCAGGATCTGACGTACGTGCAGCGCATCAGCAGCAACGGACTCCAGCTGTTGCGCGTGATCAACGACGTGTTGGACCTGTCCAAGGTCGAGGCCGGGAAGATGGAAGTGGAGCTGGCGCCGGTGGCGCTGGACCGCCTGGTGCTCGACACGCTCAAGGACATGGAGAGCCGATCGGTGGGCACGGCGGTGGTGCCGCGTGTTTCGCTGCCGCCGTCGCTGGTGCCGATCGAGAGCGACGAGCACAAACTCAAGCGGGTGCTGATGAACCTCGTGGACAACGCCGTGAAATTCACCGAATCGGGAAGCTACCGCGTGGGGATCATCACCACGCCGGGCACCGGTCGGCCGCTCCGGCTGGACGTGATCGACACCGGGGTGGGCATTCCCGCCAACCGGCTGGACAAGATCTTCGGCGCCTTCGAGCAGGGCGAATCGGGCACGCGCCGGCGCCACGAAGGCACCGGCCTGGGGCTGGCGATCTCGCGCGCGCTGTGCGAGGCGATGAACTACCGGCTGACCGTGGTCAGCGAGCCGGGCCGCGGGTCGGCGTTCAGCGTGCTCCTGTCGCCCGACGCCGAGCCCCCGCGTTCGTACGACGATGCGCTGCGGGCGTACGCGCCCGCGTCCTCCGACCTGACGACACGTGGTTCGTAGGGTATTGATGGCGGCCCTCGTGGCCGCGGCGGCGAGCGCGGCGTGCGCCGCCCCGCTCGCCGCCCAGGGAGCCCAGCCGCCCACGCGCCCCAAGCGCGTCGAGCACGCGCCGAAGGCCGCGTCCAGGGCCACGCCCAAGCCGAAGAAAGCGAAGGTGGACACCGCGCCCAAGCCCACGTGGCCGGTGGCGGGGCCGGCGCCGCTGCCGGGCTCGATCCTGCCGTCGCACCGCATCGTGGCGTTCTACGGCAATCCGCTCTCGAAGAAGATGGGGATCCTCGGCGCGCTGCCGCCGGAGCAGATGCTGGCGCGGCTCGACACCGAGGTGGAGCGCTGGCGGGCCGCCGATCCCGCCACTCCCGTGGTGCCGGCGCTGCAGTTGATCGTGAGCGTGGCCCAGGGGCAGGCCGGCCGCGACGGGATGTACCGGGCGCGCATGGCCGACACGTTGATCGATCGCGTGGCCGGGTGGGCGGATCAGCGCCATGCGCTGCTCTTTCTCGACGTGCAGGTGGGCCACAGCACGGTGGCGGCCGAGTTGCCGCGGCTGCTCAAGTATCTCGCGCGGCCCAACGTGCAGCTGGCGCTCGACCCCGAGTTCTCGATGAAGGACGGCAGCACGCCGGGCACCAGGATCGGCACGATGGACGCGAGAGACGTGAACGACGCGGTGGCCGTGCTCGACAGCCTGGTGACGGCCAACAACCTGCCCCCCAAGGTGCTCGTGGTGCACCGGTTCACGCGGCGGATGCTCACGCACGCCGATCGCATCCGGCTCGATCCCAAGGTGCAGATCGTGGTGGACATGGACGGCTGGGGCCCGCGGTCGCTGAAGGAGGATTCGTACCGGGCGTACGTG
>Ga0307374_10009605_pt1 | contig 14220 bp, 13 predicted proteins | sample OX3MG_FD_202532 | JGI IMG/M metagenome (GOLD analysis project Ga0307374, IMG submission 202532) | Soil microbial communities from Risofladan, Vaasa, Finland - OX-3 | ecosystem: Environmental > Terrestrial > Soil > Coastal area > Acid sulfate soil | place: Finland: Risofladan, Vaasa | collected... | reverse complement strand
ATCGACTCGGTGCAGACCCCTCTTGCCGAGCGGCGGGCAGTATGGAACCAACTTGCCGATGCCTTCGACCCGGCCATGCTCGACGACATGGCCGCGGGGGAGATCGGGCTCGAGGAGCTCCCTCGCGCCCTCTCGGCCATTGCTGCCGGTGGAGTCCGGGGGCGGATCCTGGTTGGTCCCCGGTCCTGAATCCCCTCGGGCTCAGCCCGGGCCGGGCAGGGCCGACACCGGTTGCGGTTCGGGCGCCGGGCGGCGGGCGTCCTGCTGTCGGCGGACGGTCGCAGGCGGGATCCGGCGCCCGTCCCGGGAGCGCCGGAAGGCCAGCATGGCCGCCACCCCGACCATGAACACCATCATGGCCCAGAAGAACGAATTGCCCAGGAGCAATTGCCAGCCGTGTTCACCCAGCTCGCGTCCGTGCTCGTACGGCACCAACCAGATGGGCGCCTTCCAGAACAGCAGCGCGGCGCCGATGGCCCAGATCCACCCACCCACCGGGCGATCGTCGGCCAACACCAACCACACGAGGATGGGGACCACCCAGACCATGTGGTGGGCCCAGGTGATCGGTGAGACGACCATCCCGGTGGTGGCGCAGATCAGGATGCCGAGGAACGGCGACGATGAGCGATGGGCCCACATGGCCAAGGCCAGTCCGGCCAGACCGAACCCGATGGCGGCCACAAAGAAGACCGAGTTCGAGATGTCCCCGTGGTGGAACCGGATGATCACCGCCCGGAGGCTCTGATTGGAGATGTAGGCGGTCCCGCCCACCCGGTTGGCGTCAGAGACGTATTTGGTCCAGAACAGCCACGAGGTGTGGGGGGCGAGGACGGCCATACCGAGACCACAGACCACGAAGGTGCCCAGGGTGACCCACATGGCCCGGACCTGTCGGACCAGGAACAGATAGGGCACGAAGATGAGCGGGATGAGTTTCACCGCCGCGGTCAGCCCGGTGAGGACGCCCCGGGGGATGGTCTTCGATCCCACCTTCACCACGCCGGTCAGGTCGGCCAGGATCAACGCGGCCAGGATGATGTTCACCTGACCGAACGAGAAGGTGAGCCGCACCGGGTCCATGGCCAGGGCCGGGGCCATCAGGACGAGCGTCCAGCACAACAGTCGGGTCCGATCCCATGACGGCCGCACGGCCCGGAGCGAGACAGCCACCAGCGCGGCCAGGGCGGCCACGTTCACTGCCCCCACCAACAATTCCGCTGCCTGCTCGGGGAACACGCTCAACGGGACGAACAACAGGGCCGCGAACGGGGTATAGGTGAAGGAGAGGTGGGTGTTGGCGTCCTGCACGTCGTAGAGATGCCCGCCGAACAGGTGGGAACCGCCCATCAGATAGACGTCGAGGTCAACCTCGTGACGGGCGTAGGCGAACAGGAATGCATACGCCACCACCACGCCGGCCGAGACGGCACCGACCGCCCAGAGGACGGGCACAGGTACGGTTCGTCTCTTGATGCCAAGCTTCACCACGGCTCCTCTGCACCCCAGGCGGGGTCGGATCCGCGTCCGAGGGATGCAATGTGAGGTCTGATCCTACTGAGCAGGCGGAGGGGCCGTGGTCTGGGCACCGGGGCTGGAGGCGGTGAACACCGGTGACACGGTGATGGTCCCGTTGTTGCAGGGTGCGAGCTGGGCCGGTATCGACATGCTGGTGTACGAATTCGGTGGGGTGATCACCAGGTTGGCGGCCGTCGGGCAGGAGGTGGCCGATCCGGTGGGCACGTCGGAGTAGCCCATGTTGAAGAACGCCATCTGCCCCCCGGCGAGCGTCACCGTGGTCGGCGCCATGGCGGTGAAGGGGTAATTGCCCTTGCGCACCACGGTGGTGGTCAGCGAGGCCCCGTTCGAGCCGGTCATCCCCAGTCCGGGGTAGCCGTTGAGCGTGCACGGGGTGGACAGGTTGTTCTTCAGGGCGATGGTGGTCTCGATGGTCCCGGCCGCCCCACTGCTGCCGTAGATCGACGCGGTCAGGTTGGCGGTGGCACACCCGGATGTCCCGGCCGCCGTGGTGGTCGTCGTCCCCCCGGCCGCGGTGGTCGAGGTCGTCGCCGGCGACGTCGTCGGGGTGGTGGTGGTGACGGTGGTGGAGGTTGAACTTCCCGACGAACACGCCGCCAGTACCAGTCCGCCCAGGCAGACAGAGACAAGCAGGCCGATCACAGGTTTCCTCATACTGTCACTCTTCCCCTCGTCTGTTGGATGGCGGTCGCATCGGCGACGGACCTCATCGGCACGTCAAACCATCACCGCGGATAGACCGCGGGCCGACTGCCATGTTCTCAGGAAGAGAAGTCCTCCGGGCGGATGGTATCGAGAAAGTGGCGGAACTCCCCGACCAGCTCGTCCGGGTTGGCGTTCTCGTCCTCGTCTTCCGCCTCGTCCTCCTCATCGACTGCCAGCATGATGCCTTCTGCATCCATCAGCTCGTCGACGACGAACAGCGACGTTCCCGTCCGGACCGCCACCGCCACCGCATCCGAGGGCCTCGAAGAGACGGATATTTCCTGATTGTTGTGGCGGAGCACGATCTCGGCATGGTAGGTGGAGGTGCGCAATTCGGTGATCACCACCCTCACCACGTCCGCCCCCAGCGCGTCGAGCAGGTCCCGGATGAGATCGTGGGTCATCGGACGAGGTGTATCCATCCCCTGTAAGGAGAAGGCGATCGCCGTCGCCTCCGGAGCACCGATGAAGATGGGCAGGGTCCGGCCCAACCCATCCGGCTCCTGGAGCAGGAGCACGGGCGTGTTCGACTGAAGGTCCACCCGCACCGCTCGAAGTCGAACTTCGACCATGCTCTGCAACTTACTCGGCGACAGCCGAATCCGCGGTCGCGGCGGGCTGAAAGTTACCGAAGCCCGGTGCCCCGGGACCGGTCAACCTCCCAGCAGGTCGCGCAGGGCCTTTCGCAGCAGCGAGCCGCGCAGGCCCTGGCCGAGTTGGATGAGCTGATCGGCGGTGTCGTTGGCTTTGGCCCGGGCCTCGGGGTTTCGCTGCCTGACCAGCGGAAGGACAATCTGCTCGACGAACCCGGCTTCCCGCTCGGCAGCGTTCTTGTACAGGCGGAGGTGACGGGGCTCGATGCCGAACTGGGAAAAGGCAGCCACCAGATTGGCCACCGCCAGCGCTTCCTCGTCGAAGTACTCCCCTCCCCCCACTCGTGTGGGGGCCAACAACCCGTACTGGCAGAGCTCCTCGATGACCGCGATGTCCAGGCCGGCCGCGGTCGCCAGCTCATCGAGGGTGAGACTGGCCCCGGCCATACCCGCCATCTCGGAGACCGCCCCCCCACCGGCGCCCTTGCTCCTTGCCTGGCCGGCGCCCGATCCCGGGGATGCGCCAGCCGGTGCCGAAGCCGTATCGGTGGCGGGTTTGGCTCCGGTGCGCGGCGCCGAGGTCGTCGGCTTGGGGGCGCGGGCCGAACCTGCCGGAGGGGTGCCACCCGCCTTGATCGGCGGAGGTGGGTCCGACCCGGGCGCGGTGACAATGCCGGGCGCCGGGCGCGGTGACGGCGGCCGCGGTGGCACGTCTCCTGCCGCGGTCGGCTGGGGACGCGGCGCGGTCGCCGGGGCGGGACCACGAACAACGGTGGCCGGATCGTGGTTGCCCGTCCGAGCCGCGGTCCCCCGGTCGTCGGTCGGTGCCGGTCGCCGGGTCGGGCCTTCGGGCGCTTCCTGATCGTAGGGGGACGACGGTCCGCCCGTTCCCGGAAGCCGGGACGGCGTCGGCGGCGGCGGCGGCGTCGGCGCCGACGGCGGCGCGTCGATGGCCAGCCGAGCGGGTTGGCCGCCACCGACGGGCAGGTGATCGGGAACCGCCGGGCCGGACGGAGTCGATGACCTCGGCGGAAGGGCCGCTTTGGCGGCGTGCCCGACCAGCACAGGATCGATGTCCCGGGGCGGTTCGGTGGGTCGCCGTTCACCGCGGGCCGGCGCGGCCCGGCCGGTCTCGGCGGGTATCGACGCTTCCGACCCGTTGCCCTCGTCCCCGAGCCGGTCCTTGATGACCTTGAGGGGGAGGAAGTGCTCCCGTTGCTGGCGCAGCACCCACCGGAGCCGCTCGACGTCCTGCTCGTAGAACTTTCGGTACCCCGACGGGGTCCGTTCGGGATTGACCAGGCCCTGGCTCTCCAGGAACCGGATCTTGGAGATGGTCACGTCGGGGAATTCCTGGCGAAGGAGGGTGAGGACATCGCCGATCGACAGATACGACCGCCCGCTCACCGGCCCCTCCCCCTCTCGGGTGCTCCCGCAATCTCCGTCATTCGCCCGTGGCCACCAGGTACAGCAATTTGAATTTTCCGATCTGGACTTCGTCGCCGCTCGAGAGCCTGGCCTCTTCGATCCGTTCCCGATTCACGTACGTCCCGTTGAGCGAGCCGACATCCCGAACGCTGCTCACGTGGCCGTGGGTGACAAACTCGGCGTGTCGGCGTGACACGGTGATGTCGTCGAGGAAGATGTCGCTCTCCGGGTGCCGACCGGCCCGGGTCACCTCTTGTTCCAACGGATACCTGATCCCGGTGTTGGGGCCCCGCTTCACCACCAGCATTCCTATCCCCCGGGGTAGCTCGAGAAGTCCTACCGCGGTGGCGTCATCGACTCCCTCGCTGTTGTCCTCGACCGGTTGGACCGACATGGTGGTGTCCGAGGACGTCACCGCCAGCGCCGAGCCACACGATGAACAAAAGTTGACTCCGGTCGGGTTGCGATGGCCGCAGTTATGGCAGAACACATCACTCACGGTAGTCGCTCTTGTCCCTTCGCTTCTTCTCGGCGGACGCGGGAACCGCAGTCAGTCGTCGGTCAGCTGCCGATAGGCCCCGGCATCGAGCAACCCTTCGACCGAGGACGGGTCGGCGGGAATGATCTCGCAGATCCAGCCCTCGCCGTACGGGTCCTGGTTCAGCTGCTCGGGGGCCTCGGTCAGCCCGTGGTTGACGGACACCACCTCACCGGCCACCGGTGCATAGATCTCGGAGACCGACTTGGTGGATTCCACCTCACCCAGGGTCCCACCGGCGGCGACGGTGGCGCCCTCGGCGGGAAGCTCGACGAAGACCACGTCGCCCAAGGCATCCTGGGCGTAGTCGGTGATCCCCACCCGCACCCGGTCCCCTTCCGAGCGAATCCACTCATGGTCCGATGAATAGTGAAGGTCGTCGGGCACGTTCATAGGTGCGGACGATACCCGACGGGAAGCCCAGATGCGGTGGGGACCGACCCGGGGGGTTGGGGTCGGTCCGGCGCCCGGCTCCTACCGCATCAGTTGACGAATGCGGACCGCGTACTCCTGGGCGCGGGCTCCGGCCTGGGCGTCGCTGGCCGCCTCGGCCCACACATGGGTGAGTGGCTCCTCCGGATCGGGGACGACCAGCGCCCACCCGTCGGGCTCCAGCACCTTCACCCCGTCGAGCAGTACCAGGTCCCGACCCTCGGAACCCTCCACCAAGGTCCGCATCACCGTCCCTTTCTGCTCCCACGGGGTGTGCACCGTCTGGTGGGCGATATGGACCCTGGGCAGGGCCCCGACCAGGTGGGACAGCGGCTGCCCGGTGCGGGTGAGCAGGGCCAGCAGGTTCACCAGGGTGGCGGCGGCATCGAAGGCGGGCATGAAGCCCGGGAAGATGAACCCGGCGTGCTCGCTGGCGCCCAGGATCACGTCCTCGGTGCTGGCCACCTCCATGAGGTGGGAGGTGGCCAACTTGGTCCAGACGATCTCGGTGTCGGTCCGGCGGCAGATCTCCTCGGCGGCCCGGCTCACCACCACCGGGAGTGCCACCCGGGCGCCGGGCTGGGCGTCGGTCACCAGGGTTAACATCACCAGCACCGCCTCGTCGTCCGAGAGGATGTGCCCCTCGTCATCCACGATGGTGACCTGCTCGCCGCCGGGGTCGAGCACCGCGCCCAGGTGGGCCCCTGACGCTTTCACCAGGTCGCCCACCCGAGCCGCGCTGGCTCGGCGGTCGAAGGTGGTGGCTCCGGCCGTGTTGGCGTACGGGTTCACCACCAACACGTCGGCCTCCAGCTTGGACAGCAGGTTGGGCATCACGAAGCTGGCCGTCCCGAACGAGTAGTCGAGGACGAGTTTGAGGTTCGCATCCCGCGAGTTGGCCAGGTCGACGGAATCGATGAGGGCGGCGGTGTAGTACTCGACCGCCCGATTGGGAAAACCGATGTCCCCGATCTCCCGGGCCAGTGCCCGGCGAAAGTCCTCCCGGTAGTAGAGGCGCTCGATCTTCCGCTGGGCCGACTCGTCGATGTCGATCCCCCGCTCATCGAAGAAACGGAGCACGACCGACTCGGGATCGTCGGGGGTCAGCCGGACGGTGATCCCGGCCAGACTGGAGGAAGAGGCGACTTGGAACCGCGTGACCGGCACGGTGGCCGCCTCCAGGTCATCGACATTCACCCCGGCAGAATTGCAGCCGACCATGATCGCCCGCTTCAACACCCGGGCGGCCCGGCTGGTATCCCGGGAGGTGGTGATGGTGGCACCCTTCTCCAAGGTCGACGCCCAGGCCATCGACAGGCGCACGGCCAGCTCGGCGCTGATGTCCACGTTGGCCAGGCCCTGGACCCCGTCCCGGCCGAACAGCGACCGGGCACCCCGCGACTCCCAGACGATGGACGAGTTGACGATGGCTCCGGCTTCCACCGTCTTGAACGGATAGACCATGACGCCGGCCTTGAGCTCGGCCTGCGCACCCACGAAGCAGTGCTCTCCGAGGACGACCCCCTCCTCGCACCGGGCACCGGATCGGAGGTCGCAGGCCCGCCCGAGCACGCTGCCGTCCACCCGGACGGCCGACCCCAGATAGGAGTTCTCGTGGACCACCGAGCGCTGGAGCGCGGCGTTGTCCCCGATCCGGACGTTCCGCCCGAGGCTGCAGTACTCCCCCAGCTTGACCCCGGGTCCGACCACGCAGTTGTCCCCGATGACGGCCGGCCCGACGATGTTGACGGTGGGATCGATGAGGGACCCTTTGCCCAGCCAGACCCGGGGCCGGAGCTCGAACCCGGCGATGTCGACCTGCACCCGCTGGTCGAGAATGTCCTGATGGGCCTTCAGGTACGCCTCGAGCGTGCCCACGTCCTCCCAGTAGCCGTCGGCCACGAACCCGAACAGCGGCTTCCCGGCCGCCAACACGGCGGGAAACGACTCGCCCGAGAAGTCCACCGGCCGGCCGTCGGGGATGAAGTCGAAGATCTCCGGTTCGAGCACGTAGATCCCGGTGTTGATGGTGTCGCTGAACACCTGGCCCCAGGTGGGCTTCTCGAGGAACCGCTCCACCGAGCCGTCCTCCCGGGTGATCACGATGCCGAATTCGAGCGGATTGTCCACCGCCTTCAGCGCCAGGGTGGCCAGGGCCCCCCGCTTCTCATGGAACGCCACCACCTCGGTCAGATCGATGTCGGTGAGCACATCCCCGGAGATCACCAGAAACCGCTCGTCCAACTCGTCACGGGCGTTCCGCACCGAGCCGGCCGTGCCCAGCGGGGTGGTCTCGGTGGCGTAGACCATCCGGACCCCGAACTCGGACCCGTCCCCGAAATAGGTGCGGATGGCGTTGGCCATGAACGCCACCGTCACCACGATGTCCTCGAACCCGTGCTGGCGGAGCAGATTGACCACGTGCTCCATCATCGGGATGTTGACCATCGGCAACATCGGTTTGGGTTGGTTGGAGGTCAGCGGCCGCAGACGGGTCCCTTCGCCGCCGGCCATGATCACTGCCTTCACGGTCCGACCCCACCGGCCGGGGCGCCGTCTGCGCCGGGGCGGTCCCCCTTGGCCGAACGCCCTTCCGTCAGCGCCTGACGGGCCACCGGCACATACGAACCGGCCGCGATCCACGCCAACCCCAGGCCGATCAGCCCGGTCACCCAGGCCATGTCCCGGATCGGCCCCTGCCATCCGGCGGTGCCGTGGCCCAGCAGGAAGGCCGGATAGGAGAACATGAGGGCGAAGGTACCTGCTTTTCCGACCCACAACACGTCGATTCGCCTGGCTCCGAGCGATGCCAGCAGCAGCACCGCCAGCGACACCAGTGCTTCTCGTGCCAGGGTCACCACCCCGAACCAGAGTGGAACTGCTCCCTGGATGATGATGGTGATCACCGCGGTCGCCACCAGCACCCGGTCGGCCACCGGGTCGAGCACCTTGCCCAGGGTGGAGACCTGGTGGAACCGCCGGGCCACGAAACCGTCGATCCAGTCGGTGGCCCCCAGGCAGGCCAGCAGTACGGCCGCCGCCGTCTGCCGGTGGGCGCCGAAGAGAAGCCAGATGAAGACGGGGATGCAGGCCAGCCGGACCAGGGTGATCAGATTCGGGACGGTGAGAATCCGGTCGAGACCGGGGTCTTCCGCCACTGGGAGGTCGCCCCCGACCGGTGGGTCGCCAACCTTCGCCCCCTCGTCACCCACTCCTGGACCCTCCGTCCCTCGACGCCGGCCAGTCTACGTTTGCGGTTCCCCGCGGCCGCACCTGCCGAGGCTGACCGACTCGACGGACTGGGTGGTCTCCGTGTCCCGGTCCCCAGGTGGGAGTGGCTGGCCACCGCCGACCCCCTACACTCCGGATCTTGAGCGAGACCGGTTCACGCCCCGATTCCGTCTCCGGCCCCACGGTGATGACCCCGGGGATGGTCCTGTTGTTCGCCGCCGCCTGTGGGATCTCGGTGGCCAACCTGTACTACGCACAACCCCTCCTCCCCTCCATCGCCCGCAGCTTCGGGGTCCCTTCCGGGAGCACCACCCTGATCGTCACCGGGGCCCAGGTCGGCTACGGCCTGGGGCTGGCGTTGCTGGTCCCGTTGGGCGACATGGTGGTTCGCCGGCGGCTGATCCCGGGCATCCTGGCCGTTTCCGCCGCCGCCCTGTTCGTGGCCGCCGTCGCCCCGAGCGTCGCGGTGCTCGTCGCCGCCGCCGCGGTAGCCGGGGTGTGTTCGGTCGCCGCCCAGATCCTGGTGCCCTTCGGGGCCCAACTGGCCGACGACATCACCCGCGGCCAGGTGGTGGGCACCATCATGAGCGGGCTGTTGATCGGCGTCCTGCTGGCCCGGACGTTCTCCGGGCTGATCGCCCAGGTGGCCGGATGGCGGGCGGTCTATCTGGTCGGCGGGGCGCTGGTCCTCGCCCTGGTCGCCATCCTGGCCCGCACCCTCCCGGCCGAGGCGGTCCGACCGCACCGCGACTACCGGGAGCTGCTCGGCTCGGTGGTCCACCTGATGCGAACCGAACCGTCCCTCCGGCTCCGCTCGACGTTCGGGGGGTTGCTCTTCGCCGCCTTCGCGGTGTTGTGGACCAGCCTGGCCTTCCTGCTGGCCAAACCCCCGTACAACTACCGCGAGGCGATCATCGGGCTCTTCGGCCTGCTGGGGGCCAGCGGAGCCCTCATGGCGTCGTTGAGCGGTCGTCTGGCCGATCGGGGTCACGAGAGGTCGGTGACCGGGGCCGCCCTGGCCGCAACGGACGCCTCGTTCGGGCTCCTCTTCCTCGGCGGCCATCAGCTCTGGGCGCTGATCGTCGGGATCGTGGTGGCCGATCTGGGCATCCAGTCGGTGCACATCCAGAATCAACAACTGATCTTCGCCATCGACCCCGCCGCCCGCTCCCGGCTCAATACCGGGTACATGGTCTGCTACTTCGTCGGAGGAGCCATCGGGTCCTCCACCGCCGGGATCGTCTACTCGGGCAACGGGTGGACCGGAGAGGTCATCCTGGGTGCGGCCTACAGCGGCACCGCCCTGGCCGTCTGGATGGCCACCCTGGGGCTCCGCCCGCGGCGGGATGACACCTCGCCGGCGGCCCGACGCGGCAAGAATGAACCCCATGGCCGGGTTCAGTCGACTTGATCGGGTCGTCGTCGCGGCCCTGCTGGCGGTGCTCGTCGGGCTGGCCGGACTGGGGATCGCCACCCGGTCCGGAGCCAAAACCTCGGCGCCGCCGCCGGCCCCCGCCGGGAACGCGGTCCACGTCGCCGGTACATCCTCCACCACCACTCCCCCTCCGGCCACCACCAACGCTCCGCCAACCACCACCGCACTCACCCCCACGACCACGACCGCCACCAACCCCGCCGCGGTCACCGGGCCGGTCACCGCGGTCGGCGATTCGGTGCTGATCGACATGCAGCCGAACCTCCAGGCGGACATCCCCGGCATCGCCGTCGACGGTGCCGTCAGCCGCCAATTCGAGACCGGGATCGGGATCGTCCAAGCCGACCGGGCCGCCGGCACCCTCGGGAGCGTCCTGGTGGTCGAATTGGGCACCAACGGCACCGTGACGTCGGGTGACGTCGACGCCATGATGCAGGCCGCCGCCGGGGTGGCCCGGGTGGTGTTCGTGAACGTGGACGTCCCCCGCTCGTGGGAGCAGTCGGACAACGCCACGCTGGCCGCCGGGGTGGCCCGGTATCCGGGGGTGGCGGTGCTGGCCGACTGGTTCTCGCTGTCCTCGCCCCACCCCGAGTGGTTCACCTCCGACCAGGTCCATCTGCAACCGGCCGGGGCGGCGGCCTTGGCCGGGCTGATCGCCCAGGACGTCTGACACACGATCGGAACCAATGCCGCCGGCGCCTGTGCTACGCAGTGGGCATGCCCAGATTCGAACCGTTCGTCGGCTTGCGGTACGACACCTCCCGGGTCGACATGAACATGGTGATTGCTCCGCCCTATGACGTCATCGAACCACCGGAGCGACAGCGGCTGGCCGGCCGGCACAGTGCCAATGCGGTGCGGGTCGAACTGCCCGAGCCCGACTACCGGGCCGGACTGGACCAGTACGGCAACGCCCGGGCCATGCTCGACTTCTGGCAGGAGGCCGGCACCCTGGTGGCCGACCCCGAACCGGGCCTGTACGCCTACCGCATGACCTCTCCCTCCGGTCGCTCGACCAATGGGATCATCGGGGCTCTGGCCATCGACGAGGACAGCGTCGGCGACATCCTTCCCCACGAGCAGACCCTGCCCAAGCCCAAGAGTGACCGGCTCGACCTGTTGCGGGCCACCCGGGTCAACCTGTCCCCGATCTGGGGGCTGTCACTCACCTCGGGACTGACGGACACCTTCGCCCCGGCCATGTCGGCCGGGCCGGCCCAGATGACGGCCACCGATGACGACGGGGTCGTCCATCAGTTGTGGGTGATCGACGACGACGCCTGCATCGACGCCGTCGGCAAGGCGGTTGGCTCCTCCCCGGTGGTGGTCGCCGACGGGCACCACCGGTACGAGACCGCCCTCACCTACCGTCGGGAGCTGGCCAGCCAGGGCGACAAGACCCTTCCGGGAGCCGACCTGATCATGGCGCTGGTGGTCGAGCTGAGCGAAGACCAACTCGAAGTCGGGCCCGTCCATCGGGTGCTGTCCGGCCTGCCGGAAGGCATCGATCTGGTCGACGCCTTCTCGTCGTGGTTCAACGTCACCAAGGTCGGGGACCTCTCCCGGCGCACCTTGACGGCGTTGGGCGAATCCCAAGCTCTGGCCCTGGTGATGGCGTCGGGGGCCTGGCTGCTGTCCCCGAAGGACGGAACCCCCGAAGCCGCCGGGGCCGCGCTCGACTCCTCGATGGTGGCGCTGGTCATCGCCGAGCTCCCCGATCACGAGCTCGAGTTCTGCTACAGCTGGCAAGACGCCGCCGAGGCCATCGGCTCCGAACGGGCCCAGGCGGTGGTCCTCCTGCGTCCAGCCACCGTCGGGCAGATCTCCGAATGGGCCCGCAGCAACAAGCGCATGCCTCCCAAGACCACCTACTTCCATCCCAAGCCGCGTACCGGGATGGTCTTCCGACCGCTCTCGACCTGAGCGGGGGTCCCCCGGGACCGTCGCCGGCGACTTGGTTCCGGGACCGCCGGTCGCTAACCTTGCCCACCGGTTGCCGGTCGCCCGGTGCCGCCACCGGCCGAAATGTGCCGGTCAGTGAGGGGGAGGGGTGGGCCAGAGCCGGATTGTCGCGTTGGTGGCGGCGGGGGCCCTGGCCCTGGTCGCGACCGCCTGCGGCACCTCCAGCTCCCCGGCGGTGTTGACCCGGCCGGTCGGGCTGCAGTTGCCCATCACCCGGGATGCCGGCCCCGCGACCACCACCACAACCGCCGTGCCGCCCACCACGACGGTCCCGCCGACCACGACGACGCCGTCCCCGATCGTCCCGGCCCCCGGCTGGTCGGTCCCCCTGGCCACGCTCCCGCCCGGAGGCGGATTCACCTCGGTGTCGTGCATCTCCGACACCTTCTGCATCGCCGCCGGCGGAGGGGCCAACCTCAGCGATGCCTCCGGGACCGTCGGCGCCGGCCAGACCCAATCCTGGGACGGGCAAGCCTGGTCCGACCCGTCGGTCTACTTCCCGCCGCCGGCCACCGGACCCAGCCCGTCGCCGATCATGCCCGCCATCACCTGCATCGGCGGGCCGTTCTGCGCCATCGTCGACGGGTCCGGCTTCGTCTCCAACGGTGACGGGACCAACTGGATCACCCCGGTCGCCCTGAAACCGGCGGCACCGTTGCCAGCCAACTCCGCCGACCCGGGAAGCGGCCACGCCGGTTCGCGCGAGGCGGCGGTGTCGTGTCCGACCAACAAGTTCTGCGCCATCGTCGACAACACCGGGAACGCCTACGCCTGGGAGAACGGGTCGTGGCGGACGCCCCAGGCATTCGGCACCGGGACCGGCGGGACCATGGCCATGTACGCCTCGGGTCGGGTCGGCGTTTCCTGCGCCACCACGTCGACCTGCACCGCGGTGATCGGTACCGCGGTACTGGATTGGAACGGCACGACCTGGTCGGAGGAACCCGCGCCCTGGACCCCCACCCTGCCGGGATCGTCGAGCTCCGCCTCGATCAACGGGAACCCGACCGCCATCTCCTGTCCAACCTCTTGGCTGTGTGCCATCGTGAACGGCTCGGGAGTCTCGTACCGGAACGGCTCGTCCGCCTGGTCTCCGGTGCAGGTCATCGACCCCGGCGGCACCCTCGACTCGATCTCGTGCCCGCAGGCGTCGTTCTGCATGGCCGCCGATGCCAACGGATCCGTCGTCACCTGGGACGGCACCAGCTGGGCGGCGCCCGTCAAGGTGATTCCGGCGGCCACCAACTACACCGGGATCGGAACCTCGGTATCGTGCTCATCCGCCGACTTCTGCATGGTCATCAACGGCGACGGCGACTACGCCACCTTTTCCGATTCGACCGTCGGATGAGCGAATCCCACCTGGAGGCCCAATGAGTTCCCACCCCGACTACCGATCCATCCGATTGGAGGTGGACGTGGACGGCGCGGTGGCCACCATCACCCTCGATCGGCCCGACCGGCTGAACGCCTTCACCAACACCATGCGGCACGAGCTCATCGACGCCTTCGACCGCACCGACGCCGATGATGGGGTCCGGGCGGTGGTGGTGACCGGATCCGGGAGGGGTTTCTGCGCCGGCGCCGATCTCCAGGGCGGCGACCGTACCTTTGACTACGTGGCGGCGGCGGAGGACGGCTCCATCCCTCGCGACGGGGGCGGCACGGTCGTCCTCCGGATCTTCGACTCGCTCAAACCGGTCATCGCCGCCATCAACGGGCCGGCGGTGGGGGTCGGCATCACCATGACGCTGCCGATGGACATCCGGTTGGCGTCGGTGGACGCCCGGATCGGGTTCGTCTTCAACCGCCGGGGCCTGGTACCGGAAGCGGCCTCGAGCTGGTTCCTGCCCCGGCTGGTGGGCATCAGCCAAGCCATGGAATGGGTGGCGACCGGTCGGGTGTTCGATGCCGAGGAGGCGCATCGCGGCGGACTGGTGCGCAGTCTCCATGCCCCTGACTCGCTCCTCGACGCGGCCTACACCCTGGCCGCGGAGATCGCCCAGAACACCTCCCCGGTATCGGTGGCGATGAGCCGTCAACTGATGTGGCACATGTTGGGCGAGCCCCACCCCATGGCCGCCCATCGAGCCGACTCCCTGGCCATGTCGTTTCGGGGAACCTCCGACGATGCCCATGAAGGGGTGCTGTCATTCCTCGAGAAGCGTCCGGCCGTCTTCGCCGGACGGGTCAGCGACGGTCTGCCCGACCTGTTCCCCGGTTTCGAGCCGCCGACCTACGACTGAACGGTCGGCCGACATCCGCATCCCGCCAAGGGATAGGGTCCGGAGTGCCGATCTTGAGACGGGATCGGATGCGGTATCCCAACAACGTCCAATCAGCGTCGAACACGCAGA
>Ga0307374_10009603_pt1 | contig 14221 bp, 10 predicted proteins | sample OX3MG_FD_202532 | JGI IMG/M metagenome (GOLD analysis project Ga0307374, IMG submission 202532) | Soil microbial communities from Risofladan, Vaasa, Finland - OX-3 | ecosystem: Environmental > Terrestrial > Soil > Coastal area > Acid sulfate soil | place: Finland: Risofladan, Vaasa | collected... | reverse complement strand
CATCACCGCGGCTCAGATCGGCTACGGGATCGGCCTGGCCCTCATCGTTCCGCTCGGGGACATCCTCGTCCGCCGTCGACTCGTCCCGGGGATCCTCCTGGTGGCCGCGGCCGCGCTCTTCGCCGCCTCGTTGGCCCCCGACATCGTCATCCTGATCGTGGCGGTGACCATCGCCGGCCTGTGCTCGGTGGCCGCACAGATCCTGGTCCCGTTCGCGGCCTCGCTGGCCGGCGACCGGGAGCGGGGCCGTGTGGTGGGCGCGGTCATGAGCGGCCTGCTGCTCGGCATCCTCCTCGCCCGCACCTTCTCGGGCCTGATCGCCCAGGCGGCCGGATGGCGAACCGTGTACGTGGTGGCCGGCGGGGTGGTGCTCGTCCTTTCGGCCCTGCTCGACCGGCGGCTGCCCGGCGAGGACCGTCGGCCGTCGATGGTGTACTCGGAATTGCTCGGTTCCGTGATCCACCTCATGCGCACCGAGCCCCTCCTCCGGCTGCGCTCGGCCATCGGGGGCCTGGCCTTCGCCACGTTCAACGTGATCTGGACCAGCCTGGCCTTCCTCCTGGCCGCCTCGCCCTATCACTACGGCGAGGCGGTCATCGGCCTGTTCGGGCTGCTCGGAGCGGCCGGGGCCCTGGCGGCATCGTTCAGCGGACGCCTCGCCGACCGGGGCCTCGAACGGTGGGTGACCGGCGGGTCACTGCTGATCATCGTGGGCTCGATCGGACTCTTGGCCATCGGCGCCCACCAGCTGTGGGCGCTCATCGCCGGGATCGTGGTGGGTGACCTGGGTATCCAGGCGGTCCACATCCAGAACCAGCAGTTGATCTTCGGCATCGATCCGTCAGCACGCTCGCGGCTCAACACCGGCTACATGGTCACCTACTTCATCGGTGGGGCCGTCGGGTCGGCCACCACCGGCCTGGCCTACGCCGCAGACGGCTGGCCGGGCGTCATCGTGCTCGGGGCGTGCTACTCGGGACTGGGTCTGGCCCTGTGGCTCACCAGCCAGGCCCGCCTCATCCACCCCGGTTCCAAGGGCTGGCCCGCTTCCCGGCCGAACCGCCCGCCGTCTGCGGCCTGAGCAGGCCAGACTGATGGGGATGCGCAAGATCAGCCGGATCGACCGGGTCATCGCCAGCCTGCTCCTGGCCCTTCTGCTCGGACTCCTCGGGCTGGCCCTCAGCAATCGCTCGGACCAGGCCCGCTCCGCCCCACCGGATGGCACGTCCCCCGCTTCGGCGTCCTCGTCGGGGACGGGACCGGCCGCGGGAGCGGCGGCGGCTGCCCCCCCGACCGGAGCGCGGACCGGGTCGACGGGGACCGCTCCCCCGACCCCGGGCTCCTCCCCGTCCGGGCCCGTGTCCTCGTCCACGGCCCCGGCCTCGGCCCCGGTGCCGGTGGCCGGTCCCGTCTCGGCCGTCGGCGATTCGATCATGTTGGACATCCAGCCCGACTTGCAGGCGATCATCCCCGGGGTGCGGGTCGACGGACTGGTCAGTCGGCAGTTCGAGACGGGGATCGGGGTGGTCCAGGCCGAGCGGGCGGCCGGCACCCTGGGCACGGTCCTGGTGGTCGAGCTCGGCACCAACGGCTCGGTGACCCCGTCGGACTTCGACGCCATGATGCAGGCGGCGGCCGGGGTCAAACGGGTCGTGTTCGTCAACATCAACGTTCCCCGGTCATGGATGGCGCCGGACAACGCCGTGCTCGCCGCGGGTGTCGCTCGGTACCCGAGCGTGGCCGTGCTGGCCGACTGGAACGGGCTCTCGTCCGGCCATCCCGAGTGGTTCACTCCGGATCAGGTGCACCTCCAGCCGGCCGGGGCCCAGGCCATGGCCAGCCTGGTGGCAGAGTACGCCTGACAGCGACAATGGGGTCAGGGCCTCCAAGCACTGGAAGGATGCAATGAAGGCTGCGCCCACCCGGTCTGACCCGACGCCTGACTGACTGTGACGTCCTTTATGGGATTTGTCGGCCGGCTGCCCAGTCCGGCCGGGCCGACGGCACGCCCAAGACCCGAGACGGCTCCGTCGAGATGATCCGCACCCTGCGTGTGGCCCGTAACGGCGCAGTGAAGGCCCGGGGGGTGGCCTTACCCAGCTCAAGGCCCTCATCAAGACCGCCCCCGACGCTGCGCAGCGACCTGGGTGGTCTTGATGGCGCCGCCCTCTTGCACCGCTGTCGCGGGTTGCGGGCAGCCCCGGGCGCGGCACCCACCCCGTCGCCCTTCGCCAAGCGCACACCACGACCGGGAGCCCTGAGCGATCCCGCCGCAGCCTGCAAGCGGGCTCTTGCCAGCCTGGCCCGACGTATCACCGTCCTCGACGAGGAGATCGGCGATCTCGACGACGACCTCGAGCTGCTCATCACCGAGACCGCACCACGCCTGTTGGCCATGTTCGGCGTGGGCCTCGACATGGCCGGCCAACTGCTGGCGACCACCGGGGGCAATCCCGAGCGCAACCACTCGGAGTCGGCCTTCGCCCACCTCTGCGAAGAGGCACCCATCCCCGCCTCGTCGGGCAAGACGACCCGCAACGGCTCAATCGGGGCGGCGACCTCCAGGCCAACCACGCCCTTTGGCGCATCGCCCTGGTGCGGCTCCGCTGTGACCCGGCGACCATCGCCTACCGGGAAAAGCGGGCCGAGGAACAGAAGTCCAACAAGGAGATCATGCGTTGCCTCACGCGCTAGATCGCCCGGGAGGTCTGTTCAGCGCTCATGGCTGATCGCGGTCGAACTGGTCCTTGACATCTATAGGAGCACGCCGTCGAAGACGCCTTCAGCCCGGGTCCGACTCGGACAGCAGCTCGTCGTAGCGTGCCGACTTCTCCTCCAGCGACCGCATCATCGCAGCCAGGTGTTGCTGACGACGGGCCACCACCCCACGCAATTTCTCGTTGATGCCCGATGCCTCGAGGAGGATCTCCTTCCGGCGCACCGCCTCGGCTCCCGCGTGGTACTCGCGGCGCAGCCCGTCCAGGGCGTCCTCGCCGAGCAGGATGTCCCGGATCTCCCCCAGGTCGAGCCCGAGGAGCGACTGCAGCTCGCGGATGTGCACGATCCGGCCGAGATCATCCTGGCTGTAGCGGCGGGCCCCACCGCTCGAATGGCCGGAGGGGACCAGCAGCCCGATCTCCTCGTACCACCGCAGGGTCCGCGGCGACACCCCAGCCCGCTCGGCGGCCTCACCGATGGGTAGCAGCCGCGACCGGCCGGGCCTGTCGTCCATGGCGCCACTCATACTTCCACCACCTCCGGGAGCGCGGCCTCGAGTCCGTCGATCGGCGCGGTGGAGTGCCCGTCCACGAACGTCTCGTGGCGCCGCGCCTCGGCCACCTCTTCGGGGTCCGGCCGGCAGTCACCGGCCCACCAGCTGAATGCCGCCGCCAACCCGCACAGCACCGCGGAGGCGGCGAAGGCGATCTCGAGCCCGCTGTGGAACGGGCCGGAGATGAGCGACGGGAAGAACGACTTGCCGGTGATGACGTTGGCCTGGGCCGTCCCCACCTGGTGGAGGACATGGGGGCCGAGCAGCTGCCGCATCGGGTTGACACCGAGGAAGGCGGCAAAGAGGGTGGCGACGGCCGGGAGACCGGCAACCCTGGCCGCAGTGGCCGCCGGCACCCCGTGGGAGGCCAGGCCATGGCTCATGGCGCTCGGCAGGCCCGAGGACAGCCCCACGATCATCAGCGAGAAGAAGATGCCGATGGACAGGACGAAGCCCGAATTCATCGATGTCGCCCGCATGCCCGATGCCGCCCCTCGGTCTCCGGCGGGGACGCTGTTCATCATCGTCGTGGTGTTCGGCGCCGAGAACATCCCAACCCCGAGCCCGTTCACCAGGATGAGCAGGGCGAAGACCGGATAGGGGAAGTTCACCGGCAGGACGAGCAGCAGGACGAAGGTGGTGGCTGCGGCGGCCATCCCCAGGGTCGAGAACCACCGCTGCCCGTAGCGGTCGGAGAGCTTGCCCGAGATCGGGCCGGAGGCCAGGAAACCGATCGACATCGGCACCAGGTAGATCCCGGCCCACAGCGGCGTCGACTCGAAGGAGTATCCGTGCAGGGGAAGCCAGATCCCCTGGAGCCACAGGATCAACATGAACTGGAGGCCGCCGCGGCCCATGCTGGCCAACAGTGATGCCACGGTCGCACCAAGGAACGAGCGGATGCGGAAGAGCTGGATGTGGAACATCGGGTCGACGGCCCTGGACTCGACGAGGACGAACAGCGACAGGAGCGCCGCCCCGCCCAACAGCTCAGCGTCGACCCACGGGCTCAGCCAGCCCATGGAGTGGCCGCCGTAGGGCTGCAGCCCGTAGGTCAGCCCCACCATGACCAGTACCAGGCCGCAGGCGAAGGTGAGGTTCCCCAGATAGTCGATGCGGGCGGGACGGCGGGCACCGGTGTCGGGGAGCTTGAGATAGGCCCACACGGTGCCGAACAGGCCGAACGGCACACTGACCAGGAACACGAGGCGCCAGTCGATGCCGGCCAGCAGGCCACCGAGTATGAGACCGATGAACGAGGCGGCCACCGCGGCGATGATGTTGAACCCGATGGCGAAGCCCCGCTTCTCGGGCGGGAAGGCGTCGGTGAGAATGGCGGTGGAATTGGCCATCAGCAGGGCCCCACCCACCCCTTGGACCACCCGGAGCCCGATCAGCGTGGTAGCCCCGAGCGACCCGGAGAACGGCATGGCGGCCAGCGCGATCGAAGCTGCGGTGAAGATGGCGAAACCGGCGTTGTACATGCGGACCCGGCCGAAGATGTCGCCGATGCGCCCGAGCGTGACCACCAGCACGGCGGTGACCACCATGTAGCCCTGGAGCAGCCACAGGAGGTACCCGATGTTGGACGGCTGGAGGGGGTCGAGGTGGATGCCGCGGAAGATGGCCGGCAGGGAGATGATCACGATCGACTGGTTGATCCCGGCGATGAACACCCCCAGGGTCGTGTTGGAGAGCACGATCCACCGGGTGCGGCTGGCCTGGTCATCTCCCCCGGGCCTTGCTGCCGGACTCATCTTCACAGTTTACGTCAACGTGTGAATTGACCCGGGCAGGGTCCGGTCGCGCCCGGGCCGCACATGTGCTACGCAGGGGCCATGCCTCGTTTCGAACCGTTCGCCGGGCTCCGCTACGACGCCGGCCGGGTAGATCTGTCCATGGTCATCGCCCCTCCCTACGACGTGATCAGCCCCCCGGAAAGGGGTGAGCTGGCGGCCCGCCACAGCGCCAACGCCGTCCGGGTCGAGCTACCCGAGCCCGACCACCACGCCGGTCTGGACCGCTACGCCAACGCGGCGAGGCAGCTCGATCGGTGGCAGGAGGAGGGCATCTTGGTCCGGGACCCGGCTCCGGCGTTCTACGCCTACCGGATGACGACCCCCGACGGGCGCGCCACCAACGGGGTGATCGGGGCCCTCGGCATCGACGACGACAGCGCCGCGGGGATCCTCCCCCACGAGTTCACTCTGCCCAAGCCGAAGAGTGACCGGCTCGACCTGCTCAGGGCGACCCAGGCCAATCTGTCGCCGATCTGGGGGCTCTCCTTGAGCCCCGGGCTGACCAAGACGTTCGTGATCCATGACCCGCCCGACGGGATGGCCGTCGATGCCGACCAGATTCGACACGAGCTGTGGGTGATCGACGATCCGGAGGTCATCGGCGCCGTCATGGACGCAGTCGGAGCGTCGCCGGTGGTCGTCGCCGACGGGCACCACCGCTATGAGACCGCCCGCGCCTATCGCCGCGCCCTCGCCGAGGGTGAGACGGCCCCGACCGATGACGGGGCGGGGGGAGCGGCACTGGTGATGGCCCTGATCGTGGAGCTCACCGAGGAGCAACTCGACGTCGGCCCGATACACCGCGCCCTGTCCGGACTTCCCGACGGGTTCGATCTGGTCGACGCCTTCTCGTCGTGGTTCGACGTGACCCGGGCCGGTGACTTCGACGGCCGCACTACCAGTGCTCTCGGGGAGACCGGGACCCTGGCCCTGGTCATGCGGTCCGGCGCCTGGCTCCTCTCGCCCAAGGACGGGACCTCGGAGGCTGCCGGATCCGACCTGGACTCGGCCATGGTCGCCCTCGTAATCGCCGAGCTCCCCGACCACGAACTCGAATTCGTCAACAGCTGGCGGGCGGGCATGGAGGCGGTCGACTCCGACCGGGCCCAGGCCCTGGTGCTCCTCCGGCCCGTGACGGTGGGACAGATCGCCGAGTGGGCTCATACCGGCCGACGGATGCCGCCCAAGACCACCTACTTCCATCCCAAGCCCCGGACCGGGATGGTCTTCCGGACCCTCGGGGCCGGGTCGTGAGCGGAGGTTCGGGGGCGCTTCGGATTTGAGCTGGAATGCGGCGTTCGGGTCATCCCGGATGGTCGTGCGCCACCCCACCGGGCACTCGCGGGCTGCCGGCAGGGCCACGGTAGGCGCCCCGGGCGAACCCGGACAAGGGCGTGGACTACGGCTCCCCCGTTGAGTCTGTTCCTAGTCCCGTTCGACCCTTTGCAGCCCTCGATCAGGCGTCCATGATTCGACGACGAGTCCGGTGGCCTCGGCATTCAGCGCGGTGATGACCACCTCGGCGATGTCGGCAACGAACAAATCGCCGTCCGGTTCGTCGTCGACCTCGTCCGTGGTCACCGGGCTGGCGCGGATGGCTCGTCCGGCAACCTTGGCTTCGCCTGGCCAGTCCTTCTCCTTGCCCTCTTCCGGGTGGAAGGTCGGACCGTGTAGTGCGAAGCGGGGATCCCGCTCCAGGTCGGCCCCCTTTCGTGCACCAGACATCGAGCCGAAGCGGAGATCGGTGTCGTCGAACTCGCACTCGATCCCGGATATACGGGGTGATCCGTCGGCGCGAAGCGTAGCGATTGTCTTGTGACGACCCGCATCCATCAGCTTCCGCACCCTCGAGGCGAATTCCGGTTCTGCCTGATGAATCACTTTCCATGGCGGCACGGCCGAAGAGCATATTCGGACAGACAGGAGTGAAGGCGTGGTAGTGGAAAGGCGCCCCACCAGGTGCTCCGAGCGCATGGACTGCCGCGGCAGGGGCTCGTGGCGGCCACCAAACTCCGTTCCCTTTTCCGAGGACCGGACTTGGAGGGAGGGCGCGGCGGTGATGCCGCCCGGGTTCAGGCCCCGGCCTCTCCGACCGGCACGCCCGCCATATCGGCCAGCGCGAGTACCGTCCGCCAGTTGCGGGTGGTGGCGTCCACGCCCAGGCGCCGCTCGAGATAGGCGTTGGTCAACTTGGTCTCGCCGTATCCACCCGGGCAGTGGAGGAAGACGTCGCAGCCCACCACCTCGAACCGGTCGGTCCCGAATCGACCGTCCAGAGCCACCAGCCCTTCCACCGCCTTCGACTCGGGGAGCCCGGCCAAGAAGGTGACGTGCCGCGTCTTCGGATCGATGCCCGCGTGCGAAAACGGCGCGCTGTCGATGGTCTTCTGCAGTTGCCGTCTGCTTCTCACCACAACCGGCACCTCGAGCCCGAGGTTGGCGGTGATCTGCGCCTCGATGGCCCGGCTCACCGCCTTCGGGGTGCCCGTCCCGGAGAAGACGACGTTCCCACTCTGGAGGTAGGTGGTGGCGCCCTCGAAGCCCAGCTCCGACATCAGGGCCAGGAGGTCGGCCATCAGCAGCCGGTTCCGCCCCCCGACGTTGACGCTCCGCAACATGGCCACGAAGGTCGCCATCTCGTCGTTTCCCGGGAAGCCCGTTGCTCGGTCCGGTCCGGACCTACTCCACCGTCCAGGAGGATCCCGAGCGCAGCAGGGAGTGGAGGTCGCCCCCACCGCGCTTGGCTGTTGCCTCCTCGATCTGCCTGGCCATCCCCGCCCCGTACTCCGGGCGGTCGACGTCCCGGAAGACACCGATCGGTGTCGGCTCGTAGGGCCCACGCGACAGCCGGCTCAGCTGGAAGGCCAGGCCCGGGTTGTCCCGGTGCTCGTCGTGGACGAGCAGGGCGGACTCCCCGACGTCGGCCACTTCAACCACCTCGACTGATCCGTCACGATGGAGCACCACCCCGTGCTCGGCCTCGGGCCCGAACCGGATGGGCTCACCGTGGACCAGCGGGATGAGCATGTCCGACCGGTGCTCCTTGCCGGTGATCTGCTCGAATGCACCGTCGTTGAAGACATTGCAGTTCTGGTAGATCTCGACGAACGACGCGCCGCGGTGGGTGTGGGCCCGCCGGAAGGTCTCGATCATGTGCTTGCGATCGAGGTCATGGGTGCGGGCCACGAAGGACGCCTCCGCCCCGAGGGCGAGGCTGAGCGGGTTGAACGGCTGCTCGAGCGAGCCGAACGGGGTGGACTTGGTGACCTTTGCCACCTCGGACGTCGGAGAGTACTGGCCCTTGGTCAGCCCGTAGATCTGATTGTTGAACAGAAGGATGATGATGTTGACGTTGCGCCGCAGGGCGTGGATCAGGTGATTGCCCCCGATGGAGAGCGAGTCCCCGTCGCCGGTGACCACCCACACGTCCAGGTCGGGCCGAGTCGTGGCCAGCCCGGTGGCGATGGCCGGTGCCCTCCCGTGGATGGAGTGCATGCCATAGGTGTTCATGTAGTACGGGAAGCGGGCCGCGCACCCGATACCGGAGAGGAAGACGGTGCGCTCGCGGCGAACACCGAGCTCGGGCATGAGCATCTGCACCGCGGAGAGGATGGAGTAGTCACCGCAGCCGGGGCACCAGCGGACTTCCTGGTCCGAGGACCAGTCCTTGCGGGTCGTCACCGGGGCGGGAATCGGGGCTCCGTCGGCATGGGCCAGGTCGGTCATCAGTCGGAAACCTCTCCGGTGGGGTCGGTGGGGCCGGTGGGGCCGGTGGGGCCGGTGGGGCCGGTGGGGCCGGTGGGGCCGGCCGTGCCGTTCCCCTCGGCACCGTTGGCGGTGGCCGTTCCGTTGGCCAGGACGGCGTCGGGCGAGGCCTCTCCGATCTGTTGGAGGATGGCCGCTTCCATGGCCGCCGCCCTGAAGGGAATGCCCTGGACCTGGGTGAAAGAGACGGTGTCCACCAGGTACTCGGCTCGGAGCAGACGACTGAGCTGGCCCAGATTGACCTCGGGCACGAGGACGCGGTCGTAGCGACGGAGCACGTCTCCGAGGTCGGCGGGGAACGGATTGAGGTGCACCAGGTGGGCGTGGGCGACCTTGTGCCCCCTGGCCCTGACCCGCTGCACGCCGGCGGCGATGGCTCCGTAGGTCGAGCCCCAGCCGATGACGAGCACTTCGGAGCCGCCGTCGTCATCCACTTCGGTCGGGGGGATGTCACTGGCGATGCCGGCGATCTTGGCGGCGCGCAGCCGGGTCATCCGCTCGTGGTTGGGCCCGTCGTAGGCCACGTTGCCGGAGCCGTCAGCCTTCTCGAGCCCACCGATGCGGTGCTCGAGACCCGGTACCCCTGGGGGCGCCCAGGGCCGGGCGAGCGTCTCCTCCTCGCGGATGTAGGGCCAGAAGACCTGGTGGCCGTCAGAGTCGGTGTGGTTCGTATCGGTGGCGAAGGCGGGGTCGATCGCCGGCAGGTCGTCCAGGTCGGGCAATCGCCAGGGCTCCGTGCCGTTGGCCAGATAGCCGTCGGAGAGCAGCATCACCGGCGTGCGGTACTTGACCGCCAGGCGCACGGCCTCCAGGGTCGCCTCGAAGCAGTGGGACGGTGTCTTGGCTGCCACGATCGGGAGCGGCGCCTCGCCGTGACGCCCGTACATGGCGTGGAGCAGGTCGGCCTGCTCGGTCTTGGTGGGCAGACCGGTGGAGGGCCCTCCCCGCTGGATGTCGATGATCAACAGGGGGAGCTCGAGGCTGATGGCCAGGCCCATGGTCTCCGACTTGAGGTCGATCCCCGGGCCCGAGGTCGTGGTCACCCCGAGGGCGCCGCCGAACGCCGCACCGAGGGCGGCGCCGATCCCCGAGATCTCGTCTTCGGCCTGGAACGTCCTGACCCCGAACTGCTTGTGCTTCGACAGCTCGTGGAGGATGTCCGATGCGGGGGTGATCGGGTAGGTGCCGAGGAAGAGTGGCAGTCCGCTCCGGGTGGCGGCGGCGATCAGTCCCCAGGCGGTGGCGGTGTTGCCGGTGATGTTCACGTACTCGCCCGGCTGGAGGGCTGCCGGCCTCACCTCGTACGACGACTCGAACAGCTCGGCGGTCTCGCCGAAGTGGTACCCCGCCTTGAAGGCCCGGAGGTTGGCCTCCATCACCAGGGGCTTGCCCGCGTACTTGTCCTCGATCCATCCGATGGTGGCTTCGATGGGCCGGGTGTAGAGCCAGCTGATCAGTCCGAGGGCGAAGAAGTTCTTGGACCGCTCGGCATCGCGGGGCTTCACCCCGGCATCCTTGGAGACTTCGGTGGTGATCGAGGTCATGGGAACCTCGTAGACGGTGTACGCCGAAAGGGAGCCGTCACCCAGCGGATCGGCGTCGTAGCCGGCCTTGGCCAGGTTGCGCTCCTCGAAGGCGTCCACGTTGACGATGACCGTGGCCCCGCTGGGAAGCGACTCGATGTTGGCCTTGAGCGCGGCGGGGTTCATGGCCACCAGCACGTTGGGAGAGTCGCCCGGCGTGGAGATGTCGTGGTCGGAGATGTGCACCTGGAAGGCCGAGACCCCCGCCAGGGTCCCGGCCGGGGCCCGGATCTCGGCCGGGAAATCGGGAAAGGTGGCCAGGTCGTTCCCGAGGAGCGCCGACGTGGTGGTGAATCGGTCGCCGGCAAGCTGCATGCCGTCTCCGGAGTCCCCGGCGAACCGGATCACCACGCGATCGATCGAGTGCGGGGACTTCGGATCGGTGGTGGTGTCGGACACCATGCTCCTCTTCGTGCTGCCTACCGCGCTCAGTCGCCGGATGCGTGCTCGGCGCTGTCACCTTTCGCTGGTGCTCGCCCGGATGAACACCCAAGACTCCAGTTCGTTCCTGAACGGCAGTCTACCGTCGGTCCCCCTCACCGTAGCGACAGGGACGGGACCATTTGGGTGATACCGGGCGTGAACATCCTGATCCGCGGCCCGATCGGGCTGTTCGGGGCCGATCCCGGCTCCATCCCGTCCGGCTGCATCCCGTCCATCCCGTCCGGGGCATCCCGTCCGGGGTCGGTCAGGCGATCGTCACCGTTTCGTCGAGGTAGACGTCCTGTACGGCGTGGATGAGGGCGACTCCCTCGTCGGTCGGCCGCTGAAAGGCCTTCCTCCCCACGATCAGACCTGATCCCCCGGCCCGCTTGTTGATCACGGCGGTCCGCACCGCCTGGGCCATGTCGTCGGCCCCCTTGGACTCCCCGCCGGAGTTGATGAGGGGGATCCTCCCCGCGTAGCAGTTGACCACCTGCCAGCGGGTGAGGTCGATCGGATGGTCGGTGGTGAGCTCGCTGTAGACCAACGGGTCGGTCTTCCCGAAGTTGAGGGCGCTGTAGCCGCCGTTGTTCTCGGGCTGCTTCTGCTTGATGATGTCCGCTTCGATGGTCACCCCCAGGTGGTTCGCCTGACCGGTGAGGTCGGCGGAGAGGTGGTAGTCGGCCTCGCCCTGCTTGAAGGCTGCGTTGCGCAGGTAGCACCACAGGACGGTGAACATTCCCAGTCGGTGGGCCTCGGCGAAGGCCTTCGACACCTCGACGATCTGGCGGTCCGCCCCGTCCGAGCCGAAGTAGACGGTGGCGCCGACCCCGACCGCCCCGAGGTCCGCCGCCTGGCCCACCCCGGCGAACATGATCTGGTCGTAGGTGTTCGGGTAGTTGAGGAAGTCGTTGTGGTTGAGCTTCACGATGAAGGGGATCTTGTGCACGTAGCGGCGGGACACGATGCCCAGGCCCCCGACCGTGGTGGCGATGGCGTTGCAGTCGGCGGCGATGGCCAGGTCGCAGAGCCTGGCCGGGTCGAAGTAGGCGGGGAACTTGGCGAAGCTGGCCGCCCCGGAGTGCTCGATGCCCTGGTCGACGGGGAGAATGGAGAGATAGCCGGTGCCGCCCAGTCGTCCGGTGCCGTACACCGTGCCGAGGTTGCGGAGGACGGTCGGGGACCGGTCGGACTCGATGAAGATCCGGTCGAGGTGCCCCGGGCCGGGAATGGAGAGCTGGTCCGCCTTGAAGGCGGTGGCGACATGGTTGAGCAGCGAGTCCGCCTCATCGCCCAGAAGTTGTTCGAGATTCATGGTCAGAGAGCCTAACGGGAGCGGCGCGGCCTCTTCGGCGCCCGCTGGGCCCTGGCCGTCGGGCCGAGCGATTCGAGACGATCGGCGACGTCGTAGGCGTCCGGGTCGACGGCCCTGATCCGCAGGAAGAGCTCCCGGGCCTTCGGCAGGTCGCCCGAACGCTCCATCAGGTCCCCGAGCACGTACCACTGGCGGAGGTGGCGCTCCGCGGGACTGCGTACGAGGCGGCCGGCTCCGGCCTCGACCAGCAAGGTCACCGCACCGGCCAGGTCGCCGCCGTCCGCTCGGGTCCCGGCCAGCACCAATCGTCCCTCGGAGAGGACCTCGGGCTCGGGCGACGCCTGCCGGAGCTCGGTGAAGAGGGCCTCCACCCGCTTGGGGCGGCCAAGCGCCCGATGGCAGTCCATCCGCACCGGGTGCTGGTCGACCGAGCCGGTGAGGGCGGAGAACGCCTCGAGGTTGGGAAGGGCGGCCCTCCAGTAGCCCTGGTGGTACTGGCTCAGTCCCAGGAGCTCCCGGGCCGACGGGGCGTTGGGGACGGCGTCGACCACCGTCTTCAGGATCCGCGACGCGTCCCGGAACCGTTCGCGCTCGTAGGCGCCGATGCCGGCCGCCATCCGTTCGGTCATCCGCTCGCGGAGGTGGCTCCATTCCGGCCCGGCCGCCGAGGCCAATTCGTTGGCGATGTCCGCCGGCAACTCGGCCGGCGCCCGCACCGTCCGGTGGGCAGGTGGGCGCAGCGGCTCCGCCACGGTCCCCTTTCCCCGGTTCCGCGTGTCCGTGCGAACCCAGCGCTCGGGAACGTACTCGTCCCCCCTGGCCTGCCTGCGGCGGCGGCCCTCCGGAGTGCCTTCGTCTCCTCGGCGGGTGCCGGACTCCTCCCGCACCGTGCTCGCGCCCCTGCGGGCGACACTCCCCCAGCCCTTTCGGACCACCGGCGAGCGGGAGCGGTCCTCCCATCGCGACCCGGTCCGCCGGCTGCCGTCCGACCTGTCCGCCGGTGCGCCCCTCGGTCCACCACCCGGACGGCGAGCCCCGCCCCCCGGCTCTTCCCGTGTACCTCCGTAGCCTGCGCCTGGCGGAGACCCGGACCCCGGACGCCGGCCAGTCGTCCCGGAACCATCACCCCGGCCTCCATCGTCGGTGCGACGAGACCGTGCCTGTGGCTGGCCACGGCCATTCTTCCGGGCTGACCGCCCCGGATCGGTCCGCCGCGATCCCGTGCCCCCGCCGGCGCGGGCGCCGGAACGACCGGGCCATTCCGATCGACTGGATTCAGCGCTCCCCGGGCGTCGGGGGGGACGACTGGCCCCAGCGGCCGGGTCCTGCTGCCCCGGCTCCGAGGCGCCGTGCCCACGTCCGCGGTTCCCTTGGCCTGCGCTTCCACGGCCGGTGCTTCCTCCGCCGGCGGTGCCCCGCGGGGATCGCCTCTCATCTCCTCGGGACCCTCGCGGGCGCGGCGAACCAGGGGGTTTGCTCGCTGCCATCTCCGCAAGCCTATCCCCGGGCCGGAGTGGCTCCAGCTTGAGTGGGGCATCCAATCGCAACGGGTCCGGACGCGACTATGCCCCGCAGGGCGGGGCATAGTCGTGGAGAAATCCCGGCGGCGTCCTACTCTCCCAGGGGGCTACCCCCCAAGTACCATCGGCGCTGGCGGGCTTAACTGCCGTGTTCGGAATGGGAACGGGTGTCTCTCCGCCGCCATGGCCACCGGAAACTGTGCGCTCTCCGGCTCGGGGACGCCCTCCACCGGGGGAATCACGTCCGAGCCCGACGTGACCGAAAGTCGATCACCCCTGAGCGTTCCATAGCGAGCACGAGCAAGCCTCCAAGCCCTCGGCCGATTAGTACCGGTCAGCTGAATGCGTTGCCGCACTTACACTTCCGGCCTATCAACGTGGTCGTCTGGCCACGGGCCTTACCAGGTTGACCCTGTGGGAGATCTCATCTTGGAACGAGCTTCGCGCTTAGATGCTTTCAGCGCTTATCCCACCCGAAGGTCGCAAATCAGCAGTGCCCTTGGCAGGACAACTGACACACGAGAGCTTCGTCCATCCCGGTCCTC
>Ga0307374_10009600_pt1 | contig 14222 bp, 11 predicted proteins | sample OX3MG_FD_202532 | JGI IMG/M metagenome (GOLD analysis project Ga0307374, IMG submission 202532) | Soil microbial communities from Risofladan, Vaasa, Finland - OX-3 | ecosystem: Environmental > Terrestrial > Soil > Coastal area > Acid sulfate soil | place: Finland: Risofladan, Vaasa | collected... | reverse complement strand
GGAGGCGCTGCAACGCCACCTGACAAGAACAGCAGTCGAGATGCCTGAAGAACGTCCACCACACTAAGAAAGGAGCTTACTCAATGCAGCACTTGTTACTCGATTTGTACCAATGCAATCCCGACCAGCTCGCTGACGCGGACGCGCTGCACCGCTTTCTGAATGAGATGCCCGACCACATCGGGATGCAGAAAGTCAGTTCGGACACCTTATATTACATTGATGCGGTAAGCGACTCGCGAGATGCTGGCCATAGCGGCCTCATTCTCGCGTCCCATCATGTGAGCCTGCATGCGTGGCCCCCATACCAGATGATCAACATTGATATTTTTTCGCGCGACGAGTTCGACGAATCTGAAGCCATCATGTTCGTGCGCGCGACCTTTGCTCCTGGCGATCTGGAGGTGCATTCGGTGCAACGGGCGACTCGTTCGCCGCGCTCCAATGGGGGTGCGGATCACCCTGTTGTGCCTGTTGTTGAGAGCAAAGCGCCGCCGCCAGCCGTTGTCCATCGCTGTTTGTACCGAGGACCGGGTGGATGCTCTCTTTCCACCGGCAGCGCGCACATAAAATATTGCGAAGTCCATAGGTACCTGCTACTTCAGCCGTAAGAGTTTCTCAGTCGTTTCCCACTGGAAAAGGAGTCAGGCGATGCAAGGAATATCGTACCAGAAGATTACGTCCTCACTCTCCCACATGCCACAGAACGATGAAGAGATCCTGCATTATACGCTCGAGGAATTGCTCCCCGCAGGCCACGCGCTGGCGATCAACGTGCTCCTGGGGACGGCCTCACTCATTGCCAGGGACTCTACCTTGCCCTATCCCCGTATGGTGGCCGAGCAGCAATTCACCCTCAGCGAACTGAGCCTGCTGCTGCCTCTGCTCAATTCGCACCCGCGCTATTGCCCATATGAGGTGCTGCTCGCCAGCTTCGATCATCGTCGGATTACCGAAGCGACGATTGAACGCTGTCGCACGCGCCTGCTCGAAGCGCAACAGGAAGGGCTGTGGGATCACACCATGCGTCCCGTGCGCAACGTCCTCTCACGCACGCGCCTGAAAATGCGCTGCGTCGGTATCGAAATCAACTCGATCCTGGAAATTGGCTATTGTCTGATGGCCTTGCGTGTGCGCAAGCACCTGGGCGCGTAGATACCACCACGGAGGAGAAGATGCAGCGCTTTATTTTTCAATCAGCGGTCATTCATAAGGATGGTCTGTACAAGTATCAGCGGCTCTCGCTGGAGCAGGCGGCTGCCTGGCTGACAGACGGGCCAGATCCGGTCTTTCGTTTGCCTCTCGTCGGCTCTGTCGTGAAGACGCTCACTGGCAGAGAAGTGCCTGCCCGGCCGGGTGAGCGCCTTTTTCTGCATACGGGAGACGAGGCCTTGATCGCGATCTTCGATTTCCCTGAAGACCGGGGTACGCCAGGCCATAAAAGAGGTTCTGTGGCGACGCTGGCCAAGCCGCTGACCCTGGCTGACCTGCGGAATCACGTCCGGTTTGGCCTCGTGCGAAAATTTGCACGGCTGGACAGCTACACCTTGAGCATTGCCCAGTGGGACTCTGCCCATCGGAGCGATGGGAGAAGATATCTGGTCCATGATGCAGTCCTGCTTGAACACGGAACCTATCAATTCGGCAGGATCGATCTCGCTGAAGCCCTCACCTGGCTTGACGAGGGTCGTTACGAAAGTCAGTTGAGATACGATGCGACATGCAAGGCCCTCGAGTTATTCTCGGACCGTGACATCACGATGTGGGAATCGAACAGCCAGGCGAATCTCAAGTTGCGGCCTGGCGATCAAGCATTGGTTGCGTACCTCCACGCGCCAGGAGAAGAAAAACCAAAACCGTTCGAGCCGTACACCGGGACCCTTTCCCTGGAATATGTTCGCGCGCATACGAACCTGAGCTTCCTCACGAGACTTTCCGATGAGTTTGTTCAGCGAAACAGCAGCGCCTTTCCCATGGCAGTCCTGATGCCTGGAGAGATGCGCGTCGGTTGACTGTCGAACAAGGAGCCTACGTATGAGCAACACGATCTTCCAACCGTCAGCCAAAGGAGAGGAGCAGGAGGCCCGCAATCGCCTGGTCGAACGCCATCTGTATCTGGTGAACTTTCTTGCCAACCGCTTCCGCGGAAGACACTTCGTCGGCTTGGATCTGGATGATCTCATCCAGGAGGGGTACATCGGGCTGATGCGCGCGGCCGAACTCTTTGACCCGGCGAAAATCAACATCGCCACAGGTCAGCCGTATCACTTCAGCGCCTATGCCAGCGTGTGGATTCGCGAAAAGATGGTGCGCGCGCTGGCCCGCAAAGCGCGGAGCATTTACCTGCCGGAGTATATCTGGCTGGACCTCCAACGCCTGAAACGAGTGCAGAGTGATGTGTGGCTGCGCCTGCAGCATGAACCATCCCTGGAGGAACTGGCAGCGGCCATGGAGCAAACGCCAACGCAAGTCTTGCGTCTGCTGGAGATTCGGGAGATCAAAAGTCTGGACGAGAAGCTGTTTTCCGACGATGATACCGCCAGCCTGGGAGAGCTGCTGGAAGCGCCTAGCTCCATGCCAGAGGATGAACGACACGCGGATGTGACCGATCTGCTGAAGTATCTGTACCCGGAGGAACGGCGCGTGATCATCTGTCGCTACCAACTCGACGAGGGAGCAGCGAATGCAAGCGACCGTGAATCTATTCCTCTTCCCTACACGGAGGTAGCTCGACGGTTGCAGATGACGCGCGCACATGCGCAAACGGTGGAAAAGCGCGCCCTTCTGAAAATGCGCCATTGGGCAGAACGCCCTCTGTGGGAAGAGGCGCGTCACGTTTCAAGGCCATGAGCACCCTAAAAAGCAGAGGTGCCAAGCCATCAGGCCCGGGAGGAAATACGGCATACTGGAAGTGGACACGCTCTGGCGTCCTCTCTAGAAGGAGCGGTAGGAGCTGACCCACATGAACCTGGCCCGAACGAACGGCTACCTTCGTCACCCACTTGCTCTTTTTCAGGAGGATGCGCCCGTTCGTTCGCCTGGTCTCTCCGGCTTGAACATCGCGAAAACAACGAAAAGAGCCGCCGTACCGTCTATCTATAGTTCTTTTTCAACTACTTATCCTTTGACAAAGAACATTTTTTCTAGTATACTGAGCGAAACGTTTCATCCTACCTCTTTTTGTGCCAACAGACGGCAGAAAGGGACCTGTTGTTGAAGAATCGATCAAACCGCCGACTCTTCGTGGCCAGTGGCGTGTTGCTCTCGTTGCTGGCGGTGCTGCTCGCGGCCTGCACGAGCTATGGCGTGAATCCCCTGGGGTACGGCTATGCCTACGATCAAATGGCATCGCCCACACCGCGCAGCGTGGTCTTTCCCACGGTCACTCCAACGAAGAACTCCGATCCCCTGTTGAAGCAGGGGGGCCTTGGCAATACCCTGGACACCTTCTTCGCGAAATACACGCTCATGGAGATCTCTCATCCTCCCACACAGTATGCCTTTCAGCAAACGGTGGATACCTGGCCGGGCGGGAGTATTCTCTTTACCGAGTTTGAAAACGGTGCTCAGGACCGCATCCCGCGCGCCGTCCAGTTCTCCCTGGTGCCGGGAACCAACCATCCCACGACCTATGAGCAGGCCGAGGCTTTCGCCCAGAGTCTCCTGCCCGCGGACAGAACCGGGCCGGTGACGGTGCAGGCCCTCGATACGAGCAAAGGGAAGTGCCTGGTCATGGTCTGGAATAGCCTGGATCTCGCCAGGACCTTCCCACCGGAAGACTTTCTGGGGGGTACCAACGGGAAACTGGGCAAGCCCGGTGACGTCGTGGTGAGCTTTTTCCCCCATGTGCTCTATAACACGGTCTACCCGGATCAAACGCTCGGGCAAAATGGGGGATCGGATGATAGCATTGATAACCCCAACATCATCGGCAGCCTCCTGATGGCTCTGGGGGATCGCCCGTCGTGCTAGTCATCGATCGCATTGGGAGAGGCCATCGCATGTGCGCGATGGCCTCTTGTTGTCCTCCCCATGAGATAGTGGGAAGGAACGCCACTTGCGCGCTAAGGGGTCTGATGGGAAAGCTAGTGGTATGTCTAGACATACCGCTAGTTAGTGAGATCCCGTTCCGATTGCTGTAAGGAAAACCCCGGAGAGCTCAGGTCCATGGCAAAGGAATCTTATTCCTCCGTTGTGGGGCCAAAAGCTCCGTAAGCGAAGCCCCAGAACAAGATGGGAACTCCTAGTGCCATCGCAGAACTGAATGCCATGACTCCAAGCCACTCCCATTTTTTGAGCCGAATAAGTTGAGCGGCTGCCAGAATTCCAGCAGCGACCGCCCAGGCCAGCCCGATGTAGGTGACGACCGGTGCGCCGAAACCAACCACGAAGAGCCCTGCACCCAAGAACCAGATCGTCAGCGTCAACCGCTTCGTGAAAGAAGGAACTATGGTTTCTTCACGATGCCTGGTAGGTCCGAACAGCCCATACAGGATTCCTGCTGCTGGAGTAAGCAGAAAGCAGCTGCAATATATGTGCCAATCGATGATACCCAGATCAAACTTGAAGACGATAACGGCGAGCATATACAATCCGCTCGATAACGGACTGAATAGGAGAAACACGACGAGCCAGATCCAGGGCTTTGTAAAGAAGTTCAATGCCAAGCCACAGATGCAAATGCTCACCGCCAAAATGGTCCCAGCCTGGAGCAGAAAGCTTGGACCCAACCAAAAGCCACTGAGGAGCAGAGGAAGATCGATGAGTGCAGCCAGGAGAAAGAGCCACTTGGCAACGACGAGCGCGGACGCGCCTGCTGTGATGGTCTGCACGCGTTTCCATAACGAGGAGACCTGTCTTGTCGGAGGAGTCCTTGTCGGTGTGGTCGGGGGGAGAGTGTGCTTGGGAGACCCCATCGTTTGAGAAGGAACCGATGCGGGCTGCGTCCTGGGTGCAATTGAGGTCGGCTGTACAGGAGCAGTTGCCCGTAGGATAGTGGGGGTGAACTGCTCGGTGGAAACCAGGTGTTGTGGAGAGCGCGCCGTCGTGATCTCACCTTCTGTGAGTGTTTGCCCGGACTGTTTGATCACTGTAGAATCGTCAAAGCTCCCCATTCCGGCATCGCGAGTCGTCTGCCTGGGGTTCGATGTCAGACTCACCTGAGTTGGGGCCAGTCGAGGGATACCAAGCGCGACCAGAAATGCCTCCACAGTCGCGTGGCGTTCGGCTGGATTCTTGGCCAGGGCGGTGAGCACCGCTTGTTCAATGCGTGGTGGAAGCGTGGGGATGAGTTGTCGCAGAGGAGGAGGCGATTCATAGACGTGCTGGAACCCATAAGCGCCTATATTATCGGCCGTGAATGGCAACTGCCCGGTCAGCAACTCGTAGGCGATGCATCCCAAGGCATACTGGTCACTTTCTGGCAATGGCTCCCCTTTGGGCTTAAACTGCTCTGGGGCCATGTACGGAGGAGTTCCCAGTCCCATCAGACTACTCGCGCTGTCTGCGCCACTTGCGCCGGTCGTCCGTTTCACTTTTGCGATCCCGAAATCGGCCAGTAACGCTTTGCCGTCCCGATCGAACAGGATATTTTCCGGCTTGAGATCGCGATGAATGATCCCTTGCGAGTGGACATAGGCCAGAGCACGTCCCACCTGTGCCAGCATGTGCTGGGCGTTTCGCACCGGAAGTGGGAGAGAAGCCTGGTGTCCCAGATACTCGCGCAGTGAACCACCTGGAGCATACTCGGAGATGAGATAAGGGATCCCCTCATCGGTGCCGAAATCGAGCAACCGCACAATCTGGGGATGCCTGAGTTTGATTAATGTCTGCCCTTCCTGGCGGAAGGACGTCTGTTGCTGTGGGGTATTGAGATAGGCGTGAATGAATTTAATGGCAACAGAATGGCCGAGATGAACATGTTCGGCGCGATAGACGATGCCATATGACCCTCTCCCGATGTCTTCTACAATCCGATAGTTGCCCAGCTGTGTTCCAATGTGCTGATCCATGTTCCAACCTCTTTCGATGGAAATACAGGCAAAACACCAATCCACTGCTACTGAGCATAGCATAAGTTATGCTTTTTTTCAGTTACAGCAGTTACTGCATTTATGTGATGAAGGTAACAGAAAATCGTGATATGCATCTTTGCTCTCTTCCTATGGGGAAGCTCTCGTTGGATAGTTCTGGGAAGTGCGCATAGGTGCGATAGCAGCGGTGCTGGTCAATGTACGTATGAGGAAAGCTAGCCATTTAGTGCGACAAATCGCTAGCTTTCTTTGGACAGGTGAAATGGACTGATGATCACCCTGACACTGTAGCAGATCCAAGTCTGAAGGCAAACATGGGGAAAAGAGCGGTTGTTTTGAGAGGTGTGACGTGCTATAATTGTGCGTGAGGTAGGATGCTGATTATTGAAACTTATCGGTAATCGTTGTTTTCCGGTCGGATCATACTCAGCCCCCAGTAATCGAGCGTTATGGCGATAGAGGCATTCGCGGTGGGGCTGTGGCCCAGAGCAAGGCGACCTCTTCCGGTGTGAGACCATACGCAGCATTTACCAGATCACTGAGCTTGCGCTCCAGTATCGCAACTTCAGCCTTCCTCTGCTGAATAGGCACGATCTGCTCCGCATAGCTGGCCTGCAAGTCTTTAAGTGCAGCAGGCGTGAGCCTTCCCGCCTTCTTAGAGCGACGTTTGCGTACCTCTTCTATAAAAGCATGCACATCAAGTGCTGCGAAGTTTTCCAGGTGCGTCCCTGGTATCTGCACCTCAAATTCAGTACGTAGCCAGTCCAGCATCAGCAACCGATCCTGTTTCTTTTCCTGCGTCATGACGATAATCTGCTCTACTACTCGCTCCGCCTCGGCACGGCTAGCCTCACTAGCAGGTGCAATTGGGAGAGATTCCATGTAGAGGTTTTTTAACCGAAGTGTCTCGTTGATTGCGTGAATCGTAACGCGGTGCAAGTAATACCACATCAAGGGCGAATTGAGTATAGCTAGTAGCCACTTGTCATCGTCCGTGAGGATGAAACAGAGATCGTTGGTAAAGAGGCCGCTCGAATCGAAAGAAAACTCAGAATAGGTAGAGAGGTCCTTCCAGATAATCTTAGGTCTCTCAAAGAGCTGCCAGAAGTCCACCGTATCCTGAAGTTCATACCACTGGTATGAGCCTGGCTTTCTGCCAGGCCAGTCCTCTCCAACCCAGTTTTTTGGCTTGGGTTCGAGTCGCTCACGGAATTGGAGTAAGTGTTGCTTGATAGCTGGATACGTATCAATGTCAGTACCCCGGCGGGTGAAGATCATCCATAAACCTGCCCATTCGGGAGACCAGCGCTTGATATCTTGACCACGAAGATAAGGCTTGATGATCTCAGTAGAACGTGGATCGCTGTGGATGAGGCGATCTCTGGTGGGGGTATCAATCAGAAACGCCTCGTTGTATCCAGTCAGCGCACCTCTATAAGGCTTCACGCCAGCAAACTCAGTCAGTGGCACGCCCATACGACGGATTTTCACCAGGAGATCATCCACCGCCGAGGATTCCAGGTTCCAGGCCGTGCTGCCAAAACGGCTATGGAGTAGGCTATGGCTGTGCTCCTGGATATAGCGGCCCAGACTTCCTTTGTTCCGAGTTGCCTGGTCCAGTTCTGCTCTTGGAAAGTGAAGCACCTGCACTTGACGTTCCGACTGGCGGAATTGCTCCAACTGCGGCATGGGCTTTTCCAGCACCAGGATGCAGGGAAAAACATCGGCGTCCTCAAAGATGGGAGCGTGGCCGAAATCAACAATGCGCTCCAGCGCGCCCTCTTTTGCAAAGAAGGCGCGCAGCGGCTCGCCGTAGCCCGCGCGCATCCATTTGTTCGTGACAATGTAGGACATTCGCCCACCCACGCGAATCAGGCGCAATCCTTGTTGGTAAAAGTACACGTAGAGGTCGGCGACGCCATGGTAGGTTTCCGGGTACGCCGCGGCAAAATAGGGTTTGAATTGGCTCAGTTCTTCCTGGCGCACATAGGGAGGGTTCCCGATCACCACCTCAAAACCCGCCGCTGCGCCTTTCAGCTGGCCGTGACGATCAAAGAAGACCTCGGGGAACTCCAGCTCCCAGTGGAAGAAGCGATACTGAGCGGAGAAAGCGGCAGCGGTCTGGAGCCAGGTATCGAACTGAGGAGGCGCGATGCTGACCCTGCCCGTCGCATAATCGGCGAGCGGTTTCCAGAGCGCCGGATTTATCGCGAGGCCGAAATGCGTTGCCCCCACCAGGTTCGCCAGCATGCCATATTTATCCGTCAGCTTCTGGCGCAGGTTGGCGTAGGTCTGCTCTTGCTCCTTCACTTCGGCCACCGTTTGCGCTGGGCTGGATTCGATTGACCACATCATATCAACCGCTGAGGTCATAGCTTGGCGCAAGCTCTCATCATCAAAGAGCATCGGCTGAGCCATATCCACTCCTTGCACAAGCGTCGGCGGCACCTTCTTGCTACTGCTTTTCCTACCACCAACCGTACCTATCCGCAGATCTGCCAGGTGCGCGCCAATGAGCGAATTGCCACAGCGCAGGTGGTGATCCAGGAACGAGAGTGGGCGGTTTTTCGCGACCGTGACCAGCCAGAGCGAGAGCTTCGCCAGGTCCACTGCCAGCGGATTGAGATCAACGCCATAGATACAGGATTGCGCCACACGGCGCTTCCAGTAGGCAAGATCGGCTTCGCCACCAGCGTCGGTTGGGGGCTGCTCGATGTGCTCTACCAGGAAGCGGGCGATGTACTCGGTCGCCTCGACTGGGAAGTGTCCACTGCCCATCGCCGGGTCCAGCACCTTGACGTTGAGGATCGCCGCGATCTTCTCCTGTTCGGTGACAGCGTCTGCTGCAGCCTTCCCCAATACTGGCCCCAGCGTTTCCTCCACGATGTACTTGACAATATAATCGGGGGTGTAGTAACTGCCAGTTGCCTTGCGCTCGCCCTTCTCCGTCTTCAGATCGATGGTCCAGCCGTGATCTGGCGGATCAATCTTTTCCAGGTGGAACTCCAGCAGCCCTTCGTAAATGGTGCCCAGGTGACGCTCCGCCAGATCGCGGTAATCGACAAACTGCCCTCCCACACGGGCCAGATGATCGATGGCCTGCTGGAGGTGCTGGTCGCCGACGGCGTACTGCTCCAGGAAGGGATGGCGCTTTGGATCAAAGAGACCACCGTTGAAGGTGGCCACGCTGAGCGGCGGGCTTCCTTCATCCAGAATGCTAAAGAGTACCTTCAGTTGTGGCCAGAGCGTGGCCGTGTTTGGCAACAGCAGCTTGCGCGCGGCGAGGTTCTTCTGGATCTCTTTCTTCATCCTGTCCAGGCTGTAGCTCTCGCGGTACCCTGGGTTCTCGCGCACCGGCAGCAATTCGCGCGCCTCGGCGTAGAGGATGAAGAGCAGGCGATAGAGCACAATGAGTGCATTATCGTAGATGGCCTTGAGCGTGTTCGGGTCGGGCTGGAGGGTGTTGGGCCGATAATCCAGGAAGCCTTGTGCTACGTGGCGCAGCGCCTCGTAGACCTGGGCTTTGAGCGAATCGCCCACGGCGCGTGCATAGTCGGCGCTGGCGAGCCGGATCGCTTCGATGCTGAGGTCGCCTGGCTCAAAGGCCTGGCGGCGAAAGAACGCATAGAAGTAGAGGAAGGTGTTGACATCGTTTGCTCGCAGCAGCTCAGGCAGGTTGACCTCGTAGAAGTGATCAAGCTTGTGGGCGCTCTCTTTATGGTAGAGCCGCCAGAGCCGACCATTGGTGAGGATGCCCCACTCCAGACCACTGTGTTGCATATAAAAGGAAATCTGGTAGGAGGGGTTCTTGTTGGTAAAGGGGTCGCCGCCCAGGCTCTTCAGAGAAACGTCCAGCGGGCGGTCCCAATACTTGGCATCGCCCACGGCAAAGGCGCGGCCCTGTAAGCGTACCTCGTTGAGTTTTTTCCCCTTATTGGCAAGCAGTGCCGCCTGGTTGCGATAGAACACATAATCCGGGGCTTTCGTGCCGTCAGGGGTTTCCAGGGAAGGCTGGACCTCAAAGGTATGTTTCAACTGTCTCAATACCGGCTTGACCAGGTCATCTTCGAGTTGGGCCTCTTTGTCGCTGGGTGTGTAATCAGCGAGGATGCGCTGAAGCTCGCGCATGACCGGTTCGGCCTCCATGACCAACATCTGCCAGCCTTCGCGTCTTGGTAAGATGGCGTTGAGGTAGTGATCAGAGAAAAGTTGTTGATTGCGATGTGGAGAGGGCGCAAGCGGAAGCTGGATGACCTTATCAGACAGGAGTTCCTCACCACTGTCGCTCATCGGTGAATCGGGCTTCATCCTTGTTCCCCTCTACAATACTTGTCTGGGATATTACTATACCATGCCGGGCAAGCCAGGGCCAACAGAAGGGTGCGTGTTCTTTTTTGCATGGCTCGAGTACGAAGCATGAAAAGAGCACAGAATTGCAGGGCTGTGCAAAAAAGAACACGCACCCTCCCGAAGCCGCTATCCCCTTCCCTTGCGTTCTACCATTGGGTATGAAACCGCAAACAGGCCGGGTAGGAGAGTATGGGTGATGTGGATGGCAGCATTGGTTGTTACAGGTCAATCTGAAGGTACTCTATTACCGCTTTCCATATCCTCACAAAGAAGAGAGAAGTAAGGGATTCTGCTTTTCCCGCGGGTACAACATGTTGTGTGAACACTGTGTGAAAAATCAATATATCGTAGTCAAAAGCTTGACAGAACAACATGATGACAGTATACTATTTTGCAAAGCACAGCGTTTCTTGGTGTATCCAAGACCCAATGGAGGGAGCAGACGGTGCTATGCAAAATTGCCTATATACTTGGAGATTCTGTCGAAATATGCAAACCACTTCAACTATTGCGGATGGGCCGTCTACAGATAGTGCCCTCATGACCAGTACTCACACTATTGCAGGACTGATAGGTACCCTGCCGGAACTTCACTTCTATCAGCTTCTTCACCAGGACAATATCGTCGAGACGCGTCCCATTGAAGAACTCCGCGCACTCTGGGAGACGAGTCGCGAACATTTTTCTCAGTCACCTCCCCCCGCTGTTCCCAGCACCGCAATTACTTACCTTCCAAAGGCCCTGGAACGCAGCGAGCTGGAAGTGCGGCAATGCCCTACCTATGTGCAGTACTTCCAGGGATACAGGTTCTGCCTTGTCCCTGTTCACCAACTCATTACTCCTCAATGGTATATTAATCTGGATTACCTCCAGACACTTCAGCAAATTGTACCAGAGCCAGGGCAGCTCGAGCAGGCGCTTGCCTTTGCCTGCGATGAGGGAGGGTCGGAATTGGCAGAGCCTGCTGTAAGCAATGTTGCTGGGTTACCTTCACTTGCATTTCGGGTACCGACTTACCGGGACCTCGCGATCGCTCTTTCACCTTTCCAACCGTTCCAGGCGCAGCGCATCGGCCCACGAAAATTTACGATCACCACTCGTGCCGAAGTCCAGTTGAAGCCAAACTACCTGCATGCTGCAAAGATCGGGTCACGTCTGATCATCTTGAACGGCGTCCATCGCTCCCTCGCGCTCATGCAGGCAGGCTGGAAAGCCATCCCCTGTCTCGTCCGCGATTTCCCAAACGCCCGTAGTCTGATCGAGGTCGGTTTCCCGCCAAACCAGTTAGGCGTCCTCCCCGACCAGCTACTGTTTAGGGAGTCCCGTTCCGCTTATCTGTCCGATTACCTGGACCCACTTACCGCTCCGCACTTTCAGCAAAGAGATATGGATGCACTGTGGCAATTCATCTGTCAGATGCAGTTGAATAAGCAGCCGATGTCTAAAACGGCGTAACAGTCTCCTCCGAGATGCGTGCATGTTTTACGCGAAAAGTATTGACATGCATGCTCCTTTTTGGTAGGATGGGTACAAGCTAATTCGAATAAGTGTTCTTAGATATGTACTGGCAACCTGTAAACGGTTGTCTTTTTTGTTGACAGGTGTATGGTGTTTCTGTTACACTTTCCTTACAACTAATGTACGTTAGTTATAAGGAAAGCTCAAAAATTTGAAGGAACAACGCAGAGGGAGGGATAGGAGGAATACATGCAGCCAATACATCTCACGGAAGATCACTATCTGTATTTGCAACGTATTTTGGATTGGTTACAGCAGCAAAATCAGTGGCCGACCTATCATGAGTTGGATCAGTGGTTCGACTATTACCATCCTCACTTAGATATAGAAGTGATCTGGAAAAGCCTGCCTCCAGGTCTCACGAACTATATGGATCTCAATCAGCCGGAGAGTCGAGCAACCCTCACCGTTCCTGCGATCTATTCGCTCAAAAACAATGCTCACGTGCTAAGTTCCTTCTTAGAACTTATAAAGTTCTGTGTAGGTGCCTATATGCACGGGAAGACAGAGATCAGCAGTGCAAAACTGCTTCAAGATAATCCCCTCTGGTGGGAGATAGGCGTGTATCTAGCGGGTCTACTTCTTCTGGTTGAACCCAACATGTATTCGTCTTTCACTGGCCCCGACCAATCTCGTCAGTGGCAATGCACTCTTGCCAGGGGAATAAAGCGCTTTCGTGGCATCACAACGATTGAAGACTACCTGGAAAAGCGGGATCCACCCCGCCAAAAAGTCAATTCGTCAAGCACTGTTAGTAAACCGGATACAAGTATCCTTGTATCTGCTCAAGCTATTCAGCTCCATCCAGATATTCACGCAAAGTGCTGGAGCTTATATACACAGGAGGACTACGATAATGCGATCTTTAATGCCACAAAAGCCATCGAGGTAGCAGTCCGTCATAAGGCCAAATTGCCAGATGAGGTTGTCGGGGCCGACTTAATCGTACGTGCATTCAAGCCAGACAATCCTATCCTTACCTATAGCACAGTAAAAGCTGAACAAGAAGGAATGATGGCACTGTTGCGCGGGATCATTCAGGTGTACAAAAATCCACACAGTCACCGCCAAGTAGGAATACAAAATCAATCTGAGTGCCTGGGCATACTGCTGATGTGTAGTAATCTCCTGTTTACCATAGACAGTGTGTAATTGTTGTCCAGTGAGAGGAACAAAGGTGAGAGGAGAACGTGAAAAAATGCCCAAGGTAGCTCAGATCTGAGAGGGAAGAAGGAAACGAGACGGATGGATAAACCCACTCTCATCGATAATGCGAGTCACTCGGTCTCTCTGCCAAATGAACCCAGATGCCAGGATGGGAGCCCCATTGAGGCATTAATCCTCAACTTTGTGAAGGAGAAAGCGGCCAGATCGCAGAGCGAGAAGACTGCTAAGGCGTACTTTGACACGGTGGCTGGTTTTCGGGCCTATTTGCAAGAACAAGGCTATGACCTCATTATGTACACGAGGGATGAAGAGGGCTGGACGGACTATACCTTTATTCGCAGTAAGATAGCGGATTGTGCCAGCGATTTTGCTATCCGGTCGAAGAAGCCAGGGAAGACCCTAGTAGCCGAGTCTACCCGCGATCAACGGCTGGCTATTCTCTCCAGTTTTTACCAGTATGCCGATACTAGGCGCAAAGTTCCTTTTTCTAATCCTATCACGATGATAGAGCGTTCCCCCATTGAAGCATATGCCGGAGCCATTGCGCTCTCCGAAGAACATGTCCAGGCCGCCCTCGCTGCGATCGACCGATCAACGCTGCTCGGAAGCCGCAACTATGCCTTGTTGCTAGTACTCTTCAATACGGGCGGACGTGTTGGACAGGTGCAACGGCTGACGCGTGGGGCTTTGTATATTGCTCCGTCCAGGGTCGTCACAATTGTTTTCCGCCATACCAAGGGCAACAAGGCGATTGAACAGGAACTCGACCCCCGTGTCTCCGCTGTACTCATTGACTACCTGGAAACCCTCTATGAAAAGCCGATCGAGCAGATTGCTGCCAGTGCGCGGCTCTGGACGGTACTCAACGACATTCCTAGCCCCCACAGGCAGGATGGGAGGCCACTGTACCAGAAAGGGGACCCGTTAGGGTATGGCGCTATTCGCTACCTTTGTCAACAGCTGCTCGGAACCGGCAAGGTCCACACGACTAGACACACCTTTAGCCTGGCGATGCTGGAGGCCGGAGCCACGAATGATGAACTGCAAGAGCAACTTAACCACAGCGACCCCAAAACAACCCAACGCTACGCGCGCCACTTTAAGCGGCAGAAGAATAAGCACGCGGCTGCCATTGCTTCACGATTTGGCCTGTAG
>Ga0307374_10009596_pt1 | contig 14224 bp, 11 predicted proteins | sample OX3MG_FD_202532 | JGI IMG/M metagenome (GOLD analysis project Ga0307374, IMG submission 202532) | Soil microbial communities from Risofladan, Vaasa, Finland - OX-3 | ecosystem: Environmental > Terrestrial > Soil > Coastal area > Acid sulfate soil | place: Finland: Risofladan, Vaasa | collected... | reverse complement strand
ATGTCCGCGCAACAACCCCGGCCACGAAGCGTAATCGTGTCGCCGTGATCGAGTTATTCAGACCGCCGGCATAGCCGCGGAACCGGGCAAACGTCGCCCGTCAGATGCAATTCCCGAGACTTCGTGAACATATGCCTGAGTCGTCAGAATGGAACGATGCCCCAGTCGCTCCATTGCCACCCAGAGCGGGATGTCCGGGTTGTTGGCGATGAATGAGGCGTGGGCGTGCCTAAGGTCATGACGCCGACTGGCCGGGATGCCTGCCCGCTGGGCTGCCTTCTTCCACGCCTCGGATAGCCCCGAGCGTGAAGGAGTCTTCCCGGCGGTATTGGTGAAGATCAGCCCGCCACCATCACCCGCAGCCCGCAGCCGGTCGGCCAGGTCAGCGGGGATCCTGACGCTACGGTGATCGCCATTCTTGGTGAATGGCTTGATCTCGAACCGTGCCGGACCGCGCAGCTCGACCATCGTCTTGGTGATGTGGAGCGTCGGGCCGTCGATATCCCCGGCAGTCAGTGCCAGTCCCTCGCCGGTTCGTACCCCGCTAACCCACATTAGCTCGGCCAGGAGCTTGTAGCGTTTCGGCAGCTCCGTCAGCAGCTTCCGATACTCACTGGCGGTCGGTGGGACCGGCCTGGCGCCGGACTTTTTCGGCAGCCTGATCCCCCGCACGGGATGAGACTTGATCAGCCCCTCATCCAGGGCCGAGGTGAGCACCGATGACATGCACGTCCTGATGAGGGCGAGCGTGGCATGGCCCCTCCCGGCCTGCTCTAGTTCTGTCAGCCAGGTCCGGACGCCAGCTCTGGTGATCGCACTCAGCGCCGTCCCGCCCCAGCGCGGGAGGACGTAGGTCCGCAGGGCAAAGCTGTAGTTCTCGACAGTCCGCAGCCCAAGCTGGTGGTTCGCTGCGGCGCTCTCCAGCCAGGCCCAGCAGAACCCGGCCACGGTGACGCCCCCTCTGACTTCTTGCAGCCAGGGCACTCTGCGCGACCCGGAGCGCTTCTCACGGGCGACGTCACCGACACAGGTCCGGTAGACGTCATTCGCCTCGGACTCGGTCGTGTACGTGCCGCCTGAGCGCTGCACGCCCCCGGCGTCACGGTAGGTCACTCGCCAGCGGTGAGCACCGCTGCTAGTCTTCCGCTTTGTGATCGCCACGTTCGTCCCCTCCTGCGTCCGGCCTGTGGTCACACCTGCGGCCTAGTACGCGGTCAGACTCACTCTACCGGTGTTCGATTTCAGCCCCATACCAGGAGCGGGATCGCCTGGCCAGCAAGGAGTGGTAACGTCGGACCTCTTCGACTGATAGGCACCGCATGGACCAGCCGCTCGAGTCTTACCAGGACGAGATCTACCTCAGCGGGCTCGGCGGCGGCAGGCCCATCCTGCCCGCCAGCCTGCCGGCGCTCGAGGACCTGGCCAGGGAGCGGATGGCTCCCGAGTCGTTCGACTACATCTGCGGCGGCGCCGGCAGCGAGGACACCGTCAGGGAGAACGCGGCGGCTTTCCGCCGGTGGCGGATCGTCCCGCGGATGCTGACCGACGTCAGCGCTCCGTCCTACGCGAGCACGGTGCTCGGCACGGACCTCGCCGCGCCGATCATGCTCGGTCCCGTCGGCGTGCTCAAGCTTGCTCATCCGGACGGCGAGGTCGCGGTGGCGCGGGCGGCGGCCGCCGCAGGCGTGCCGATGGTGCTGTCGACGGCGGCGTCCTGCACGATCGAGGAGGTCGCCGAGGCCAACGGCGACGGCCAGCGCTGGTTCCAGCTCTACTGGCCCAAGGACCGGGACGTGGCGGCGAGCTTCCTGAGCCGGGCCAAGGCAGGCGGCTTCAGCGTGCTCGTGCTGACTCTCGACACCCGGCTGCTCGGCTACCGGCCGCGGGATCTGGAGAGGGCGTTCCTGCCGTTCCTGCGCGGGATCGGCAACCAGAACTACTTCAGCGACCCGGCCTTCTCCGCCGGGCTGCCGGGCCCGGCGGCCGAGCACCAGGACGCCGCCATCCTGCGCTGGGTGCAGATCTTCGGCGATCCGTCGCTGACCTGGGCTGACCTGCCGTTCCTGCGCGACAACTGGGACGGGCCGATCGTGCTGAAGGGAATCCAGTCGGTCCAGGACGCCCAGCGGGCGGCGGACGCGGGGATGGACGGGATCGTGGTCTCCAACCATGGCGGGCGCCAGGTGGACGGCGGCATCGCCGCGCTCGACGCCCTGCCGCCGATCGCGGCGGCCGTCGGCTCGCAGCTGACCGTGCTGTTCGACAGCGGCATCCGCGGCGGTTCCGACGTCGTCAAGGCGCTGGCGCTCGGCGCCAGGGCGGTGCTGATCGCGCGCCCGTATGCCTACGCCCTCGGCCTGGCGGGCGAGGACGGGGTCCGGCACGTGCTGCGGGCACTGCGCAACGACTTCGAGCTGACCATGCGGCTGGCCGGCCACGCCAGCCTGTCCGATTTGAGCCCAGATTCCCTGATCCAGACCCCCTGACCGACCCGGGCAGGCCGCAGCCGAGATGAATCCGGGGATCCATCCCTCAGAGTTCGGGGACGTTGACGACGACCGCTTCCTGGGTGGAGCGGGCGATCACGACGACGGCGTCAGTGTCCGGTGAGGGGTTCTCCTCCCGGTGGTGAACGTGCGGCGGCACCCAGACGTAGTCACCTGGCTCGGTCTCCAGCCGGACCAGCTCACCGGAGCCAGGGTCCCGGCAGACGAAGACCGGGTTGCCGCTGACCACGTAGATGCCGGTCTCCGAGTCGCCGTGGTGGTGATCGCCTGACGACACCCCGGCCGGCAGGATCGTGCGGCCCATCCAGAGCGACTGCGCGCCGACCAGGTCACCGGAGATCGCCGCCGCGCGAACCATGCCCGCTGTCTGCGCTGTCGCGCCGGACAGGTCCGCGTCGCGGATCAGTGCGAGGCTGGCCGCCACCGGATCACGCATTCTCGGCCGGTTCGAGCGTCAGCGAGACCGAGTTGATGCACCACCGCTGATCGGTCGGCACGTCGTAGCCCTCGCCCTCGAAGACATGCCCGAGATGCGAGTTGCAGTTCGCGCACCGGACCTCGGTCCTGACCCGGCCGAACGAGCGGTCCTCGATCAGCACCACCGCGTCGCCTTCCTTCGGCTGGTAGAAGCTCGGCCAGCCGCAGTGCGACTCGAACTTGGCGTCCGAGGTGAACAGCTCGGCCCCGCACGCCCGGCAGCGGTAGACGCCGCGAGTCTTGGTGTCGGCGTACTCGCCGGTGAAGGGAGCTTCGGTACCCGCCTGGCGCAGGACGTGATACTCCTCCGGCGTCAGCCGCTTGCGCCATTCGTCCTCTGAAAGCTGCGCACTTCCCATGCCGCCGAGAATACCTCCGCCCGCCGAGACCGCCGCGGCGCCGGCTGGCTCGGCGGTATGGGGGCGCGGCGAGCCGGCGCAGGCGGCTTAGAACTTCACCTCGTACGCGATCTCACTATCGGCCGGGATCATCTCGATCTGCGCCACATGCCCGGCAGCCACCACATCACCGATCACCGAAGCCAGCACATCAAGCTCCTCCTGCCGCCCCCTGACAATCACCCGCGCGACCTCCGACCTCAGTGGCAGCCTCGCCTGGGACTTCGCCTTCCTGATAGCTCCGATAGCGGCTGACGCAGCGTCCAGTCCCGCGCCATCAGCCCGTTGCCCCTCCAGGGCGAGGGCGCCGGGGCTGGACGCGGCGGCGCCCAAGGTCGCTGCCGCCGAGGCGGGGTCAAAGGGCAATTCTTCGGGCCGTGGCCAGGGAGCGCGGTGGATGGACCCTTCCTGCCACCACGACCACGCTTCCTCCGTCACGAACGGCAGCAGCGGCGCGAACAGTCGCAGCAGCATCGACAGCGCGCATCGCAGCGCCGTCACGGCCGATCCGGCGGCGGCCTCGTCGTGCCCGGCCGCGTACGCCCGGGGCTTCACGAGCTCCAGGTAGTCATCGCAGAATTGCCAGAAGAACTGCTCGGCGAACTCGAGCGCGCTGGCCTGGTCATAATCCCCGAACGCGGCTGTGCACCGGCGGATCACGTCGGCCAGCCGTTCCAGCATGGCCAGGTCGAGCGGCTCGGTCACCGGCGCGTCCGCCCGGGCCGGTCCGGCGGGTCCTGCTGGCTCGGCCGGCGGGGTGAACCCGAGCACGAACCTGGTCGCGTTGAGGATCTTGACCCCGAGCCGCCGTCCGATCTTCAGCTGTGCCACGTCGAACGCCGTATCGACGCCGAGGCGCGCGCTGGCGGCCCAGTACCTGACCGCGTCGGTGCCGTACTCGTGCAGCAGGTCGGTCGGCGTGACCACGTTGCCCGCCGACTTCGACATCTTCTTGCGGTCCGGGTCGAGGATCCACCCGGAGATGGCCGCGTGCTGCCACGGCAGCACATCCTCGAGCACCTGCGACCGGAGCACGGTGTAGAACAGCCAGGTCCTGATGATCTCGTGGGCCTGCGGCCGCAGGTCCATCGGGTAGACCCTGGCGAACAGGTCATCGTCGGCCGGCCAGCCGCCGGCGATCTGCGGGGTCAGCGACGACGTCGCCCAGGTGTCCATCACGTCCCGGTCGCCGGTGAACCCGTCGGGCACATCCCGCCGGCCGGCCGAGTATCCGGGCGGAGTGTCGGCCATCGGATCGACTGGCAGCGCGTCGTCGGCCGGCGTGATGGGCGAGCCGTAGTCGGGCGTCCCGTCCGCACCGAGCGGGTACCAGACCGGGATCGGGACGCCGAAGTACCGCTGGCGGCTGATCAGCCAGTCTCCGGTCAGGCCGTTGACCCAGTTCTCGTACCGGACGCGCATGTGCGGCGGATGCCAGGTCAGCTCGCGGCCCCGGTCGAGCAGCTGCTGGCGGAGCCGAGGATCGCTGCTGCCGTTGGTCACGTACCACTGCCGGGCGCTGATGATCTCGAGCGGCGCGTCACCTTTCTCGTAGAACTTCACCGGGTGGGTCACTGGCTCGGCGGCTCCGCGCAGCGCGCCGGCGGCGTCGAGCAGCTCGGCGGCCCGCTTCCTGGCAGCTCGCGCGGTCAGCCCGGCCAGCTCCGCATAGGCCGCCCGCCCGGCGGGCGACGTGATCGCCTCGGGCGGCTCGGCCAGCAGGCGGCCGTCCGGGCCGAGCACCGGCCTGGTCGCCAGCCCGAGATCCCGCCACCAGGTCACGTCGGTCGTGTCGCCGAACGTGCAGACCATGGCGATGCCGGTGCCCTTGGCCGGGTCGGCCAGGTGGTGCGCCAGGATCGGCACGCTGACCCCGAACAGGGGCGTCGTGGCCGCGGTGCCGACCAGGTCGCGGTACCGCTGGTCCTGCGGGTGCGCGACCAGCGCCACGCAGGCCGGCAGCAGTTCCGGCCTGGTCGTCGCGACCAGGATCTCGGACCTCGGGCCGGCGGCGGTGCCGGCGAGGCCGAAGGCGAGCCGCCAGTAGCTGCCGGGCAGCTCGCGGTCCTCGATCTCGGCCTGGGCAACCGCGGTGCCGAAGGTCACGTCCCACAGCACCGGCGCCTGCGCCTGGTGGGCGTCACCGTCGGCCAGCGCCCGCAGGAACGCGCGCTGGGAGACAGCCGCCGGGGCATCCTCGATCGTGCGGTAGCTGGTCGACCAGTCCACCGACAGCCCGAGCCGGCGCCACGCCTCCTCGTAGGCGCGCTCGTCGCGCTCGGTCAGTTCCCGGCACAGCTCGATGAAGTTCCGGCGGGAGACCGGAATCCTGGCTGACCGGCTGGAGGCCGGCCGGTCCGGGCCCGGCAGCTCCGGATCGGGCTGGTAGGGGAGCGCCGGGTCACAGCTGATGCCGTAGTAGTTCTGGACCCGCCGCTCGGTGGCCAGGCCGTTGTCGTCCCAGCCGATCGGGTAGAAGACTTCCTTGCCGCGCATGCGCTGGAAGCGCGCGACGGTATCGGTGTGGGTGTAGGAGAACGCGTGACCCAGGTGAAGCGAGCCGCTCGCCGTCAGCGGCGGGGTGTCAATCGAGTAGACCTCGCCGCGGCTCTTGCTCCGGTCAAACTTGTACTACCCGCCCCATTTCCCATGCACGCGACCACTTGTCCTCGATGCCGTCGAGTGTTGGCCTGGCGGGCACGAGCGGGGCGGAAATGGGGTCGGAGTTCATGCCGCCGATAATAGCGCGCCGGCACGTCCGGGCACAGCAAAGGCATCGGACGGCAGAGGCCCCCGCCGCGTGCGCGGCGGGGGCCTCTGCGAGCCGGTCAGACCGGCTTGTACCTCGCGCTAGGGCTGGCTGAGAGCCGGGCAGCCGCCGGAGATCTCCGGGTTCGCCCTCACGGCCGAGGTGACCGTGCCGCCGAACCGGGCCACATCCGGCGTGCCGTACTGCGCGGCCCGGCCGAAGTTACGGGTGGTGACACCCTTGATGACATCGCCGAAGTTCCAGACGCAGGCGCCGGCTGGGAACAGCCCGTGCCCGACGTTCTGGCCGTTCTTGTTAGTCAGCGTCCAGAACGGATAGAACTTCGCGCCGACCGGCGGGGTCACGCACAGGTTCCCGTCGAAGATGTTGCACAGGAACGCCGACCCTGGCGCGTCGGTCTCGAACTGGATCTTCGGATAGGGCTGGCCGGACTGGTCGAACGGCCCGGCGTACCGGAACGACGTCGGCACCTTCGGCGATCCGTTCGGCCACTTGCCCCGCTGGTAGGACATGCCGTCGAAGTCCAGGTCACCGTTCTGGAACCGGTTGTCGCCGCAGAGGTTGACCGGCGATGTCTCCTTGATGGCGTGCCCGCCGACGATCACCGTCCTGGTGCCCTGCGGCAGGCAGATGCCGTCCGCGTACTCGCACAGCTGGCCGCTGGCGAAGTTATTGCTCGGGCAAGCGATGGGGCCGGTCGTGCCTTCCGTGGTGGCACCCTTGCAGACCCCGGTTTTCGGATTGCAGCTGCCCTCGCCCCGGTGAGACTTGCCGCTCTCCGAGCCGCCGACGCACGTGTCGTAGGTGTTCTTGTCCACGATCAGGCCCGGCTGGTTGATCGGGTCCTTGTTGGCCAGCGAGGCGCACACCTCGGAGTGCCCGATCTCCTGCTGCATCAGCACGCCGCCTTCGAGCGCGGCCCACGGCACCTGGTTCTGCTGCGCAGCGGTGTTGTACTCGGCGTGGAAGGTGTGCAGCGAGCCCTTGCACGTCTTGTAGCTGGTGTTCATGAAGCCGTTGCCGGCGCTGGCGGTCATGCGGCCGGTCTGTCCGGTCGTGAGGTCGGTGACGACCGTGGTGAAACCGGCCGGCGGATCGCTGATCGCTACCTTGATCACATCACCGGAGTTCATGAACAGCGTGTGCTTGCCGGGCTGGAAGGTGCTCGCGTCCGCCGTCTGCGGTCCAGGCGGGCCGCCCGGCTTCCCGTTGGTCGTCAGGTAGGCGAAGTTGACCGGCTCCTCGCAGTTCGGGTTCAGGTTGACGAAGTTGAACTGCGACTCCAGGCTGTCGATGTTCATGGCGGTGCACCACTTGGTCGCGCTGCAGCTGGCACTGTCCAGCCACGGCGCGAATCCCGGCGGGTAGAACTGAAGCTCCATGAACGCCGAGCCTGCATCGGTCGCCAGGCCAGAGCCCGTGTTCAAGTCGCTGTCCGGCGTGCATTTGTTCTGCGGGTACGACTTCGGGTCGCAGATCGGCAGGCCGAACCACGGCGCGACGCTCAGCTCCGCGTACTTGACGACCTTGCCGTTATTGGTCGGCGGCTTGGCCGGGTCCTTCGGCATGCGCATGAAGTAGGTCATCGTGTTGCCGGAGCCCGCCGCGGAGGAGATGAATTTCACGCTTGGCTCGTCGTGGCCGACGTAGTGGCCGTTGTCCACGAAACGGCCGCGGCTGTTGTAGCTGCTCGCGGGCGCGGCCCACTTCCCCTTCAGCTTCTTCGCGCCGCGCGGGTCGACACAGGTCTCCCGGTGCGCGGCCACGACCGGCTTGTACTTCGGGCTCCAGCCGTTGCAGTCGACCTCGCTCACTTTCCTGGGAGCAACGGCATGCGGTGCTCCGGCGGTCACGCGCGCGGTAGCTGGCGCTGCTGCGGCGACGGACAGGCTTGCCAGCGCGAGCACGGGCGCCGAGACCAGCGCCCAGCTCCAACATCTCTTGAAGGACCAGCGATAGTGCACGCGATTTCCTCTCGGTCGAAGCTTGCCTGCGAAAAGGCGCGACTCATGGGTACTACTATTTAGCCCTCGCCACAGAGCTCTTGATACGGGGCGGAATCTAACAACGCCAGGTAAGCGGGTCAAGCATCGGGCCGTTACCGGCCGGGCGCGAGCCCGTCGAGGAGGCCGCTGGCCCGGTCGGCGGCCGCGGCCGGGTCGGCGTCGGGTGCGCCGATCTGCGGGTCCCAGTTGAGGTCGTAGAAGATCTCCGTCACGCCCTGCTCAGCCAGCCCGTTCACGTCCTCGCGGATCTGGGCGTGGCCGCCGGACAGCAGCAGCCGGCGTCCGCTGGGATCGCTGGCCGGCTCGCCGGCGCGGACCACGCCACGGCAGATGATCCGCAGCGCCGCGGGATCGCGGCCGGCGGCGGCGGCCGCTTCGCGGACGATCGCGATGCTGTCGGCGATCTTCGACAAGTCAGCTCTGCTCGATGTCACCCAGCCGTCAGCGATCCGGCCAGCCCGGCGCAGGGCAACGGGGGCGGTGCCGCCGAGCAGGATTGGCGGGCCGTCCGGCTGGACCGGCCTCGGCAGTATGGTTCCGCGCGGCACGGTGTAGAACTCGCCGCTGAACTCGGCCGGCTGCTCGCCCCACACCGTGCGGAGCACCCGGACGTACTCGGCGGTCCGGGCACCGCGGCGCTCCATCGACCCGCCCGTCATGGTGAACTCCTCGGGCATCCAGCCGAGGCCGAGTCCGAGGTCGAGCCGGCCGGATGACAGCACGTCGATGCTGGCGGCCTGCTTGGCGAGGTAGCCGGGGGAGACGTAAGGAGCGTTGATGACGGCGACGCCGAGCCGGATGTCCGACGTGACCGCGGCTGCGTACGCCAGCGCCGCCACCGGGTCGAGCACGCTGTGGTAGACGGGATCCATGGCCGCGCCCTCGGGAATGATCAGCCGCTGGAACGTCCATAGCGAGGCATAACCCGCCTGCTCGGCGCGGCCGGCAAACTGAGAGATGCTCTGCGGGGTTGCCCATGTCCCCGACACCGGCAAGCCGAATCCGATTCTCATTGCCCTTACCTTAATGGCGGGCCACGGACCGGGCCGGACCCGAGGGCTGTTGTCGGGCGAGTCGGGACAGCGGAAGGGTCCCCGCCGCAACGCGGCGGGGACCCTTCCTGGGTTATCTAGCGGTTACTTGTGACCGTCACTTCGGCTCGGTGAGCGGCTTGCACTTGCCGGTGACTTCGGGGTTGCTGCGGACCGTCGAGGTCGCGGTGCCGCCGTACCTGGCGAAGTCCGCCTGGCCGTACTGGGCGTCGCGGCCGAAGTTCTGGGTGGTGACTCCCGGGATGACATTGCCGAAGTTCCAGGTGCAGGCACCGGTCGGGAGCAGGCCGTGCCCAACGCCTTGGCCCTTCTTGCTGGTCAGTGTCCAGAACGGGTAGAACTTGGCCCCGAGCGGCGGCACCACGCAGTTGAACTGGGTGGCCAGGTTGCACAGGAACTCAGAGCCTGGTGCGTCGGTCTCGTACTGGATCTGCGGATAAGTGCTGCCAGACTGATCGAACGGCCCGGCGTACCTGAACGATTGCGGCACGTTGGGGGAACCATTCGGCCAGCTGGTCGGCTGGTAGCTGAGACCGTCGAAGTCCAGGTCGCCGTTCTGGAACCTGTTCTGGAGGCAGAAGTTCACCGGTGACACTTCCTTGGCCGGGTGCCCGCCGATCGTCACGGGTCGGGTGCCCTGCGGCACGCAGGTGCCGTCCGCGAACTCGCACAGCTGGCCGCTGGCGAAGTTGTTGCTCGGGCAGCCGATCGGGCCTGTCGTGCCTTCAGTGGTCGCGCCCTTGCAGACGCCGGTCTTGGGATTGCAGCCGCCCTCGCCCTTGTGATGCGTGGCTCCCTCGGAGCCGCCGACGCAGGTGTCGAAGAGGTGGTTGTCGACGAAGACGCCCGGCGCGTTGAACGGGTCCTGGTTCGCCAGGGACTTGCAGACCTCGCTGTGGCCGATCTCCTGCTGCATGAGCACGCCGCCCTCGAGCGCCGCCCACGGAACCTGGTTCTGCTGCGCGGCGGTTGCGTACTCGGCGTGGAAGGTGTGCGGGAAGCCATTGCAGGTCTTGAAGTCGGTGTTCATGAAGCCGTTCCTGGCGCTGGCCACCATGAATCCCGACTGATGCGTGGTCAGGTCGTTAATCCTGATCGTAAAGCCACCCGGCGGGTCGGTGATCGATACCTTGAGCACATCGCCCTGGTTGTATGTCAGTGTCTTGGCGTTGGGCGTGAAGGTCCGGATGTTGGTGAGCTGCGGGCTCGGCGGCCCGGCCGGGACGCCGTTGCGCTGGATGAAGGCGAAGTTGACCGGCTCCTGACAGGCCGGGTTCAGGTTCACGAAGTTGAACTGCGACGCAAGGCTGTCGATGTTCAGCGCCGAGCACCATTGGGTCCGTGTGCAGCTAGGGGCGTCCACAAACGGTGTGATTCCTGGTGCGTAGAACTGCAGTTCCATGAACGCCGAGCCCGCGGCGTTCGGGTCGCTGATGAGGCCCGAATTGGTGTCGCTATCCGGCGTGCACGGGTTCTGCGGGTACGATCTCGGGTCGCAGATCGGCAGGCCGAACCAGGGCGCCACGCTGAGCTCCGCGTAGTGCACGACCTTGCCGTCGTTCGTGGCCTGCTTCCTCGGATCGTGCGGGATCCGCATGAAGTAGGTCATGGTGTTGCCAGAATTGTGAGCATGGGAGATGAACTTCACGCTCGGCTCGTCGTGCCCGACGTAATGCCCGTTGTCGATGTACCGGGACCAGAATCGCTTGGTAGCGCCGGTGCCAGAGATGTAGCGTGACCGCAGCGGGCCGTGCGGGTCGGTGCAGTACATTCTGTGGGCCGGAGCAATGGACTTGTACTTGGGGCTCCACCCGTTGCAGTCGAGGTTGTTGGTCTTGTTGGGCTTCACACCATGGGCGGCGGCCGGTGCGCTGCTGTGCGCCTGGGCCGGTCCGGCGGCGGCGATAGTCAGACTCGCCATCGCGAGGACGGGCGCTGAGACCAGCGCCCAGCTAGAACGTCTGTTGAACGACCAGCGACGTTGCACGCGTTTTCCCTTCGTTCGGGCCTTTCCTGTGATGGGGCGCGGCTCATGTGCACTTCAAGTTCGACTTCGCCACAGAGCGCACTGATACGGGCGGAATCTAACAACCCCTGGTAGGCGGGTCAAGCAGGAGTATCGAAACGTAGCCGAATTGCGAGCAAACTACAGCGGCGCTGTCTTCGGCGTGCTATTCATCGCCGTCGGCCAGGGCGGCCATAATTGGCGGAAAATAGTCGCCTGGTTACCGTCGGCGACGACTTTCAGCGGCCTGCCAGCCCGGTGACCTCCGCCAGGACCGCGTGAGCGCAGCCCCAGGACAGCGTGACCCCAGCCCCGCCGTGCCCGTAGTTGTGCACCAGCTGGCGGCCGCCGGGCAGGGCCGTCGTGGCCAGCCGGACCTGCGGGCGGACCGGCCGCAGCCCGACGCGGTGCGCGAGGACGGGAGCGCCGGCCAGCCGCGGCTCCACGGCGGCGCAGCTGGCCAGGATCCGCTCGGCGGCGGCCGGATCGGGCCGCAGGCTGTCCACTCCCGGCTGCTGCGTTCCGCCTAGCACGACGATGGCGCCGTGCGGGAAGATGTAGCTGACCTGGTCTTCGCCTGCGCCCTCGCCGACGAAGAATTCGGTCAGTCCCGGATTGGCGGCGACCACGACCTGCCCGCGGACCGGAATGAGCGCTGGGTCAGGAACCAGCTCGCGCGCGCCTATACCGGCGCAGTTCACGATGATCGGCGCGGCAGAGCGTTGTCCGGCATCGGCGAGGCTGCGCAGCGGCTGGCCGAGATGGAGCTGACCGCCCTTCGCGAGCACCAAGTCAAGCAGGTAATCCAGGTAGGCCGGCATGGCGATCACGGGCGCGGTGTACCGCCATCCTGAGGTGTAGCCGTCGGGCAGATCCGCGGGATCGCAGCTGGTCAGGCTGCCCGCATCGCGGGCGAAGGACGGCGGGTCTGGCTCCGCCCGGCCCGCCGAGGCCACGAAACCGCCGATCTCGCGGACGCCGGACGCCGGCTCGGCGCACAGGTCGCGGAACCGCCGCAGGGTCACCGCGGCCCAGTGGCCGACTCGCTCGTCGGCACCGACGAGGTGCGCACCCCAGAGCGCGCCGGCCACCGCCGAGGTGGTGCGCTGCGGCGGGTCCGCGGCATACGCGGTGACGCTCAGCCCGGCCTCGAGCAGGACGAGTGCCGTGCTGAGGCCGGAGACGCCGGCCCCGATGACGAAGACGTCGGGGCTGTCAGTTCGCACGTCCGCAACGTATCCGATCAGCTGCCGCGTGAAATCAGCCATCCGCCGTCCGGTCCGGCATGACGGGCCGCATGGCCAAGGAGACCGACGCCTGGGCGCCGCTGGCTCGCCAGTTCACCCGCGTGCAGTACGCGACGGCCCGCGGCCGCGTCCGCACGTACGTGATCGACGCTCATCTCCGCGCGCACCTCCCGCCGCCGCCCGAGGTGGCCGGCCGGGTCCGGCTGGTGCAGGCGAGCGCCGAGAACGTGCGCTCCGAACTCGGCGGCGAGCGGTTCGCCGGGGTGCTCTGCCACGGCGTGATCATGTACGTCGATGACCCCGGGCCGTTCACCGCCGCGCTGGCGGATCTGGCCGAGCCGGGCGGCGTTGTCTCGCTCGCGGCCTTCGACACCGTCCGCCAGGTCAACGGGCTCGGCCCGGACACCCGCGCCGACACGGTCGAACCGTCAGCTGAGCCGGCTGTTCCACCGGCCCTACTTGGCCAAGATGCTTGCCGGACTAAGCATCAAGAACCGTCCGGGCCGGGTCGATCGATGCGGCCCGGGGGCTGTCGCGCCTTGATCACGGCTGTAGTGCTACTGAACTACCACTAGCCGCGATCAGCGATACTGACACGCGGTTTCGGTAGCATTAGCTGACTGAACTGGAAGGTGAGTAGCAGTGCGCCTGGAAGACTTCCCGCCGAGCCGAGGCTGCCGCCGCTTCTGAACATCGCAGCTCTCCACTACCAGTTCGAGGCGATTCACCCGTTCGTTGACGGCAACGGCCGGGTGGGACGCCTCCTGATGGTGCTGCTGCTGGTCGACTGGGGGCTGCTCCCTGGCCCTGTGCTGGACCTGTCCGCCTATATCGAACCGCGCCGTGACCGGTACTACGACACACTGCTACGCGTCTCAACCCACGGCGACTGGGACGGCTGGTTCAGCTTCTTCCTTGAGGTAGTCGAGCAACAGGCGCGGGATGCCGCCAAGCGCGCTTACCGTCTGTATGACTTGCGAACCGAGATGCGGCATCGGGTGGCCGCACCCCGTGCGTCGGCGCTGCTGCCAGTGCTCGTCGATCAGCTTTTCCAGTCACCGGCGCTCACCATCAGCATCGCCATGGAGGTTCTGGGCGTCACCCACCGCTGGGCGAGCCAGACCATCGAAAAGCTGATCGAAGCCAAGATCTTGAGTGAGGTACCTGCCTCCGGACGTGCCCGCCTGTTCATTGCACCGGAGGTGCTCCGAGCGATCGAAGGACAGTGACTGGCGCCTATCTGCACGTCTCGCAAGCCCGGCACTGCATAGAGGCGCCCGATACTCCGTGCCCGCGCGCTGTCTCATCTGACGGACCCGGTTACCACTTCACGTCCGGGTGCGGCAGTCCTCATACCAGCGGGCCAGTTCCTCGTCAGACGGATCATGCCCCGGCCCGTACCGTTCCGCCGGATCGCCCGTTATGAACACCCTGTGGCTCCAGTAGAAGGACCCGTCATCGCGGACCACGCCTAGCTTCCAGTGCTGCATCAGGTACTCGTCCTCAGGAACGGGAACGTCGGCGGCATGTCCCTCCGCCGCTGCCGCCGCGCGCTGCGCAAGGTCGGCGTCGATGCGGAACCATGCCGTCAGCCCGTTCTCGCGGTCTTTGGCGGCCAGGATGGCGAAGCCGGCGTCCTTCATGAGCGGCACCTGCGCCGGGTCCTGGCGGACGGGCGGCTGCCCGAATGCTGGATCCCGCCGCCGCACGTCCTGGAGTGCCGGGCGCTGCCGGAGCTGTACCACGATCTGCGGGCCGAGCA
>Ga0307374_10009593_pt1 | contig 14226 bp, 13 predicted proteins | sample OX3MG_FD_202532 | JGI IMG/M metagenome (GOLD analysis project Ga0307374, IMG submission 202532) | Soil microbial communities from Risofladan, Vaasa, Finland - OX-3 | ecosystem: Environmental > Terrestrial > Soil > Coastal area > Acid sulfate soil | place: Finland: Risofladan, Vaasa | collected... | reverse complement strand
CGATAGCGCCTTCGAGACGCACCGCCATCAATTGGCCGCAGCCCTGATTGAGCCGGTGGCCGGCAACATGGGCGTGGTTCCGGCGAAATCCGGATTCCTCGAACGGCTGCGCGCGTTGACCGCAGAGCAGGGAACCGTTCTGATTTTCGATGAGGTCATGACGGGCTTCCGGGTGGCTTACGGCGGGGCGCAACAGCTTTATGGAATCCGCGCGGACCTGACGACGCTGGGCAAGGTGATCGGTGGCGGGCTGCCGGTAGGCGCTTATGGAGGGAAAGCCGCGCTGATGGACCTGATCGCTCCGAACGGGCCGGTTTACCAGGCGGGCACCCTTTCGGGAAATCCCCTGGCCGTTGCCGCGGGATTGAAAACCCTGGAAGTGCTTCGCCGCCCGGGAGCTTACGAACGCCTGGAGTCGATGGGCCAGCGGCTGGCCGACGGCCTTCTGGAACAGGCAAAACAAGCCGGCGTTCCGCTTGCGGTGAACCGGGTGGGTTCCATGCTGACAGCGTTCTTCAATGGCGGCAGCATCACCGATTACGCTTCGGCGAAACGATCAGATGCGGCACGGTTTGGCCGGTTCTTCGGGGCGATGCTTAACCGGGGGATTTATTTCCCGCCGTCACAATTTGAGGCGATGTTTCTTTCGACGGCGCACTCCGAGGAACAGATCGATCACACGATTCGGTCGGCCGGGGAAAGCCTTCGGGAAATCCGGGAAGGGCAGTAGCCGGAGTTTGCCGGGATCAGGACTCCAGGAAGTAATTTCGGCACGCCTGTCGGACGGACGGCCCATCCAGGTGTGGCTCCACTCCCTGGTACCGCGCGGCCCAGCAGATGTGCTGGGCGATATCGCGGGGATAACAGGCGCGGAGCGGCTGTTGCAGCGCGGAGAGCAGGCTTAACACGCCATCCACCACCGGCGCGTCATAAACCAGCTTGTATTCATCGCAGACGCGGCGGAAGATTTCGTGAAACTGCCCGGCGGGAACGTAATCCACTTTAATTTTGGTTTGAATGCGCCGCAGAAAGGCCTCATCGGCCAGCGACCGGGGATCGAGGTTGGTCGCGAAGGCCACGAAGAGGTCGAACGGGATTTCGATTTGTTTGCCCCCGGAGAGATTGAGGAAGTCGATCCTGCGATCGAGCGGAACGATCCAGCGGTTCAGCATGTCCTCGGGGCGCATCCTCTGGCGGCCGAAGTCATCGACCACCAGTACGCCGTTGTTGGCTTTCATTTGGAGCGGGGCGGAGTAGAACTTGGTGAGGGGATTCATCTGCAAGTCGAGCATCTCCAGCGTCAACTCGCCTCCTACGACGACACGCGGCCGGCGGCAGAGAACCCATCGCGTGTCATGGTTCCCCATCGCCGCTTCCTCTTCTTCGAAACGCCCGTGCAGGTGCGGATCGTAAACGGTGATAATCTGCCCGTCAACTTCCACCGCGTAAGGGATCCAGACCCGGTCGCCGTAAATCTTGGGAATGCTTTCGGCCATCGCGGTTTTTCCGGTTCCAGCGGGACCGTAGAGGATAATGCACCGGCCTGACACGACGGCAGTTCCCAGTTGGTTCAGGGTTTCCTCGGCGAGCACCAGATGGCTGAAGGCTTTTTGAACCTGGGGAGGCCGGACCTCGGCGTCACGGATGCTTTGCGATTTGATCCGCGCGACGTAATCGTCCAGAGACACGGGTGCGGGACCGTAATAGTGGTTTAACGCCAACAGTTCAAGCGCCCGGCCTCGTCCTCCGGAAGTGATGGCGATCCGGTGAATGGTTCCCGTCATTCCTTTAACTTCACAGACCTGCTCTTTTCGGAGACGCTCGAAAATCTGCTCAATGATGCCGTAGCTCAGGCACATCTTTTTGCCCAGTTCCACGAGCGAGAGTTCCCCTTCGTAGTAGAGGATCTTCAGCGCCAGGTCTTCGAGCATGCTGCGCCGGATGCCCAGATCTTCAATTTTCTTCGGCGATCCGATTTCAGCGGTGATCATTCCGGATATTCCTCCCTGCATTCACCTGCCCGACAGGCCCCTGTCGGCCGTGGAACGCGCTTACGCCTGCCTCGTCATATTCATTCATGTGGCCGTCTCTGGCAGGTGCGGAGCTCGATGCAATGCCGGTGTTCATGGACACATATTGCCCTGGGCAGGGCGATAGCCCCGCTGGAGGGCAGCCCCCTGCCGCATGCTCACACCGGGATGGATCTTCCCATAGAATTTGCTTTGCCGGCAGTAATAAAGTCCCGACCTCCGGTTCACCCAGACGCTGTGTTGCAGTTCCCGGTTGGGGCCGGCGGGCGGGCTTGAGCTCATCGCCTCGATTTTGGTCACCCAGGCCTCTGGCTGGTCGTGATATTGGGCTAAGACAGGAGCCATGACGGCCAGAGCCACGAGAATAAGGATAACAATAACCGCTGGACCTGCTTGACTCTTTGAAGGCATAGCTGCCCCTTCCTGACCGCCCGGTCCTGATTGTGTTCCCCACGGCAAGAAGAGGGCCTTTGCCCTCGCACAAATCACCTGAGTCAGCCGCCGGCTCATACAATGGCGTGCTGATGCCCAGCCAACCCGCAATCATTTCTGCGCCCCTTTTCGCACAGAATAGTTCCGTTAACCATCGGTGCAAGGGCGGCCGTGCCCAATTCCGGGTTAAGCCCGAAGGCTGGTTTGGACCTTCGTGGCCTGCGCCGAGGGTTGGGGCGCGGATACAGAGCGTGATTTGGCAGGCGTGGGTAACGGTCCAATCTCAAGCAGGTCGCCAGCGTGGGTTCGGGTCCTGAAAATCGTATGAGGCGGTAACTCGAGCACGCTGTCGGCCTTCAAGATTACTTTTGAGATTCTGAACGGGCGGACGTGTTCTTCGATGTGAACCACATGGTTGCCTCGATCCAGGAAAACCAGATCGATGGAAAACAACATCCCGATGGTATGCACGCCGTAGGAGGGTACAATCCACAATCCCTGCCCCGGTCGCGCCCAGCGGCGAGTTCTTCCCAACAGGCCTACCAGCCGGCTCACGTACGTGTCCGCCACCGTAGCATTCGTGGCTACGAATGTTTCACGAGTCTTATTGTAAACGTACACTCGTTTCCGGTTGTTGTTACCCACGCCATTTGCTCCCAACTCAGGCTAACTATCCGGCACTAGTCGCGAGACGCCTGCCGCTTGCGACGCCAGATAATGATGTACAGCACGATAACGGCTCCGATTCCAGCAATGATACGAATGGTTGTTACGTCCATGTTTTTCCTCCCTAATCCTTTCGTTCGTTTTTTGTTCGTATTAAGGTGGCTTATTTCGGTTCGTCCCCCCTAATGTCCATGAGAGCACATCAAGTTTTCAGTACGATGAACTGACGGTAAATGGTGATCATCGCAGGTCCAAGGATGACCACGAACAAGGCCGGGAAAATGAAAAAGACGAGCGGGGGCACCATCTTGACCGGCGTCTTGGCTGCCGCTTCTTCCGCGCGTTGCCTGCGTTTCATTCGCATATCGTCAGCATGTACTCGCAAAGATTGGGAAATGCTGGTTCCAAAGCGGTCCGTTTGGATCAGCATGGCGACCAGAGCCTTTAGATCGTCTACCCCGGTGCGGGAAGCCAGTTCGCGCAAGGCCTCGATGCGGGTTCGCCCGATGCGGATTTGTGCGTTGACCAGATCGAGTTCTCCGCAGAGCACCGGGTGGGTGATTCGCAGTTCCTGCGAGACGCGCATGAAGGCCTGATCGAGGCCCAATCCAGCCTCAATGCAAACGACCAGCAGGTCTAAAGCGTCCGGCAAAGACTTGCGAATCACGTGCTGGCGAGCCTTGACACGGCGAGCCAGCCAGAGGTCGGGAAGCAAAAAACCTCCCATCAGGGCGATAATCCATACGAACATCGGATTGACGGTGTAGATGCCGGTGAAGTAGACGGTTGCCCCCAGGATGAGGGGAAGCAGGACCTTGGCCCCGCGCATGGCCATAAGAGCTTCAGGACGGCGGTAGCCCGCGCGGATCAGCATCAGCTTTGTGGCCGAAACATCCTTGGTGGAGGTGGGAAGCAGTTTCCCGACGTCGCTCAGGAGGCGAGCCGCCTTTTGCGTCTGTTTCTCTCGGAAAGTCACCTTCCGCTGGGCCGTTAGAGGCTGCCAGAGCCGGGACAGCCGGTCCCCGATGGGAAGGCCGCCCGGCGAGAACGCATAGACCACCGCCCCCGCGATGACCAGGATTGCGAGAAACGTCAGACCTGTAGCTAACCAGAGCATTTTGCCTTCTCCCGGTGGGCTTAAACCTCGATATTAACGATCTTCCACAACATGAAAGATCCGACAATTTGCAGAAACCCTGCAAAGGCCAGGACATAGGGGCCCACTGGATCATGAAACAACGGGCTCATATAGCTGGGATTAACCGCATGCAGAACGAATGCCATGATGGGCGGCAGCGCAATCAGGATTCCTGCCGTCATCCGCCCCTGAGCTGTCTTGATTCGTACCTCTCCCAGAATCCTGAACCGTTCCCGAACCACATGGGCCAGGTTGTCAAGGATTTCCGCCAGGTTGCCGCCGGTGTCCTTCTGGATCAGAACAGCCGTGACGAAAAAGCGAACGTCGATCAACGGCATTCGTTCTGCGAAATTCAGGAGGGCATCGCGCAAAGGAAGTCCGAAATTCTGTTCTTCATAGGTGGTGCGAAATTCTCCGGACACGGGCTCGGGCAGCTCCGTCGTGATCATTTCAAGCCCGGTTGAGAAAGAGTGCCCGGCTCGCACGGCCCGTCCGAGCAGGTCGATGGCCTCAGGGAAAATCTTTTCGAAGGCTTTCAGCCGGCGCTTGCGCGTGAAAGCCACGACCGAAATTGGAATGAGGGCGCCGATGGGCGCGGTTAAGGCACCCAGCAGGGTACTGCTTAGCAACTGGCTCACGATCAGATAGGCGGCAATCGCCAGCACACCGCTGAACAGGATCAGCCGGCCCGGCTTGACTCTCATGCCGGACTGGCCGATATAGTTCCTGAGCCGGTCGGACCACTTCCATTTCAGCAGCATGCGATGAATGGCCGGCACATCGCTGAGAAGTTCGTCGCGAACGACCTTCAGCTCAAGCGATTCACTTCCGCGCTTTGTGCTGCGCTCAATCGCATCCAGGCGCTTGGCAACAACCCTGTCCGGAGCAGAGCCTCCCGTGGAAACAAGGGCTACGGCTCCTACAATCAACAGAATGACGAGGAATGTTACACCCGCCAGTAACAGCGCCATCTCAAATCTCCTTAACGGACTCCTGCAATAGTGTGCTCAAACATTTCAACGGGCAGGTGAATGCCGGATGCCACCAGGCGTTCGGCGAACTTCGGACGAATACCCGTCGGGCTAAACTGGCCCAGAACCTCGCCATTTTCGCCAATACCCATTTTCTTGAAGACGAAGATGTCCTGCATGGTGATCACTTCACCTTCCATCCCGGTGACCTCGGCCAGGCTGGTCACGCGCCGTTTTCCATCGCTCAACCGGGTCACCTGAACCACCACGTCAATGGCCGAAGCCATCTGGCGGCGAATGGCGGAGTCCGGAATATTGAGGTTGGCCATGGCAACCATTGTTTCAAGCCGGGCTAAAGCGTCGCGGGGGGTGTTGGCGTGGATGGTGGTCAAGGATCCGTCGTGGCCCGTGTTCATGGCCTGCAACATGTCCAGAGCTTCTTCGCCACGAACCTCGCCGACGATAATGCGATCGGGGCGCATCCGGAGGGAGTTGATGACCAGTTCCCTTTGGCGGACCGCTCCTCGGCCTTCAACGTTCGGCGGCCGGGTCTCCAGCCGCACCACGTGGTCCTGATGGAGTTGCAATTCCGCGGCATCTTCAATGGAGACGATGCGCTCGCGGTTGGAAATAAATGATGAGAGGACGTTCAGGAGCGTGGTCTTGCCGGCGCCGGTGCCGCCGGAGACCAGGACGTTCAGGCGCGAGTAAACACATCCCCGCAGCAACTCCAGCATCTTCGACGTCAGAGAATCATTTTCAACCAGCTCGGCTCCGGTCAGCGGGTCGCGTCCAAAACGCCGGATGGAAAGACACGGGCCGTCGATGGCCAGCGGGGGGATGATGGCATTGACACGCGAGCCGTCGGCCAGACGGGCATCCACCATGGGTGAGGACTCGTCAATTCTGCGGCCTACCGCGGAGACGATCCGGTCGATGATGGACATCAGGTGCGCGTCGTTCCGGAAGCTGGCGGAGGTTCGCTCCAGCAGGCCGTTTCTTTCGATGTAGACGCTCTTGTAAGTGTTCACCAGGATGTCGGAAATCGTGTGATCCTTCATGAGGGGTTCCAGAGGCCCCAGTCCGAAGACTTCGTCGAGTACCTCCTGCGAGAGCCGCTCGCGCTCCGTCAGGGTCATCGGCGCGTTTTCTTCGGCAGCCAGCGCCTCCACCATTTCCGCAACTTCCGCCTTGACGGTGTTCCGGTCAAGCTGATTGATGCGCTCCAGATCCAGCTTCTGAATCAGCTTGTGATGGATGGCGACCTTGATCGCACTCAGATCGTTACGCATTTGGTTCGGAATACCCATGATTCACTTACCTCTTTGAGGTGTTGGAAAACAGACCGAAGATGGAATTGCCTTTTTTGGCTTGCTCGGTAACCGTTGAGACCCCCGACAGACGGGTCGCGAGTTCCTGAAAGTTTGATACCAGGGGATTGTTGTGATTGCGGGAGAGCGGAGTCCCCAGATTGATTGCTTCGCTGACCTGCCGGAAATCATTGGGCAGGCGCGCGAAAATGGGCCGCTTGGTCCTCTTTTCGAAAGCCTTGATGGCGTCTTCGTCGGACCGGTGCCAGCGGTTGATAATAACCCGGCACTGATCGGCTTCGATTCCCCACGAGGACAATTTCGTCAGATGTTTTTCAAGGGTCCACAAGGCCGGCACATCCGCTTCGGCCACCAGCATCACCATGCGCGCCATTCGCAGCAGGGGCCTGGATTGAAGAGAGTAGGAAGATCCGATATCCATGAGCAGGTGACTGCAACAACTCTGAGCCACGTTAACCACGCGAAGGAGCGAGGAGGGCAAAAAATCATCCCATTCGTCGGGGTCCGAGGCCCCGGCCAGAACTTCCAGACCACTCTTTTCATGGAGGGTCAGCAGGGCGTTGAAAAAATGGCTGTCCAGGCGCTCGAGATTTCCCGTGGCGTCTCGAACCGAGAAGCGCGAACGCAGATCGAGCAGCAGTGAGACATGGCCCATGGGGCGGGCAAGATCAATCAGGATGACGCGCTTCTGAGTCAGGCGTGCCAGTTGAGCTCCCAGATTGACGGCGACCGTTGTGGAACCAACCCCGCCTTTGGCTCCCATCACCACAATGAGCTTTCTTTCGAGCGTTTTTTCTCCCGGCGCCTGCTCTTCAAGAAAGCGCTTCAGGGCCGCTTCCAGTGAAGTCGCATCAACCGGATGGCCCAGAAACTCGCGCACGCCGCTTCGCATGGCCTGCATCAGCAGTTCCGGATCGGGTTGCTTCAGCGGAGAGCAGGCGATCACGCAAACGGAAGGGCGAAGACGGCGCAAGTGACCTGCAAAGTCAAGAGAGACCTCGGTCCCTCCCGCAAGGTCAAGGAGCACAACATCTGGAATGCTTTCGCCCGGCCGGGGATGTTGTTCGGTTGATGGGGCCCACTCAACCACCGATTCTGTCAAACCTGTCTGCTCGACGCACGCCCGCAGGTAAGAAGTGCTCTTGGCATCTGTAGCAACAACGGCTGCGGTCAACATGTCCTATTCCTCTTTCCAACTTTCAAAACTCATCCCGGCCCGTCCTATTGCCCGGAGGTCTTGGCCTGGGGGGCTGACGCAGGCGGCATGAACCTCACGGGGAACTGCGGTCCATAAGGAACCTGGCCCGGGGGCAGCGGGTGAACAATCTGGGGAGTCACGAGAACCAGCAATTCCGTCTTGCTCTTGCTCAGGCTTTGGCTCTGAAAAATCTTCCCCAATAGGGGTATATCGCCCAAACCGGGTATTTTCTGAAGTTGCTTGGTGACTCGATTGTCCATCAGTCCAGCGATCACAAAGCTCTGCCCATCGCGCAAGTTCATCTCCGATTCCACCCGGCGCGTCGCCAGGGCGGGGACCGTGAAGCCCTGAAGCGTCAGGGCGTTCGAATAGTCGAGAGAACTGACCTCCGGCTGTACCTTAAGATGGATTTCGTCGCCGGGAAGGATGGTCGGAGTGAAGTCGAGCCTCACACCAAATTGACGAAACTGGATGGTGACGACTGGAACGCTTCCGGCCCCTGACGCCTGGACGACCGGGAAGGGAAACTCGCCGCCTGAAAGGAAACTCGCCGGGGTTCCCGACTGCGCTAGAACGTTGGGTTCGGCCAATATTTGCAACAGGTTATCGGTCTGGAGGGCCTGGATGGTGGCCGCCAGATTGATGTCCGGGCGGAAAATGAATACGTTGAGCAGACTGCCTAACTGAAATCCGCCCGAGCCGCCTGTCATCTGACCACCCTGCAAGGAGGGCGGGCTGAACTGTCCCGTAGAAATTGCGCCTATGTTTTTTGCCCCCGGGAGACTCATGATATTCACGCCCAACTGCCGGAGGGCCGACCGATCCACTTCGGCAAACCTGACTTTCAGCAGGACTTCTCCGCTGGGCGGGGCAGGGACTTCCAGCAGGCTGACAACGTCCTGCTTCTGGGGCACCATCGACTGAGCCAGTTCGAGGATCTTATCGGCCACCGCCGCAGAAGAGACGTGGCCTGAAAGCGTGACGATATTCTTGCTGACGGTCACTTTCACCTGCTCGTTGGGAAACGTATTGCGGATGTCTCCCGTCAGGTCCAGAACGTCCAGGTCCACGTAGATGTCGAAGGTTTGCATCTGGCCCGACTGTCCCCAGATGACCAGCGAGGTTGCGCCCGCCGTTTTGCCGTTCAAGAGGATCTCGGTCGGGGTCACCACGACGGCGTCACAGATAGCCGGATTGGCGAGGGAAACGCGCGTGATCTGGACCGGCGACGTGACCACCAGGGAACGATCCACAATCAAGTGCAACGCTTCCGGGCCTCCCGTCTGCTGGGACGGCATGCCCTGATCCTGAGCCTGCTGCGCGGCCGTCTGCGGATCGATCTGGGAGGCCGCCAGAGGCGAGCCATAATTGATCGCAATGAAAAGCGTCATTGAAAGGACCAGACTTGCAATTGCCGAAAGGGCATAACTTCCGCTTCTGCTATTTTTTCTTGTCATCGGCTCCGCCTGAAAAGGATCTTACTGAGTAGAAAAAGATTGGTCAGTTTTCTTGTCGCCTCGAATGACTTCAACTACGTAAGGAGCCGGACCCGCCGGCTTTCTCGGGTTAACTCTGGGCCGCGGACGTGCGCCTCCGCCTCCGCCTCCGCCGTAGTTGCGGGGCTGAGCGCCACCCAGAAGGAGGGGCGTCTTAAAAACAGGAACCGCCTTCACGATCTTGGTATCGATCGTGTTGCGCAAGGCCAGATGGATCCGGTTGTCGGTGCTGGCCATGGTGAGCTGGTCCGACTCTTCCGGAGTGAGCAGCAGGGTAACCACTCCCACGGTCTTGGGTTTTCCCTGCTGGTCCTGCTCGACGGTCTGGCCGGCGGCCAGCACCCGAACGTCCTGGATGATGGTGCGCGTCAGGCTGTCGTCTCCGCCCTGCGGCTGGCCGGTGGCCAGTACGTCAACCATGGTTCCGGGCATCGCAAAGCCGGAAACACCCACGACATCGTCGACTCTGACGGAAACGGCCCGCATGCCCACAGGGATGGCAGCGGGCAAGCCGACTCCAGCTTCCTTGGGAGCGAGTTTCCCATCCAGAATCGGTTCATTCTTGGCCACGGGCGTAATCAGAGACCGGCCGATACAATCCTGTATGCGGCTGAAAGATCCCGCCATGGGGCTCCCTTTGGGCCAAACGACCAGGCTCAAATCCTGCGGCGTCAAGGGGGTGCCCAGGGCGAGCGGCCTTGAAGCCACCACAATATGGGCGACGGGGATCGGCTTAACCACGGAGGCGTGCTGGATTTGTCGATACACAAAGCGGCTCGCGACCACGCCAATTACGATGGCGACCACCAAGGCGATTAATGCTCTGTTCCTGTTCATTTTTCCTTCCTCGGTACTCTAAAAAGTCAGTAACGACGACTTTGCAAAGGCAACAATGACCATGGCTACAGCCGTTGCAACTCCAAAAGGCAAGCGCAGCGACGCCGGGTTATCCAGCGTCACAATGCCCTCCCGCGCGCCCAGCCCAAACGTGGCGAATGCCCGCACCAGCACTCCCAGATTGCTCAATGTTTCTTTGACCCGCCGTTTTCGCACAATCTCTATAACCGCCATGATGCCAGCGATCATGATGCTTACAAACAGAACATCCACAAGCTTCCACGGGCCCAGAATAGCTCCCAGGGACCCCATCAGCTTCAAGTCTCCGGCGCCAATGCCGCGCATGATCACCGGGATCAGAAGAACTCCCAGGCCGATGCCCGCGCCTTCAAGCCCAGACCTGAGCCCTTCCCATCCCGAAAGGCCGGCGTTGAGGGCCAGCCCCAGGGCAAATCCTGAGACGGTCAGCCAGTTGGGAATGCGACGGAATCGCAAGTCAAGCCACCCGGCCCAAAGGGCCACCAGTAGCGCAACACCCCAAACGGCCACAGAACCCCACACCAGGTTAGGCGGAGCAGGCATGCTTCATCGCTCCTATGGTGAGGGGTCGAGGAAATACTTTACCAGATATTGAGGAACTAGTGAACAGCCCAGACACACGAATAGTTGACCCGGCCAGGGCGCCCACGAATAATCGGAGCACCTTTGTCCCCCCTTGAAACACTTCCGGGAAGTGACGTTGCCACCCATGCTCGTCGAATCTTGCCCAGGCAGAGCCACTTCCCGTCCAGATTGAACAGAACCCCTTCACCAGCCGAGGAAACGGGTTCCCTCTCCTCAGCTGGTGATTTCGGGACGGCTTACCATGATTCTCAATGACGACTACGACGGGGTCAGGTTGGTGGCCGCGTTCGAGAACACCTTGCTAACCGCAGTACCCACAGCCTTCATCGCGACGATGGCTACCAGCGAAATCAAAACCAGCAGCAATGCGTATTCGGTAAGGTCCTGGCCTTCTTCTTCCTGCCAAAGCCTCTTCATCAGGTCCATCATGTGGTCATTCCTCCCGTGTGTGAAGTTAGGTGGACTTTGCTTACATCGCACCCTGCCTTTCCTTCAGCATTTGATGTTCCAAAACATTGCCCCTGTTTAGTTCGGGAATATAAATATAAGGGTGTAAGAATCAATGAGTTGACTGCACGCTGTGGGCGGCTCCATCAAAACTCGCCACACCTAATGCCCGAAAGTTACCTTTTGTTGACGCACAGGGGTCCCGTCCCTTGCTTTCTGGTGACGTTTTGTTGCTTTCCTGGTTAGTTGGTAGACTTCTAACCCATCGGAGTCAAACACCAGACTGCCGGTGCTTGCCAATTGCTTGGAGTAGTCAGAGGCTCGGTAAGCCCAGATGTAATCATAGTCTTTTTGTATCTCTGTCCACCTGGGTGGCTTGGGAAGCGAGATAAACTCAGGTTTGTGCCCGAGCGTATAGGCCTTGACGCGGATGCGGATGGGCTGGACACCTTTGTCGTGGTAAAGATAGGCACAAAACCATCCCCGCTGAATTACACCGTACGCCCAGAACATAAATTCCGAAATCTGCACATCCCCGGCTTCAATGAAAGGGAATACTCGAACATTCGCAGGAGTGGTCGAGAAGGATTGAGCGAGCTTTTCAAAATGCGGCTGCATCGACCGGAAACTCCTCTCGACATTGCCAGTACGGATTATGAAGAGAAGTAGAGCAATGGGAACCAGGTAGCGACCGCGCCGCCCCAGTTTGGCGCCTGCCAAAGCTACTACAAATATAAAAGGTAGCAGCCGCCTGTCCGCCATTTCGCCAGGGCCATAATATCCCGGCGTCACCATGTAGATGGCAAAAAGGCAGGCTAGAATCCCTAGCCAGCGACGATTCCATCGGAGTTCGGGATTATCGGCAAATGCCAGGAAGACGCATCCTAACATCACCAAGACTGTAAGAAAGTCTAAAGAAGTCGAGGGACCCATCATGATTGCAGCGAGATGCGGAATTTTCGCCCTCATGTCCCAGAAAGTAATGGACCAGCTTCCGGCATCGTACAACTTCCAGTACGAGTAGAGGACATCTCCTGGCAAGAACAATAGCCAGGACTTAATAATTTCGCGGAATGGCCGGCGTCCTAGAACCAGATAGGAAGTGATGACCGTGCCTGCCACAACAAACCCTCCGAGGTGCGTAAAATATAGGGCAGTTACCAGAACACACAGCAGCCACCAGAGTGAAGAGTGCGGCCTCCTGGTGTAACGTAACCAGAAACCCAGAACCACGAAACAAAGCGCGAAGCTTAGCTGCATCGCTAGCAGTCCATACAAGAAGAAGAACATATTGCTGCAAAGCAGCAGAGACCAGAATGCCAACCGTTCTTCTCCCGGATTCGCTTCTTTAAGAAAAAACCAGACCGCGGGAGGAACAACCAGCAAACATAGGCTCAGAAAGATGCGTGCGGCGAGCATCGCAGGCAGGAATTTCTGCAGCGACACTAGAATCAGATCCATGGTCAGATACGGTCCTAAATTCCAGTTGGAGGCATAAAATTGGCTGAAGTGAAACCTGGGATCATGCAAGTGAGCAAGAACGAAGGCGCTTGCAAGGTGGTTGGGGAAGTCGGGTAACGGCGGGTATCGCACGGTCCAGACGGGCGCAATCAGAATGATCCCGATAATGCAGAACATTGCAGCAAGCAAGCCCCGGTGGGTGCTCCATCGGACGGCCAACAAGCGATCCAGGATACTCGGCCCCTTGCGTTGCTTTGTGACAGTTTGAAGGTTCTTCATTTTCAGCGCCTTGTTCTCTATTTACGTGGTCAGCCAGGATCTTACAGGCTACTTATCAGGCAATCGATCCGTGTGTGTAGAACTCCCGAGGTCTGCAACCGTGTTCTTCCTAGTCTTGACAAATATAACACTCATCGGGTCGTGATAGACCTCTTTCCACTCCGGCGAAGTTGCCAGGAGCGTTGCCAGCGGGCTTCCGCTCGGAATCAGGCAGGAGTTGACTCTGTATTTTTTCAGCAGGAAAAATGTGTCAGGTGAGAGGCGCGTGATGGACAGATAGTCCGCAAAAACTCCGCTATATTCATAAATATCGTACCGGCCATCGATGAAAACCTTGCGCGACGGGCCCAGAGCAAAGATCAGGTAGGATCCCCAGTCGGCATCGTTAAACATTCTGTCCAGTTCGGGATGTTCTTTCAGAAAGGGCACTGCCTGCGTGGGAACGACATATTCAAGTTGACGGGCGATCTGCTGGTTTGAGGGAAAGGACTTGATGATTCCAAAAACAATCAGCGCCATCAGGGCAAAGTTTAGGAGCGGGTGGTCTTTGTCCGGCTCGTATTTGGGAATCCTTTGGGAGAGTAATTCCGCGGCCAGGGGCGCGAAGACAGGAACGAAGAGAAGGGCAAAGCGGACGTGCAGAAAAGTTTCTGCCGTTGCAAAAGCCAGAAGTAGAAAGTCTTCGATGCGGCATTCCACGCAGGAGGTGGCTAGGCCGAGCCAGAAAAGGATCAGCAGACCCAGAAAGAACTTCCCATAGGACTGCGAAAGGTCCAGCGGTTGCCATTCCTGAATTGCTTGAACGATGAGGTGCTGGGAAGAAGCCATTTTCAGCGGATACGCCGCCAGCCGAGTCCCGTAGGGAGTCAGGATCGAAGCCAGCAGGCAGAGGAGAAAGGCCAGCTCCAATTGCCGGCGTTGCGGGGGCGTCCAGCGCGTCGCATAAATCCTTCCGATGCGGAACTCCCGAAGGCCGCCGGCCCACCAGACGCCCAGAATCACAAACCCCAGCACGAAAGTTCCGTGAGTGTTGACCCAGAGCCAGAACACGAAAGGAAGCAGCCACAGGTACGCGGTCCGGCCCTGGCGGAATTTTTCCAGGCAGATCAGGGTGGCAATCAGGAAGGCGTATCCCAGCACCTGAGGCCGGGTCGTGATCTGCAAAGAGACCAGGGGCAACATCAGGGCACAGGCGACGAACGCCGCCTTGGAGTTCCGGCTCCGGAACGAAGTGTAAAGATAGAGCAGCCCCATGATGATTCCGGCGAAGAGGATGACGAAGATCATCAGGCCCTGCAATCCGTCGCGCTTCCAGA
>Ga0307374_10009592_pt1 | contig 14226 bp, 10 predicted proteins | sample OX3MG_FD_202532 | JGI IMG/M metagenome (GOLD analysis project Ga0307374, IMG submission 202532) | Soil microbial communities from Risofladan, Vaasa, Finland - OX-3 | ecosystem: Environmental > Terrestrial > Soil > Coastal area > Acid sulfate soil | place: Finland: Risofladan, Vaasa | collected... | reverse complement strand
AGGCGCTTCGATTGTCCCTGTTGGAAAGCTCGACCTTGCCGGTTAACAAGGGCGAGACCCTTGAGGTGATGCTGGGCGTGCCGGCCAATGCGAACAGCAACCAGCGTTTTCTGACTGCGGAAGCGTTCCGGCAGGCAGGTTTCCAGGTGGTCGGCCTCTTGAATGAGCCTTCCGCCGCCAGCATTGAGTTCGGCCATCACAAGCGGACCTCGCACCAGTTTAGTGAAAAAATGCGCATCCTGGTGTACGACTTCGGCGGGGGCACCTTTGACGCTTCACTCGTCGAACTCGATGAGCGCCAGCACGTCGTCATCTCTTCGGAAGGAATCCCGACGCTGGGTGGAGACGACTTTGACGAAGTCCTCGCAGGCCTCGCACTGGAAGAAGCTCAGATCAGCGTCATCGAACAGGACAGCCTTTCACAAGCCGAGATGTTCCGCCTGCATGAAGAATGCCGCCAGAAAAAGGAGAGCTTGCATCCCAACACGCGGCGGATTGTGATCGATCTGGGCAACGTGCGTTCCGGCTGGCCTCAGGTGACGGTTGCGGCTGGCGATTTTTACGATCGCTGCCGCCCGCTGGTGGAAGAGACATTGCACGCCACGGAGGACTTGCTTGCCGCGCAGGGCTTCGCTTCCGGAGCTTCCAGCTCCGGGCAGTCGCATGGAGAGGAACAGCGCCTGGAAGCGCTTTATATCACCGGCGGCGGCAGCGAACTGCCGCTGATCGGGCGCATGCTTCGTGAAACGTTTGGTCGCCGTGCACGGCGTTCAGCTTATACACGCGCGGCCACGGCCATCGGCCTGGCCATCCAGGCGGACTCGACCGCAGGCTACGTCCTGCGCGACAAATTCACGCGGCATTTTGGCGTGTGGCGCGAGGCGGAAGCCGGCAGAAGCATCGTCTTCGACCCTCTGTTTAGCAAGGGCACGCCGCTGCCCGGCCCTTCCGATCCTCCCCTGCTCAACTCCCGGCGTTACTTCCCGGTTCATAACATCGGCCACTTTCGCTATCTGGAATGCACGCATCTCACTGCCGAAGGGCGCCCGGCCGGGGACATCACCATCTGGGACGACATTCGCTTCCCTTTTGATCCCGCCCTGAGAGATAATGCCAGGCTTGACCAGATACCCGTCGGCTATCTCAATAATGGCCACCGCTGCGAGACCGAAGAAAGTTATGCCTGTGACCGCAGCGGCGCCGTGACCGTGACTATCGCCAACCTGCCGGAGGGTTACAACCGAAGCTACCGGCTGGGACGCTGGGCAACCTCGGAAGCCGTGGTGGTGCCCGGCCGTAAGAAGACCCGAAGTCGACGAGAAAAGAAAACGGGGACCTAATCCGTTGTAGCGGCGGGGTCCTCACCGCCGGGTTTTTGCTGTAGCGGCGGTCGAAGCCTGCCCTGAGGCACGAAGGGACCGCCGGGTGTTCATTGAAAAAGATTCGGCGCTCACAGAGCACCGCTACAGCCGCTGCGGGGCTGGCAAGATCTCGATCCAAACAATGAGGGAAAGAAGATGCGAATTGCCATAGGGGCCGATCACGCGGGCTTCGACATGAAAGAAGATCTTGCCCGACAGATCCAGGAGCTCAGTTGCGACGTCCTCGACCTGGGGGCGCACAAAGCCGAGCCATCCGACGACTACCCGGATTTTGCCGAAGCGGTCGGAAAGGCCATCCTTGAGGGCAAGGCCGAGCGCGGCGTGCTGATCTGCGGAAGCGGTGTGGGAGCTTCTGTGGCCGTCAACAAAATCCCAGGCATCCGCGCTGCTGTCTGCCACGATGCCTACTCCGCCCACCAGGGAGTGGAGCACGACAATATGAACGTGCTGGTGCTGGGAAGCCGCATCATTGGGCCTGAACTGGCCCGTGAACTGGTTCGGGCTTACCTCGCCGCCCAATTTTCAGGCGAGGAACGCCACCTCCGCCGCCTCGCCAAGGTGGACGCCATCGAAAAACGATACCTCAGCGTCAAGTCCGCGCATTCACCCCAATAAACTGTAGCGGCGGTCTATGACCGCCGGGTGTTCATTGAAAAAAGAGCCGGTGCTTGCAACCCTTCGGAAGGGCATCTCGCAAGAGTTTCTTCAGCAGTCTGCCAGAAGATCCGCGATCCTAATCGGTTCGCCCCGGCGGCAAGCGGACATTTGCGGGCGAAAAGAAGTTACAGGGAATGAGCGTAAAGGTAAAATGCAGTGTTCGTTTTGAGGAGAGATTCTCAGGGAGGTCATTCGATGTCTAAATCCAAGCAAGCCGACAGGTCGTCAGGTTCATCCGCAGCGCAGGGAGGTTCGGGCAGCGGTTTCACGCGAAGGTCATTTTTGATGCAGCCGGCCTTGGCGGCGGCCGCCGCGGCGGCCCTCGGAGCTTCTGCGTCGCAGGGGGCAGATTCCCCGCAGTTGTCCGGCAAGCCGGTCAAGCGGCCCAATGTCATCCTGTTCCATTCCGATCAGTTCCGCTGGGATTTTGTCTGCGCCGCCGGCCACAATCCCATGGATTTCACGCCCAATCTGGACGCCATGTATCGCCGCGGCACGGTCTTTCAGAACTTTATCACCAACCAGCCTTTGTGTGCGCCCTCCCGTTCCTGTCTGATGACCGGCCAGTATGCCACGACCACCGGAGTGTGGAAGAACGGCCCCGGACTCCACCCCGACGCCAGGACGCTGGCCACCCAGCTGACGCAGGCGGGGTACAGCGCCAACTATATTGGCAAGTGGCATCTGGCCCCCAAGGGGAGGGGCGCCGTTCCGCCGGAGTATCGCGGCGGCTTTACCGGGTTTTGGCTGGCGGCCAATCTGCCGGAGATCAGCACCCAGCCCTACAACAGCCAATTTTGGGGCAACGACGGGAACCCGGTGACCTACGGCGATGATGTTTTTCGCAGCGAGTTTCTGACCAGGCAGGCGGAAAAGTTTTTGAGGCAGAAACACGACAAGCCGTTTTTGCTGGTGATCTCACAACTGGAGCCGCATCAGCAGAACGGTCCCGGCGGCGATGATGACGTTTACGGTTTCGTTCCCCCGAAAGGCTACGCAAAAGAATTCCGCAGTCCCTACGTTCCGCCAGATCTGCGGTTTTTTCCCGGAGACTGGCCGTACGAGTTGAACAAATACTACGGCGACGTCAAAGCCATTGATGAATCGCTTGGGCGGATATTCAAGACGCTCAAGGAGCAAAACCTCGACGACAATACGATCGTCATTTTTACCAGCGACCACGGCTGCCATTTCCGGACTCGAAATCAGGAGTACAAGCGCAGTCCGCATGAAAGTTCAGTTCATGTTCCGCTGATGATCCAGGGGCCCGGATTCAACAACAGCCAGGTGATCCCGGAGTTGGTCAGCATGATCGATGTGACCCCCTCGATCCTGGATTTTCTGGGTCTGCCGATTCCCTCATCGATGCAGGGACGGAGCTTCATCCCGCTGACGCATGATGAGAAAGCTCGGGAGCAGTGGCCCGATGAAGTCTTCATTCAGATCAGCGAATCTGAGACGGCGCGGGCTTTGCGAACCCCGGAATGGACCTACGTGGCGCTGGCCCCCGACTCCAATCTGCGGCAGGATTCCGGCAGCCTGCACTACCGCGACTATCAGCTCTACAACAATCGCGCCGATCCGGCGCAACGGGTCAATATGGCCGGCCGCCTCGACACAAGATGGCCGACCAACAGGCTTTTGCATTACGCCGGGAATCGATCCATGCCGGAGATTACGGACCACCTTCGCCAGCGTCTGATCGAGCGCATGGTCCAGGCGGGTGAAGAACGTCCCCAGATCGAATATTGGCCCTATTACCCTTGAGTTCTGACGCCTTTTGCATCCCCTGAACCGGGCGCATTCGCGGCACATCGAAGGGCTTCGCGGGCAGCGCATGGATCGCGCCGCTTGCGATCTGTGCGGCCACCGGTCACCACGATTTTAAACGCCAACTTTATACACCCGCGCGCGGGTCGTCAATCGTTGCTTCGGCCCTAAGGCAGTGCCAGGCTCTCCTGCCGCAGCGCCTCGGCGGCTTGCCGTTCATCCAGAAAGGGAGTTCTTCTTCCCGGCAGGAGCACATTCCAATAGAGCCAGGGCAACCCGTATCTTTTCAACAGCCACATGTCGTACCGCTCTTTGAAAGTGTCGATCAGGGGAATGCGGGGTGCCGGCTTGCCGGAGTAATCCAGTTCGCAGAGCAGCATGCGGCCGTAGCCTGTCACAATCGGGCAAGCAATATAGCCGTCATACTGAGTCACCGGCTCTTTGCCTCGCAACACGGCGAGCAGGTTTGTGGCAGCGACCGGAGCCTGATGCGCGACCGCCGCACCCGTCTTCGCGTTGGGCGTGCCCGCCACGTCCCCAAGCGCAAAAACATTGGGGAAATTCACGTGCTGCAAGGTGTGCTTGCTCACCTTCACCCAGCCCTCTTGAGGCTTGTCCGGATCGGCAAGGGCGCTTTGCCGAATAAAGTCGGGAGCGCTTTGCGGTGGAACGGCATGCAGGATATCGTACGGGATTGTGACCCGTTGCTTTTCTGTGCCATTTTTGAGCTGGAAAACGGCTTCTTTCTTTTCGGGCAGAATTTCAACCAGCTCGTGATTGAACCGGGCGTCAATTCCGTACCGCTCTACCACCCGGTTCAACACCGCCGCGTACTCCTTGGCGCCGTAAATCGACCCTGTCGCCGAGCCGTAAATCACCCTGGCGTCGCGCAGGATACCCCTGCGGCGAAAGTGGTCTGCGGCTAAATACAGGATTTTCTGTGGCGCTCCAGGGCACTTGATCGGCGTCCCTGGCATGTGGAACAGGGCCGTGCCACCTTTGAAATTCTTGATCAGGTTCCAGGTCTTGGGCGCAAGCTCGTAGTTGTAATTGCTCGATGCGTCGCCACGGTCGATGGCCCTTTTCAGACCGGGGATGGCGTCCCAGTTGAGCTGGATACCAACTGCGACGACCAAAAAGTCATAGCTTACCGTGGCCCCGGATTGGGTCCGGATCGATTGCCGCTCTGGATCGACCTCCTCAACACGGTCCTGGATCCACCGGACTCCCCCGGGAATGAAGCTGGCTTCACTGCGGGCGGTTACCTCTTTCCGGACGACGCCTGCGCCCACCAGTGTCCAAAGAGGTTGATAGAAATGCCGGGTGGACGGCTCGATGATCGCAATGTCCTGCTGCCCCGCCCGCCGAAGTAAACTGGCAGTCATGATACCCGCGGTCCCGCCACCCAAAATGACAATCCGGTGGTGGGCTTTTGTTAAATCGCTGTCTTGCGCCATGGAATCCTCCTGAATGGATTTTGCCCGGAATGCAGGTTTCCGGTACGCGGCCGCTCGCCTGGGTGGGAGCTGATGACTTGTTTGTGTTGGGAAAAATTAAAACAGAGAGAGTCAGCTCACACTGCGGCGAAAGAAAGGCAACAACAACAGCATTTGTGGCCGCACGAGCTAAACATACGGGGAGACTATCACATCCTCTAAAATAAAGCACTAACAAATTCATCGAACAATAGGGCGACCGCGCGATGCGTCATCCGGCCGCCACGCCATCAACCTCTCGCGTGTGTCAGCGCGACTCCGTGCCGTCTTCGCCGGAGAAAGTCATGGCAAGGAAACTCGCATCAACAGCCCTGCTCTGGGGGCGGGTGAAATCAGAAAAGGCGGAGGGTTGAAACCGCCCGTTGAATCGCGTCAAGAACCGGGGAGGGATAAACTCCGATCCAGACCAGCAGAACAGTCAAGGCCGCAAGAACGTAGCTTCCGGACCATGAATGCGCCGGGAGGGTAACCGGAGCGCCCTCGCCGGCCTCAGCCGGAGACTTGTACAGGGCGACCAGGATGCGAAGATAGTAAAAGAGGCCGATGACGCTGGTCACAATCAGGACAAAAACCAAACCCCACAAGGATGCGGAAACTCCGGTCGCAACCAGGAAAAACTTTCCGACAAAGCCGGCGGTCAGCGGAATTCCCGCCAGCGACAGCAGCATCATGGTAAAGATTCCGGCGAGAGCAGGACGCCGCCAGAACAAGCCCTGATAATCATCCAGAGAGTCGGCGTCTCTTTCACCGTTCGAAAGAACGCTTACCACGCCAAACGCGCCGAGGGTGGTCACAAAGTAGGCGACCAGGTAAAAAGTGACGGCTTCCGCCGCCCGGTTGCCCCCCGCCAGAAAAGCCACGAGCACGTAGCCGAGGTGGGCAATGGACGAGTAAGCCAGTATCCGCTTGACGTTGTTCTGCAGCAGGGCCAGAAGGTTGCCCACAATCATTGAGGCGATGGCAATGATGCTGAACACTACAAACACCGAATGCAGGTGGTACGCCCCGGTCGCGTAAAAGTACCTCAGCAACAAAGCAACCATGGCGCCCTTCGATACGGTTGCCACGAACGCGGTCACCGGCGCGGGCGCGCCTTCATAAACATCGGGCGTCCACATGTGGAACGGCACCACGGCCAGCTTGAATCCAATGCCCGTGATCATTAACGCCAGGCCGGGATAGATGAGGGTCTTGTCGTAGGAAGCTCCGCCCATCAGCATGGCTGCGATCTCCCCGAACTGCAGGGTTCCAAGCTGAGCGTAAATCAGCGCCATTCCAAACAGAAGAAAGGCGGCGGAGGCGGCAGCCAGTACAAGATATTTGATCCCGGCCTCAAGCGAAAGCTTGCGGTTGCACAGGTAGGCGCTCATCGCGTAGAGCGCAACACTCAGGATTTCCAGCCCCAGAAAGAATGAAACAAAGTGATTGCTGGCAACCAGGACCGAAGATCCCAGCGCTGCCGTGAGGATCAGGACATAAAGCTCTTCGCGATACCCCGCCTGATTTTCCATGTACCCGTAGGCCAGGATGACGGTCACAAAAGTGGCCGCGATGATCAGGCCCATGTAGAAGAGCGCATAACCGTCAATCACCAGCAGGGGCGTGACCTGAATCGGCGCCAGCGAAGCCGCGGCCCAGAGAGAGACGAAAGCCCCAGCCAGCCCGGCCAGGGTCAGCCAGACGGCCAGCAGGTGGCTGCGCCGAATACACACCGCCACCATCACCACAACCGCGGACACGGTCAGGACCAGGAGGGGAAGTAACGCAATAAGGTCAGGTCCGTTCAAGGTTCATCTCCGATTCATTCCTGGAAGCAGGCTCCGATCATAGGACAATTGATGCACGCTCGGATTCAGGGTCATAACGGGTTGGGGAGCGGCATATTGCTGCAGCTTGCGCATCGCCGGCTTAAAAGTTCTGAACAGGGGTTGCGGATAAAGGCCGATCCAGAGCAGGATCAGCATCATCGGGATTATCATGAGCAACTCGCGCTTTCCGAGGTCGGGCAGCGACCACTCGTGGACATTGGGGCCATGGAAGGCGCGCTGAATAACCTTTAACCCATAAAGAGTTGAGATGAGGATCCCGATCGTGGCAGCCACCGTCACCCCGAGGCTGACCCGGTAGGTTCCCAGCAAGACAAGAAACTCACCCACAAAATCTCCCAGACCGGGCAAGCCGATGGACGCCAGGGCAAAGAACATGACAGTCCCGCTCATCATCGGAACCGTCGCCCATAGGCCCCGCAAACGGTCCATTTCGCGCGTATGCGTCCGCTCCTGCAAGCCGCCGACCAGCATGAAGAGGGCGCCGGTGCTGATGCCGTGGGCGATCATCACAATCAGCACACCCTGCAGCGCAAGCTCATTCCAGGCAAAAACGCCGACCAGCGCAAACCCCAGGTGGCTGACACTGGTGTACGCCACCAGGCGCTTCAGGTCGGTCTGCCCAAAGGCAAGAACGGCGCCGTAGATAATTCCAATCACGCCCAGCGTCATGGCAATGGGAGCGAATTGGTGCGCCGCACCGGGGAACAGGGGCACCACAAAGCGCAACATCCCATATACTCCGGTTTTGAGCAGCAAACCGGCCAGGATAACGCTGCCCGCGGTAGGCGCCTCGGTATGCGCGTCCGGCAGCCAGGTGTGGAACGGGAACATGGGCAGCTTGACGGCAAACGCCACAAAGAATCCCAGCATCAGCAGCATGGCCATGTGGGGCGTCAGCACCGTGCCCAGCAGGTCTTGATACTCGAAGGTATAAATGCCGGTCACGCTGTGGTGGATAAAGTAAAGCGTCAGAATAGCGATCAGCATCAGCAGGCCGCTGAGCTGCGTGAAGATAAAGAACTTGATGGCCGCGTAAATGCGGCGCTCGTGCCCCCAGATCGCGATCAGGAAGTACATGGGCACCAGCATCAATTCCCACATAAAGTAAAACAGGAAGAGATCCACCGCCAGAAAGACGCCCAGGATGCCGGCAAGGATCAGCATTAGATTGAAGTGGAAGAAACCGACGCCATCCTGAATCTCCTTCCAGGAAACGAGCACGGCCATGATGCCCAGCAGGAAAGTGAGCAGAATCAGCAGAAGGCTCAATCCGTCCATGGCAAGGTGGAAATGGATTCCGTACTGGGGAATCCACGCCCAGTCAACCTGCTTGAACCAGTCGTTTTGAGGAAGGAGCTTCACCTGGCTGGAATTCTGCGCCCACAGGGCCAGGGCGATGACAAAGTCAATGCCGACCGCAACCAGGGAAATAACGCGCGGCCAGAGCGTACTGACCCGGCCCGCAAACCCGGCGAGGATGCCTGCCACAAGCAAAATAACGATAAGCCAGACTAGAATCATAGGAACAACACAATCGCAAGAAAGATGATGGAACCCGCCGCAATCCCTGCCGCGTACCAGCGCATGCGGCCTGTTTCCGTTTTCCGTACACCGTGATAAAAGAGCTCGGTCACCAGCGCAATACCTGTGTAAATGTAATCCACGAAATCGCTCTTATCGACCCGGGCGATCCAAAGGATAGGCCGGACGAAAACTCTTTCGTATAACCAGTCCATTCCCCAATCTGAATACCAGAACCGCTGGAGCGCTTTGGAGATCGCGGGCGCCGTGAGCGTTTCCGCGTACTCGCGTTTCTGAACATAGAAAAGGTAGGCAAAATAGAGGCCGAGCAGGAAAGCCAGCGTCACCAGGCTTTCCGATCCGAACTCCGTCATCCCTCTCGCCGGCCCTTCGGTAATAACCGGCAGGGCCTTATGCAGGAAATCCGTGAAGACGTGGATGTTGCCCAGAAACGCGGGCGTTTCAACAAAGCCCGCCACAACCGCCAGGACCGCCAGGATGACACAGGGCACCATCATCGCCGGCCCCGGACGCTTGCTGACTTTGGTCTTTGCTTCGCCGAAGAAAACTACGAAGATGAGCCGGAAGGTGTAAAGGGCGGTCAAAAACACGCCGATGACGGCCGCCAGCCACAGCAGGCCGCTCCCCCGGGCTGAAGACCACGTATCCCAGATGATCAACCCTTTGCTGTAAAAGCCCGCCGTAATCAGCGGCACGCCCGCCAGCGAGCAGCCCGCCGCCAGGAACGTCCAGAAGGCAACCGGCATCTCCTTGCGCAGGCCGCCCATCTTGAAAATGTTGTGCTCGTGGTGAAGCGACTCGATAATGACCCCGGCCCCCAGGAAGAGCAGCGCCTTGAAAAACGCGTGGGTCATAAAGTGGAACATGGCCGCCGACCAGGCGCCCACGCCGAGCGCCAGGAACATGTACCCGATCTGGCTGATGGTGGAATAGGCGAGGATGCGCTTGATGTCCGTTTGGGTCACGGCGCTGAAGCCCGCCATCAGCAGCGTTACCGCGCCCACAATGGCGACAGCCATCTGCGCGGAGGGCGCCAGAGAAAACAGCACGTGGGTCCGCGCAATCAGGTACACACCGGCCGTCACCATGGTGGCGGCGTGGATCAGGGCGCTGGTGGGCGTGGGGCCCGCCATGGCGTCCGGCAGCCAGGTTTGCAGAGGAAGCTGCGCGGATTTCCCGACCGCGCCGCCCAACAGCAATAACGCGGCCACAACCGGCAGCGTTGAACCCACCGGCCATTGCACCAGGGCCCGGTGCATCAGTTCCTGAATCTGCAGCGTCCCCAGCTTGTCAAACAGCAGGAAAAGCCCAAGGGTCATCGCGGTGTCGCCCACGCGGGTTACAATGAAGGCCTTTCTCGCCGCGAGCCCGTTCACCGGGTCTCTGTACCAGAAACCGATCAGCAGATAACTGCACAGCCCGACGCCCTCCCACCCCAGAAACAGGAGTAGCAGGTTCGACCCAAGCAGAAGGGTGCACATCGAGGCGACAAACAGATTCATGTAGGCAAAAAAACGGCTGTATCCTTCGTCCTCCAGCATGAACTCGGCTGAATAAAGGTGGATCAGGAAGCCGACGAAAGTCACCACCAGAATCATCAGGAGGGAAAGCGCATCCAGATAAAAAGAGATCTGCGGCTGAAATCCTCCCACGTCAATCCAGGTCCAAAGCACCTGCGTGAAATGATTGCCCGGCGGAGGAGAAGTGAAGAAGCTGATGGCCACCAGGAACGCAACCACCGCCGACAACGCAATCGAGCCGACGCCAAAAACGGGGACAGCCTTCCTGGGCAGGCGCCTCCCGAAGATTGCGAGCACCAGGAAACTCGCAATCGGAAACGCGGGAATCAACCACAACAGGTGAAGCACGTTATCCTCTCATCTCACTTACAGCGTCAGCATCCAGCGTCTTGAACCGGCGATAGATCTGAAGAACCAGGGCCAGTCCGACCGAAACCTCAGCGGCGGCCATCGAAAGAATAAAAAGAAACACAATCTGCCCGTCCGCCTGGCCCCATCGGGAGCCGGCGACGACGAACGCCAGGCCTGCGGCGTTCAACATGACCTCCAGCGACATCAGCATGAAGATCACATTGCGCCGCACCAAAAGGCCCGTCAGTCCCAGCGCGAACAAGATCCCCGCCAGGAGCAGCCCCTGATGCATGGGTACCGAAGCCATTTCAACTCTCCGTTTTTTCCGGTGTATGCCGGCCCAGGTGGTAAGCTCCCACCAGAGCCCCAAGCAACAACATCGACGCCAGTTCCACTCCGATCAGATAAGGCCCGAACAGCACGATTCCAACCTGCTTGGGTTCAATCACGGCGGAGCCATACACCGCGGTGCCCGGGCTGGCCACCAGATAAGCCACTTCCGCAATCAGAATAGCCGCCAGAATGGACGGTCCAACCCACATGCCCGGCCGCTGCCATTCCCTCTCCCGATCCGTGGCCGCTTTGCCCAGATTGAGCATCATGACCACAAAAACAAACAGCACCATGATCGCGCCGGCATAAACAATGACTTCCAGCGCTGCAATGAAGGGGGCGCCGATGACATAAAAGACGACGGCAACCGAGAGCAGCGAAACAATCAGATAGAGCAGTGCATGCACGGCATTCAGGCGCGTAATCGCCAGAACCGTCGAAGCAATCGCAACAATGGCCGCAATGTAGAAAACGACTTCCATAACCTTGATCTCAGGGCATCAGACTGCGGACGTCCACCGGAGCAGCCTCGTTTTCGGCTTCTCCTTTGTCTTTCCCGCCAATCTTGACGCCCGCAACCCGCCAGAAATTATAACCGTGGTATTTGCCTTCGCCGCTGATCAACAAATCTTCTTTCTCATAAACCATATTCTGCCGGTTGTGTTCACCCATCTCGAAATCCGGCGTGAGTTGGATGGCATAGGTCGGGCACGCTTCCTCGCAGTAGCCGCAGAAAATGCATCGCGAAAAATTGATCCGGAAAAAGTCCGGATAACGGCGTCCCGTCTCGTCTTCCGTCGCCTGCAACGCGATGCAATCCACCGGGCAGGCTACGGCGCAAAGGTAGCAGGCAACGCAGCGCTCTCCTCCGTCAGGATCGCGGCTCAGAATAATGCGCCCTTTGTGCCGCGGGGGAAGGTACGGCTTCTGCTCCGGGTACTGGACGGTCACCCGTGGCTGGAACATGTGCAGAAGAACATTCCAAAGCGATCTTAGGACACTCAGCATTCGAAAACTCCCAATCTAAACAAACCCGAGCCTGCCGCCTTACTTGAAAGCCAGCACGAGAGCGCCCGTCACCAGAAGGTTCAGCAGCGCCAGCGGCAGCATGATTTTCCATCCCCAGGACATCAACTGGTCAAACCGGGGCCGCGGCAAACCGGCTCGCAGCAGGATGAAAAAAACGATAAGGAGGAAAACCTTCAGAGCAAACCAGACGCCGGCCGGCAGCACAGGGCCCAGCCAACCGCCGAAATACAGCAACGTGATCATGCAGGAGATCAGAATGACCCCCATGTACTCACCCACAAAAAACATGCCGAACTTCATGCCGGAATATTCGGAATGGAATCCCGCCACCAGTTCGCTCTCCGCCTCCGGCAAGTCGAAAGGCAAACGCCGCGTCTCCGCAATGCCGGCGATCATGAAAAGCACAAAGCCAAGGAACTGCGGGATCACAAACCACACGGTGCGCTGGGCTTCGACGATAGCCTGAAGGTTGAACGAGCCGGCCATCAGCACGGCTCCCATCATGGCCAGACCCATGAACACTTCGTAGCTCAGCATCTGCGCCGATGCGCGCAATCCCCCGAGCAGCGAGTATTTGCTTGAAGAGGACCAGCCGGCAAGGACCACGCTGTAAACACCCAGCGACGACAACCCCAGGAAGAACAGCACCCCGATATTCAAGTTCGCGACCACAAACGACGGCGCGAAAGGAATCACCGCAAACGTCAAAAGAACGGTCACCACGATAATCGCGGGCGCCAGCACAAAGACGACCTTGTCCGCGAAAGGCGGGATCCAATCCTCCTTGAAGAAGATCTTGACCATGTCCGCCACAGGCTGAAGCAGCCCGAACGGCCCCACCCGGTTCGGTCCATAGCGATCCTGCCAGAGGGCCAGTAAACGCCGCTCCAGCCAGATCAGGACGGCCGCCAGGTTCAGGGGCACCATCAGAACGACGAAGATAACGATAAGGTAGAAGATCGTTGTATTCATGATCGTGAAAGCCTGGTCCAGACAGGCAGCCCGGCTCCTTCCAGTGGGACCAGTCCGGCCGGAAGTCCCGCAATCCCTTTCGGCAGATCGGGATGAACCACAACCGGAAGCCGCTGCGGGGAGCCGGCCAGGCTGAGTTCAACCTGGTCGCCCTCCTGCACCTTCAGGCGCTCGGAGTCTGCTGCACTCAGAGCAACATAGGGCTTGGGCGCCAATTGCGCGACCGCCGGGGACTGTCCGCTCAACTCCTCCGACCCAAAAACGTGATAGAGCGGCACCAGCAGCCATTCATCCGGTCGAGCCTGGAAGGCGCTGGCCGGCGCTGCAAAATACAGACCGCCGCCAACCTGCGGAGGCTCCATCAGCCGCACGCCCGGATCTCCTCCGCGGAGCGGGCCATTGATCTCGCTCTGGAACTTATTAACCGACTGGATGGAATTCCAGCCGGGAGACCAGAAAAACGGGATCAGGGAGGAAGGCGGCTGCGCAGGGTAACCTTCCATCGAAAAAGCCAGCGCGGAATCCGGGTCGCTCGGCGGCTTCGGCTCGCTGACTTTGATGTTAGCCAGCATGGCCGTTCGTCCGCTATACCGGTGCGGAGAACGCGGGATTTTTTCGCCTATCTCGCGGAATTTTGCGGAAGGTGCCGCTTCGGTAATCTTTGCCAGCGCGGGCACTGCGCCGGCCGTCGCAGAAACCAGATCGTCCAATAGGTTCCAGGAACCCGCCTGGGGGTGTCCTGCAATCCTCATGATCTCGGTCAGCCACCGCCAGCTCTCCTGAATATCATCTTTCGGCGGGTAAGCCTGGAAAAACCGCTGGGCGCGTCCTTCGTTGTTCACAAAAGTTCCGTCCGATTCGGCAAATGCGCCTGCCGGCAGCACAAACTCCGCCTTGGAAGCGGTCGGCGTCGCGAGGTAATCCAGAACGATCATGTGCCGGACTGCCTGCATCAATTTATCGACGGACTTGGCCGAAGCCCGCCGGTACAGATCGTTTTCCAGAATAATGACGGTATCCGCCTTGCCTTCCTCAACCGCCTTAAAGGCCGCAGCCAAGCTGTCCCCGCCCAGCAGTCCCAGTCCGAGACTGTTCGCTTCCGGCATGGTGAAACTCAGCGCGGCTGCCTTGCCATTCTTCGCGAGCGCCCTCGCCACGTTCGCCGCGGCCTGGATCACCGCCTCACTGTTCAAACTGGGACCGGCGACAATGAGCGGGCGCTTCCCGGTCTTGAGAGCCTGGGCGATGCGCTCAGCCAATAAGCGAAGCTCGTCCGGAAGATCCGGCGCCGCAGGCGCCTGCGAATCAAGGGCGTGGGCAACCGCAAAGCCCAGCCGCGCAATGT
>Ga0307374_10009591_pt1 | contig 14226 bp, 16 predicted proteins | sample OX3MG_FD_202532 | JGI IMG/M metagenome (GOLD analysis project Ga0307374, IMG submission 202532) | Soil microbial communities from Risofladan, Vaasa, Finland - OX-3 | ecosystem: Environmental > Terrestrial > Soil > Coastal area > Acid sulfate soil | place: Finland: Risofladan, Vaasa | collected... | reverse complement strand
GTTTGGATGGCATTTTCAAATCCTCCTTATCATGTTATAAAAAACCAGAGCTAATTTTAGCCTTCCGACTCAGATACAACCTTGATCTACGTCAATTCCTCGGTCATTGCGATCTCGGGCCAAGCTGGCCGATATAATTATGGCGTGGGTGCGTTTTATTTGCTTCAGATCAATATATGTATCGGTCAATAGTGGTAGCCTAGATTTACTGACGGATTGTCCGTTATTCCCATAAGGAGCACCTAAATATGAACCTGTTTCCACGAAAGCACCCGACACCTGATGCCGCACTGGCCAAAAGCAAATCGTCATCAACCGATGCCGAACATGCCTGCTGTAAGGAGAATACTGAATCAAAATCGGATGAAATTATCGGAGCCAAGGTCGCCGATCCGCAATCGCAGTCACATAAACATGGTTGTTGTGGTAAGCACACCCATTAATCTTCACTTTCTAGTTGGCGCGTCTCCGAAACCCTGATGGATTCATGTAGTCTGATGCTAGGCGATTGGCCGAGGCTTTATCAGTCTTCTGTTTGGTTGCAAGTAAATTATTGTTGTTTACTCGGCAAAACCCCGTGTATTTGACCTAGATCAATCTATTGATGAAGGGTTTACGGTAAAAGTAGTCCATTGCATAAACCGTCAAATGGCAGGAGGAATAAGTGAGCGGGTGGCTGAGTCTGCTGCTTTTCGCTGTAGCGTTCTTTTTCCTAATGCGGATCGGCTGTGGCGCCCATGTCGGTCATGGTGGCCATGGGCATGGTAACGGCGAGCATGAGGGATCAAGCACGGACCCTGTCTGCGGAATGGAAGTGGCGCCGAACAAAGGTTTTAGCAAATACCATGACGGCCGGCTGTTGCGTTTCTGCTCAAAATCTTGTCTCGACAAGTATGAGCAATCGCCGGATAAATATCCGGTGGCAAAAGCAGGGGTGGCACATGAACATACGCACTAAGTCAAGCATGGGAATTGCTGTCATGGCGGCCGGGCAGGCGACCGGCCTGTTCTTGGCTGTCACTTTTACGCTTTGCGTGTTGTTTGATCTTATTTTTCCGAAGGAAGCGATGTACCACGTCTGGATTGATCTGCTGCCTGGATTTCACTGGATCAATGGCTGGAGTTTCTTGTTCGGTCTAGTGGAAAGCTACGCATATGGGTGGTTCATCGCGTTGATCTGGGTGCCGCTTTATAACATTTTTCTCCTTGGGCGAGTCCGTCGCAATGAGCATTTGTAATCAATCACCCGATGATCTGCGCCCATACCAGGGCAACCTGGTGAAAGACGCATGAGTTCATACATCGAGCAAACCAAGCCATGATAACCAGAATAAATCACTCCAAACGCTACAGACTCCCTCTGGGAGTGCTGCTGTCGATCGTGTTGGTGCTGGCCGGCCTGGAAGCTGCGTGGGGTCATACGGCAATGTCTGTGGGCATGCAAATGCCCACGTGCAATATGGATATTGCCTGTCCTGACAACAATGCGACATCTTGTCTTCAAGGTCTTAGCGTCGCGGTACCGGCGGTAACGCCATTCAACGGTGATCTCCATCCCCAGTGGGTAGTCTTGCCGGCACTGCCTGCCGCAGCCGGTTCGATAACCGATTCGGGTGCGGTAATCTTCACGGAACATACCAACCGCGCGGTCCCTTCCGGACCGCCATTACATCTGCGTTTCTGTTCTTTCCTGAAATAACGATTCCATAAGCATAGTTGGATGAACCCACCAGCGGTGGGCTGTTAATCCATGCTTGAGGAATCGTTCCATGTGTATATTTCGAAATTATTTGTATTATCTGCTTGCAGTGCTGCTCACATGCGTCCCGGTATATGCGGCGTTGGCCGATAATGCCACGCCGCTCTCCATGGCCGACGCTGTTCGGCTGGCCGTCGCCCGCGACAGCGTTCTGCAGCAGCTCACGGCTGAAAAAAATGGAATCCTCGCGAGTTCAGTCGCCGCTGGTGCGCTGCCAGACCCCAAACTGGCGGTAGGTTTGGAAAACCTGCCCACCGATAGTTTCTCGGTCGGTCGTGAACCAATGACCATGCAAGTGATTGGTATCCAACAGGACTTTCCCGCTGGGTATTCGCGTGCGCTCGCAAAGCAACGCGGTGGGCAACTGGCGGACTCGCAACAAGCGGCGATAGACGCCCGTCGTCTGGAAGTCGAACAGGCCATGCGGCTCGCTTGGCTGAATGCATATTACGCCGAACACGCGATTACGCTGGTCCGCGCCAGTGAATCCGCATTGGAGCAGAGCGTCGTCATTGCCCAAACAGAATACGAGAACGGCAAGGGCACGCAGCAGGCGTGGCTGCGGGCGCGCCTGGCACTTGCGGATACCAAAGCCCGACAGATCGATTTCGAGGATGCGGAACGTGCGGCGCATTCCGAGCTCGTGCGCTGGTTGGGCGACGATGCAAACCGTGCGTTTGCTGATACTTTGCCCAACTTGCCAATACCACCACCCTATGCGGCCCTGTTGGACCGCTTGCCCGGGCATCCGCTGCTGCTGCGCGCTGATCAACAAATCGCCGCCGACCAGACCGGCGTCGAGATTGCCAAGCAGACCTACAAACCCATGTGGGGTGTCAATCTGGCCTACGGCCATCGTCCGGGTTCGGATGCCACAGGTCAGCTTTATAGCGACATGGTTTCCGCCATGGTGACGTTGAGCCTGCCGCTCTTTACGGCTAACCGTCAGGACCAGAACGTGGTCAGTGCCCGATCCAACCTGCAAGCCAGCACCTATGCGCGTGACGACGAGTTGCGCCAGCTCAAGCAGAGGCTGGATGACGACTGGGCGCATTGGCAGCAACTCAAGGAGTTGAACGCCCTATACGCACAAGCCGTGCTGCCAGATGCCGCCGCCGACGTCACCTCTGGACTCAATGCCTATGGCAACGGCAATGGCGATTTCTTCGAAGTCATACGTGCGCAGCTGGGTGATCTGGAAGCGCGGCTGCGTGCATTGCGCATCCAAGTGGATACCGAGTCACTCAAGGCACAGTTCCTGTATCTGGCGGGAGACCAATCATGAATATCCGTAAATTACTCTACGTCCTGTTACTTGCCGTGCTGCTCGCAGCGTGTAGCCACAGTGAAGGTAAAAAGGACACTACCAGTACACCCAGCAGCACAAAGTCGACAGCACGCAAGGTGTTGTTTTATCGCTCGGCAATGAACCCGGCCGTCACGTCGCCAGTACCGGCTAAGGACAGCATGGGCATGGAGTTTGTGCCTGTGTATGCCGATGAAGATACGAGCGAAGGTGGCGCCATACATATCTCACCAGCTGTACAGGAGAATCTCGGCGTGCGCACCGCACCGGTACTGCGCGAGGACCTGCATCGTCAGATTCATACCGTCGGGTATGTGGACTACGATGAAGGCGATTTCGTGCGGTTACACACACGCGCCGCTGGATGGATTACAGATCTTCCCATTACCTCTAGCGGCCAGGTAGTCCATACCGGACAACTGCTGTTCACGCTGTATTCACCGGTATTGGTGACCGCTGAACAGGAGTACGTACAGGCGCTGGCAGGTAGCGATCAGTCGCTGGTTGCCGCGGCCCGCAAGCGCCTCGCGGCTTTCGAGGTGCCAGCGAGCGAAATCGAAAGGCTCGAGCGTAGCCGCAAAGCGGCCCACAGCCTTCCCTATTACGCACCGCGAGGCGGTGTGGTGCAAATGCTGAATGCACGTCCGGGATTGTATGTAACACCTGACACGGAAGTCATGCGACTCGCGGTGCTCTCGAAGGTTTGGCTAGTGGCAGAGGTGTTCGAACGCGATGCTGACTGGGTGGCCACTGGGGATGCAGCGACAGCACGATTCGCATCGGCGTCGGGCGATTCCGCGCATGGCAATGTGAATTTCGTGGATACGGTCATCGATCCGGTCACGCGCAGCCTCAAGGTGCGTATGACCTTTCCGAACCCTGGCATCGCCCTGAAACCGAATATGTACGCGGATGTGGTCATTGACGGAACAGCGGAAAAGAATGTTCTGACAATTCCAGAGGATGCCCTGATTCGAACCGGGAGTGGTGACAGGGTGATTCTCGCGCGTGGCGACGGGCGCTTCCAGGTCCAGCCGGTGACGGCTGGAATTGAGAGCGGTAGCCGTATCGCCATTCTATCCGGGCTCCAAGCGGGCGAGACGGTGGTCACCTCGGGTCAATTCCTGATCGATTCTGAGGCAAGCCTGAATGCCAGCCTCGGGCGGTTGTCCGTGGGTAACCAAAACACACCCGTCAAAGAGGTAAAACCGTGATCGCCGCACTGCTTCGCGCGTCGCTGAACAACAGGCTATTGGTGCTGTTGCTTGCCCTGTTGGCGGTGCTGGCTGGTATATACGCCACCAATCGTATGTCGCTGGATGCCATACCTGACCTGTCGGATACCCAGGTCATTATCGATACCAAGTTCCCGGGCCAGGCGCCTCAGGTGGTTCAGGATCAGGTGACATATCCCCTGACAACCATCATGTCGTCTGTTCCACGGGCATCGCAGGTGCGCGGCTATTCGGCTTTTGGCGAGTCATATGTCTATGTGATCTTCCAGGACGGCACCGATCCCTACTGGGCGCGCTCTCGCGTACTGGAATATCTCAATCAGGTCAAACAGCAACTACCTGAAGGCGTGCAACCCGTGCTTGGCCCGGATGCTACCGGTGTCGGTTGGGTGTACGAGTACGCGCTGGTTGATCGCAGCAACAAGCACGACCTGGCGGATCTCACGACACTGCAGAACTGGTTCCTTAAATACCAATTACAACGCGTACCGGGTGTGGCGGAAGTGGCGACAGTGGGCGGCATGGTCAAGCAATACCAGGTTGTGGTTGACCCCAATCGATTGCGTGCGTATCACCTATCTCTCGAACAAGTACGCGAGGCGATCCGTCGTGGCAACAATGAAACTGGGGGCTCCGTGATCGAGATGGCCGAAGCGGAATACATGGTGCGTGCCAGCGGCTACATACAGGGGGTCGATGACCTGCGGCAAGTGCCACTCGGCGTCGACCGCAACGGCACGCCAATCCTGCTGGGTGATGTGGCCGATGTGCGGACCGGGCCCGAAGCACGGCGCGGTATCGCGGATTTCGATGGCGAAGGTGAAACGGTGGGTGGCGTCGTTGTTATGCGTTATGGTGCGAACGCACTCAAAGTCATCGAGGCTGTCAAGAACAAACTTGCAACCATAAAAGCGAGTTTGCCAGCAGGTGTCGAGGTCGTGCCCGTGTATGATCGCTCGACCTTGATTCGTCAATCCGTCGACACGCTCCAGCATAAGCTCATCGAAGAATTCATCATCGTTATCCTGGTGTGTGGACTGTTTCTGTTGCACTTGCGTTCCGCGCTGGTGGTGCTATTGAGTCTGCCGCTCGGCATTCTTGCGGCATTCCTCGTAATGTACTCCCAGGGCATCACCGCGAACATCATGTCGCTCGGCGGCATCGCCATTGCCATCGGCGCGATGGTGGATGCGGCCATCGTCATGATCGAGAATCTGCACAAACACTTCGAACGAGAATCTGTCACGCCAGCAAACCGCTGGCGCATTGTGTATGAATCCACAGTCGAAGTCGGCGGTTCGCTGTTCTTCTCTCTGTTAATCGTGGCCCTGTCGTTCCTGCCGGTGTTTACGCTCCAAGGCGAGGAAGGGCGCTTGTTCGCGCCGCTGGCATTCACAAAAACCTATGCCATGGCCGCGGCTGCCGGACTGTCTGTCACACTGGTGCCGGTGCTCTTGGGTCTGCTCGTCCGTGGCCGCATATTACCGGAGCTCCACAACCCTGTGAACCGCTGGCTCATCAAGCTGTACCGCCCGGTGATCACGCGGGTAGTGGAACGGCATCCTTGGACGGTGGTCATTGCTGCATCGGTGATTGTACTTGTGAGTATCTGGCCCGCCACGCACCTGGGTTCGGAGTTCATGCCAGAACTCAACGAGGGCACGTTGCTTTACATGCCGAGCATGCTACCCGGCCTATCCATCGGCAAGGCGCAGCAGTTACTGGAACAAACCGACCGGCTTATCAAAACGGTACCGGAAGTGGCCACGGTCTTCGGCAAGTCCGGCAAGGCCGATACTGCCACCGACCCTGCGCCACTCTCCATGTTTGAGACCATCATCCAGTTCAAGCCGCACAGTGAATGGCGAACCGGCATGACGTGGGAGAAGCTCAAACAGGAGCTTAATTCACGTCTGCAATTGCCCGGAGTGACAAATGTCTGGGTGTATCCCATCCGCAACCGCATCGACATGCTAGCGACCGGCATCAAGACACCGGTTGGTATCAAGATTGCCGGACCTGATCTGAATGTAATCCAGAGCCTCGGTGAGCGGCTCGAGACGATCCTGCGTACGGTACCAGGTACGGCCTCAGTCTACGCCGACCGCACCGTTGCCGGCCGTTATTTAAACGTGCAGATCAATCGCATCGCGGCGGCGCGGTTTGGTTTAAACATCGCTGACGTTCAGGATGTCATCCAAACGGCGGTGGGTGGCATGAACGTCACACAGACAGTCGAAGGACTACGACGCTTTCCAGTAAATCTGCGTTATCCACGCGCATGGCGTGATTCCTTGGAGCGGCTGCGTGAGCTGCCATTGATTACACCCCGTGGTGCCGCCATCCCCTTGGCTCAGGTAGCGGATGTAGGCATCACGGATGGGCCGGATATGATCCAGAGTCAGGATACCCGTCCCACGGGTAACGTCTATATCGATATTCGCGGCACTGATCTTGGCAGCTACGTCACCCGTGCACAGAGCACCGTAGCGCAGAATTTCAAGCTTCCTACTGGTTACACGCTTACCTGGACAGGGCAGTATGAATATTTACAACGTGCAGAAGCACGGCTGAAGATAGTCATTCCGGTCACGCTGTTCTTGATCCTGTTCCTGCTCTATCTCAACTTCCGCAGTTTCCAGAAGGCGTTAATCATCATGGCGACCCTGCCACTGGCTTTGGTGGGCGGTGTATGGCTGATGTGGCTGCTTAATTATCACCTGTCCGTAGCCGCCGCGGTCGGGTTCATAGCGCTTGCCGGTGTGGCGGCGGAAACTGGCGTGGTCATGTTCGTGTATCTGGACAACGCGCTTCAGAGGCACCGGGAACACCTGGCGGCGGAGAATCGGGGCCTTACCGAACCCGAACTGCGGGTCGTTATTGTGGAGGGAGCGGTTCTACGGGTGCGCCCAATCGTCATGACCGTGACCGCCATTATCGCTGGTCTCCTACCGATAATGCTGGGTGGGGGCACAGGCTCTGAAGTCATGCGCAGAATTGCAGCACCAATGGTTGGTGGCATGTTCAGCGCCCTACTGCTGACCATGGTGATGCTACCAGCGGTGTATTACCTGTGGCAGAAACACAAACTGGCTGCACATCATTCGGAGAATGCGGACAATACATTGAATGACAATCATGCGTAAATTTTGGAAATCAGTCTCAGCCAAGGTAGAACACCCTTGCTCTAAACAAATGAAATGGTATCAAAGATAAGGAGACGACTTTGAAGTTGATTGATGCAAAAGAGCGTGTGGAGGATTCTGTCCAGATCGTCGGTGCGGGTCCGGCGGGGCTCGCTGCGGCTATCACCCTGGCGCGCGCCGGCCGGCATGCGATTGTGCACGAAACGCACCCGCAGATTGGTTATCGCTTCGGGTCGGATTTGCAGGGTTTGGAAAATTGGAGTACTGAACAGGATGGCTTGGAGTGGCTTAAGTGCCTGGGGCTCACAACGGATTTTGCTGCATTGCCGTGTGTGCGTGGCATCGGTTTCGATGCCTGGGGTGAACGCTACGACATTGTCGGAAACAAGCCGATTTTTTATCTGGTGGAGCGGGGCCCCGGACCCGAGACTTTAGACACAGCTTTACTCAGTCAGGCGCGCGCACTGGGTGTGGAGGTGCGCTTCAACAGCCGGCTCAGCCAGGTTGAGGGGCCAGCGGTTCTCGCCACCGGACCCAAGACGGCGGATGCCATCGCCGTTGGTTATCACTTCGAGAGTGACTTGGACGATGGTTTTTGGATTATCTATGACGATGACATCGCACCCAAAGGCTACGCCTACCTTTTGGTCATGAACGGCCATGGCACTGTCAAGAGCTGCATGTTCACCGGTTTCAAACATGAAAAACAGTATGTAGAGCGCACCGTTGAGGCCTTTCAACGCCTGGTAGGGTTGCAGATGAAAAATCCCCAACCTCACGGTGGTGTCGGTAACCTCCGCATCCCTAAGCGCGCTATTACGGGCGGCCATCCAGTGGTGGGCGAGCAAGCGGGCTTTCAGGATATCCTGTGGGGATTTGGCCTGCGTTTCGCGATGTTATCCGGTGTACTGGCGGCCCGCAGCCTGCTGGAAGGTGTGGACTACGACGCGCTGTGGCAGCGCGAGCTGGGTCCGCAACTCTGGAACGGTCAAGTCAACCGGGCAATTTTCACTGTACTTGGAAACCGCGGTTACCGTTGGGTTTTGCGCCGCAGCCAGACGAATCGCTGGGATGCCCAGAAAATCCTTCGCACTTTGTATCGTCCATTACAGGTAAAGCGATTGCTATTGCCTTGGGCGCGCCACCAGCAACGCACGCGGCGTAAGGATACGAGTTGTAATCACGCAGATTGCGCCTGTGTGTGGTGTCGCCACGGTAGACACACTGTGGCGGAAGCGTTTTGCAACACTGAGCACAGTCATGGAGGAATCGATGAATAACATTGTAATAAGCCAGCTGGAGTTGCTCGTTACTAATAACGCTGCTCCAGTCAGATCAAGGTCGATATGTAATCGAAATGCACGACAGATAGGAGACAGCAATGAAACAACACACTGACGAACGAAGTTTTAGGGATCCGGTTTGCAGCATGCAGATCAGTCGCCTGACGGCTATCGAGGAATGCTTATATCAGGACAAATCTTATTATTTTTGTTCCGGCGCCTGCCGGGAGGCATTCGAAAAGGAGCCTGGGAAATACATTCATCATCATCGCCAGCATGGGATGAAGCAGCGATAAGTCCGAGGTCGCACGAGCGGCCGTCCAGCTTGGCTGTATGTTGCTGACACAATGCGAATGGAGGAAATAAATTTATGAATGAACATTTTGCACACTCTGGGGCCTGGGGCCTCGCCGTGATCATGATCGTGGTGGTGTCCTGGGCGTTGTACCGTTTCCTTGCCCCGAAGACGTGGCGTGAGTGGGCAACTGCCGGTGTTGTACAGGCATTTATCATCGCTCTGTACGCGGAGATGTATGGTTTTCCGCTCACCATTTACCTGCTTGTGCGTTTTTTCGGGCTGGATAGGCGCAATCTCAACGCTAACCTCTGGTCCACGCTGGTCGGCTTGGGCGATACCGGCATGATGATTTCGATGCTGTTGGGCTATGCGCTGCTGTTTGTCGGTATCGGGCTCTTTATTCAGGGTTGGCGCGAACTCTATCGTGCGCACCAGGAGAACCAGCTGGCGACAACCGGTCTGTACAGCTTAGTGAGGCATCCTCAATACACCGGGCTATTCATCGGACTCTTTGGCGAAGGGATCGTGCATTGGCCGACGCTATTCTCGGTGGCATTGTTTCCCATCATCGTGTTTATCTACGTCCGGCTGGCGCGCAGTGAGGAAAAACGGATGGTCGTTCAGTTCGGCGAAGAATACCGTGGCTATCAACGGCGCGTTCCGATGTTTATTCCACGCCCGGGTCAATGGCGGGAGCTCGTAAAGCGCTCCAATGTAACGAGTGACAAGGTTGATGAGCATCATGGATGACGTCCTGCCAACTCAACATGCGCTCGGGTAAAGTGAGCTTGGCAGAATAGCGCTTCCACACACAATGCGCAGATTCTACCGGCGTGAGGATTAAGGAGTAACAAACAATGCCTGAGAAGATTGGGCTTAAAATTGATAAGGATGGATCCCCGGTGACACTTGAACCGGGGAGCTGGTTCGTGTGCTTCGTGCTCGGCCTCCAGAAGCAGTGGTGGCATAGGTTCGTGAACAAACGCCACAAACATGTCTTCGCCATGCGTCCGGCAGGTCCAGGCGAATGGACACTCTTTGAACCGTGGTGGCACCGATTGCTGACGGTCACCATCACCTCAGAGCAGGCGCGGAAATTTCTTCTTTGGGGCGCTCGCGGCGATGTGCTGCTGGTGCGCGAAGCCATTCCCGGGCGTGGCAGCCAGGTGCGCGGCTGGATGACGTGCGCCGCGTTATCCTCATACCTCCTGGGTCGCCCCTACTGGGTGTAGACGCCACACGGTCTTTATAAACTCCTACTTCGCGAACCGCACGTCTGCCAGGTCGATGTCTCGGTACTCCTCAATCGTGACCTTGCGGCGCTCACTGCGCCGGGCACACGGGTGGTGGCAGCCTGTACTCAATGCTCACCGGGCGCCCCAAAGCAGCACGGCGCACCTAAACCGTTCTGCATGAAATGCGGGCGCAACTTAACGCAGTAATACTGCTATATGCGAATCTAAATAAAGGCAATGAAAAGTCCGAGCCCGAATACTAAAAACGAAAGGATTGTCATCCAGGCAAGGATATAATTTGATACCGGTTTCATCTCACCGGACATTGGCAGCAGATCTTTTTGTGCTACGACATCAGTACGCCCGCTGGGTATGTGATGCTGATGAGTCTTTTCGTCCGTGGTCATTTCCGGTGGCCGCACCGTCATCATGCCGTGCTTCAGGTGTCGGGATACCAGCCACCAATTCATGGGATACGCAGTGATAAACCCAACCAATAGGGCCATCGACATGACGAACCAGAAGGCCGGTCCGGATGGCGCGTGACTTGTTGGAATGCTCTTCATAACCAACGTCATCACTGGCACCATGCCGGCCATGAGGCAATTCATGGACAGCAACTCTGGGAAGAAGGTGTTAGCGAGCGCACGTTTATAAGATCCACCGGACATGTTTCGCATGAACAGCGATTGAAAGATGGACCATCCGAAGCCGAAACCCAGAGCGTATTCCAACGCAATATCCGCAGCTTTGGGTAAATGAAACAAGCTGGCAACAACCGCGCCGGCCAGGATTCCTACGCCATCACCGGCCACACAATGCATGGTCGATCCCAGAATCTGACGCCAGCGTGCCGCGACATAGCGTTCATGCAACCCAGGCAGAGGTTCGCGACAACCCAACACATAGAGAAACGCACCCAATGGTCCTGTGTATGCAGAGATTAAAATGAATCCCCACTTTAGAATGCTATTTTCCGGCGTGGCACGAATGTCCACCACCACGAACAACAGGGACAGTATGGTCAGCAGAAACCACAGAAGCATCACTCCATCAAACATATTGATCCTTCGGGTTGTTATTCTAGATTAGAAGCAGTTAATAGGTCTTCAGATATATATGTTGCTAGAATCATTTGCATTATTTTTAAATTATACCTCTGCGAAATGGTCGACTGACTCTCGTAGCGCAAGCATTCGCCTGTGAACTGCCCGATGACCGGTACATGGTGGTGGACTCGATAACTGTCATCACAGAATAAGACAGGTACATGAACACCATGCCCAGAAAAGCGCTCTTGCGTGATCAGTTTGCGGCTGGTGGCATCCATCGGAATGACCACCTGTGGGTTTATAATCAGTGCCTTTGTCGTTGTGTCTACTCCTGCAATGGGGCCACGAATAACCATCGAAAATGCAAATAAGCGGCAATAACGACATTGATGATAAACAGAATTGAGATAATGCGAACGGCCACAAACAGCCCATTGTGCTGAAAAACCATATTTCTGTCTCGGCCCGAAGCAAACTGGTCAAGTTCTAACGCCATCACAGGCAGAAATTAGGGGCTAGTTGTTGTACCCATCCAAGCATAAACGGCTACCGGTAAAATCCAAGCATAAGGCGCAATTTAGAGCCACATATGCTTGGACCGACAGCTTCCGGTACCGGTCTTGTAGATCAAAGAACCTACTTTGCATCGACATGGCGCTCGACTCCGGGTGTGAAATGCATCTATATACTTCAGACAGCATACGCGCGTATACGTTACATTTTTGTGCAATTATTAGGTGGCGCAAAGCTGGATTGGGGCTCATGTGAGTCTCCCGTGCCGAGTTCTTAAATGCCAAGAGTATTACCACCGATTGTTTTCAGTTGCTGTGGTCGTCATTCAACGCGTTCAGAAAAGCGGTCAGGTCGGCGAGATCCGCATCGTTGAGCGCGATGTTCTGCATGCGCGGGTCGGCATTGCGTAACTGCCCGGCACGAGCCAGCACACTGGCCTGCTGATAGAACTGCAACACCTCCGTAATCGTATTGAACTGGCCATTATGCATGAAAGGGCCTTCCTGACCGAGATCGCGCAGGGTACGGGTGGCGAAAACAGCTACCGAGAGGTCCAGCAGTTGTGCATCTGTTGACGAGCAAGCGGTGAATTGGCCGGTGTCGATAGCGCACAGTAATTTCTGTAGGCTGGACTGGCGATCCGGGAAATTTGGATTGGCGAAGATGTTCCAGACGCCAAGATCCGCCTTCTCGTCATCATCCGCAGCTGGCGCGGCACGGAATGGTTCCTCAGCATCGGGGTGTCGCGGCGTCACGGGTAGATAGGCATTTGGATTGGCATCACGCTGAGATAGATTGGGTATTTGCAGATTCATGAAAGCGCCGCTGCCGTGGATCGCGTCGTATTCCAATTGTGACACGCCGGTGTTGTGGGCCAAGTGGTCAGTGAAATCCGGCGGCGCGTGACAGGCGGCACAGCTACCGATGCCGCCGACTGCCACTTCCGTGGAAGTGATCACAGGTCCGGCCGGCCGCGTCAGAAAAATCATCAGGCCATGGAGTTCCTGTGGACCGAAAACAAAAGGCTGGTTATGTTGAAATTTGAGTACGCCATTGTTCGCAAATTTGAAGTTGTTACCGGTCTGTAGCAGTTGTAGCAGCTGTGCTGAATATTGTTGTGAAGTCTGTTCTGGCGACGGCGTTCGCGGCAGGTTGTTGTCAATCAGAAACTGATCATAGGGCGAGCCGTTGAATTCATTATTGCTGTCGCGGCTGAATGCCAGGCTGTCCACGTATGCAGAGATAAGCTGTGCCACGTCATTGGCGATCTGTGCAACACTGGCGGTCGCCACGTTCAGGCAGTACTGTTGGGGCAATTTGAAGGCCGCCGGGATCTGCTTGTCAGTACAGTTGAAAATGGTGGAATAGGGCAAGGAGCCGCTGAACTGCTGTGCAAGCACCCCTGTGCCATTGTCGTTGCGGATAACGCTGGCGAGCTCTTGGATCGCCTGATTGTACTCTGCTGGCAACCAGCCGAAGTTGCGCCCGGTCATGGTATCCAACACCAGGGTCGCCATGTCGCTGAATTGGCAGTCCCAATGCAGGCACTGGGCGGCCGTGCCGAAATTGAACTCATCCACCATGGGTTCAGCCTTGCGGGCGGTGAAACCACCATGCACTGTATCTACTGGACGTGACGGTATCGGCGAGCGGCTCGCGAAATCCGTATAGGCCTGCATTCCGCCCCCGGGCTCGTTGAGTTCCTGTTGCACTAAGTGGCATTGCAGGCAATTAATGGCTTGGCCCGCCATGGGCCCCGGCAGCGGTTGTGTGGGATCCGTGGTGATCTCATTCTCCACCACCGGTTCGCCCACACCGAGGGATGCATTCACATCCCCACCGGACTGCACCGCGAAGTAATGCCCAAAGCGGGTGTCCTTGAACAGGCGTTCACCCAGCAGCTGATCAGGTGGATTCAGTTTTTCACCCGAGCTGCACTGGGTTGGACTGAGGCAGCCGGGGCCGGGCGGTGAATCCGGATTGCCGCCGTTGGTCATCTTGCAGCCGGCGAGCAGCCCGAAGCCGATGATCGCCAAGGCCGCTAACACCCATTGATGAATTCTGCGGAAAATACTTGTGATTGATTCGTTATTCATACAGTCGGTGCTACGGGGATTTCCTGAATCGATGTCAGAAGAATTCATATTCCAGGCGCAGCAGAAATGTCATGTCAGGCGCCGGCGCATTCAATCCGAACACCACTCCCGCGCTGTATTCGAATTCGTCGCCGGCCCCGAACGCATATTCGCCGTAAATCACCGGGCCTAACTGGTAAGTCTCCCTTATCGTGGGTACAAATATGTAAAGAAGAGGGTAGCTAGAATCTTCTAATTTAAGTATGTCCAATTTAGCTACTATAGTTATATGGTCCGTATTAGCTAATAGAAGTATTTGATCTC
>Ga0307374_10009589_pt1 | contig 14228 bp, 16 predicted proteins | sample OX3MG_FD_202532 | JGI IMG/M metagenome (GOLD analysis project Ga0307374, IMG submission 202532) | Soil microbial communities from Risofladan, Vaasa, Finland - OX-3 | ecosystem: Environmental > Terrestrial > Soil > Coastal area > Acid sulfate soil | place: Finland: Risofladan, Vaasa | collected... | reverse complement strand
GCCGCCTGCCGCGCTGACTGCGCGCTCTTCTTCTTGCGGTCCTTGCCCTTTCCGCCCACCCGGCGAGGATGACACATTCAGCCGAGCGGATTGGCCGGTCTCCGGCGATCGCCCGGGTCAACAACGCCAAGGCCGGGCGCTGGGAGGACACCGGCTGGGAGCAGATCGTGCTGCTGTACGACATGCTGCCGCAGGTGGCGCCCTCCCCGGCCACCCGCCTGCACCGGGCCATCGCAGTGCGCTATGCCGCGGGGAGGCGGACCGCGATGGCCGAACTCGATGACCTCGCCGGCCTCCACCATGCGGAGCCGTCGTGTTCCTCGCGGCCGCCTGGGCGAACTGCGCGACGGAGGACGTAAACAACCTGACCGTGCGACAGTAGCCCAGGATTCTGACCTGGACTATAATTATGACCATGAAGACGATGAGCTTGGCAGCCGCCAAGACACGGTTCTCTGCGCTGGTGGACGAAGCGGTAGCGACTCATGAGCAGATAACGGTCACCCGTAACGGTGAGCCCGCTGTGGTGGTCCTCTCGGTGGAAGACTTTGAGTCTCTTGTGGAAACGCTCGCAATTCTGCAGAATACCGCGGATCGCGCGGAGTTTGAACAGGCTCGGCGCGAGGCTGACGAAGGCGACGTGATCGACGAAGAGGAGATGGCGAGCCTGATGCGGGAACGGCTCGGGAAACGAGACGATTAGTGAGCCGTAGGATCATGCTCACCCGCACGGCCAGGCGGCAGCTCGCCGAAGAACTGCCCGAGCCCGTCGCCGCAGCGGCTTGGGAACTCATCCAGGGTGACTTGCGGGTAAAGCCGCAGATCGTAGGGAAACCGCTGCTGGACCCGTACACGGGCGAGTGGTCAGCCCGCCGCGGTACCTACCGCATCCGGTATCGATTTGACGACAAGACCGTGATCGTCCTCCACATCCGGCCACGATCCACCGCCTTTCACGCGTGAATCCGACACCGTCCCGGTAGCTGCGACCTTACGCAGGCGGGTCGCGGCCCCGGCGGGTCAGGAGGTTGCGCTGCAGGCGAAGACACGCCGTCCGTTCGGGAAGATCACCAAAACTATCCGAACGGACGCGTGGTGACTCTCAGGCGGACCGCCGCCCGGCACCGGAAGGGAAAGACCAGGTCCCGGTCCGCTCGTCCCCGCAAGGGCCGCAGGCGGCGTTACGCGGAAGCGTCCAGTACCGAGAAAACGCTCGTGCGGGCCAGATCCGCGAGCGCCGCGAGAATGGTGAGGCCGGCGGGCAGCACATCCTCCGGATCGATGACTTTGTCGCGCGCGAGGTCACACAAGGGGTTGGACGAGGTGCGCCCCGTCGCCCGCAGCCGCTCCAGGCACGCTTCGTCACCGGGCGCCTGGAACTCGAAGTGGTCGGGGAAGGCGCGGATCAGCGCCTCGGCGGCAGTCCTGCCGGTCAGGCTCGCCGGACGGCCGGGCGTGTCGAAGGCGGTGTCCAGGCACCGCTCAAGCAGGGCCAGGACCGACGCTAGGGAGTCATCTGCCACGATCGCCAAGGTCGCGTCCATGAGCACCTCGTCACCCAGCAGCCGCAGCGGGACATCTGATTCCGGGTACTCGTCCCAGGTCGTCTCGTCCGCGTAATACGCGAGTTCCCGCCTGACGACGGGCTCAAGCAGCGCGATGACCGCGCTGACTGCCGGATGGCTGACCGTCAGTCCGTCGAGCACGACGGCTCGGACCAGTGCGCTGGTGGCGACTACCCAGAGTTCTGAGGTGGCCGCCATCTCCCCGGGCGCAGGCAGGGCCGCGCCCACGATCGGAGGAGCCTCGGCAGCATCGGCGATGCCCTGGGTGTTGAAGAAACGGTCGCCCACGGAGTCGTCTGGCCATTTCGGAATCGCGGCGGGCTTAGGGCTTGCTGCCGCCGCTCCACACGTGCGCGGTCGCGGCTGGGCTGGGATTTGCCTCAAGCCGCGCGAAACTGCGCCGCAGTTCGAAGTCTGCGCGCGACTGGCCGGCGTCCTGCCGGCGCTGTCGCTTCTTCCGGCTCGCCTTGCCCACGGAATCAGACCGTACCCCGCCGGCCGGGGCGCCGCAGGGGCCGGGCCGGCGGGAGTCGTGGTGGAAGAACGCGGAGATCTTGATGTTGCGCCATCAGCTCGCCGTGGCCCAGCGCGAGCGGCCTCGCGCTCATACGCGTTTGACGTGGCCGGACCGGGCGTGACTGGCGCTGCTGGCTGGGACGCTGCCGATCGACCGCTTTTCCGCGATACGGCTCATCGTCACTCCCGGCACCATCTTGCGCTGGCACCGGGACATCGTCCGTCGCCGCTGGGCGCGCCGGCCGCCCGCCGGTGCACCGCGATGTGCGGTCGGTGGTGCTGCGGCTGGCCCGGGAGAACGAGTCATGGGGGTATCGCCGCATTCACGGCGAACTGGCCGGGCTCGGCATCACGGTGGCGGCGTCGACGGTATGGCAGATCCTCAAGAGCGCGGGGATCGACCCGGCGCCGCGCCGGGACGGGCCGGGCTGGCCGGAGTTCCTGCGGTCCCAGATGCGAGCCTGTGGGGTGCCAAAACCGCGCCCCACGACCTCTGGCCTGCAGTTTCCTGAATCAGCCGGTGATCTTCATGCCGCCTGCTCGTACTCGTTGATCAGCCCGCCGGGGACCCTGCGGCGCCGTATCTTCGGTGCCGCGAGATTGGTGATGACGGCCGGAGCGATCTCGGCGGCGCTCGGCGGGCGCAGGCTCCGCGCTCGGTGCGGCCGATGCTCGTTGTAATGCACGGCGTCCTGGTCCAGGACCGCGTTCAGGTGCCGCGGCCCGGCGATCAGCATCCGGTCGGTGACCTCGGCCCGGGCTGTCCGCACCCAGCGTTCGACGTAGGCGTTCGCCTTGGGCGACCGGACCGGCGTCTTGACGATCCGCACGTTATTGCCGGCGAACACATCGTCGAACGCCGCCGTGAACTTGCTGTCGCGATCACGGATCAGGAATCTGAACTGGCCGACGCGTTCGCCTAGGTCCATGAGAAGGTTACGGGCCTGCTGAGCGGTCCATGCCCCGGTGGGGAGCGCGGTGACGGGCCTCTCGCCGCGGCCGACGCTGGGCACCCGTACGTGAGGGCCATCCTGCTCGCCGACAGCAAGCTCAAGTCGCCCGCAATGCCGGGCGGGATCCGCCATGCGCTCATCACGAGCTGTCCTCTGTGACCGGCGCTTCCGCTGAGGTGGGGCGCGTCGAGGCCTGCGCGGAAGATGCGGGCAGGCATCAGCTCCGGCTGGCTTTGGATGTCGAGCTGACGGTGGTGTGAATTCTCGTTTCGCCGGTTCCGTGGGCGGCGCGCGGCTTCGCATCCTGCTGCCGGTGATCTCGGTAGTCTCTGTGGAGTCCAGTGGGAGGAGCGGCCGGTGGGCAAGGCAGCGCGGCGCCGCCGCCAGGACATGGGAAAGCAGCGCACCCCGGCGGCAGGCAGCCGCGGGGCTGGTGGCACTGGTCAGGAAGATGACCCGAGGGGCAGGGCGGAAGCGGCCATCACGCGGCTGGTCCGGGGGAACACGCCGGCAAGGTCAGCCTGGCGGGCGCCTACGCGCTCGGCTACGCGGCGCTGGGGATGGCGCAGATGGAGGGGGATCAGCCGCCGTGGTATCCGGAGCTGGACCCGCTGGACACGCTGTTCCTGGGCGCTGTCTGGCCCCGGGAGTTCAGGGACGGGTATGAGTTCGCCAACGCCCTGACGGCGTGGCTGCGGCTGATGCGGGGCACCGTTCACTGGAAGGTGATCGAGCGATTTGTCCGGGAGGTGCTCGCCGCCAGCGCCGACCATGATCTTCCGGTCGATGAGGGCGAGCTGATGCTGCTGCTGGCGGGACGGCTGGAGGCGGCGGGCCTGGACCAGCGCAAGATCCCTCGCAGCTTGCTGCCCGGCACCGCGCTGGCCTCCGCTCGCCTGGCCTGCGGCCCGGCATGCGATGCCACGTTCCCGGACCCGCCACCGGACGCCGCCGGCCGTGTCGCCGGCCTGTGGGCGGCCACCGGGACCGGGTTGCCGGACGACGGCACGGCGGAGGACGCGCTTCGGGGAGGGCCTGCACCTGCTGGGCGGTGCTGGACTGGATGCGCGCAATGACGCGGCAGTGCTGCTCCCCGCGTTGTATATCGGGCTGGTGGCCGGTGAGTATGAGGACCTGTCGCAGGCAGGAGACCGGGCGGTGGCGTGGGCGCTGGGGCTGGGCGAGGACTCTCCGCTGATCCCCGTCACTGACGTGCTGCTGACCGCGCCGCAGCGCGGGCTGGACCCGGGCACGGCGCTGGGTCATCTGCTCGGCATCCCGGCGTTCACCGATCCGGTCCGGGCCGGGGATCGTCACTGGCACAGCTGGCCCGGGACCGCGCTGACCGACCTGGCGTTCGAGCTGGGCTACACCCAGGTGATCACCCGTGACGGCAAGATCATCCGGATGGACCGCGACCAGGCGGCGGCGCTGGAAGCCCAGTGCCGCCGGTTTGAGGAGAAATTCGGCCGCCCGCCCGGGCCTGACGATCCGCTGTTCTTCGACCCCGGCGCCGACCATCCGCAGCCGGTGTCCCTCCCGGGCCTGGAGACCGCGACCGTCGGGATGCTTGAAGCCGCCGGGATCTCCCCGGCATGGATCTACGCCTACCAGCACAGGCAGGCGGGCACTGACTCAGCCCTGCTGCGAGAGTACCTGCGCGCCTGCGCGGATGATCTGGGCAGCACGCTGCGCAGCGACCGCGGAAATCCTCCTGGCGGCGGGTGAGTACGCCAGGGCGTGGGGTGGCGCCAGCCTCGCCAGCCGGCTGGAAGCCGCAGCGCGCACCCGGGCAGGCGACAGCGTCGCTGATGACGTCCTTTTCGCCACTGCGGTCGCCGTGATCCAGAGCCCGGGGGCATAGCGGACGAGGGAGATACGGGCGCCGGGGGACGGCACTGGTTTCTTCCAGTGCACCAGCACGACCGCGCCAGCTTCCCGCTCAGACGATCGGGGGGAAGCTGGCGCGGGCCTGCTGGTGCCGGGGCGGCCAGAGTTCTGTCAGGGCTGGCTGGCGCTCGCGTTCGCCGCCAGGCGACTGGTCGCGCAGCCGCTGTCGCCGCTGGTGATGCCGTCGCTGTACAGGCGGGCGGAGCATCCCCGTCATTCGTCGATCTTCCAGCCGGGGACGTGCTTGCCGCCGGGTGGGCCTGGGTGGTCAGGTGGTGATAGACGTTTTAGCATGCGGCGGCGAGCGCGATGGCTGCGGCGAGCCGTCCGGCCGGTGCTGGAGTTTCGGGCGTATCAGGATGCGCCGCAGAACCACAGAAGCGGTGGGCCAGATCGCGATGGGTGCCCGGATCATGCCCTCCGGGGACGTGCGGGGTCGCCATCGGGGCCGGTGCTTGAGCAGCGCGTCGCATACGTTTGATCGTCTGGTTGGCCACCGGGGCGGACTGCCCGCGGGCGCGTTTCGCGCGAGCGCCGAAGGGCCAGCTCGTGCCAGGCTGGGTACATGCCCAAACAGGCACCCGCTGCGGAGAAGGCGCCGCGGGATCTGCAGGCTCTCGTCCGGCGACCGCCGGATGGCCGTGAGCGCGCGGTGATGACCAGGCGGCTGCCCGATGATCTGGCCACGGGCGAGAAACAAGTTCATCGGGGTGCTGGCCGATGACGTGAAGGCTGCCGAGGAGGCGACTGCGGCGCTGGTCGGCGACTTGCGGTTCGAGCATTTTGACCACGCTGACGATGAGGTACGGCGGTTCGTGGCCGAATGCTGGGCCGATCATGTCCCGGCGTTCGTGGCACGGCACGCGGCTGAGGTCACGCACGCCGCCTGCTATCTCCCAGTCGAGTTCCTGACCGTCAGTCCGAGACCCAGCTCCCCGGCCTGGTCATGCTCCCGGTCGGCGATCCGCGGGTGCCGCCGGCGAAACCGTGGTTCGCCCTGGAGAAGCCGACCGGCTGCGTCGCGGCCGTGGAGGTGGAGGGCAGCAGCTATGGCCGGATGGCTGGACGGGCCAGGGATCACGGCAGTCACGTGCTGGAACCGTCGCGACGACGAGGCTTACGACGTGACCCTGCCAGATGATGTCAGTGATCTGCTCAGCCGGCGACGAGCTGATCGCGCTGCTGTACCGGTTCTTCGCGCTGGAAGCGCTGCTCGGCGACAAGTCCGAAGGGCTCAAGGCGCACGGCCTGGCGTTCCGGGAGCTGATGCTCAGCCACATCATCAGCGGCGGGTTCCGCCACCCCAGCAGGAGATTCTTCTTCTACGACCAGATCCGGTCCGCTGCCGTGCACGGCGAGGAGGCTCCGGCCGTGCCCTGGCGCGACGCCGCGGGTTTCGAGCGGGCGGTCCGGGACGCGCTGAGTAACTACCTAGCGCTGGCAGCCAGCCACGGGATCTCGCGCCGCGGCAAGCTGCTTCAGACCCTCGGGCGCTGTCAAATGGTACCGGGACATCCGAGCAAACATCGAGCAAACATGAGACGGGGCTTCCGGGTCAGGTGAATCGTAACAGGTGTTATCCGGGACTGGATCGATGCATAAGGTTCGAGAAAGCCACGGATACAATCCGTAATTAACGCTGCGTGCGGAACGGGAAATCGGAGTGGTGAGTCGGTCGGTTGCCGACGCCGCACCCGCCAGACTTGCCTGGCTGATCTGGATTGTGCTTGCGGACACGGCCGTCAGGGTGTGCCGGTCAGGCTACCTGCGAACTCCGGTTGCGGAGCCGGGCGGCCAGGTCGATGCTTCCGCGCAGCGGGCGCCGCAGGGCATGGCCTTCTGTGGCGAAGCTGGTCGATAGCCGCCAGCAAAATCCCGGAGACGGCCGTCGGACCTGCGAGGGATGTCCCGGGCGGCGGGGCACCCGGACGGCCAGGAAGTGCCTGGTAGCGGTCAGCAAGGCCGGCAGGCAACGTTTATGGAGGCAGGTGGGAATGGCTGGTGATGTGCCCAGGACAATGCCCGGCGGGCATGGCACGGCCACTACGCTTGCGGCTATGGCGGAGCTGAGCCAGGCGGATCTGGATGAGCTGGTCGAAGATGCCATCGTGGACGCCTATGGCGAGGACGAGCAGCTGACCGGCTTCTACACCATGATCGAAGACAACCTGGCCCTCCCGTTCACGACAAGGGTCTTGGGTGTCGAGGTGACCGTGGCGGGCATTGACCTCACGGACTGGGGGATCGTCGCGATCTGCGTTCGCGGGACGCACCGCCAGCCGGTTCCGATCCTCGACCTCCCGCTGCCGGCTCCTCCTCTGCCGGGGTCGGAGTGGATCGCCGCCTACCGGCACTGGGCGGGCCGGGGATGAGCGAGTACCAGTACTACGAGTTCCTCGCGGTGGACCGGCCGCTGACTGCAGCCGAGCAGGCCGAGGTCCGCCAGCTCTCCACCCGGGCCAGGATCACCGCCACCAGCTTCACGAACGAATACCAGTGGGGCGACTTCAAGGGCAGCCCCGACGAGCTGATGCAGCGTTTCTACGATGCGCATCTGTACCTGGCGAACTGGGGCACTCACCGGATCATGCTCCGGTTGCCGCGCGCGCTCCTGGACCCGGAGATCGCCGGACAGTACTGCGTCGACGGCCAGGTGAGCATGTCGACCACCCGCGAATACGTGATCCTCGGCCTGGCCAGCGAGGACGAGGCGGGTGAGTGGGCGGAAGATGCCGAGGACTCGCTGTCTGCCATCGTCGGCGTCCGAGCCGAGCTCGCCGCCGGGGACCTGCGGCCCCTCTATCTGGCCTGGCTGTCGGGCTACGGCGGGTGGGAACGCGATGAGGACGCGTTCGGCGATGAGGACGAGGACGAGGTGGAGCCGCCGGTCCCGGCCGGCCTGGGATCACTCACCGCCCCGCAGCGCGCCCTGGCCGACTTCCTCCGTCTGGACTCCGACCTTCTCGCGGTCGCGGCCGAGGCCAGTCCGGGGCTGCCCGAGGTGAAGGACGGTGCGCGCGCGCTGGCCACGCACATCGCGAAGCTCCCCGTCAGCGACAAGGACAGGCTTCTCACGCTGGTCGCAGAGGGCCAGGCGGCAAGGGCCCGGATGGAACTGCTGCGGGGCCTTCGCGGGGACCCAGATCAGCGGCGGTCCTCCCGGCCCCGGCGGACCGTCGCCGAACTCCTCGACACCGCCGCGGCGGGCCGCCTGCAGCGCGAACAGCATGCCGGCCGGCCGCTCGGCTGATCGCGGCTAGCCGTGCATCGGCTGCGGCCTCGGGTGGCTTCCCGGTCGGCGGATGCGCGACTGGAAATCTGAGACCTCCGGCAGCCGCTGGCGGGGTACCAGAGCCAGAGCCTGGACGCAACGCCGGCCGGACAGCCACGGTGGCCAGGCGTTACTCCTGTGGGTGCCGAAAACCTGGGCCACCTGCGCAGATGAGTCCTCCCGACGTCGGCAACTCGGTCTCGTGTCCGGCAGGTGGCTGGCAGGTCCTGGCCTCGCCGGGCGTGCGATGATCGTCGGCTTGTGGGCTTGAGGCTGATCTTCCTGATAGTTACCCGGGGCGTGTCGCTGCTGGGCTTGTCGCGCCGTGAGTCGTGGTGGAAGGACGCCGAGATCTTGATGCTGCGCCATCAGCTCGCTGTGGCCGAGCGCGAGCATCCTCGTGCTCATTCGCGTCTGACGTGGCCGGACCGGGCGTGGCTGGCGCTGCTCGCCGGGACGCTGCCTATCGGGCGCCTCGCCGTGATGCGGCTGATCGTGACCCCGGGCACGATCTTGCGCTGGCACCGCGACATCGTCCGCCGCCGGTGGGCGCGCCGGTCGCGCCAGGGCAGGTCTGGTCGGCCGCCGACGAGCCGCAACGTCCGGTCGGTAGTGCTGAGGCTGGCGCGGGAGAACGAGTCATGGGGTTACCGGCGGATCCACGGCGAGCTGGCCGGGCTCGGCATCACCGTGGCGCCGTCCACTGTGTGGTAGATCCTCAAGCGCGCGGGGATCGACCCGGCGCCGCGCCGGGACGGCCCTGGCTGGCCAGAGTTCCTGCGATCCCAGGCAAAGGGGATCCTGACGCTGGATTTCTTCACCACCGACCTGCTCAACGGCGCCAAGGTCTACGTCCTTGCCGTGATCGAGCACGGCACCCGCCGCGTACGGGTTCTGGGCGCCACCGAGCATCCGGTCCAGGCCTGGGTGGTGCAGCAGGCCAGGAACCTGCTCTTGGACCTGGAGGACGCCGGAACGCGGGTGAAGTTCGTGCTGCATGACCGGGATGCCAGCTTCACTGCCGCGTTCGACGCGGTGTTCCGGGCCGCTGGCGTCAGGGTTATCCGCTCCGCAGTCCAGGTGCCGCGGATGAATTCGGTCATGGAGCGCTGGATCGGCAGCTGCCGGCGTGAGCTGCTGGACCGGACGCTGGTCTGGAACCAGCGGCATCTGATGATCGTGCTGCGCGAGTACGAGGACTTCTACAACACCCACCGGCCGCACCGTACCCTGAAACAAGCCGCGCCGCTCCACCCGCTGCCCGGCAGCGTCACCGACCTGGACGATCTCCGGGTCCAGCGGCGTGACCGCGCCGGGGGTGTGATTCATGAATATCGCCTGGTGGCATAGGTTTTCGGCACCCACAGGTCACCGGTGGCGGATATAACCCCAGGTCAGTACGGGTCAGGTCTTCACGTTTGGGCCTGAGCTGGGCGTTCGCGGCTTGATCGTGGTGGGGCCCGCGGGTTAAGCGGGCCGTGCCCGCAGTGCTATGGGGTGGTCTGGCCGGCATCGCCGGTAGCGGTCCGGGGTTTGCGGTGCCACCGCGGGTCGGCTTCGAGCGCGGCGGCACCGAGGGCTTCGAGCCGGGCGAGCAGGTCGCGCAGCCGCCGGTCGTTGTCGATCCATGCCTGGTAGTCGTGGTGCTGGCCGGGGCTGAGCCAGCGGCAGATGGTCTTGGCGGCGACCTTGCGGGTCCACTGCCAGTACGGGCCGTGCAGGCGGGGCGGACCGGCGCGGCAGGCGCAGTTGCGGTGGCCGCAGCGGGTGGCCCGCTGAGTGATGGAGCCAGGCAGCACCATCCCGGTGCCGGCGATGGCGGCGAGCTCGGCGGCGATCTGGCTGGCCTGGGCCTGGTGGCTGGCGGCGGCACGCACCGCTTCAGGGTGGCATAAGTCCGTGCTCCCGGTCATGCCTTACTGTATATCTACAGCATGAGCACGCGGTGTCGCCGATTTTGGAATTTCCCCGGTTTCGATCGCTGAAATTCCTCATTTGATTGAGTGCTCAGCGAGTCGTTGTTGCTGAAGGTTAGCTGCTGTTGCGCATTATGGCTACCTCCTGGATCAGGTCGGTAATTGCGGCTGGCTCGTCGCAGGGGTGACTGAGGCCGTTGGCCTTGTCGGCTGCACCGATGGGTGTCACGTGACGGTTGTCCTGACCGGTGACCGTTCTTCGCGGGTCCCGTGTTTCGGCCGGAATCCGGCTGTCGTGCACGTGAGCGGATCGGGCTGTCGCCATTGTGAGCGTGCGGAGCGTGCGCAAGGGGGACCGCAGGAGCGGCACGACGCACAGCTGGCTGATGGCGCCGGCGATCAGGACGGCGGGTCTGGGTCCGAGCAGGGATGCGGTGAGCCCGGCTAGGAGGGCGCCGATGGGCGGCACGCCGTAGGTGGCCCAACGGAAGACGGCGGTGGTTATGGCGCGCATGTCTGGCCGGCTCAGGGTCTGGCGGGTGGTCAGCGCGGTCAGGCCCCAGGCGCCGCCGCCGACGGCGGTGATGAAGGTACCCAGGCCGATGACCGCGGCAGACAGCCGGCCGCCGGCGGTGCCGGCGACCAGCAGGCCGGCCCCGCTGAGCGCTGCGCTGAGGATGAGGACCGGGCCGACGCCGAGACGGCGCTCGACCGGCCCGGACAGCAGCAGGCCGATCGGGACACCGGTGCCGCCGATGCCGACAGCCAGGCCCAGGACCTCCGGGGACAGGCCGAGGTGCCGGATGGCGAACACTACGAGCAGCGCCTCGTAGCCGGCCAGACCGGCGTTGAACAGCACGCTGGACCACAGCACCGCCCTCAGCGGCGCGTTGCCGAGCAGATACCGTATCCCGGAGTGAATCTCGGCGTGCATCGAGCTCTGGCTGCGGGTTGGCCGGTCGGCGGGCGCGCGCAAGGCGGTCAGGGTGCCCACGCTGACCAGGTAACTGGCCGCGTCAACTGTCAGCGCGCGCACTGCCCCGACCGCCCCGGCGAGCAGGCCCGCCAGGGCCGGCCCGCCGATCAGCGCGAGCGCCTCACTGGCGGTCAGCCGGGTGTTCGCCGACCGGAGCAGGCCGACGTCTTCGACCAGCAGCGGGGTCAGCGACTGGTAGGCGACCTGGAACAGCACCGACCCGCAGCCCAGGGCGACCGCGACGGCCAGCAGCAGAAGATAGGACATCGCCCCGAACGCGGCGGCGACCGGCAGGCTTGCCAGCGCGACCGCGCGCAGGAAGTCGGCCAGCAGCATCGACCGGCGCAGCCCGACCCGGCTCACCCACACCCCGGCGGGGAGCCCGAGCAGCAGGAACGGGACCCGGGTGGCCCCGACGAGAATCGCGACCTGCGCGACCGACGCCCCGCCAGCCAGGGCTGCCAGAGGCAGCGCCAGCACGGTCACCTGGTCACCCAGCAGGCTGACGCTCTGGCCCGCCCACAGCAGCCTCAGCGCCCGCCGACCACGGCCGCGAGGCGAGGACCTGCGCGCCGCGGACGTCCTCAATGCCTGCGTCACTGGCGGTGCGCTCATTACGCCACTGCCCTCCTGTGCCTGAGCACCGTCGTCAGGTCGAGTAGGTCCGCGAGCAGCCCGTCGATCGCGGCATCGTCAGCAGCGACAGGCCGCAGCACGCCAGCGGGGTCGACGCGCTGGCGCAGCGGCAACTGCACGGCTCCGGCCGGGACCATCCCCAGCGCCGTGACCACCGGCATGAGCGCCGCGACCGCCCGGGTCCCGGCCGAGGTCATCCCGTACCCCACCAGGCCGACCGGCATGCGCCGCCACTCCTCGTACAGGAAGTCCAGGGCGTTTTTCAACGGCGCCGGGAACGAGCTGTTGTACTCCGGGGTCACCAGCACCACGGCGTCCAGCGACTCGACCCGGCGGCTCCACTCCCGCGTGTGCTGGTGCTGGTAGTCCCGAGAGGACGGATGCTGTTCCTCGTCCAGGAAGGGCAGCGCCACCTCCGCCAGGTCGAGCAGCCCGGCCTGCAGGCCCGGCCGGATGCCGGCCCGGTCCTGCACCCACCGGGCGACCTGTGCGCCCATCCGGCCCGGGCGGGTGCTTCCCACGATGATGCCAAGCGTGATCACGGCCAGCTCCTAAGTTGACATGTCAAGTTGCTTCACTGTGCGCCTTGCTGGTTGACATGTCAAGTCGGTTAGCTATGGTTATGACCATGGCGAACCCACGCTGGCTCAACGAGGACGAGCGGCGGGCCTGGCAGGCCTACCGGCTCATGACCCGCCAGCTCGACGCCCGCCTCGCACGGGAACTGGCCCGCGACAGCGGGCTGTCCACGCAGGACTACGACGTGCTCTCCGCGCTCACCGACGCCGCGGGGCATCGCTGGTGCGCCAAGGACCTCGGCACCCACCTGCTATGGTCTCCGTCACGCCTGTCCCACCACCTCGACCGCATGCAGTGCCGAGAACTGGTCCGCCGGGTCAGCTGCGCGGAAGGGCGCGGCAGCGACGTTGTACTCACCGCGAAAGGCCTCGCCGCCATCCAGGCGGCCGCGCCCGGCCACGTCGTCGCCGTGCGGCAGGCATTCATCGACCGCCTCACGCCCGACGAGTTGGCGACCCTCACACGCGCTAGCACAGCCGTTATCGACGGCCTCCGCCAGCCAGACCAGAAGTGACCACGGCATCTTCCGCGCAGCGGGCGAACCACCCTGGCGCTGGCGCCCCTCAGCGGAAGAACGCGGGCTGCAGCAGTAGGTCCTGTCCCGAGCCGGGCATCCCCGCGGCGCCACGCTAGCTTCGTGGTAGCCGGACGCGACCGGCCCGCAATACGGTCATCCCAGATGACCCCGGGCGTGCCCCTCGGGCCCCGCCCCCCGGCGCCCCGGGGCATCACGACCCGGCAAACCCCGGTACCCAGTGTCTGCGCAGTGAACGCTGGCGGATCCTAGACAGGAGGCGATCCACGTGTGGCGCCGCTGTGCGGCCACGGTCACGGTGCCGAGCCGCAGCGAGCCACCTGCCCAGAGCGCGGGTCCCAATGACGGCGGTCATGCTCTGTCCTCACCAGTGGGGCGCGGAACGTGGTCGGACGGCCGTGAGCGCCCGGTGATGACCCGGCGGCTGCCCGATGATCTCGCCACGGATGAGAATCGGTACATCGGCGTGCTGGCCGATGTCGTGCAGACAACTGAGTCGGGATGTCCTGGGGTGACGCCGCTATGGCGTGAAAGTCTGGGCAGCTGACCCGCCGCGTCCCGAGGGCCCGGCTGCGCCGGGCGCTGCCGCGCGTGCACACGCGGGCTCTGGCCGGCTGATGGTCGGTGGCGCGGCCGTGGATGGCCTGGCAAGCTGTGGCCGCGGCCGTTCGCTGACGTCGTGTTTTCTTGGCGGGCCTGACCCCGTAACTGAGTCTGACGCCGGGAGCCAATCTTCAGGGCCGCTCAATGGTGCTTCGAGCCCGCGGACCAGACTTTCCGATCGCCTCTGGCTCCTGCGAACGGCCGCGACCGCAACTGCCCTCTCATCGTAGGAGCCGATGATGCAAGACGTCGGGGACGAGCCGCTGTTCGCCGAGCGGGTTGCCGGCCTGGACATCGCCAAGGCCGGGGTCGAGGTCACCATCAGGGTGCCCAGCGACACCACTGCGGGCCGCCGCCAGCAGGAGACCAGGACCTTCGCCACGACCCGGCGCGAGCTGGAGTCGCTGGGAGACTGGCTGGCCTGCTGGGGCGTCACCAAGATCGGGATGGAGGCCGCCGGCGACTACTGGAAACCGGCGTTCTTCCTGCTCGAATCACGCGGGTTCGACTGCCATCTGTACAACGCCGCGCAGGTCAAGGCACTGCCGGGCAGGCCCAAAACGGACCGGGCCGACTCGATCTGGCTGGCCAGGATCACCGAGCGCGGCTCGGTCGCCTCCAGCTTCGTGCCGCCCGAGCCGATCCGCCGCCTGCGCACCCACACCCGGTACCGCCGGCACCTCACCCAGGCCCGCACGGCCGAGAAGCAGAGAGTGGAGAAACTGCTCGAAGACGGGCACCTGAAACTGTCCAGCGTGATCTCCGACATCCACGGCGTCTCCGGCCGG
>Ga0307374_10009588_pt1 | contig 14229 bp, 8 predicted proteins | sample OX3MG_FD_202532 | JGI IMG/M metagenome (GOLD analysis project Ga0307374, IMG submission 202532) | Soil microbial communities from Risofladan, Vaasa, Finland - OX-3 | ecosystem: Environmental > Terrestrial > Soil > Coastal area > Acid sulfate soil | place: Finland: Risofladan, Vaasa | collected... | reverse complement strand
TCGGCGGCGGCGTACGAGATCCTAAAGTGCGTGTCGCGCTGGCTGAAGAAGCCGCCGGGAATGACCAGGAGTTGGCGGGCAATGGCCGCGGAAACGAACTCGCCGGCCGTTCCCCAGGGCGCCTTGGGAAAGACGTAAAACGCGCCGCCGGGCCGGACCAGCTCGTAATCGTCGGCCAGGCCCGCGACGATCCGGTCGCGCTTGGCCCGATAGGATGCGATCTGCCGGCCCATGTCGACGTCGAGCGCCGCCGCGCCGGCCCACTGCGCCGGTTGCGGGGCGCAGACGAACGTGTATTGTTGCAGCTTGATCATGGCGTCGATCACGGGCCGCGGACCATGCGCATATCCCAATCGCCAGCCGGTCACGCCGTAGGTCTTGCTGAACCCGTCGATCACCAGGGTGTCGGGGTTGTACCGGGCGGGCGAAATGAATGCGGCGTCGTAGCAGAACTCGCGGTAGATCTCATCGCTCACCAGCGCGATGTTCCGATCGGCCGCCAACGCGGCCAGCTCGCGAGTCTCCGTGTCGCCGGCCACCGCCCCCGTCGGATTGCCCGGGCTGTTGAACAAGATCGCTTTCGTCCTCGGCGTGATCGCCGCCCGCACGTGATCGAGGTCGATGCGAAAGTCGGGGTAGGTGTCGATCATCACGCACTTTCCGCCTGCCAGGCTTACCAGCGACGGGTAGATCACGAAGCACGGATCGAACACGAGCACTTCGTCACCCGGATTGATCAGTGCCAACAGGGCGAGCACGAGGCCGCCGCTCGTGCCGCTGGTGACGAACACCGAGCGGTCCGCGTGGCCGTACTCGGCGTCGATGCGTGCTTGCAGCTTGTCGCGTAGCACAGGCATCCCCTGGGTGACGGAGTAGCCGTTTTTGTTCGACTGGATGGCGTCGATCGCGGCCTGCTTGATCTCGGACGGCACCGCGAAATCGGGCTGGCCAATCGCGAGGTTGATCGGGTCGGCCATGTGGCCCGCCATATCGAAAATCCGGCGGATGCCCGAACTGTCGAAATGCACCATGCGGTCGGAGAGCCAAGGATGGGGCATAGGGAGGAAGGAGGAAGGATGAAGGTTGAGCTTGAGGCGAAATCCCGACTTGTCGGGGATGAAGGCGGACAGCCACGAATCAGTAGTCATTTGCCATTAAACACGACGATCGGCTGCGAGGCTAGGATGCATCGCGTATCACTTCCGACAAGGACCGGTCGCTCTGGCTCAATACGTTGAGCAGCAAGGCGAGGGCCTTCAGGATGTCGGCGGCGGGAACTTCTCCACCGAACCAAAGCCTGCCGCTGGGGCCACCACCGGCCAGTGCTCTGTGAACGCGCATTGCGTCGTCCATCGCGGCCCGAGCGGCGTCGCTGAAAGTGACCCGCCCTCCGGCTGCATCGATCCGCTCGGCGATGCGCGCGTTCGTCCCGTGCTCCAAAACGAACGCCCCGCCGGGGTGCGACTCGAGCAATCGCCTGGCGGTCAACCGGAGCCATTCTTCGTGGCGCACCTCCAGGCCGCGCTCGTCGACCAGCCGGCACGCTTCGCCGTCGCTGCCGATCCAAAGTCCAAAATGGGCGTCGGCGCGGCGCACTCGTTCGACCAGTCCGCGACGCGTTGTCGCCTGCCGACCGACCTCCTGGTCTTCGACGACCTCGCAGGCGCTCTCGGCCGACAACGCCGTCAGGTAGCCAAGCAGCGGCTGGCAACGGGTGTCGAGCACGAACCGCAGCGGTCGCAGGGCGTGAAAGTGACCTTCCAAGCCAGCCAGGTAGCCAACATCGGGCTGAAAACGCCCCAACGCGCCGTACTTTCGGCTTGGCCGATTGACGCCGGCCTCGTAGAGTTGCCGCACGCGATCCAGTTCCGAACCGGCGGAAAGGGGCCGGCCATAGTGCCGCCAGAACTTGAGACCAATCGCCCGCGGCGCGTCGCCCGCGTTGCCGACCAGAAGCCCTCCGGCCGCGCGCAGGTGGTCGACGGCCCAAGCGACGCAGGGTGCGGTCGCGGCGCCCAGGTCGATCACGCGTCTGGCCGACCAGCGCAGCCCATCGCAGGCCGCGGCGACCAATTCGCTCGTCAGGGGCCTGCCATCACCGGCCACGACCACGTCATCGGTCGCCTGCTCCGTCTCCGCGCTCCGTCGTGGTAGGCCGAGCCCGAAGGCGGCGGCCAGGTCGCGAGTTTGCGGCGCGGTCAGTGTATTCAAGTAAACGCCCGTCACGCCTTCGACGGTGAACAACGAAGCGTCGCGCTCACGTCGCCGCGTTTGCTCCAGTAGTTTGACCAAGTGCGGTGAAAGAGTACCGGTGTCGTCACCGTGAGCGCAGCCACGGCACTTGGGATAGAAGCTCGCCAAGCGAGCCAGATGTACCGCCCGGCTGATCGGGTGCGATTCACCGGGGCATTGATATTCGGGCGAAGTTTCAGTAATCATGCGAAGGCCGGGCGCGGACGGCACACGAAATGCCGGCGGACTCTAGGCAAATTGGTTCGAATAATCAACGCCAACGTTGGCGGAAAGGGGGTAGGCGTCTTATTTGTTGGTGATTTATGCGGCGATTGCATCCCGGATTGCCGGAAATAGCACCGAAGGTGCGGCGCTGTAATAGCCAGGGGCAACGCCCCTGGTACACGGACGCGCGCCAAACCTCGTAAAGCCCCAACGGGGCGTGCAGAGCGTCGCGGCGGCAAAACGCTCAGCGCGCCCCGGTGGGGCTTACAACAGGTTTTCGTTCAGCGAACCAGGGGCGTTGCCCCTGGCTGTTGCAGCGCGCCCTTTCAGGGCGGACGGCGTAACCGCCGCGTGAAGAATCCCCGAGACATTTTCCACCAACAATCGAGACGCCTACCCAAGCCAAGGCGGATCGCTCAAAATCGCTTGGCAAGCGTCACCGAAATAGTGCATAATGGGCGGTTGATCCATTACCCGCCCGACGGCCGGCTCCGCTCTCGTTTCCTCTGGCGGATCGGCGCGTCGTCATCAGCACCATTTTTTGGAGTCCGTCCCGTGATTCCTTCACGTACAATCCGCCAAGGCATCCGCGATTGCTTGCGCCCGTTGGTCGTGGCGTTGGCGTCGTGCCTGACCGCCGCGGCCGGCGGTGCGACGTTTCAGGTTGGCCCTCCGGCCGTACAACTGGATGGCAACTATTCACGTGCGCAACTTCTCGTTACCGCGGCGAACTCCGATGGCACGACGAACGAACGCTCGGCCGACCTGACGCAAAAGTCAATCTACGCCTCGTCGAACCCGCGGGTGGTTTCGGTTTCGAGTACGGGCGCCTTGCTGGCCGCCGGTAACGGCGAGGCGACGATCACGGTGACGGCCCATGGCGAGGTGGTTCAAGTGCCGGTGCAAGTGACGGGTGTCGCGCCGCAGCCGCAGATCAGCTTTACCTCGCAGGTGTTGCCGGCGCTGAGCAAGGCCGGCTGCAACTCCGGCGCCTGCCACGCCAGCCAATATGGCAAGGGGGGCTTCAAGCTCTCGGTCTTCAGCTTCGCCCCTAACGAAGATTTCGACGCGATCACTCGCGACCGCCAGGCGCGCCGCGTCAACCTGCTCGAACCCGATCGGAGCTTGTTTCTGCTCAAACCAACCTTGGCCGTGCCGCACGGCGGCAATCTCCGGCTGGCAGCCGGTTCGGTCGATTACGAACTGCTCAAGGCATGGTTGGAGGGCGGCACGCCGGGCCTGAAGCCGGACGAGCCGAAAGTGAAATCGATCCAGGTACTCCCCTCGCGCCGCGTTGGGCCGCCGGGAACAACTCAACAGTTGCAGGCCCTGGCGACGTATTCCGACGGCAAAACGCGCGACGTGACTTGCTGGGCCAAATTCGACAGCCTCGACGATAGCGTGGTGACGGTCACGCCCGAGGGGCGCTCGGCGATCGTGGGTAAAGGACAATCGAACGTGATGGTCCGCTTCGAGGGTCAGGCCGAGGTCACGACGGTCGTCTCGCCCTACGCCGACAGCGTCGACCTGGCGGGCTGGACCGACAACAACTTCATCGACACGCTGGCCGCCAAGAAATTCCGTGAGCTGGGAATCCCTCCCTCGCCGTTGTGCGATGATGCTACGTTTCTGCGACGGGCCTTCTTCGACGCAATCGGCACATTGCCCACGGTCGACGAGGCCAAGGCCTTTCTCGATTCGCCCGCGCCCGACAAACGCCGCAATCTTGTCGATCGGTTACTGGGCCTCACCGGCGATCCGGCCCAGGACGTGTACGACAACCAGTACGCCGCCTATTGGTCGCTCAAATGGGCCGACCTGATTCGCTCGAATTCGGCCGCCATCGGCGAACAGGGAATGTGGGCACTGCACAATTGGATCAACGAGTCGCTGCGCGTAAACAAGCCTTTCGACGACTTCGTCCGCGAGCTGATCACGGCCAAGGGTTCGGCGTACCGTAATGGCCCGGCCAATTTCTACCGCGTGGCAAACAACCCGCAAGACCGGGCCGAGACGACCAGTCAATTGTTCCTGGGCGTCCGGCTGACCTGCGCCAAGTGCCACCATCACCCGTTCGAAAAATACAGCCAGGACGATTACTACGGCTTCGCCGCCTTCTTCGCCCGCGTAGGCGTCAAGGGGAGCCAGGAATTCGGCCTGTTCGGCGCCGAGCAGATTGTGGTGGTCAGCTCGGGTGGTGAGATGGGGCACCCGCGCACGGGCCAGGTGATGAAGCCCACTCCGCTCGAAGGCCAGGCGGCGGCTGAAACGCCCGACCGGCGCCAGGCGCTGGCCCAATGGCTCACCAGCCCCGACAACCCCTTTTTCGCCCGCAACGTCGCCAACCGCTACGTGGCCTATCTCCTGGGCCGTGGATTGGTCGAACCGATCGACGACATGCGCGCGACCAACCCGGCCAGCAACGCCGAGTTGCTCGACGCGCTGGCGAGCGAATTCGCCAAGGGGGGGTTCAACCTGAAGCAACTGCTGCGGACGATCATGAGCTCCCGGCTTTACCAGCTCGATTCGCAGCCGATGGCGGCCAACGCGGCCGACAGCCGTTTTTATAGCCATTACCGTGTCAAGCGCATCGGCGCCGAACCGCTTCTGGACGCGATCGACGCGGCCGCCGGCACGAAGACCAAGTTCAAGAACGTGCCGCTGGGCACGCGGGCCATCGAACTGCCCGACGGCGAGTACCCCGACTACTTTCTCAAGACGTTCGGCAAGCCGCGGCGGGCGAGCGTCTGCGAGTGCGAGAGGACGGGCGACGCCAATCTGGCGCAGGCGCTGCACACGCTCAATGGCGACCTGTTGGCAAATAAGCTGGTTGACGCCAATGGCCGGCTGGCGAAGCTGCTTGCGGCCAATCGGCCGTTTGAGGAAAACGTCGCCGAGCTTTACCTGGCCACGTGGTCCCGGCGCCCGGCGTCGGACGAATTGGCCACCTGGAAGGCGTTTCTCGACCAGAGCCCGGACGTCAAGACGTTTTATGAAGACCTGCTCTGGACGTTGATCAACTCGAAACAATTCCTGCACGTGCATTGATGAGGTGTCATTTGTCATTTGTCATTGGTCATTGGTTATCGGCAGGAAAGCGGACGCCCTCTTTCTCGTTCGGGGCACCCGCGCAGCGGGTCGGCGGAGCGTGGGAACGCGCCCCCGAACGCTCTGCGTCCACGTGGCCGCGGAGCGGCCGTATGGCCGTTCCCACGCAGAGCGTGGGAACGAGGAGACGAGAACGAGTGAGTCTCTCCGCGTCTCCACGTCTCCCCTCTTCCCCCTTTCCCCTCCTCCCCTCTTCCCGCACGCCCTGCACCCGGATTCTCGCGATGTCTTTCCTCCTCGTCCTTCTAGCCGCTTCCTCGGCGCGCGGGCAAACTTCGTACCCGATGCTGATGGGTCTCAAGCCGCTGGCGGCGCAGATCGGCCAGACGACCGAGCACGAAGTGAACGCCCGCTACAATCTCTACGGCGCTTACCAGGTGTTCGTCAGCGGCACGGGCGTGACGGGCGAGGTCGTCGATGCCGGAGTCAAGCCCGGCGAGCCGCCACCGGAGAAGAAGCCGGAACTGCCCAAGATCAAGCTCCGCTTTACCGTTGCCGCCGACGCGGTGCCGGGCGTGCGCAGCTTTCGAGTCGCCACGCCGCAAGGTGCTTCGACCGTGGGCCAGGTGGTGCTGGTCCGCGACGCCGTCGTGATCGAGGCCGACAACAACGACACTCAGGCCACCGCCCAGGCCGTCAGTCTCCCCGCCACGCTCTGTGGGGCGATCGAAAAGACCGAAGACGTCGATTTTTTCAAGTTCGCCGTGGCCGAGAACAGCGCCTGGACGTTTCACGTTCAGTCGTCGCGCTGCGAGGACAAGATCCACGATTTGCAAGTCCACTCCGACCCGATCCTCATTCTCCGAAATGCCGGCGGCACCGTGCTGGCCACCAACGACAACTACTTCTACGGCGACCCGCTGTTGTACCACCGTTTCACGGCGGCGGGAGAGTATTTCCTTGAAATCCGCGACGTGCGCTATCAGGGAAACGGCGATTGGCAGTATTCGATCGAGGCCAACGACCGGCCCTTCGTGACCAACGTCTATCCATCGCGGGTGACACCCGGCACGGCGACGCGCGTGCAGTTGGTCGGCTTCAACCTGCCCGCCGACCCGACCTGTCTGGTCACCCTACCCCCCGACGTGCCCGACGGAATGCAATGGATTAACCTGCCGCTGGGCTCGGTGGCGGCTAGCGCGGCGCCGGTGGTCGTCAGCCGCTTGCCCGAGACCATCGAGACCGATGCCGACAACGACGTCGCGGCCCAGGCGCAGCCGATCGGAGTTCCCGCGGGCGTCAGCGGCCGGATCGCGCGCGAGGCGGACATCGACTGCTTCGCGTTCGAGGCCAAGAAAGACCAGAAATTCAGCTTCGAGGTCGTCGCACGCCGGCACCAGTCGATGCTCGACCCGGTGCTGAGGATCCTCAACTCCGAAGGCGCCGCGCTCACGGAAGTGGACGACATGAGCACGGGACGTCACAGCTTTCAGGATCCGCTGTTGGAGAACTGGGCGGCGCCGGCCGACGGCAGGTACGTGGTCGAGCTCCGCGACCTGCACCAGCGGGGCGGGCCGGAATTCGTTTACTTCCTGAAGATCAATCCAAGCGTGCCGTACTTCGCGCTGGACACCGACACCGACAAGACGCTCCTTTCGCCGGGAACGGCGGGCGCGATTTTCGTACGCGTGTTTCGCAAGAACGCCTTCGCGGGCGAGGTGCAATTGGCCGTTGAAGGGCTTCCGCGCGGTGTCACGGCCAGTTGCGGCCGGATCTTGGCCAGCGGCACCGATGGCTGCATCTTGCTCACCGCGGCGCCCGACGCGCCGCGCGGCGCGTCCAATCTGAAGATCACGGGCATGGCCACCGTGCCCGCCGCCGACCCAGCGCAGCCAGCGACCCTCCTTTCGGCCGAAGCGGCGCCGCTGCAAGAAATCTACATGCCCGGCGGCGGGCGTTTCCACTACCCTGTCGAAATGCACACCGTTTCGGTCGGCGACGTGATGGACATCAAAAGCGTCAAGCTCAATACGAACCAGGTGTCGCTCAAGCCTGGCGGCTCGCAGAAGATCGAGGTCACGATCGAACGAAAAGAGGGTTTCAAAGGGAACGTGACTTTGGACCTGATTTACCAACACCTGGGGAGCATCTTCGGCAACAGCCTTCCGCCGGGAGTTACGATCGACGACAAGCAGAGCCAGACCCTGTTGACGGGCGAACAGTCGCAAGGGTTCTTAATGTTGGTCGCGGCGGCCGACGCCAAGCCGGTCGAGAACCAGCAGATCGCCGTGATGGCCAACGTCTCGATCAACTTCGTGATGAAGTACACGTATTGCGGCGAGCCGGTCAAGCTCACGATTCTGCCGCCGTAAGGAGGGCAGTTTTTAGCCACGGATGAAACACGGATGAAACACGGATAAGATGAAGAAGAACGATGGATCAGGAGAACGAGCCACGGTCTTGTCCCACCCTCCTTGCCACGTGCTCAATACTTCACGCGGCCGAGAATGAGAGATTTTGCCACAAGAAAGCCACCGTGAATGTCATATTATTGACTGCGTGAAATATAGGCACTCGCTTACGGGGAGCTGCCAATATGGCAAATGACGACTTGGCTTGGCTTTCGGCAGTCGAGCTGGCCACAGCCATTCGCGCGCGTAAGATCTCACCGGTGGAAATAATCGAGGCGTCGTTGGCCCGCATCGGGCAGGTCAACCTCAAGCTCAACGCACTGGTGACCATAGCCACCGGGGCCGCCCTGTGCGCGGCGCGCAAGGCCGAAGAGGCGGTCATGCGCGGAGATGCGCTCGGGCCTCTGCACGGAGTTCCGCTGCATGTCAAGGATAATCTTTACGTCGCCGATTCGAGGACGACGTTCGGCTCCAAGCTGTTCGAAGAGAACGTGACCGTCGTAGACTGCCCCGCCGTCAAACGGCTGCGCGCGGCGGGCATGATCGTAATCGGCCGCACGAACACTCCGGAGTTTGGTTGGAAGGGCGTGACCGACAACCGCGTTTTCGGTCCCACGCGAAACCCTTGGAATACCGACTTGACGCCGGGGGGATCCAGTGGAGGGGCGGCGGCCGCGGTCGCCGCGGGGCTCGGGCCGATCGGTTTGGGAACCGATGGTGGAGGATCGCTGCGAATACCCTCGTCTTTCTGCGGCGTCGTGGGATTCAAAGCGAGTTTCGGCCGCGTGCCCAATTGGCCCGGCAGCGGCGGCGCCATGCTGCGGCACATCGGTGCGATCACGCGCACCGTCGTGGATCAGGCGATTGCGCTCGACTCGCTCGCTGGACCTGATCCGGCCGATCTGTTGGCGTTGCCATCCGCTGGGGTGAGTTTTTCGGCCGATCTAGACAAGGGCATCCGCGGCAAACGCATCGCCTACAGCCCCGATCTGGGTTATGCGCGGGTCGAGCCCGAAACTGCGGCGATCTGCCGACGGGCCGCCGAACGGTTGGCCGAGACCGGCGCGCAGGTCGAAGAGGTGGCGCTTGATTGGCGCGATCCTTACGAGTCTTGGGGCGTCTTTTTCTTCGGCACCGCGGCCGCCATGATGGAGAAACAGTTGCCGAACAAGGGAGATCTGCTCGATCCTGGCTTCAAACGAGTTGTCGAGCAAGGACTCAAGCTCCGCGGCGTCGACTTCGCCAACGCAATGGCGGCGCGGCACGAATTGTGGGAGCGCGTGCGGCGCGTTTTCGAGCAGTTCGACTTGTTGTTGTGCCCCACATTGGCGGTGCCACCCTTCGCCGTGGGCCAGGACGACGCCGACCCCCTCGATGGCCAACGGCTCGGCCCGTTGCAATGGACGCAGTTCTCGTACCCATTCAATCTCACCGGCCAACCCGCGGTGAGCGTGCCCGCCGGTTGGACAAAGTCCGGCCTGCCTGTCGGCGCGCAGATCGTCGGCGACCGGTACGCCGATCTGTTGGTGCTCCAAGCCGCCCGGGCCTGGGAACAAGTACAGCCGTGGAGTGACAAGCGGCCACCATTGGTGGACCCAAGCCACGAATGATGATCAAACGCCGGAAAGGAAGGCAAGTTTTTAGCCACGGATGAAACACGGATCGAACACGGATACGATGAAGAAGAAAGATGGGTCAAGAGAACGAACCGCATCGATTGACCGTTTTGTCGCGCACTTCATGCTCCGAATCCGATTTTGCAAAAATCCGTGTTTGATCCGTGTTCGATCCGTGGCCCAACGGTTCCTTGCTTCCGTCTGCGTTTCATTTGTGGCAAGTCTGAAAAAGGGGAGATGGCATGGCACTCGAACACGAAGAGATCACCAGGGAAATCATCGGTGCGGCCTTCGAAGTTCACCGTATCCTTGGCTACGGCTTTTTGGAAAAGGTCTACCAGAAGTCCATGGGTGTCGAGCTCGAAGCGCGTGGACTCAAGACCAAGTTGGAAGACGAGATCCACGTCAAGTACAAAGGCGTCGAGGTTGGTTTCTACAAGTCCGACCTGTTCGTCAACGACTGTGTGATCGTGGAGATCAAGGCGGCAAAGGAATACAACTCCGAGGACGAATCCCAGTTGCTCAACGAATTGAAGGGAACGGGGACCAGGGTAGGGCTACTCATCAACTTCGGCAGGGCAAAGGTCGAGTTCAAGCGGTTCGTTTACTGATGACGATTCTTGGCCAGGGATGAAACGCTCGCAACGAAAGGAGTTTGTGGCCACTGATGAAACACGGATCGAACACGGATAGGAATACGTTCGATAAGAAGTAGGACGGGTTGGAAGGACGGAGCAGTTACCGTTACGCCGTGCTCAACAGGTACTCGGCGCCCAAAATCCGTGTTTCATCCGTGTTCGATCCGAGGCCAAGACGGCCTTCTCTCATCGGCAGTGGCCCCCTCCCCGCGTTCCTACGAGTGCATTACCTGGCCGCCGTCCACGTTGAGCGTCTGCCCGGTGATGTTGCGGGCATGCGGTGACGCAAGGTACACCGCGGCGGCGGCCATGTCATCGGGTTCCTGCCAACGGGCCAGCGGCACCGTGCGGCGGATCTTGTCTTCAGCCCAATCTTCATAAGAGCGCTGTTCGCCTTTCGTCTGACGTGAGTTCCAGGCTTGCCAAACCGAACGATTCAATTCGGTCTTGACCATGCCCGGCGAAAGGCAATTCACGCGCACCTGGTACGCGGCCAGATCTTTGGCGGCGCACTGGGCGAAGTTGATCAGGCCGGCCTTGGCCGCACTGTAGGGCGGATCCGTCTGCGAACCGATTTGGCCGGCGATCGAAGCGATGAAGAGGAAAGTTCCGCGGCGCGCGGCGACCATCGGGGGGGCGAATGCGTGCGCCACGTTGACGGCCCCCAGCAGGTTGACTTTCAGCACTCGCTCCCAATCGCCGGGTTCGAGGTTCCAGAAAGGATAGCCGAATTTGCCCGAACCCATGCCCGCCGCATAGACCACGTGATCGCAACGCCCGAACCACTCTTTCACGGCCTCGCCGGCCGCGCACATCGCGTCATAGTCGGTTACGTCGCCGGTGAAACCGTGGGCTGGGCGGCCATGGGCAGCCGACATTTCACGAGCCAGTTCGGCTACCGCCGGATCGCGGTCGACGAGTGCCAACCTGGCCCCTTCGCTGCCAAAGGCCGCGGCGATTGCCCGCCCGATGCCTTTGGCAGCGCCCACCACCACCGCCACCTCGTCGACCAGTTGCAGGTCCATCGCAGTCCAGCCTCAATCGCCTTGGAGCGTGTCGAGCGGCAAGGCGCCGCCGGCGGAGGGCGCGGCGGCGGAGCCATGCTTCGCCGGGCGGCCGAACGAGTGGAGGGGTGGAATACGAAGGCACCTATCAGTCGCGATCATCACGATCGTGGCCCGCTCGGCGCATGGAACCCTGTCAAATCGATTCATCGTTTCACTCCTTTGGCCTTATGATGACCCTCGTCGGAATCGTCGCCTAACTCCTCCAGCCCCAACGCGCGCCGGACGCGGTTCGCCTCATCCAGCGTCACGTGGTAGATTAGGATCGAGTAACCAACTCGATCGGTAGGTTCAAAATGCCGAAAATAGCCGTAACTCTCCCGCGGCACACGAAGTCGCTCGCCGCTTTCGTCGTACGTGTAGGACTTCATGCCACAAAGGAAATTCACACCCACGGCAAACCACCCGGGATGTGGCCCGTAACCGCGCGTGCCCCTCAGCGCTGCCGGAAGGTCCAGCGCCTCCGCGACGTTGTGACCCACCGGTGCGAGCCGGTACTTTACGCCGGCAACGTGTGGATCGAGCCCCGCGGCCACGGCAAGGCCTATTGGACGCGCTTCCGGGTGTTTGTCAAGCCACCGCTTCAAGAGCACGAGATCCTGCCCCCAGTCAACGTTCGAATCGATCAGATGCATCCACCCATTCGATGGGCCACCAACCGCTTCGTTAAAATAGGACTGATAATGTGGATGGAAGCGGAATACCGATGCGCCGTTCCAAATCAGGGCGGCGACCACCGCTACGGCGCCGACACGTCCCCAGGTTCGGCGGCGTCCTTGCAACCGGCCGCGTGAGAAGGCATCCGCGACAAGGCGCCCTACACGCCCGGCGCTAATAAATGCGAATGGAAACGCGGGCAAGAGGTAGCGCAGGCCGGAGTCAAGACCCGTTTGCGAGCTTACCAGCACCAGAAACGCCGTCGCTGGGACCGCGACGAGCATTTCTTCCTGGAGGCTTCGCCGGTATGCGCATGCGCCAACCGCTGTGACGAGGGCCACAGCCGCCACGACGAAAGTCCCAAGCGGCATTTTGATCGCAAGCGCGTAGAGGTAGTAAAACCACCAGCCGCGTTGCCGCCAGTGCCCGCGAAGATAGCACCGCAGTCCGTAGTCCGAATGTGATTTTTGAATGTCCAACCCCGTAATGTACGCCTTCGGTAGCGGCACACGTACGCCCTCTAGGAAGGTCCGTCGGAACCGGTTCCGAGCGCAATACTCCCTTTCAAGCACGGCGCCCGCTGCCCCAACATCTTGGCGCAGTGGCTCGGCGATCCTAGTAAGCGCGTGGCAATGGAAATTGTAATCCCCCAACCTACGAAAACTGCCCTGAAACTCATAAACGAAATTCACCGCGACAACCGCAAGGAGCGGAGCCAGCGCAAAGTGCGCCAGCGCTGCTGCACGAGCGGGTCGCGGCCGCCGCTCGCTCGGACTGCAACGATCAACCGTGGTGGACGTCAGCCGATACCTTGGCGGGTTGCCGGCCCGACGTCGCCAATAAACCACAGCGCATACGACCAGCCAAATTGGAAATAGAACCAGGAGCGTGAATTTCGCAAGCTGCGCAACGGCAAGCGCGAGCGCGACTCGCACCGCGCGCCCCCAACTGGGGTCGTACACATATCCGCGCATCGCGTACATCCCGACAACGCCAAAGAGGGTCGCGCCCATATCGGCGGTCACAACGCCGCTCCACGCGAGGACGTTCGGGCACATTGCCCACAGGAGTAGAGCCGTCAACCCGCCAGGCACCCCGAATAATGCGCGCGCCCACCTGTACACGACCCATCCGACGATGGCAGATAACGCGACAATGACATAACGGCCGAGAAAAAGCAGCGCCGGATATCGCTCCACGTTCGCATGCGCGAACCGGTTATGCAGATCGGCGATGTGTTCTTGCGCGCCAGGACTTGGGAGCACGGGTGTCGCAGCCAGTAGCGGGAGCGCCGCGAGCGCTTTGATCAACGGTGGATTCACTGGATATGCGCCAACGTCGCCAGAGGACCAATAAAGCATACCCGCCACGAGGTGGCACCCCTCGTCAATGTTGCAACTGTGCTGGCGAAGACTGTGCATGCTAAGGGTGACGTGCAACGCCAAAATAACCGCGCACCAAGGCGACCCGCTGGAAACAAGGTAGCGAAGCACCCGGCGCACCATCGTTATTCGACGCTCTTTCCGGCGGCGGCAACGCCGTCCATAGGACTCTTGCTCGCCCGACGCCGCCCCATTTTCCAGATGAGGCGAAGCACGAAATACACCGCGCCACTCCCGACGAAAGTCAGGACGCTCATTGCCGAGCGCAACCGCAGGTCACCGGTTGTGCGTGTGCCCGGCGTCTCAGGCGACGCTTCCGAGAACTGCTTTGCCCGGCTCGCAATTTCATCCAAATAGGCAAGACCGCCGGGAACTTGATGCCATAGGTCGGTGTCACGATCGTAAACGATCGCCCCGGGCGGCGGGTCCAGGCCAAACAACTCGTCGGACACCCGGTTGACTTCATATCGGACAACTTCGTATGTCACCGTTCGAGCGTTGGGCGAAGTCGTTCGTCGCAGTCGGTGCGGCAGCCACGCCCCTTTCCCTTCCATTCGGTACTCCGATAGTTCATATTGCGCAATAAGTCGCGGCGCATCCCCGCCGCTTAGGAACTCGCGCCGAACCAAAGTGCCGCGCGCACCGTCGATCCAGAGTCTGTCGCAGGCGGGAAGTTCCACCACGTGGCAAGGCCGGCCGGCGATGCGCTCTTGCAGGGGCAGAACGCGGATGCCGTCCGAAGCCAACACGTCGCGAAGGAAGTAGCTTCGGTCGCCGAGATTCGGAAACCGAGGGCGCTCCGAGTCGTCGTCGGGCGGCCACCAGGACAAGCATTCAAGGAACGGATGCGCGCGTGCCTTAGCGGTGTGGGGATGGACCGTGTCCTTTCGGTTGGGATGCGTGAGTCGTTTCGTTCGATGTGCTAGCTTACCGCCTGGGGCCCTGCTCGGGAGGAC
>Ga0307374_10009587_pt1 | contig 14229 bp, 11 predicted proteins | sample OX3MG_FD_202532 | JGI IMG/M metagenome (GOLD analysis project Ga0307374, IMG submission 202532) | Soil microbial communities from Risofladan, Vaasa, Finland - OX-3 | ecosystem: Environmental > Terrestrial > Soil > Coastal area > Acid sulfate soil | place: Finland: Risofladan, Vaasa | collected... | reverse complement strand
TCAAGGGTTCTTCTCGTACAAATCGTAAGCAGTCGGCATTGTCGCAGAATCACGAGAAACGGCGCGATCGATTGAAAGGGAACGAACACTTCATGGCACGAAGAGTTCGTTGGCGGCAACACCTCCTACGCTGAGTGGTGAGGAGGACGGTCGTGGTCAACTACATCGTGACACTGCAGTGCGTTGACGTGCCCGGCATCGTCCGTGCCGCGAGTGCGGCCATCGTGGCGATCGACGGCAACATCCTCGAAAACGACCAGTTCACCGATCCGGTCACGGGTCAGTTCTGCATGAGGACTCGTTTCGAAACGGCAACCGACGACATCCAATCGGTTCGGTCTCGTTTAGAGGGCGACCTCGCTTCCTTCGCGCCGAAGTTGGGCATTCGTCTGGAGGAGGCCCGTCGACGAGCTCTCGTCATGGTGTCGACCTACGACCACTGCCTCGCTGAACTGCTCTATCGACGCGAGCACGACGAGCTCCCACTCGATATCGCCGCGATCGTGAGTAACCATCGCGACTGCGCCCCACTGGCCGGGCGCTTCGAGATTCCCTTCTACGAGATCCCGGTCACGGCGGAGACCAAGGTGGACGCCGAAATCGAACTTCGACGTCTCCTCGTCGAATACGACGTCGACTTCGTGGTCCTGGCACGCTACATGCAGGTGCTCTCACCCGAACTCTGCTCCGATCTCAGCGGTCGCATCATCAACATCCACCACTCCTTCTTGCCGGGGTTCAAAGGTGCGCGCCCCTACCACCAGGCGTACGAACGCGGCGTGAAGCTCATCGGCGCGACGGCGCATTTCGTCACGTCCGACCTCGACGAGGGACCGATCATCGACCAGGACGTGGTTCGCGTAAGTCACGCCCGACTGCCGAAGGATCTCGTCGCGCTCGGTCGCGACGTCGAGCGAAGTGTCCTCGCTCGCGCGGTTCGCCTCGTCGCTGAGGACCGCGTTGCCCTCGTGGGCAATCGAACCGTCATCTTCTCGCAGTAGTCCCTGACTAGGTTGGACAAGAGATTCATCTCCTGAAAGTGAGCACGTGACCAGAGAACGGCGAGGGGTGTTTGGCGAAGCGGCGGCGCAGTACGAAGCGGCACGCCCGGGCTATCCCAAGGAGCTCATTGACGACGTCTTGGACTACGCCGGACCAGTTGACCGAGCGTTGGAGGTCGGCGCCGGTACCGGGAAGGGGACCGTCGCCTTCGCTGCGCGTGGCGTCAGTCTCACGTGTCTGGAGCCCGATCCTCGCATGGCCGCCGAACTGAAACGTCAAACCTCGAGGTTTCCTTCGGTGTCGATAATCGAGACTTCGTTCGAGACGTGGGAACCACATGATCACTTCGATCTGCTCTTGGCGGCTCAATCGTGGCACTGGGTGAACGAGGACAGAAGATGGGATCTCGCGAACGCCGCATTAAAAAAAGGCGGCACGGTGGCGCTCTTTTGGAACATCTACGCGATCACCGACGTGCCCACACAGGTCGCGCTGCTCGACATCGACCGCCAGTATCACGTGGACGTGATCGGTCACACACCTAGTGAACGACCATTCGGAGACTTCGAAGGCGAGATCGAATTGGCTGAAGGCTGGCCCGCGTTTGACCTTGTCGATGACCCTCGATTTACGAAGTTCGTGTCACGGCGCTATCACCGAGAACTGCCTTTCTCCACCACGTTGTATCTGGATTTTCTCTCGTCACTTTCGGCCTACCGGATGATCGAAGAAGACGAGCGCGTCGCGTTGCTTCGTGACGTAGCTCGTGTCCTCGACAGTCGCGATGGCGCGGTGTCGGTCGGTATCGCCACGGACCTCTTCATGTGCCGTACCGCGTAGTTGCAAGCTTTCCAAAGCGGAGTTACCCGTGTTGACCGAGGACCTTTTGAACGCCTCTGGGATCGGTTCTGCATCTAGATCCTGAGAAACCCGTCACTTTAGGTCTTCGCTCATTCTTGAAACCAGCAACATACGCCTCGTAACCGTCGTCGACGGGAGATGACAAAAATTGACTCATGAAATGAAAACTCCCCCCTCCACCGGACAGAGTCCAACGAAGGGGAGAGCTTTCATGCACGACAAATTTTCCGCGAACCTCTTGGGGCCGCCGCGCGTCTCTATGGACGTACGACGCGTTTCTCCCATTCGACGACTGGCGACAGCCACCTGAGTGAAAGCTCTACGGACGGGGATCACCTTCAATGATGACTGGCGGAGTGCTATCCATAGTTCGTTCGAACGGCGTACCTGAACCTCGGCAATCGCCTCGACGCCGAAGACGCGGTGCAGAAGTCCTCCCTCCGCGCCTGGAAGTTCCGCGACTCCCTCTCGTAGCAGTCCAGTTTCAAGCCGTGGTTGTACCGCGTGGTGGTGAACACCTGCAACTCCAAACTTCCCCACGACACTGCTCGACGCGAGGGTCGCGTCAACGACGTGAACCTCGTCGACAGAGCAGCGTTCGACGACGTCCCAGTGCAGTAATTACGGGTCGTCAGTTCCTCCGCGGTGGCGACGTCGGCGCCGTACGACATCCTTTGGTCGTAAGGAGTCCAGAAGTTGAAGCCAACGTCGAATCCGTCGTGCGCGAGTCGATCGGCCACGGTGTAGCCAATGCCCTCGCGGCGGCCAACGGCCTTGACGAGGGCCACCGTGCTGCTTGAATCCCTGGGGACTCAGTGCGTCACTCCCTCATCTTGACCGATACCAATTCTCTGTCAATCCAACGGTGCCCGCATCCGAGTTGGACGCGGGCACCGTTGGATGGAGCGACATCCGTTGATTGCTAAGGAATCGTCCGCAGGTAGTGCTTGGTGAAGAGTCCGTTATTTCTCATCGCGAGGCGTGAGTGGCTCTGCCAAAAGTAGGTACATCTGGCGGCGCAGCTCCGTGAGCAGTTCTCCGGCTCGCGTCTTCTGATCGGCCGATCCCGCTTGCGCCACTTGAGTGACGGCAACGGCGACCTGACGAAGGGCTTGATTGATCGCCATGTCACCTCGATCCGCCTGGCGGACCATGGTCTCCCATGGTGCGGTGCGCTCCGAACGTGTCTTCATCTCGGCGCGCCCTTCATCAGTCAGGGTGAACTGACGACGACCTTCAGCGCTCTCCGAGCGAACCAGCCCCTGATCTTCGAGGAGCTGCAACGCAGGGTAAATAGATCCAGGACTTGGCTGCCACAGACCTTGGGTCCGCTCAGAAAGTTCTTGCATCATCTCGTAGCCGTGCATCGGTCGTTCTTCGAGCAGGGCGAGGATCGCTACGCGAACGTCGCCGCGGCGCCCCCGACCACCCCTCATTGAAGGGCCGCGGCCCCTCGGGTGCTCACCTCTACCACCTTCGTGGTGCGGGCCGTGTCGACCACGTCCGTCAGAACGACTCCGGAAGAGTTTTCCTTCGCCATTTTCGTCATTACTTCCTCGCTCTTTTGGCGAGTGATCGAATTCTCGATTTCTCATCAACGTATCCTTTCGATAGGTTTGTGCCTATAACGATATATCTTTATAAGTCGTTTGTCAAGCGGTTTTTGCAGTCCCCACGGTACTACCTGATGAGGACCCATATCAGCAGTGGGTCACTCGCTCGCGACAACGTGAACGTGCCCACGTTTGAGTGATGTCGAGACACCGCGGTCGCCGTGAGCTCGCCAACGCAGCACTCTCGTCGACTGCTCTCAGCGCGGGCGCTCGCCGTCGTAAGTTCCAAACATGGAGTTTGAGGGCACGCCGTTCGACTATCACGGAGCTCTCGTCGTGGTCGAGACCGACGCCAACCACGTCGTCTTCATTCATCCTCACGGAGGAACCCCATCCGCCCCGGCGTCACTACCGAGCGATCCCTGCGAACCCAGCGAACAACCAGAAGTGGCAGCGGTGCGAATCGTGCGGGAGAAGACCGGACTAGACGTCGAGGTCGTGCGAGAGTTCGTGACGTTCATCCAGGAGGGAACGCCTACCGGCACCATGTGCGCACACGGGTACTTCGCGCGCGTTACCGGTGGATCGCTTCTGCAAGACGGCCCCGAAGGTCCCGCGAGGGCCTACGCCCTGGACGACCTGCCTTCGATCGTGCCCGTCCGCGTCGCCAATCAACGATCGCTCGACGCCTATCTTCGACAGCGCACTGACGCTGACTAGGTGACGGCGTTTCGTACCGCGAACTTGGCGTCGCGGTACGACTCTCGTTCGATGACCTCGACGAGGATCTCGACGGCGTCATAGACGTCCACGAAGCGAACGTAGAGCGGCGTGAAACCAAAGCGCGCGATGTCGGGGTCGCGGAAGTCGCCGACGACACCGCGCTGCAGAAGCGACTGAATGATCCCGTAGGACTCGGGGTGACGAAGGGCCACTTGGCTTCCCCGCCGCGCGTGGTCGCGTGGCGTCACGACCTCGAAGACGTCGGGCAGCCTCGCTTCAACGAGTTCAATGAAGAGGTCGGTGAGGCGGAGACTCTTCGCGCGTACTTCGTCCATCGACGCGCGGTCCCAGACGTCGAGCGCCCCGTCGAGTGCCGCGAGCGCGACGATCGAGGGCGACGACGTGACGAAGGCCTGCATGCCCTGCGCCGGTACGTAGTCGAGCTCGAAGTCGAAGGGTCGAGCGTGACCGAGCCATCCGGGTAAGGGGTTCTCTAGCCGGCCCTGCCAGGACTTACGAACGTAGACGAACGCCGGCGAGCCTGGTCCCCCGTTCAGGTACTTGTAGCCGCAGCCGGCCGCGAAGTCCACGTCGGCGCCCGTGACGTCGAGCGGCACGGCGCCGGCGGAGTGCGCGAAGTCCCACAGCATCAAGGCGCCCGCGTCGTGGACCTTTGCCGTGATGCCGCGGAGGTCGAGCATCTCGCCACTTCGAAAGTCGACGTGGGTCAACATCACGAGCGCGACGTCGTCGTTCAGTTCGCTCTCGAGGGCGCTGCGCTCGATGGCCTTCACCGTGATGGGACGCCCCGCGCGCGCGGCCATCGCTCGCACGATGTAGAGGTCGGAGTGAAAGTTCGCGACGTCGGTCAACACGACGGAGCGATCCTTTCGTAGGTCGAGCGCGCCGCCGATGAGTTTTGCGAGGAGAACGGTGAGCGTGTCCGCGACCAGGACCTCGCCAGGTCGCGCGCCGATCAAGGGCGCGAGACGGTCACCGAGGCGCGTGGGCATCGCCATCCATCCCGCGTCGTTCCAACCACGCACGAGGCCACGGCCCCACTCGCTGGTTATAACGTCATTGACACGCGCCGCCGCGGCGCGCGACACGGGACCGAGAGAGTTGCCGTCGAGGTAGATCTCTTGCTCATTGAGCATGAACTCTTCGCGTAGTGGCGCGAGCACGTCCTTCGAATCGAGCGAAACGCTGTCGTCACGGGTGATCACAGTACTGACCTCACTTCCCATAGTGCGGGGTAGAGACGCTGATTCAACGTGGTGTCGAGATAGGCCATGCCCTCACTGCCGCCCGTGCCCGGGCGTCGACCGATCTGGCGCCCGGCCATCAACATGTGCTGGTGACGCCAGACCGCGAGATTCTCGTCGTGGTCCATCAGCAGTTCCGCTACTGCGTGCAGCGCAGAACGGGCCGCGTCGGTGTGCGAAAGGTAGAGCGCGCGCACGACATCGATGAGGTCGTCGTTGCTCGCGCCCAAGGTCAGTCGAAGCGAGTGCTCGAAGCCCGCCCACACGCTCGGCACTTCGCTGATCGCGCGCAACCACACGCGCTGTTCGTCGTCGAAGAACTCGAAGTTCAGCACGGCCTTGCGTCCGCCACCACTGAGAAACTCAATGGCGCGGAACTGAAAGGACTGAAAGCCCGACGCGGGGTCGAGGGGGTCGCGGAACTCGAGGAAGCCCTCGGGTGACATGGTGTCGAGGAGGCGAAGGTGCGTGAGCAAGAGCTCTTCGATCTCGACCATCCTTCGCAGGTGTGAGACCGCGCGCCACGGTTCGTTCTTGTGCAGAACGCCCGCCGCGCGCTTCAGTTCATCGACCATCACCTTGAACCAAAGTTCGTAGGACTGGTGTACGACGATGAAGAGGAGCTCATCGGGCGCGTCGTCGGTGAGGGGCATCTGCAGCTTTAAGAGGTCGTTGATACGTAAGTACGTCGCGTAGTCGGTGCCTTTTGCCACAGAGTGAACCTTACGTCGAACGAACCATCGAACCCGCTAGGAGCGGGTGATCGGCTTGTAGCGCAGGCGATGGGGCTGATCGGCCTCGGTGCCGAGGCGCTTATGGCGATCGGCCTCGTAGTCGGAGAAGTTCCCTTCGAACCAGCGCACGACCGCGTCGTCTTCGAAGGCGAGGACGTGCGTGGCGATCCGGTCCAAGAACCAGCGATCGTGACTGATCACGACGGCGCAGCCCGGGAACGACAGAAGCCCGTCTTCCAGCGCGCGCAAGGTGTCAACGTCGAGGTCGTTCGTAGGTTCGTCGAGGAGCAACACGTTGCCCGCACTTCGAAGCACCTTCGCGAGTTGCACCCGGTTGCGCTCGCCGCCCGAGATCTCGCCGACGTTCTTTTGTTGGTCACTCCCCTTGAAGCCAAAGCTCGCCACGTAGGCGCGCGCGTGAATCTCACGTGAACCCACCACCATGTGTTCTTGTCCACCGCTGATCTCGTCGAAGACGGTGTTCGCCGCGTTCAGGGTGTCACGGGACTGATCGACGTAGGCGAACTGGACCGTCGAGCCGATCTCGATCGAACCGGCGTCGGGCTTCTCCTCCCCAACCATCATCCGAAAGAGCGTGGTCTTGCCAGCGCCGTTCGGGCCGATGACCCCGACGATGCCGCCCGGCGGCAGGAGGAACGTGAGGTCCTCGATCAAGAGCCGCTCCTCGAAGCCCTTGGTGAGACCCGTCGCGTTCACGACGACGTCACCGAGCCGTGGGCCGGGTGGTATCGCGATCTCCAGTCGATCAGTGCGTCGATCTGCCGCCTCGGACTCGGCAACGAGTTCGTTGAATGAACTCACGCGTGCCTTACCCTTGCTCTGTCGTGCGCGCGGTGAGAGTCGAATCCACTCCAACTCTCGCTCCAACGAGGCTTGTCGAACCTTGTCGGCCTTCTCTTCGGCGGCGAGGCGAGCTTGCTTTTGCTCGAGCCACGACGAGTAGTTGCCCTCCCAGGGAATACCGTGACCACGGTCCAACTCGAGAATCCACTGCGCGGCGTTGTCGAGGAAGTAGCGGTCGTGGGTGATAGCGACGACGGTGCCGCTGTACTCCTGCAGGGTGCGCTCGAGCCACGCCACCGACTCGGCGTCCAGGTGGTTCGTCGGCTCGTCGAGCAAAAGTAGGTCCGGCTTGGATAACAGCAGTCGACAGAGTGCCACCCGACGGCGCTCGCCACCCGACAGCGTCGACACGTCAGCGTCGGGTGCGGGCAGACGAAGCGCGTCCATCGCGATCTCGAGGGTGCGTTCCAAGTCCCACGCGTTCGCGGCGTCGATCTTCGATTGAAGGTCGGCCTGTTCGCCTAGGAGCGCGTCAAAGTCGGCGTCGGGATCACCCATCGCCGCGCAGACTTCGTTGAAGCGGAGAAGAAGATCGCGCTGTTCGGCGACGCCGTCAGCGACGTTACCGACTACGTCCTTCGTCGCGTCGAGTTGGGGCTCTTGGGAGAGGTAGCCCACGCTGAAGCCCGGTGTCAGTCGTGCTTCCCCGCTGAAGCCGTCGTCGAGACCGGCCATGATCCGTAACAGCGACGACTTGCCCGAGCCGTTCGCGCCGATCACGCCGATCTTCGCGCCGGGATAGAAGGAGAGATTGATTCCCTTCAGCACTTCGCGATCCGGCGGGTAGAACCGACGAAGGTCTCGCATCGTGAAAATGAACTGTGCAACCATGCCTACCAGTGTGGCCGAAATCTACGCGACACGTCTTTTGTCAGGTGTCTGATGTAACAGGGCCACTATTACACTCAGAAAATGTCTGAGAACTCCGTCGACGTCGTAACGCCCAAGCGCCACGCGGCCGATTGGATGATCCTCTCGATTGCCTGCATCGCGCAGTTCATGGTGGTGCTCGACGTCTCCATCGTCAACGTGGCCCTGCCGCGCATGGGCGCCGATCTTCACTTCACGTACTCGAGCGCGCAGTGGGTCATCAACGCCTACGTCTTGACGTTCGCGGGCTTCTTGCTCCTCGGCGGACGCATGGCCGACTACTTCGGTCGACGACACGTCTACTTGATCGGCATGAGTATCTTCACGCTCGCGAGCATCGGCGCGGGCGTCGCGCACTCTGGGACTCAAATGATCGTCGCTCGCGCCATCCAAGGCCTCGGTGGCGCGATTCTCTCGCCCGCGACCTTGACCATCATCGTGACGACGTTCCACGGTCCGCGCCTGCCCAAGGCCATCGGCGCGTGGAGTGCGGTCGCCGGCGCGGGCGGCGCCGTCGGTGCGCTGTTGGGCGGGATCCTGACGGGAACCGTGTCGTGGCGCTGGATATTCTTCATCAACGTGCCCTTCGGGATCATCGCGGGCACCGCCGCCCTTTTGTACCTCCAGGAGATGCGCAACAAGGACGCCACCTCGAAGCTCGACGTCACGGGTTCCGTGCTCGTCACCGGTGGCTTGGCCTCAGTGATCTACGCGGTGGTGAACACGACGACGCACAAGTGGACGTCGAGCTTCACGCTCGAATGGCTCCTTGGAGGACTGGTCTTGTTGACGATCTTCTGCTTCTGGGAAGCGAGGATCGCCTCGCACCCTCTCGTACCGTTCAGGATCTTCCGCTCGAGGCCACTCTCAACCGCGAACGGCATCATGGTCCTCGTCGGTGGCGTCTTCTTCGCCATGTGGTATTTCTTGACCTACTTCTTCCAATCGGTCTTGGGCTTCGGTCCCGTGAAGGCCGGTGTCGCGTTCGTGCCCACGGCGGTCGCCATCATCCTCGGCGCACAGATCTCGTCGCGACTGCTCGCGAAGACGGGCGTCAAACCTCTGCTCCAGGTGGGAGCGGCCCTTGCGGCACTCGGCTTCTCCTGGCTCTCGCTCATCCAGCACAACAGTTCGTTCTTCGCTCACGTCCTCTTGCCGTCGGTCGTCACCGCGTTCGCCATGGGTCTGCTCTTCGCGCCCTTGGCGATGGCCGCCACGTCCGGGGTCGATCGGGCCGACGCGGGTCTCGCCTCGGGACTGCTCAACACCGCCCGCCAGGTTGGTGGGTCCCTCGCGCTCGCGATCCTGGCGACTGTGGCCACCGACCGAACGACGTCGCTGCTGACGCACGCCTCCAAGGCGGTGGCCCTAACGGCGGGCTATCAAAGGGCTTTTGAGATTTCAGCCGTCATCGCGATCCTCGCCCTGGGCGTCTCGTTCGCCCTCCCGCGCAACACCGGTCGCGCCGCGACGCCGTAGCGCGCCGGTCGATTGCCACGGCCCAATTAACTTCATTCCCCGCTCAGTTCGCCGCGCTACTTGGCAGTAGTCTCACGGTTGACAAATATCCGGGGGTGTCACGAGGCTGAGTCGGGAGCCTCGTTTCATCGCCGGACAACCCTTTCTGAGGGTTGACAATCGTATAAGGGAGAAACAATGGGTAGATTTCGTCGCCTCACGACCGTGCTCGGAGCCAGCGCGCTGGTTCTAGGTACGTTGACTGTGAGTGTGGCCGCGACAACGATGTCGGCTTCCGCCGCGTCGAAGTTCAAGGCCTGCGTCGTAACTGACACCGGTGGCATCAACGACAAGTCCTTCAACGCCTCGGCGTACGCGGGTTTGAAGGACGCCGCCAAGCAAGACAGCAACATTTCGTATACGTATCTTTCGTCTACGTCATCCTCAGACTACGCGCCCAACATCAACAGCTTCGTCTCGAAGGGTTGCGGGATCATCGTCACGGTGGGTTTCTTGATGGACGCGGCCACCGCCGCTGCCGCTAACGCTCACCCGAGCCAGAAGTTCGCCATTGTGGACGACGCGCCCAAGGTGAAGGCCGGCACGCACGTTGACTCACTCCAGTACGAGACCGACCAGGCCGGCTTCCTCGGTGGCATCTTGGCCGCGGCTATGTCGAAGACCGGGACGGTGGCGACCTTCGGTGGCCAGCAGTTCCCGTCGGTGACGCTCTACATGAACGGCTTCGTGGCCGGTGTGCGCTACTACGACAAGACCTACTCGAAGTCCGTGAAGGTTCTCGGCTGGACGCCAGCGGCGGGCGCGTGTTCGCTCTCGACTTGCAACGGCAAGGGAACGTTCGTCGGAAACTTCACTGATCAGACCGCCGGTAAGACCGACACGACGACCTTCTTCTCCCAGGGAGCCGACATTGTCTTCCCGGTCGCGGGATCGGTGGGCCTCGGCTCCATCGCCGCGGCGAAGTTGGCAGGTACTGGTCACAGCGTCATGTGGGTCGACAGCAACGGCTGCGTCTCTGACAAGGCTGACTGCAAGTGGTTCGTCGGCACGGTCGCCAAGGGCGTCGAGCCCTCGGTGATGGCTGCGGTCCTCTCGGCGGCGAAGGGCACCTTCAAGGCAGGCACGTACGTCGGCACGTTGGCCAACAACGGCACCGCGCTCGAGTACGGCGGCATCACGGTTCCCGCGTCGGTGAAGGCGAAGATCGCCACGGCGAAGGCCGGCATCATCGCTGGAACGATCTCAGTCAACCCGAACAAGTACCCAGCCAAATAACGACGTCGTAGCGCCTCGCGGCGCGACGCCACGACAAAGACCCGGGACCAAAACCCGGGTCTTTGTCGTGGCATACGATGATTCCTCATGCAACTCGAACTGCGCGGGATAACGAAGCGATTCGGCTCGTTCACCGCGAACGACCAGATCAGCCTGAAGGTTGAGCCTGGTCAGATCCACTCACTGCTCGGTGAAAACGGTGCCGGCAAGTCGACACTGATGAACGTCCTCTTCGGACTGTTGCGTCCCGACGAGGGAGAGATCCTCATTGACGGCGTCGTCACGCCGATCACCGACTCGGGCGAAGCGGTGCGCCGAGGGATTGGCATGGTCCACCAGCACTTCATGCTGGTGCCCGTCTTTTCGGTGACGGAGAACGTCGTGCTCGGGTTCGAACCGACGAAGTCGCTCAATCGCGTGGACTACAAACGGGCCACCGAGGACATCCATCGCCTCTCCCAGCAGTTCAATCTGGACGTCGACCCCGACGCCATCGTCGAGAACCTGCCCGTCGGACTCCAACAGCGCGTGGAGATCTTGAAGGCCCTCAGCCACGACGCCGAACTCCTGATCCTCGACGAACCGACGGCCGTCCTCACGCCCCAGGAGATCGATTCGCTCATGGAGATCATGCGCTCGCTGGCCGCGGCGGGCAAGTCGATCCTCTTCATCACCCACAAGCTCAAAGAGGTGAAGGCCGTCGCCGACGTCATCACGGTGATCCGCCAGGGCCGCGTCGTGGGCACGGCCGAGCCCAGCGCGTCGGAGTCGGAACTGGCCTCGATGATGGTCGGCCGTGAAGTGAAGCTCATCGTCGAGAAGACCGCCTACGACCCGGGCGACGAAGTGCTCGAAGTCCGCGACCTCGTCGTGCTGGACGACCGGGGACTCGTCGCCGTGAACGGCGTCACGCTCGACGTGCGCGCGGGCGAGGTGTTGGCGCTCGCCGGCGTGCAGGGCAACGGACAGACCGAGTTCGTCGAAGCCCTCGTGGGCATGCGACCCGTCGAGTCCGGCTCGATCACCCTCAAGGGACGCGACATCACCAATCTGACGCCGCGCCAGGCCCTCGACGCGGGTCTCGGCCACATCCCCGAAGACCGACAGCGTGACGGACTCGTCCTGTCGATGTCGGTCGCCGACAACCTGGTGCTCAACACGCCGCGGCGCGCGCCCTTTGCCCGTCACGGCACGCGCAACCTCACGGCCGTCAACGAGAACGCAGAGCGACTCGTTCGCGAGTTCGACATCCGTACAACGTCTATTCGAGAGCCGGCGAGTTCGCTCTCGGGTGGCAACCAACAAAAGGTCATCGTGGCGCGCGAGCTCTCGCGCTCCATTGAGTTCCTCGTCGCTTCGCAACCAACGCGCGGGCTCGACGTTGGCTCCATTGAGTACGTGCACCGACAGATCATCGAGCATCGAAACCGGGGCAACGGCGCCTTGATCGTGTCCTCTGAACTCGACGAAGTCGTCGCGCTGGGCGACCGCATCGCGGTGATGTACGAGGGCCGCATCAGCGGCGTCGTCGATCCGAGCGCCAGTCGCGAGTCGATCGGTCTCTTGATGGCCGGTCACGTGACGGAGACGACCAGTGTCTGAGACGTCGACAGCTCGACCGTCACTGTGGGTCCGCTATACGTCGAGCAGTCCCCTTGTCGTGACCTTCTTCGCCCTGGTCCTCGGCCTCCTGTTCGGCGCTTTCGTCATCATCACGACGACGCCCGCCGTCCTCGACGCGTGGCGCGCGATCTTTCACAGTTGGAACGGACTGCCCCACGCACTCAACCTCACGTTCGACAACGTCGGCGCGGCCTACCGCTCGATGTTCACCGGTTCCATCGTCGACCCTCAGGGCCTGTGGCACTCAATCTCGACGGGGAAAGGTTGGACGAACACCTTGACGCCGATTTCCGAGACACTGACGTACGCGACGCCCCTCGTCATCGCGAGCATCGGCGTCGGCATTGCCTTTCAGACTGGCCTCTTCAACATCGGCGCCAACGGACAGGCCGTCATCGGGGGCATCGCCGGCGCGGTCGTGGGCTCGATGCTGCACATGCCCGAGATCCTGCACCTGCCGCTGACGCTCGTCGCCGGCATCGCGGGCGGCATGATCTGTGGCGCCGTGCCGGGCGTGCTGAAGGCCTACACCGGGGCGCACGAGGTCATCGTCACGCTGATGTTCAACTACGTCACGTACGCGTTCTTGTTGTTCATGGTGCTCTCGACGCCGTTCCAACAGCCCGGTCAACAGAACGACATCGGACGCACCATGGACCACTCGGCGCAGTTGGCGCCGCTCTTCGGCACAGGTTCCGGGCTGCGCGTCAGTTACGGCGTCTTCGTCGCCGTCGCGGTCGTCATCTTCGCGACGTGGCTGCTCAATCGGTCGTCGCTGGGCTTTGACTTTCGCGTGACCGGCGCAAACCCGTCGGCGGCCAGGGCCTCGGGCATCAACGCCCGTACCGTGATCGTCGTCGTCTTTCTGATCTCGGGCGGTCTCGCCGGACTCGCGGGCGTCGTCCAGGTCGCGAGCACCACGCACTACGTCGACGGAGGCTTTCTCATCGGCAGCGCGGGCATCGGCTTCACCGCGATCACCGTGGCGCTCCTCGGCCGCAACCGGCCCATGGGCATTGTCTGGGCGGCCCTGCTCTTCGCGGCGCTTGGCGTGGGCGGGCGCAACATGCAGGCGACGACGGGCATACCGCTCGATCTCGCGACGGTGATCCAGTCCGCCATCGTGCTCTTCGTCGCGACGCCGGTCCTCGTGAAGGAGATCTTCCGGCTGCGCAGCGTCAAGACCACCACCGTGCAACTCGCGACGACGGGATGGGGCTCGTGAGTCTCGTCGACGCGAAGACGGCGCCGCGCGCGATCGCGCCCGTGAAGAACCGTCGCACGCGAGTGATCGCGATCATCATGGGTCTGATCGGCGTCTTCACGATCTTCGCCTTTGGACTAGGGAGCGGGTCGCGCGCGCACTCCTCACTCACCTTCAACCCGATCAACCTGGTGAACGCGCCCTGGCGCGTGGGTTCGCTCACCGTCATCACGCGCTGGACGGACGTGGTGCTCGGCGTGGTCATGGTCGCCCTCGCCGCCGAGACCTACCTCCGGCATCCTCGTCGAGGTGTCATGGCGCGCTTCGGTTCCGTAGCGGTCTTGTTCCTCTTCGCCCTTCTCTTCTGGGCCGCGCGGACGCCGGGACCCTCGCCTACTTCGTCGGTGAACATCACGGCAATCCTCGTCGGCAGCAGCGCCGCCGCGATGGTCCTCATCTTCGGTTCGCTCTCGGGCGTGATGTGTGAGCGATCGGGTGTGGTGAACATCGCCATCGAAGGTCAGTTCATCGGTGGCGCCTTTCTCGGCAGCATGATCGCCTCGACCACGCACGACTTCTTCTTCGCGGCGATTGGCGGCATGGTCGCGGGTGGGCTCGTAGGGCTCGTGCTGGCGTTCTTGTCGCTGCGCTACCGCTCCGACCAGATCATCGTGGGCGTCGTGCTCGTCACCATGCTCAGCAGCCTCTCGTCCTACTTGAACCTCCAGGTCTTCACGCCGTTCCCGAACTTCAACACCGGCATCCTCGCGCCCAAC
>Ga0307374_10009586_pt1 | contig 14232 bp, 15 predicted proteins | sample OX3MG_FD_202532 | JGI IMG/M metagenome (GOLD analysis project Ga0307374, IMG submission 202532) | Soil microbial communities from Risofladan, Vaasa, Finland - OX-3 | ecosystem: Environmental > Terrestrial > Soil > Coastal area > Acid sulfate soil | place: Finland: Risofladan, Vaasa | collected... | reverse complement strand
GCAATTGGCACCACCGTCCGGTACCGCGCAGAGCTGAAAAGTATCCTCTTTCTGAATGGCGGTCACGTCGACCGCCTGCGCGGCCGCCTCCGCCGCCGCCTGCGCAGCGCCCACCAGAGTCGCATGGCTGGATAACAGCAGCCCCCCGTCGACCGCGAGGCCCGCCACTGGCAGGAGGAGCAGGGCTAGCATGAGGCAGAATATCGGGAGAATCTGACCCCTCTGCCGCTTAGTTCGATGCGCTCTATCCATCGCCACCTCAGCAGTCATCGCCGGTAGAGTCAACCTTGGGATCGCGGCTGCGGAATGGGTCCACCTTGTCGGTAGCCGTGGAGGTCAGCCGAGGAGACAGCCAGAAACCGATCAACGGAATCCAGTCCAGGTTTGGGCGATAAACGACTGTCGCCACCACATCGCCGTCCGTCGGAGCCCCCGCACCGGGGCCGGTCCCGACCCGGCAAAAGGTATCGTTCGCGCCCCCATAGCCAAACCAGAGTGCGAACGAGCCGCTTCCCAGGGGGGCCGGCATCGCCATGCTGTTCGGCACCGGTCCAGCGCAGCCGCCGTGCAGGTCGTCAGCTAGGTTGAGAGGAAGCAAGCCGTCGCTCTCAGAAAGGACCGTTGCCATCTCCTGGTGCGCTCCGGAGCACGCCTGAGTCGCGTCCACCCCGCGAGCTCCGACTAAGGCGGCAGCGCTCGCCGCGGTTTCCATCGCCATCTGGCTCCGTGCGAGCTCTACGACCGCCACGGCTCCGCAGGCGAGTACCAGCACCACCGGGAGCACAACCGCCAACTCGACCAGCGCCTGCCCCGCCCGCGAGTCCCGTCGCGACTTACGAATCAAGTAGTAAGCGCCTCCACCTCAAGCCGCAGCTGCACGCTCACGGGGAGGGCGTCGATGCCAACCGAGCTGGCGAAGGGAACCAGCGTGTGCAGGGTCCCCTTGATCCAAATGTCCACTGCGGTGGCCGGCCAAGAGGTGTAGGCAAGACACACAAATAGTTGTCCCGGGGGAAAGGTCTGGCTGCACGGCTTCATGGAGCGCGCGCTACCGAAACAGTTGGTCGTATGACAGGCGGGATTCTGGCTGCCATCCAGATTGTCGGGTGCGGGTCCTAGTGACGTCGCTCCGGAGCCGCCGCCCAGAGCCGCCGAGCACGACTGCAGGGTGTTCTCTTCCGGCTGATCACGGTCGTACTTGACGCACGTAGCGGGCAGGCCGCACCCGCCCACGGCAGTCTCGAGGGCCGTGCATTCGTTGAGCCGGGCTAGATGTAACACCGCGTCCTGCAGGGAGCTCTCGGCGGCAGCCTGTCCCGCCGCCAACCGGTTGAGTGGCTCACCTGGAACCGGCGCGCCCGACGCCGCGCGCGCTCCCACTAACGCTGCACTCTGGGCTCCTTCGGAGGAGAGGGCGGAGATTCCGAGTTGGACCGCGCCGAGGCTCGCGACTAGGAAGATGGTCACGCCGATGGCCATCTCCACCATCGCTTGACCTTTCTGCCGATGCGTTGTCATGAAAAGGCCGTGGCGAGGCGCGCCAGCGCAGGGTACAAGATGATGATCACGAAAGGGAGAAGGATGCACAGAGCTACTGGGAGCAACATCGTCACCAATGCCCTCCGCCCACGGCTTAGCATTTCGTCCCTTTGTCGATCCCGGAGCCCACTGGCGAGCTGTCCGAGCGGGGAACTGGCCGATACTCCCTCCTCGCGCTGAACGCGCACTACGGCCGCAAGCGCTGACAGTGCGGGGATTCCAAGTTGCTCTGCCGTTCCTTCCAGCTGACGATCCAATTGGGGAGTACCGGCCATCGCCGACGCGGCCAGGCATGCGCGCAGCACCAGGGCCGCCTCGCCACTCAGACGATTGACCACCAGTTCGATGGCGGTTCTCGCGCCCACACCGCCGCCCCCTTGCTCTAGGGCCATCAGGTCCACCAAAATGGGGAGCTGGTCTGCGATTGCCCTTCGCCGCCGACCGGCGAGCTGTACCACCCGAGCCGCGACCGCGAGCGGAACCGCCAATACGGCTAGGACAGCAACACTCGCCGGCAGAAGTCCCCGCACTACCAGTGCCAACATGGCGCTCGCCAGCACCACAGTCAGCAGCAACGTGAGCGAGACCATCGTTTCGGGCTCAGTGCTGATACCGGCCCTTTCGAGCAGCCCTGACAGAGCAGCGCGGGTTGCCGCGGGCAGACGGCGGTTCACCGAGCCACCTATTCGCGCGAGGGCCAGACTCAGCCAACCCGAGCCGCGGTGGTGCCCTATTCCTGAGGCGCTGGACCGACGCACGGTCCGGCGTCGCAGCCATTGGTCAGCTGTCGGTCGGCGCGGCCACGCCGCCGCGAGGAATCCGGCCAGCGCGGCGAGGAATGCTGCACTCAGCAACACTTGCAGGTTCCAGAGGGAAGAAGGCATCAGGTTACATCTGCTACTCTCGGCCGTCCTGGAGACCGGACATCATCGGTCGGGCGACACTCGCTGGCGGGGCTCGAGGCGGCTAGCTCGACGTGAAGCTCGGAACTCCCCCACTTGGGGTGCAATGGACAGGAGGTCCGGTTGGGGTAAGCGGAGAATGCGCAGCATCCACGCGTAACCGATCACGATCAGAGCAATCAACCCTCCGAGTAAGAGTTCACCTCCCACCGTCGCGTACGGTGCCAGGTATTGGGGGTTGACCACATGCAGGAGAGCCAGTAACCCGAGTGGCATCATGGCGATCACTAGGGCGCCCAGGCGCCCCTGGGCTTGTTCCGCGCGCAGCTGCCCCTGGACGGCGTCGACTTGGTGAGCGGCCCGGCTCAACTCCCGAAGCAGCGGTGCGAGGCGTCCCCCTGACCTATTGCCCACCGTCAATGCCGCAGCGATCAACGTAAAGAGTGGTTGTCGGATCCGCTCCTGAGCTTCAATAAACGCCTCCTCCAGCGGAATTGCGTCGAGCCGGGCGAGGATTTGAGCGATCTCCTGTCGAAGCTCCATCGGACCGCTCTCGGCGAGGACTGCTAAAGCCTGCCGAGTGCTGTGGCCTGCTGGGAGAAGCTGGGCCAATAGATCGACTGCGCTGAGTAAGGCAGCGCCGAGCGCCGCGGATCGGCGCGCCTCACGCCATCTCCAGTAGGCTGCGGTGGCTCCCCACCCCAGCGTCGCGATGACCAGCGCTGGGGCGACCAGGCCGAGCAACAGGTACGCCAACAGACCGGCTACGGCAGCCCCCGCGAGAGCAGGAACGCGCGAGATAAGGCTTCGAACGACCCGCCGAGGCCGAAAGGCGGGATCCTCCACCAAAGCACCGTGGTCGCGGCTGGCGGGGGGGCCGCCAAGGAGCACGATCCACCCTGCCGCCGCGGAGCCGAGCAAGGCAAGCGCGACAAGGGGAGCGGGCACCGGCTAGCGCCGTCGGACCGCGGCGGTCCCCAAAGAAGCCACCACTAAATTGAGGTCGATTCCGGCAGCCTCAAATTTGTCAGCGATCTTGGCCGGGAGGTCGTCGAGTCGGCTGACCGACCACTTCCAGTCGCCCCGGGCTCGGTCGTAACGGCAAAGCTCTTCGACCACCGGAATCTCTCCCTCCACCTGTCCGGTTACCAACCCCAGCGCTCCGACCACTCTGCGATCTCTTCCATCAGACCCGCGGAACCGGGTCAAGTGAACAACCATGTCCACTTTCGTCGCAATCTCCCGAGCGACTGCGCCGGGGTCGGCACGAACCTGCGCGGGGTGGCGTCGGACCAGTGCCGCCAGCCGGGTCAACGCATCTCGCACGCTATTGGCGTGGAGGGTGGTCGCGCTGCCGTCGTGACCGGTCCCCATGGCATCGATCACATCCAACGCTTCAGGGCCCCGCGATTCGCCGACGAAGATGCGATCTGGGCGTTGCCGCAGGGCATTGCGGACCAGCTGTTGGATCGTGATTGCGCCACTCCCCTCCGTGTTGGCCTCGCGCGCTTCTAGGGAGATGGTGTTCGCTCGACCACCCGGAGCCGCACAAACGTGGAGCTCTCGCTGATCCTCAATCGTGATGATACGTTCGGCCGTCGGGACCTCCCGGATCAGCAATCTCAGCAGGGTGGTTTTGCCGCTACCGGTTCCCCCGGACACGACAAAGTTGAGCCGGGCTAAGACCGCGGCTTGAAATAGCGGTACAAGCTCCCAGGGCAAGGTGTTCGCCCGGGCCAGATCAGCCAGCTGACCGAATCGGGCTAATTGGTGACGCCGAATCGTTACTGCCATCGGCATGGCCACCGGCGGAAGGACGGCATTGATCCGCGATCCGTCTTGCAGAGTAGCCGTCACCATCGGGCTCGCGCGGTCCAATCGAGATGAACCATGGCCCAGCATCTGTCGCACCGTCTGCAGGAGTTCGTCTTCGGAGGCGAACTCCACTCCTGCCGCTTCCTGGACCCCATCCCGCAACACCAGCACCTCGCGGGGACCGTTGACGATTACCTCCTCGACTAGGGGATCGGCGAGTAACTCCGTCAGTGGACCCAGCGGAGTCACTCGAAAGAGAACGCTTCGGCGCAATCGCGCGTAGCTGTCGCGATCGAGCACGGGCAACCCCTCGTGCGGAGCGCGCGCATGGTAGCGCTCGACTTCCTCCTGGACCAAGGCTTCGATCCACGTTCGGTCCTCAACTCGTACTCGGGTCTCCGGGCGATGCGACAACTGCTCGGTGATTCCCGCCTGCACCCGAGTCAGGACTCGCGCCTCGGCGATCTGTTCGTCGGAATCCGAACCTGGCACGACCTCAAGCTGGCGGGTGCTCACTGCAAGCCCTCGTGAACGAGCTTCGGGTCCATCGACGGTCGCGCGCCGTCCGAGACCGATTGCAAGGCGCCCTCCTTTCCCGCCAGAGCCCCCGCGACCACTCGGCCGCAGCGCCGGAGAGGGCCAGCCAGAGGACCCGCCAGAACGGCGGGTCGAGCACGGTCCTCCGCTTCGACGCAAGTTCGGCGATGGTCGGCAATGGCCGCCGCAACAGCCATTCCGTAGCGGCGCCTGAGCGAGCTGTCGACCTCGCGAAGGGCCAGGTCGCCGAGGCGGTTCAAGACCACAAGGCTTGGACGAGTTCGTACCTGGCTCGCCAGGGGGCCCGACAGGGTGCGGTCCAGGAGATCGGTTCCCACCTTGGTCGGGACCACGACCCAAACCAGCATCTGGCACTCCAGGGCGGTGGCTTGGGCAGCCTGACAGTCAAGCGCACCCACATCGACGACCACCACGTCATATCGGCGCCGGAGCAGCTCCAAAACCTCGCGGAGCAACGCGCCTGAAACGACCCCCCCGAGTCCAGCCACCGCCCGGCCGGTGAGAACGTCTAATCCGGAAGTGGACTGGAGGTGTCTAGAGATCAACTCATCGTCGACGGCCTTCAGCTCGGCCTCGTGGGCTAGATAGATTAGAGAGCGATCCTCCGCCAGATCGAGTTGGACGGCGACGGCACCAAGATGCGGATCGGCGTCGACCAAGACCACGCTCACCCCTTCGGCGCGCAACGCGAGCGCCAAATTGATACTCAAGAAGGTGCGCCCGGGAGCCCCCGTGGCGCCAGTGATCCCGAGTGCACTCCCCCGCCGGGGAAGATCAGCTAACGATCTGGAGCCCTCATCGATAAGGTGCGTCCCGGTCGCCCCAGTCCCCCGCAGCCGGGACAGCATCGACCTAACCAGAGCTGGAGGCAGGGACTGCCCGTGAGCAGACCTTGGCCGCCGTGCCTTGACGGATTGCGAGCAACGCCTGGTAAGGGTTAGATATCGCTTGCTCAGTGCCTTCGCAGCTGACCGCCCCGGCGGGGACCGCCCAAATCGGCTCGGTCGCGTCGAGTAGCAGCCAGGGAGCGACCTGACCCGGAGTTACCGCGATCGTGACCGTGCGTGAGGACTGGTTGGTCGCGATCACCGCGACCGCCTGGGCAAGTGGCACAACGCAGCCCACTGCGGCCGCGTCACCACAGAGGTCGGCTGCCGGCGCGACGCTTCCCGCCTGAGATCCCGACACTGCGAATAGGTCCACCCGATCACCGGGGCTCACTCCCGAAGGCATGAAGGCCAGGGAGAGACTTAGTTGCCGCAGTGAAGCTCCCGAACCAAAGGCAAGGTCGTGGCGCAGGATCAACGCGCCCGCCGGAATCGTGACCAGTGCCACCGCACCTTGCACCTCGCGAAAGCTCTGCTCCGGGATGGTGTCGCTTACTGCTTCAGCGCTTAGATGAACCAACGCGCCGCCCGGGCTGAGGTCAGCAGTGCTGGCCCGCAAAACCTGGCCGGCGGCAATGGTGCGGCTCGAAATGAGCACCCTCACCTCGCCGTTCTGGGCAGCGACGCCAAGGAGGAGGAAGCCGGCCAAGGCGGCACAGAAGGTGACAAATCCCAATATCACCGCTGCTCGCCGTCTCACCGGCTCCCCCCCACTATGGCGCCCCCATCCCCATCCGGGCGACCTCGGCGTCCCCACGCCGATGACAGCGATTTTGCACCGATCGATCCCCACAATGGGGGACTGAGCTTAGTGACTCCTGAGTAACTTGTGAATTCAGGCGTTCTGCTCTGAAGTCGGAAATTACCAATTCTCATCGACTTCAGGCAGCCTCGCGCAACCAGTCGGCACACTCCACCGTGCGGAGCTTGGAGATCGCGCGCTTGTACAGCCCCCGAACTCGTTCTCGCGGTACGCCCCAGTTGGCGGCGATCTCACGGGTGGTACGACCTTCGATCAAATGTGCATGCACCACGCGTGCCTGCCCAGGCGTCAGTCGGCCGAGTACCCACCGCACCGTCTCGGTCTGGCATACGGTGCCAGCCGGATCGGTCCCTCTGTCGCGGAAGGCGTCGTGACTGGGATGCGTCTCCAACAGCACTTCCAGAGATGGTCCACCATGGCGCGCCCGAACTTGGTCGGCCTCCCACCGGTGGTGCCATCGATGGAACGCGATACTGCGAAGCCACGCGCGCAGGCTGGCCTCTCGGTCTCCCTGAAAGGTGTGTAACCGAGTGATGGCCACGGCGAACACGTCTTGGACCAAGTCGGCGCGATCCTCGGGTGGCCGGCGGCCAAAGCACCGCTCCACGTCTCCCTTGAATGTGTCGAACATCCATGCGACCGCGTCGGGCGCACCTTCCCGAAGTGGACTGATCCATTTGGCAAACTCGGTCTCTTCCAATTCGCGGCCCTCCACCTAGGTCCGCCCCCGGACCCACAGGCGGTCGAGTCTGGAGCGGCGGCCTCCGGAGCTTCGCTCTGGCATCGCCGTCGACCCGCACCGGTTGCGCACGGAAATTGCACAGTTTGCCCAAGAGGGACTGCCAGCGACTAATCTTTGCGAGGAGGTGTGGAGGTCGCCCGTGTCAATCGGAGACAGGACCGAGCTGCTGGTGGTCGACGATGATCCAGATTGCCGTCGAGCGTTATCGGATCTCTTGACGGCTGACGGCTACCACGTTGCGTGCGCAGCAGGAGGTCGTGAGGCACTCCGACTGATCTCCAGCAAGCGGCCAGACTGCGTAATTCTGGATTACGCGATGCCGGAGGTGACGGGCTTTGAGGTCCTCCGGACTCTGCGTGAATCGGGAAACGACGTCCCGGTGGTGCTGCTAAGTGCGAAAAGTGACTCGTATGACAAGGTTTCGGGATACTCGAGCGGAGCCGACGTGTACGTGGGCAAAGACGAGGATCCCGGTGTACTCCGGGCCGCAGTGCGCCGGCTGATGCAGCGCCGGGGCACGATGGGCACCAGGATCGAGGCCGGAGGGCTCGTGATTGACGTGGCGACCTGGACCTGCACCGTGGACGGGCAGCCGGTGGGACTCCCACGCCGTCTCTTCACCCTACTGCACGCGCTGGCGAGCCAGCCGGGGCGGGTGCTTCGCAAGGAGCAGCTCGTCTACCAAGTTTGGGGAATCAACTCCGACATCTACAACCGAGCGGTAGACAACGCGGTGGTCGAGTTACGGCGTTTGCTCGGCGACAACAGTACCCGGCCTCGATTTGTCCACACGATCCGCGGCGTCGGGTACAAGTTCGAGATCGCGCCGTGAGAAGGACGTGGCGGTCTGCCGAGGTGCCTGCTTCCGTTCCCGCCTCCGACGTGGCGGGCGAAATCGTCTGGGGCAGCCTTGCGGGAGTAGCCGTTTTTGACCACTCGGGGCGGCTGGCCTACTCCAATCCTGCCTTCCGCCAGTCGCCACAGCTCACGTCTCTTGTCGACGGTCGGGGCTACTTGGAGAATGCAGCCTTGGAGGGTGCCCGCCGTGATGCGGTCCACCGCGGGGGCGGCAGCGGATCGCGGTGGATTATTACGCCAGATCGCGCGCTGGAGGTCGAGGTGGTTCCGCTCCAGGTGGCACCTGAATGGACCGCCATGGTGATCAGAGTAAGGGAGCCCGCGGTCGACCCCGCAGCCGAAGCGCTGACGCTCTCGATGCTGATCCACGAACTTCGGGGTCCGCTTCTCCTGGCCCAGGAATCGCTGGAGGTACTGACTCAACTTGCTGGCGAGAGTCCAGCGCCGATCAGGAACGCAGTCTCTCGCCAAGGCCGCTCACTGGGCCGACTCACGGGGCTAGTCCAGGGACTTAGCGACTTGAGTCGTGCACGCGACCTAGATCGCAGCCGTCATTCATGGACGCCAGTAGACCTGGCCCGGCAGGTCGCGGACGTGGCAGAGACCTACCGGGACTTGGCTTCCGCACAAGGATTCGAACTGGTCGTAGACCTGGAGAGGGCGGTCCCCGCCGTCGAGGGGCACGCCGAGCTGCTCGCACGAGCGGTCGCCAATTTGCTGGACAACGCTCTGAAGTACGGGACCGCACCGGGGCCCATTTGCCTCTCTCTGCGCCAGAGCGGTGCCCTAGTCGTAGTGGAGGTGGCCGACAGCGGTCCCGGGATCGCCCCGTCCGATCAGTCCGCTGTCTTCTCCGAGTTCCACCGACTCCCAGCCGCCCGAGAGTCGCGGACTCCGGGAACTGGCCTCGGACTGGCGGTCGCCCGTCGAGTGGTCGAGGCCCACGGGGGGCGGCTATCGCTGGAAAGCCTGCCCGGTGTAGGCAGCACATTCAGGCTCAGCTTCCTAGCGAACCACGGCGGGCGGCTTGGCTCGGCTGCAGACCCTATTCAGGCCTTCGAACAAGAGCACACGCCCGTGCCGGTGTTGGGCCCTAGCTGAACTCAAATTGCACCCTCCGACCTCGAAGCTCTTAGGGAACGATGGCCTCGTCGGTCAGATCAGCTATCTCTCGCACCGGGTAAACTCACTCGGGACTGGCCCGCATGGCTCAATTGGTTAGAGCAGGGGACTCTTAATCCCAAGGTTCCAGGTTCGAGTCCTGGTGCGGGCACCACGGTAGTTTTAGTTCGAGTTTGAAGGTTGGCCCCCGGGCGCCCCTCGAGATGCCATTGAGATCAATGCCGAGCCGGCTCGTCGCCTCGGCATCTCTCTGATCGAGCCAGATCTGACCTCATCTCGGCTGAGGCGCGTGGTCTGACCGACTCCTGGGCACGCCAAAACCACCCTTCCGGGCGGTGGCAGATCCGATGCTGCCGGGCCTGGGCTTAGGGCGGTGGGTCGAGCGAGTCGCGAGACCGAAGGGCCGGTATGCAGGAAGTCCTGGAGCGCCGCCGTCCTAGGTCGAGGCTAGCTCCCGATCCACGCCCTCACCGGTTCAACCGCCTCAGCTATGGTCAAGTCGAAGCCGTCGCGCTCTCTTAGGCGGGTCCAAGTCACTTCCCCGTCTGGCCAGACGATAATCTCCGGCGGCCAGGTGTGCTTTGCACGCCCCTCGAATATTTCTCGGCAGGTCGCCGCTATCCGTGGCCGGTCCTCGGTCTGACGGCCAATTCACCGATGAGCCGCAAGTCGCGGAGGCCATGAACCCTCCGAAAGCTGCCTTCGACGGGTACCTCGGTGCCCGCGTGAAACTTCTGGGCGATACGGTGTTCGCCCAGCCCAGCCAGCAGGTGGCGAGCCAGGCGATCTACCAAGCCCTGGAGTTGCTGGACCCGAGGTCCCCCAAGGTGGCCCGACTTCTGCGCGATGCTGAGCACGACATTCTTTCCTCCCTGGTGCTTCCCAGCGAGCACTGGCGTTCCATCCGCTCCACGAATACTTTGGAGCGAGTGAACGCTGAGATTGACCGAAGGGCCAAGTTGTTGGGCATCTTCCCCAACTGCGCCTCTTTGCGGCGACTCCCCCCGCGGTTCTCCAAGAGCAGCACGATGAGTGGCAGGATGGCCGCTGCCACTTCTCCCAACACTCTATGGACCGGCTTAAACCCGCCAACCACGACCGCCTCACCGACCCCCTGGCTGCCGGCATAGCGGCCTGATGAATCTATCCCTGAGTTCCGCCCGCTTTTACACCAAAGATGGGACTTGACTCTTTGACTCGGCGCAGCTCACGAGGCTCCCACTCCAGATCCACTGTCGTCGCCCCCCTCCGCACTTCTCCGTCCAACTGAGACCCCCGCACCCAGCGGCGCGGCGTTTACCTGATCATCCCCAACTTGGCCAAGATCGACCCAATCGCGGCCCACTCCGAGGGGTACTCGACTCGCTGCTCGAGCACCAGCCTCTCAGCCCACTTCCGCAGTTCCTACGGGTACCTGGTGGTTGTTGTCATCGCTCGATCCTCTCAGTGGATGGAGCCTCCCGCTTTCTCCGGGTCGGTTCATTCTGATGCGTGAGCTGTCCGGTTGTGAGACTGAGGGTCTTCCGAAGTCTGCTCGAGGTCGGCCTCGGCCCAGTTCCCCACCACGCCGGCGTCGCATGTGATCCATACACGTCTAGGCGAACTTGCGGCCCTGGTCCCGCCCGTATGCGTACACTGCGAGGCCACCTAGGACTAGGCCCCAGACCGCAGTCCAAAAGACCGCCTGGAGTGCCGATTCGTTCGCGGCTCCGACCGCATTCCAGCCCAATTGCCCGACCTGATACAGGGGTAGGTAGGGCGCTATCGACGTGACGAGTGCCGGTAATTGGGTGAGGGGTATGAGGATGCCGGATGCGAACGCCATCGGCAGGTAGATCAGGCTGGCCAACGCCGGCGCGAGGTTACCGGAGCTTCCGAGGTAGCCAATGGTCAGCCCCAGACCCAACATCGGGATGGCGCCGTAGAGGAGGGCCACGACCAGTAGCAACCAGTGCGTCGGCGGCAGGCTGACCCCGGCGAGAGCTCCGACCAAGAGCAGCACCACCAGGGCGCTGGTGGCGAGGACCAGACCGCCCACCAGGGTTGCCGCGATCGCGATCCACCCCGGCAAAGGACTTGCCCGCTGGAGGAGGTCCAGCTTGCGCGCCCGCGTCTGCGCTTGGCCGATGCCCACGTTGTAGACCAGCACATTGCTGACCGCATACGCTCCCAGCGAGGCCAGGATGTAGGCCCCCACCGACACGTGGTGAGTAATCTCCTGGTGCAGGCGAGGCAGGCCGAAGAAAGCGAAGAACATCACCGGAAGTCCGATGGTGAAGAGCGCGAACAGCGGGATGCGCCAGTAGCCCAGCAGCACCGCCCTGATCTGCACCGCCAAGAGGCGAGGAAGTGACACGGTCCGGGTATCGGCGCCGACTCTCATTTTGACTCCTTATTCTCGGGAAGATCAGCTACGCGGTTAGTGGTGAGGCTGACGAAGGCTTCTTCGAGGTCGGCGCCGACGACCTCTAGGTTCTGGATGTCCCATCCCCGGCGAAAGGTGGCTGCCAGGGCTTGCTCAGGTTGACTGCTGTGGAACCGCACCCGCTGGTCGCGAAGCTCTAGTCCCGAGATCGGCAGGCCGGCGAAGTCCGCCGCGGTGGCAGAGGGAGTCACAGTGAAGGTGACCCGCCTTCCGGCCACTCGGGACTTGATGGCTGCCGGGCTGTCGTCGGCGATGATCACCCCCCGATCGATGACGACCACTCGGTCCGCCAGCTGGTCCGCCTCCTCCAGGTAGTGCGTGCTGAAGATGACCGTGCGATCTTCGGACGCATACCTCCTGATGTCGCCAAAGAACGCACGGCGGGACTCGACGTCCATCCCCGCCGTGGGCTCATCCAGGAACAGAGCCTCCGGATCGCCGCAGATGGCCAGCGCGTAGTAGAGGCGCTGGCGCTGACCGCCCGAGAGGCCGGTGATCTTGCGGTTGGCGACCTCCTCCAGTCCCGCCAGTTCCAGGACTCGCGCCGTCGGCAGTGGATGTGGGTAATAAGCGCGAAAGATGGCCACCGTCTCACGCACCTTAAGGACGTCGTTCACCCCCGACTCCTGGAGCATGACCCCGCAGCGGCTGCGAGCGGCCCGGTCGCCTGGGTCTAGGTCGAACAGCCGAACTCGGCCCGCAGTCGGGCGGCGCATGCCCAGCATCAAGCTGATCGCAGTGGTCTTGCCGGCCCCATTTTGCCCCAACATGGCCACCACCTCACCTGGCTTGATGGTGACGCTCACTCCGCGCAGTGCCTCCACCCGACCGTAGTTCTTGCGAACGTCCGAGAGCTCGACTGCAGCACCCGGCGAGGTGAGTGGGGTGCTCATGTCGGGACCCCGAGGGCATCGATCATCAGTTCATGCCCGAATCCAACCATCTCTCCCTTCCTCGTGACCGCCAACCGGTTGCGGTCTAGCCGGGCGGTCGCACGGACCGTGGCGCCTACGCCCTCAAGGCTGGCGTGACTTGCGCTGACCTCGACCGGTTCGGGGGCGCCGTGACAGCTCACGACTCCCTTCATCGGCCCTGTCTTACCGGACTTACGGAGCTGTTGGCTTGTGAACGAGGGCTCGGGGCGGCCCGCGGCATCGATTGTGGTCGCCGCGGTTACGTCCTCGTTTAGCTTGGCGTTACCCGACCCGTATCCTGCGGCCTGGATGCTCGCCCGGACCGTTGAGCCCCTCGGGTCCTCGGCGACCCGGAACGGGCCGTTCTTGATCCGGAAGCTGTCACGGATGGTGGATAGTCGGAACCAGGGTTTGACATTGGTCTGGACCCTGATGTGCTCAGGTGCGCGCCAGTAGTCTCCGGACGCCGGAGGGAGCCACGAGAGGAGCATCGGACTGGGCAGAGTGTCAACGGTCACGTAAAAGTCCTGGTAGGCGGTCACAGGGCCTCCTCACCTGAACGGTGATCGGGTGTGGCAAGCAGGTCATGCAGCGCTGCGATGTAGTCCTCAAACGCCCGGCGCCCGGCCTTCGTCAGAGTCACGTAGGTGACCGGAGTGCGACGTTGGTAGGCCTTGGTGATCGTTATGTAGCCGGCATCCTCGAGCTTGCGCAGGTGGGTTGACAGGTTGCCGGCAGACATGCCCACTAGCTCCTGGAGACGGGGGAAGGTGACCTTGTCCCCTGGGGACAAGACGGAGAGGGCCACCGTCACGCGGAGGCGGGCCTGAGCGTGGATGACCGAGTCAAGATTAGGTAGGACACGCTCCACCGTCACGCCCGCGCCCGCTCTGAGCGCCAGCCACGGGCCCGAGTGACAGCGGCAGCGACAAGGAACCCGCCTCCGCCTGCCAATGACAGCACTTCGAAGTTCCCGGGCACCCCGGCGGCGACGCTGCCCGCGCCAGTCACCAACACCCATACCCCGAGGCCGTACTGCAGGCGGTCGTCCCAGAGCATCCCCCCGGCTAGGTAAAGCAAACCAACCGCCACCAGAGAGCTACCGGTCCAGAGAAGCGGTGCCAGATCGGCCGGCAGTCCGTGGTGCTCAAGGGCGAGATCGAGCGCAAATAGGCCGGTAAAGGCCAGGAGCCAGGACCACCCGTACATGGCAGCGATACGTCGCGACGGCCCTTGAACGCCACGTCCGCGCCGGACCTGCTCGCCGAACGACACCAGGGTGGCAGCCGCGAATAGGATTGCGGCGATCGCGCCGGCAGCCCAGGGCGGCATGACGGCACCTAGCGACCCCTGCGTGGCTAGATAGATCGCTCCGAAGCCAACCAGCCACGCCACCCCCCAAGCCCCGAGGATCAGCGCCGGGTCGACATACAGGCTCCGCGAGGCCTTCCCACGCTGGGCTTCAATCAAGGCCAGCGACTCTTCCGGCGAGAGGTGGGGCTCGTCGCCGATCACAGCGGGGCCCTCTGATCGCTGACTCTCATCCGTCACGGTGCACTCCTTGGTGGCGACTACTTGGAATTCCAAACTACTTTGCGGCGTCCGCAGCATAGCACCTCTGCGCCATCGCAGGGAGGTCGCGCCATGCCGCCACGTGGACCCGTCGATGCGGCCACGGTTGCCTCCCCCGTGATTTGAGCTACCTTC
>Ga0307374_10009585_pt1 | contig 14233 bp, 19 predicted proteins | sample OX3MG_FD_202532 | JGI IMG/M metagenome (GOLD analysis project Ga0307374, IMG submission 202532) | Soil microbial communities from Risofladan, Vaasa, Finland - OX-3 | ecosystem: Environmental > Terrestrial > Soil > Coastal area > Acid sulfate soil | place: Finland: Risofladan, Vaasa | collected... | reverse complement strand
CCGGACGGCCAGAAAGCGAGCTTGGCATCGTCATCGACGTCGACCGGGCCCGCCAGCGGTCAGCGATCGCCTGCCACGCCAGCCAGTCAGGTGACAACCCGGTGCTGTGGCGGCGGCTCGAGCTGCTGGGAGCCAGCGAGCACCTGCGGTGGCTGACATGACAGCTTCCAGGCCATCCATGAACCGCACCCAGGATCCGCTTCTGCGAGAAGAACTCGAAGAGCTTGCCGCAACCATGTGCAAGGCCCCGAACGACGCCAAGCGCCTGGCCATCCTGTACGCCCTGCGCACGGGACCGCGCACCGTCACCGAGCTGTGCCAGGCCATTCAGGCGCCGCAGTCGAACACCTCCCAGCATCTGGCCACCCTGCGCGACCGCGGGCTGATCAAGGCCGACCGGCAGGGCAGCAACGTCGTGTGCTCCCTCCGGCACCCCAAGATCGTCGACGCCATCGACCTCCTCCGCCAGGTGATGGCTGACGAACTCTCCCGGCACCAGGTACCGCGCTCTCGCCGCCGGCGTGGGACATGACCACAGGGAGCCATCCGATGTTCCGGGAGAACAAGCGACTCGCCGTAGATGGCCGCAATGACCGCTGGCGATATTCATTCGCTGACTGACGGCTGCCCGCCTATGGTTCGCGGCATGGTGGATCCAGAGATTCTGGGCTACTACGGGCATGGTTTCGAGCAGGACCGGCTGGCCGGCGGCCGGCACTGATCCCGGCGCAGTGGCCACGGCGGTGCTGGCCTGGGCGCAGCGCCACCCGCTGCAGCTGGCCGCCCTGGCCACGGTTGCCCTGTGCCGCCCGGTGGCCGATGACGGGGTGGGTTCGCTGCCGGCTCCTTCGCCACCGTAGGAGGGTGTCTTCAGGCCATGGCGTGCTCGGCGGTCCAGGCGTCGACGAGGTCGAGCATGGTGCGAGGGGGCTCGGGGGGCACGAAGCCGAGCATGTCCTGCAGCAGCGGGTGGACGGCTGGATGGACGCGGTCGTGTTCGAATGCCTTCCAGTCGTCTTCGCTGTGCCATACCTCGACGTAGCGCAGGCCGGCGTCGGTGCGGTAGGCGAGGTGCGCGATCAGGCCGGGTGGGCGCTGCGGGCCGATGCCTTCCTTGATGCGGGCGTAGATCTCGGTCGTGATCGGCACCTCATAGGTGAACGCGTAGGTCATCCTGGCCTCCGATATTGATCCTAAGATACTTCGGATTGATATAGGTATACTGTTCCACCGTGCAGCCCCCCGTCAAGAGGCGATACGACGCACGCAGGCGACGCGAGGCGGCCACACGCACCAGGGCCGCGATCCTTGACGCCGCCCGGCAGTTGTTCAGCGAGCGCGGCTACACCGCGACCCCGATGACGGCAATCGCCGAGCTGGCGGGCGTGGCACTCGACACCGTGTACGCCTCGGTAGGCCGTAAGCCCGAACTGGCCCGCCTGCTGATCGAGACAGCCATCTCCGGCACCGGCGAGGCTGTGCCGGCCGAAGACCGCGACTACGTGCGGGCGATCCAGGCCGCCGACGACGCCGAAACCAAGATCACCATCTATGCCGCGGCGATCCGACGGATCGCCGCCCGCATGTCCCCCCTGCAGGCCATGCTCCAGCAAGCCGCGCCATCTGAGCCGCAACTGGCCGCGCTGTGGCAGGAGATCGCCGAGCGCCGCCATGCGAACATGCGCCGGTTCGTCGCCGATCTCGCCACTGTCGCCACCTTGCGGGTGGAGCCCGGCGAAGCCGCCGACATCGTGTGGGCCACCAACGCCCCCGAGCTCTACCGGCTCCTTGTCGGCCAGCGCGGCTGGACCCCCGAGCGCTACGAGCACTTCCTCGCCGACACCTGGCGCCGCCTGCTGCTCCCCGGCTGAGCCACATCCCGTCCCAGGCATCACCGGGCGGAACCGGGTCCCACCGCAAACACGGGTTCCGCAGAGACGGCTTGGGCAGGTCTATGATCCGGGCATGACTGACATCGGCACACCGTGGATCGCTTTCGACTCCAGCGCCCCGGGTACGCCCGCGGAGTTGCTGGACCGGATCCGTGACAAGACCGCCGACACCTGGGTCACGGTGGAGCCCATGCCGGCCCCAGCTGGCGGCGGGCGGTTCCGCCACAAGCCTGCCGATAGCCCTTACTCGGCGACGATGTCACCCTACGCCGCTGACGAGGAGCCGCACGTCCTGCTCTACCTCGTCTTTCCCAAAGGTGCCCGCTTCAGCGAGCGCGTCGGCCCGCTGCCGGATGTGGCACAGCTCGATGACGACGGCCGCGACGACGCGACGCTACGCGTGCCGCTCGCAACGCCGTCCGGTGAGGTCGCCGCACTCGCCATCGGCCTGCTGCGCGGCTGCAGTGGCACCGACCTCGGGTCGAGCTGGCGCGCTGGCATTGGCGACACCACCATCCCGCGGCAGTCGACCACGTTCGGCTGAGGTCAGCGTGCCCGAACCCGGGACCTGCGCCCAGATTCCCGCGCCCCGGCTCAACCATCCGCCTCGCGCCTGGTGCCGAGGGCGCGCGAAAGTACGGTGACCCGGTCGCGGGCCCCGGTCTTGGCGAAGATCGACTTGAGGTGGTCCTGGATGGTGTGCTCGGACAGCGACATCTGGCGCGCCATCGCCCGCGTGTCGCTGCCGGTGGCTAGCAGGCCGAGCAACTGGTGCTCGCGGGCGCTGAGACCGAAGACACGGCCGAAAAGCTCCAGCCGCTCGACGGCTGATGCCTCCTCGATCGTGACCACAAGTGTTGCCGCGCCGGAGGGCGCCGCCCCTGGCTCTTGCTCGCTGGTAGAGAGCCTTGCTGCGCGCAGGGTGAGCCAGAAGCCGTCAGCCAGATGCGTGCGCGTGGAAGCCGGGTGCGTGTCGACGCCTTCCTCGGTGGCGATCAGCTGGGCGGCGACGTTGTAGACGCTCGCCGGGATCGCCCGCTCGTCGGGCTCCGGCGGTAGCAGGACGTTCAGCCAGGCCTGCGAAGCTGCCGTACGGCCGGTAATCCGGAGATCGTCGTCGAGCGTCAGCACGACCGGCCCGGCTTGGTGCCGCTGCGGCATCGCCGACTCGATGAACGTTCGCGCCTGGCTACGGCGCAGCGCTTTGGTCAGCGGCGCGTTGAGACTGGCGATGAACTCGGCATCGGCAGTGCTGAATGGCTCGCGGCTGTCGTCACGCCACAGGTCGAGGAAACCCCAGCAGCCGAACCGGTCCGCGAAGACCGTCGAGGCCACGTCGCCGATAGCGTACCGGCTCAGCACATCGCGCCACAGACGGCTTCGGGCCAGGTCGCCGTGAACGGTGCTGTGCAGGAGCGCGACGGATGAGGCCTGCTGCCGCAGAGCGGTCCAGCGATTGACTGACGTGGCGTACTTCGCCTTGATGAGCGCCGGGAGCTCCGCCATGCAGGGAACGTCGGCCAGCGGCGCGGCGCCTACCGCGGTGACCGGGTCGGTGAGCAGCCAGACGTAAGCATCGAAGACGACTACATCGCGCAGGACGGTGAGCACCTGCCGCCGCAGGGTCCTGTCATCGAGGGATGCCGCACCCAGGGCCTCGATGCGCACGCGGGCCTGGGCCCGCGCCCAGTTACCGGCCACCCAAGGAGCCTATGCCCAGCGAGATCATCATCCGAGTCCCGCCAGGTAGCCAGTTCATGACCCCCAGATATCCGGGATACCGCGAGCTCAGCAGCCGGCCTAACGTGACGGTCAGCAACTAAGACCAAACGTAACGGAGAAACCCATGACGACCCTGCGGATCGAGCACGCGATCAGCGACTTTCAGCTCTGGAGGACCGCGTTCGACAGCTTCGCCGATGCGCGCGCTAACGCGGGAGTGCGCAGCTTCGCGATCCGCCAGCCCATCGACGACCCTAGGTACCTGATGCTCGACCTGGAGTTCGACTCGGCCAGCCGGGCGCAGGCGTTCGCCACGTTCTTGGAGCAGCATGTCTGGTCGTCGCCGACGGCGTCGCCTGGGCTGGCCGGCACACCGCAGACCCGGATCCTCGACCTGGTGCCGAGCGCGGAACGCTGACTTCCGGGGTGAGTCTAGCTGCGGGCCACCACCTCATAGCTTCCGTGCGCGGCCAGTTCCGTGCCGGATGCGGCGGCAGTCGAGGCGCGGCTCTGCTCAGCGGACTTGCCGGTGGCCCTGGCGGCGTCCTGGCGCCACCGCCGCGGTCCCGATGACGGCACTTGATAGAATTTATACACTGTGCAAGAATAGCGAACGATGATAAAGACTACTGTGGCGACAGGCTGGCGCGAAGCACGCCGGCGCTCGGCCCGCGATGCGATCGTCGAGGCCGCATGGGCGCTGGTCGGCGAGGAGGGCCTGGCCGGGCTGTCGCTGCGCGACCTGGCCCGCCGGGCAGGGATCACCACGCCGACCGTGTATGCCTACTTCGACTCCAAGAACGCGATCTACGACGCCATGTTCGGCAGGGCGGCCACGCAGTTCGCCGAACGGATGGCCGAACCGTACGACAGCGATGACCCGCGCGAGGCTCTCGCGGCCACCGCGCACCGGTTCGCCGGGTTCTGCACCAGTGACCCGGCGCGCTACCAGCTGCTGTTCCAGCGCACGCTCCCCGGATTCGAGCCATCAGCGCAGTCCTATGCGCCGGCGATCCGCGCCCTGGCGAGCCTGCGCGAACTGCTCACCAGCAACGGGATCACCGAACCCCGGCATCTCGACATGGCGACCGCGCTGGTGACCGGCCTGGTCGACCAGCAGGTCTCCAACGACCCCGGCGGGGACCGCTGGATCCGCCTCATCGATGAGTCGATCGACATGTTCCTCGCCCACTGCCAGCCCGGCCGCGCCCGCCGCGCGCCCAGGACCCGCACCGCCCCAGCCAACGGAGCCCCGCAATGACCATCACGGTCATCGACGTCACGACCATCGAACCGCTAACCCATGACGAGGCGATGCGCCGCCAGGCGCACGAGCTGGACCGCACCCTTACGCTGCTCCGGTCGCTCGACGGCGCAGCCTGGACAGCAGCGACCGACTGCCCAGCATGGGACATCCGCGCGATGTACCAGCATGTCCTCGGCGCGTGCGAAGCGGGTGCGTCCATCCGCGAAAACGTCCACCAGCTGCGACAGGCCCGGGCCCACCGCAAGGAGCACGGCGGGCCGCTCGAAGCCGCGCTGTCGGCCGTGCAGGTACGCGAGCGTGCCCACCTCAGCCCCGCGCAGATCCTCGAGCGGCTCACGGCGATCGCGCCGAAGACCGTGCGCGGCCGCACCCGCACACCAGCGCTCCTGCGCAACCACGCAAAGCTCGCGGTCGACGGACCGGTGCATGAGACCTGGAAACTCGGCTACCTCATCGACACCATCTACCTGCGCGACCTGTGGATGCACCGCGCCGACGTGGCCCGCGCCCTGAACCGGTCACTCGAGCTCACCCCTGACCACGACGGCCGCATCGTCGCCGACGTCGTCGCTGAATGGGCACGCCGCCATGGCAAGCCCTTCGTCCTCGACCTCACCGGCCCGGCCGGCGGAACGTACGCCCACGACCCGGACCTCCCCGAGGCCGAGCCCATATCGCTCGACGCCGTCGACTTCTGCCGCACCCTCGCAGGTCGCGGACACCCAGCCGGCCTGCTCACCACCATCGTCCCATTCTGAGAACCAGACCCGCGACAGGCCACTGCGAACAACGACTCGATGCTCTGACCTGCTCGGACGCTCAACCAGCTCTCAACCACGCGTCTTCGAGGCGGTTCATCAGACCGCTCCCCAAAGCGGACGGCTCACCACGCTTGACCTGGGGATTCTTGGTGGCAGGCGTTGGGTTCGAACCAACGTAGGCTAAGCCGACGGTTTTGCAGACCGTTTTCTGACCGGCGGGCTGTCGCGGGCGCTGGCCTCAGACCGGCTGCTGGTCCATGACCGGGGCTGGGTGCTGGCAGACCTGGCGTGCGCGATCGCTGACGGCGCCGAGGTGATCAGCGACTTTAGGGTTATGGCCGATCAGGGCGCCCTGTTCGGCCCGGTGGCCTCGGCGCCGACCTGCTGGCGGGCATGAGTGAGATCGCCGCCGGGGGCCAGCGGGTGGCTACCCGGGTGACGGGTGCGGTGAACGCGGCGCGGCGGGTGGCGTGGGCGGGCATCGAGGCCCGCCATGGCGCGATCCCTGGCATCGCGGTGGCGGATAAGACGCTGGCGGGCGTGACCGGGCTGCGGCTGGATGCGACCGTGGTGGCCTGCCATTCACCACAGCCGGGACCAGCACATCACCCTTGCGCTCCCATGCCTCGGCCAGGTGCGCCCGCAGGCGGTCAGGCGGGGGCTGTTCAGTCAGAGCGTCCAGGCCGTCAGCGTCCAGGATGAGGTGCGCCGGTCATCCTGCGGCCATGCTCGGGCTATCCCCGGCCTCATCGAACGCGGCGATCGCATCTTCCCGGACTTCGGGTTGGACCGGACCCGCTTGGGCGTCCCACCGATCAAGAAGATCCCGCAGCGTTGCCAGCCGACCCAGACGCTCGACGTGCTCGGCTAGCGCAGTATTAACGACGGCGGATAGCTTCTCCTCGCCGCGGCGGCGGCAGGGATGACGACCCGGGGGGGGAACGCCGGAACCCCGGAACTCGGCCAACCGTCTACAGCTCACGCGAGGGTCGCTGATTGGCCTAACATCAGCTGCCGTGCCCCTGAACCGGATGAACCGCGACGAGTTCTTCGCCAAGCTCGCAGGCCTCGACGAGGACAGGATCAAGAAGGCCCTGTGGAACCTGTACTGGCGGGGCCCGGCGCAGCTGCGCGAGCGCATCGAAAGCGAGCTGGATCCCGCCCAGGACGCGGCACGTAAGCGCGTGGCAGCCGAGCCGCCCGACCCGGACACCGTGCTGTGGGAGGTCCGCGACTTCGCCGAACTCGCCAGGGCGGGCGCTTACATGGCAGGGGACCGGCGCGTCTCCCCGAAGGAGCGGACGCGCTGGCGGCTGACGTTCCGCCGGCTGGCAGCCGACGCGCTAGCCGCGCTGCGCCACGAGGACTGCGGGCCGGCGGAGGAGGCTGTGGCGATCCTCATTGATCTCGCCTGCGAGACGAAGCGCTTCGACTACTTCCGGTCCGAGGACCCGATGGAATCGGCCCAGTTCGTGGTCTCCGACGCGGTCGCGACGCTCTGGGAGTTCGTGCGGGAGCGGCACGGGTTCGCCCGGTTCGCCACGGTCGCCGCGGCGCAGCTGCCCAGGTGGGAGTCGGCGTACGGCTGGTCCCGCAGCGGGTGGGGCAAGCTGGCCAAGAAGGAGACCTCGCTCGCCACCGTGCTCGGCCGGACGCTGCGCGCTCCGGATGCGTGGACCGCGTTCGCGGACACTTACCTGGACGCGCTGGACCAGATCGCCCGCGCAGAGGCCGCCAAGCCCGCGTCCCGGCCGTCGTACAGTCACCCGGAGTCGGACTATCGCCGCAGCGACCGGACCCGCGACCTCGCGGAATGGCACTCGCTGCTGCTGGAGCGCCTGGCAGGGTCTGAGGCCGAGGACCGGCTGGACCGCCTCGCCGGGCATCCAGCTCTCGGCGGACCCGAGCTCACGTTCGTCCAGGCGCGACTGGCCCAGCTACGGGGTGACACCGACGCCGCCCGCACGCTGGCGGAGGAGTGCCTGGGCAGGCTGCCCGGGCATGACGGGTTCGCCGACTTCGCCGTGCAGATCGGAGCGGAACTGCCCGCATCCACCAGGGACAAGCTCGCAGAGCGGGCAAGATGGCCAGCCGCCACCGCACCCGGCTGACCACAGGTCAAGTAGGGACCGATCGTCCACTCGCAGTGACCGCGGACCCGCAATGAAGAACCTGCCGCACATCAATCAATCGTGATCGCGCGGCAATTTCACCTCACTTACCGGCTGCATCCTTGAGCCGGGCGGTCGCGCGTGCCCTTTGCTCGGCCGGGTCAAGCGACATCGAGGAACCGGCGCTGTAAGTCTCTGGCTTGTCAGTCATCACAATGTCCGACATCCGCCACGCGATCGAGCACCCGGTCGTGGCGGCCGACATCGATCCTGACACCGACCAGCTTCATCGACAGTTGCACGCACGGGCCGGGTCATCACGGGGTATTGGCACGGCCGGATCACGGCTCGGGCACCCGCGCCCGGTCGTCGCCGTAGGCATGGCGCACCTTCGCCGCCAAGGACACAATCGCCTGCTCCCAGGTGGGCTCGGCCACGTCAAGGCTAGGGTCGTGCGACGGGGTGCCGCCGACCCGGAACCCCGTCCTGTGCTGCACTGGAACGTCCAGCGGCCACAGAACTGGCCCGTGCTCCATCCTGACCTCGAGCCTGCCCTCCGACCAGCCTAGGCTGACATCTAGATAAGCGAGGCCATCGCTGTCGGACAGCCACCCCTCGGCCTCGATCCGGGCCCAGATGGCCTCGTCCACTTCATGCGGGTCGATGTCTGCCAGGTCGGCCGGCACAAGGTACAACCAGAAGAGCGGATGTGCGGTCAGGTAGCGCCATGTCGCGAGCACGTCGGCTGGGTTCGCCGCGTACGCGCCGACCGTGTTCGCCCACTCCTCAGCGCGGTACGCGGCCAGTTGCTCAGTGTTCCGCCGCCGCTCTTCCCGGGTCGGCGGCCGCATTGTCCAGTTTCGTTCTCCAGGCCGCTGAAACAGGGCTGAGCCGTTAATCGTGTGCCAGCGGGTGCCGTCGCCGTCGATCCACTCTCTCGACTCTGGCTCGTCTTCCAGCACTGGGCCTGCGACTAGCCCAACTCCGGGCTCGATGCGGATCCGGTTCCCAGGCATCGCCCGGCGCGCCACCATCGCGTCCCGCTCATCGAAGTCGCCCAGCCAGTACAGTTCTCCATCATGCAGCTCAGTGCGCTCGGCGCCCATGGGCCAGCGCTCCAGATGCGCCGCGGTATAGGGCTCCCGCGGCCGAGGCAGGTCTGGTCCAGCCATATCAGCCAACCTTGCTCTTCCGCTGCCCGCAGTCCGGACAGAACAGCCTTGCCCCTTGGTGTCCGCAGCCGACACCACGCAGGTGATCACGGATCGTCTGCACGACGAAAGCGATGTGGCCTACCGGCGCGTCACCAAGATCGGCATCGACGCCCCGCGCGATAACCTCGCCTTCCATGATCGGCACCGGCTCAGTGACGAACTCGCCGTCTTCGTCGACCCGGACCAGGCGCTGGGCGTACCTGCCGGAAGGCGCCAAATCAAGTTCAATCCGCCACGAGCCACTGCGGTCCCGGAAATAAAAGGTGTGGCCGTCGACGGTTCCTTCCCACTGCTCCGGCGCATAAGAGCCAGTCCGCCTAGCATCCACGCCTGGCTGGCTGGCCAGCCAGGCGTGGATCGCATCCTCCTCGCGCTGGTGCGCCGCGCTCAGCTCGGCGGCCTCAGGGCTATCCCACCATGCCTGCCATCTCGCCGCCTCGGCGGCGCGGCGGTCCCCGTCCCAGGTGCATCTGCAGTCGAAGCCGTCACCATGGTATGAGGAGAGCCGCGGATGACAGGAGCACGCGCACTCGTTGCCGTCGGCATCGCGGGGATCGAACAGCGCCGCGATCACCCTGCGTGCAGTAGCCTCGTTCACCTCGGCGGTGGTTATGAGGTGGCGCACATAACGGGCGGCTAACCGGCGGCGCCCGGCTTCACGCTCCGCCTCACGGCGGGCGCGCTCCTGCTCGCCGCCGCCAAAGTCGACGATGTAAAGGTCAGCCACGGCGCAAAGGTACTCTCCGCGCGCTCCCCGGGCATTTGAATATCCACCGTGGGCCGTCCTCGATACCGATGTCGCCTCGCTGCTGCATCGGCGCAAACTCACCGGGCCGCCGGCCACCGCCTGGTCGGCCGCGAGCCGCTGATCACTTTCGTCACCTATGGTGAGCTGACCGAGCGGGCGGAGATCCGTCACTGGGGTGCCCGCCGGCGTGAGGAACTGGCGCCCTGGCTATCCGGCATCCCGGCACTGCCCGGCAACAACCACGGCCAGAACGCATCCTCCGGGGCAGCGCAGCCGCTACCGCTGGATGCTGAGACACAGCCGCCCGCCCACAACCTCGATCTTGTCCTGCGCGTGCATCCGACCGGCTTCTGCTACACAGGAGACGCCACCGTTGCCAGGCGCGCTCCGGGCTATACCACCCTTGGCTTCCCCGATCCTCGCCGGATCCAGTTTGCTTCTGCCTCCCAGGTCGGCGAGAAGGGGGGAGCGCGCTGGACGTCACCTGTGCCGATGATCCGCTGGATTCGCGGTGGCCAGTTCCGCGGCCAGCCGGAGCATCGTCTCGCGCTCCGAGGCAGGAAACAACTGCTGCGCCCCGCTGAGCATCCAGTCGCCACCAGCCGGGACGATCCGGGCGGTCATGAAGCACCCTGGCCGCATCGGCGCCAGGGCACCAGGCCCGGCATTGGCCCGGATACGGTAACTCGTCTCGTCAACCAGACGGGTGGCGATGATCGCATCCCCTGCCCGCTCGCAGATCTCGAAAACGCCCTCCACCACGTCGCGCCATCCCAGCAGCAGTTGGCAGTCGGCGTCGGTGAGTTCAGGATGCTCCGCTACGAACACCTCGGCCACCGTTCGGCCATCTGCCAGCGGTTGCTGCAAGATGAAACGGTCAAGCAGGTTAGCGAATTCACCCTCATCAGTGACCGTGCCGCCGGTGCCCTCGCTCACTGCCTTGTCAAGCCGGCGGGAAAACCGCCGCGAACACGCGAAATCAACCAGCTGACGCTTCAGCTCGCTGCAGTGCTCCAGCAACCCGGCCGCGTCCAGCGGCGCAGTGGCACTGGCCATTCCCGCCATCCGTGGCTCCTCACGGGCCGCCGTGCCGTCCGGGCCCAGCGCCGGTACGTACGGGATGAGCCCCCGCTCGAACGCCTCGACCTGAATCTCCAGCGGAACATGCCGGGCATCCACGGCAAGCCCGTTCACTTCAATGAACCAGATCAGCGGATTCTGCGCGGCCACGCCGGCGCGCTGGAACTCCAGTGAGAAGGGACTGATCCGCAGCAGGTCGCGGACCTGCCTGGCCTTGCTGCCCATCGTGCTCTTGGCCACACCGAACGCCTCACTGAGCTGGTCGGCCGTCACGCACGGCTGGCTCGCGGGGTCGAACAGGAAGTTGGCCTGGCCCAGCGCATACACCACCCCAGCCGCCCAGGTCGCCCGGCGGCCAGCAGCAAGCGGCGAGGGCCGCTTGCGCGCCAGCTTCGCCACCGCCCGCCGGGCCAGATCCGCATACTCCTCATCGAGGACCGCCAGGCACACCGCGTCGGTGATGCCGACGATCTCATCCACCACCGGCCGCAGCGCATTGGGAACCTTCAGCTCGCCCACGTCGATCACGTCAGCCCGCCCTCAGCGCTGGCCACAGGTGTTCGCCGGGGCGGCAGCGTCCCGCGCCGCCTTCTGCCCCGCCGCCGACCGCGCCCACTGCTCCGCTGGCATGACGGCCTGGGGCCGTTCCCGGCCGAACCTCTTGCGGTAGAGGTACTCGATGAACTGAGGCAATGGCGCCTTCCACGATTCCTGCCGGTGGTTGGCGAGCTTGCCGAGCTTTCGCGGGTTCAGCCCGAGCTCGCGGGCCATCTGAACCTGTGCGTGCGAGAGGTGGTATCGCTTGCGTGCCGCAACCCAGGCCTGAACCTGAGGCGACAGTGCCTTCGGGGCCTTCCCCACGCGCTCAGCCCAGCCAGTGACGATAGGCCTCGATCCACTCCGCCCCAGCGGGCGGCGGCTCCGGCAGCGGAAGATCCACCACCCGGATCGCCTGGCGGATCCCGTCACGGGCGCAGATGGCCGCGATGCTGTTGTCCTCGCCGAGGTCGATGTCCTCCACGGTGACATCGACGCCCAGCACGCTGGTCACGAACGGCATCTCGAGGTTGTCCGCGATCATCGTGTAGAAGCCCATTGCTTGCTCGTCTTCGCCGTAGGCGTCGACCGTGGCCTCCTCGGCCATCGCCGCAAGTTCCGCCTTGCTCAACGCAACCACCGGGCAAGCGTATCGGGGCACGCCGAGACCGCTCGGCCTTTCTCGCGAGGACATCACGATGGCCATCGGCGAATGGCTCTGGCTCCAAGCGCCGGCAAGGACGGAGGGCCAGGCAGCGGAGCAACGCCGCATCCAGGTAGCTCCCGTGGCTCGTGATCGCCCGAGGTGTCCTGGTCCCCGGCTCTCGGGAGGTCTCCGTGAATGCCTTTGATGTCCGCGTCTACGCGATCCGCCGCAGGAAGGACAGGCGCCGACCGTTCGAGGTCCGATGGCATGCCGCAGGCCGCACCAGGTCCCGGTCGTTCGTGACGCGCGGGCTGGCCGACAGTTACCGGGCCGAACTGGTCCGTGCCGCGCGTAGGGGCCTGGAGTTCGACCCGGCCACCGGCGAACCGGTGCTGTGGGCGGCGCCGGCGCCGGTGCCCGTCACCTGGTACCAGCACGCAGTCACCTACGTGGACCTGAAATGACCGTACTTGGCCGCGCATTCCCGCGCCAGCACGGCCGAGGCCCTGGCTCGCCTCATTGCAGCTGCCGGCCGTCTCGCGCGAGGTGATCGATGACGATCTAGCCCTGATCGACGCTCTGCAGCAGCCGATCGGCCGGCTCGGCTGGGAGGTGCACCAGCGCGCAAAGGCTGGGCCTGGCGTCAAGGTGCTCACCCAGCTTCCGGGTGTGGGCCCGTTCACTGCCCTGGTCATCGTCGCCGAGACCGGCGATGTCGCCAGGTTTGGCTCGGCGCGCAAGCTGGCTGCCTGGGCCGGGCTCACCCCCACCGTCCCGGGCTCAGACGATCACGCCGCATCAGCAAACGCCGCCCAGCCGCACAGGAGCTTACGACCCGACAGGTCGCAGAAGCGACTCGGACCGCTTGCCGTAGGCTTGGCGGCCCACCATCCAGTGGTGGGCCGGCGGACCGACCAAACCGACCCTGCGCCGTCATCCCGCTATCGGCGCGAGAGCCGCGACTTCCTGCAGGCTGGGTTGCGAGAGTGTCAACGCGCTGTCGAAACCAACCTGGAGGTTGCTGACTAGGCGCGCGACCGTGTTCCCACAGGAGCCTGCCGTCAGGTAGATACGCATCCAGTCACGGCCTATCTCCATGCCGAGCCTCTGGCCGACATGCAGGTCGACCGCATCCACGACAGCGTAATCCTCCGTTACCTCGGGCCGGCCCCACAGCCGGAACGGCGCGCGTGCGCTGAACAACTCCTCACAGAACCCGCGCAAGTCATCGATCTGGCGCGAGAATCGAATGCCGATCGGTGCCCCAGAGAATGACGCGCCAACGGGTTCATCGACGTCAGGCGAAAGCATCTCGTTCGTTGCCTCGCTGCCCGGGCGAGGCGTGAAGCGGAGCGCCAGCGCTTCTATGGCCTCGATGAGGCGCGCATAGCGTCCGACGACAGTACGAACGAACTGGGCATGGTGGACGAATTCCTCGCCGTGCGCTGCGAACAGACCCGACCGCTTGACCGCCTCACGCAACGGGCCCAGGTCGGGATCGTCGATGAGCACTTCGATGCTGTGGAAGCTCACCGCGTGTCGGTATTGCGGCATTGCGGCAATACGATCGAGGAGCTGCTCCGCGTGCGCCCCAGTGAGCTGGACCCGGAGATCTTGCGCCGCATCCTCCGAACTGACCAAACGGCGGCCGTTGAATTCCGTCCGGACCCTGTGAGACAACGCTCCTGGTGCCACATGACGCAGGTGCGCTGACGGCAGCCACATCCAGTCGGTATCGCGCCGTGACTCGACCCGGTCTCGCAGCCAGGCCGCAGCGTCAGCGCTAGGCATGATCGTGTGGAAGTTCCAGAATCGCTGATCAAGGCCGTCTACCAGGAACTCGCCTGCGTCCGGCACGAATAGCCGCCACAGATACGCGTCACCGGTCGGTTCCACATTGTCCGCGCCGATCTCATTCAGATATGCCAACGGGTCCTCAGTGTGAACCTCGAGAACGAAAGTCTTGGCAGGCACGGAGCCATCCAGGGGAACCAGCCTGCCGAGGTCAGAACGACTGATCATGGTCTCTCACCTCCTTGCACATCATCGCTGCCGTCACTGTCATTTTGACCCGTATCATCCGTCGTGACACGCTCGGCTTGGTCTAGCTCAATGAACAGGTCCATCTGGCCTGAAACCTGGGGTCTTGGCCTCCTGCGGCCACGCCCGCTGAAGACGGCCTGATACCCCTGCGTGCGACCGCGCCGGTCGAACTGCTCGGGCGATCGGAGGATGACCACCCGCGGCTCCGTCGT
>Ga0307374_10009579_pt1 | contig 14240 bp, 17 predicted proteins | sample OX3MG_FD_202532 | JGI IMG/M metagenome (GOLD analysis project Ga0307374, IMG submission 202532) | Soil microbial communities from Risofladan, Vaasa, Finland - OX-3 | ecosystem: Environmental > Terrestrial > Soil > Coastal area > Acid sulfate soil | place: Finland: Risofladan, Vaasa | collected... | reverse complement strand
GGGGCCGGTTTCCGTGTTCGAGCGCGGCCAAGCGCAACATGATCCCCGGAGTGCAGAAACCGCACTGGCTGGCCCCGGCGGCCAGAAAGGCGTCGACCCAGCGGGTCTCGAGCTCGGGACCGAGCCCATCAACGGTGGTGACGGAACGCCCGGCGACGCGCCGCACCGGAGTGACACAGGCGACCCGCGCCGCGCCGTCCACCCAGACGGTGCAGCACCCGCACTGACCCTGCGGACTGCAGCCGTCCTTGACGGAGCGGCACTGCAACTGCTCGCGCAGCGCGTCGAGGAGAGAGGTCCCACGATCGTCATGGACCTCGACGCCATGCCCGTTGAGGGTGAAGGAGACGGCTGTCGCCGTGGGGGTGTCGCTCAGCTGAACGAAGAGCCACAACCGCAGGTGCGGGTGGCGTTGGGGTTCACGATGTGGAACCCGGCTCCCTGCAGCCCGTCGCTGTAGTCGAGCGTCGAGCCGACAAGTAGCTCGGCGCTGGCGGAGTCGACCACGACCCGGACCGTCCCGAACTCGCGCACCACGTCGTCGGCCATCACCTCGGAGTCAAAGAACATTTCGTAGCTGTACCCCGAACACCCACCGGGCTTGACGGCCACACGGAGGGCCAGCGACTCGCCTTCCTCCTGGGCCAACAGCTCGGCCACTTTGGTGATGGCAACATCGCTGAGGGTGACCGGTGCTGGCTTCTTGCCGATGTTGACCGACGTGGTCATGGTGGTCACAGGGAGCCTCCTTGTCGCGCCGCTGGCGCTGGCCGCCCCGCCGCACTGTGCTGCGGGAATGCGACCATGTTACCGGTGTCTCCACACCGTCTGTCCATACGGGGCCGGCGGAAGGACGGCGAGACGAGCCCCGAAGTGCCCCGAGGATCGAAATTCACCTGCACGCAGGTAGAATGCTCCCATGAGTCCCGGGTCAGCGCCCACTCCCCCCACCCCCGCCCCCGAGCGTGAGGAAGAAGTACGCCGGAGTTTGCGCGCCGTGATCGACCCCGAGTTGGGCGACACCATCGTCGACCTGGGCATGGTGCGCGCCATCACCGTCACGGGCGACGATGTCGTGGTCGACGTCGCCCTGACCATCGCCGCCTGTCCCTTGCGCTCCCAGATCGAGCGGGACGTCCGGGGCCAGATCGAAGCCCTGGACTGGGTGCGCTCCCTCGCCATCCGCATCGCCACCATGGATGCCGCCGAGCGTGCGGCGGTAATGGCGCGGGCCCGTTGGAAGGCCCGCGAGGACGCCCCGGAGACGGCTGTCGCCGCCACGACCCGTGTCCTGGCGATCGCCTCGGGCAAGGGCGGGGTAGGCAAATCCTCTGTCACCGTCAACCTGGCTGTGGCCCTGGCCCGGAGGGGCCTCACCGTCGGCATTCTCGACGCCGACATCTGGGGTTTCTCCGTTCCCCGCCTCCTCGGAATGGAGGGCGGCGTCGAAGCCCGGCAGGGAAAGATGGTCCCCCTGGAACAGAAGGTGGGCGACGGCCTGGTGCGGGTTCTCTCCATGGGGTTCCTGGCCGACGAGGAGCAGGCCATCATGTGGCGGGGCCTGGTGTTGAACCGGGCCGTGCAGCAATTTCTCCAGGACGCACACTGGGGAGACCTCGACTACCTGCTGATCGACCTGCCCCCCGGAACCGGCGACGTGCAGATGGGGTTGGCCCGCCTCCTTCCCCGCACCGAGATGCTGGTCGTCACCACACCGCCTCTGGCGGCCCAGAAGGTGGCGGCGCGGGCGGCCGACATGGCGCGCAAGGGCTACCTTCGCGTGGCCGGGGTCATCGAGAACATGAGCGATTTCACCTGCGAGCACGGCACCACATACGCCCTGTTCGGCTCGGGCGGGGGAGCCCGCCTGGCCCATGGCCTCGGCGTCCCGCTCATCGGCTCCATCCCCCTGCATCCCGATCTGGCGGCGGCCGGCGATGCCGGGACGCCGGTGGCGGCCGGCGTCGGCGAGCTGGCCCCGCTGTTCGCCGAATTGGCCCGGGTGGTGGCCGAGGAAGTGGCCCCGCTCATCGAGACCTCGTCCTGCTCGGCCCGTCTCGTCGAGCGGGTGGAGGCCGCGGTGGCCAGCGGAGAACGCCAGCTCGACTGAGCCATCTCGGCTATGCCGGCACCACCCCGCACCGGCGGGTCGTCACCGCCGGCGGGATCACGCAGGGCCCTCGGTATTGGCGGCGCGGGAAACGGCCCGAATGGCCTCGTTGAAGTCGCCGGTGGCGCCGCTCAGTGCGCTGTCGTCGCCGGCGGCCACGTCGTCGTACCCTTCATCGCCTGGCAGCACGATCCGCACCCCGTTCCCGACACCGTCCCCGTCGGCGATCACCCGGGGCTCAATGGTGGGGACCGAGCGTGACGCCTTCTCGGCCGCCTCCAGCAGCTCGGCGCTCGTGGCGAAACGGCTGATGGCCTGGAGGTTGCGGATGGTCGGGAAGATCAACTCGAAGACACCCCTGCGATGACCCTCCAGAGCCCGACGCGGCGAGATCCACGTGTCGGCAATGGTCTCCCCGGCGTCGTGGGCCGCCTGCTGTCCCAGCGGGGCTGCAGCCACGAAGAACCGGGTATCGTAACGGCGCGGTGCCCCCCGGGGGGTGATCCAGTGGGCGAAGTAGTGGACGTCGCCCACCAGGAGCTGCAGTTTCTCGTCGCGACAGAGATCGAGGAAGCGCCGTTTCCCCTGGTTGACCAGGGCACGCTCGGCCACGAAGCGGTCCTCTTCCTCCTCGTCGCCGGCCAGTAACGGCGGGCCCGACGGGCGTGTGGCCAGCAGGAGCCCCGCCTCCTCGAATGTCTCGCGCAGCGCGGCCACCCAGTAAGCCAGGCCCCCAGTGTCGATGCCCAGCAAGATGCTGGCCTCCACGTCGCCGCGACCCTGCGACAGGGCTTCGGCCTCCGGGCCCCCGTCGAGAGGATCCACCGCGCCGCCCGGAAACACGTAGGCACCGCCGACGAAGTCGGACTGCAGGTTGCGCCGGACCATCAGCACCTCGAGCGCACTGTCGCCGCTCTCCGGATTGGCCGCGTCGCGCACCAGCATGATCGTTGCAGCAGGCCGGATGACCACCTCGTCGCCAGGCACCCGGGCCGCTCCGGCACCCGGACGGTCGGCGCGCTCGGGAGGGGAAGAAGCCACATGGCGAGGCTACTGGCACGCGGCGGAGCGCCTCCAGAAGAACCAAAACCCTCGTCTACGCTGATGCCTCCCATGAGTCTCGACCCCCCCGAGCAGGCGGAGTCGCCCGTCGTGCACACGATCCCCCGGCGTTACGTCGCCTTGGGGCTCATCGTGCTCGCCATCATTCTGGTGGGCGCGCTCATCGTGATCCGCAACGCAAATCAGACGGACGGGACGTCGGACACGGAGACCATCACGCCCGCCCCCACCTCGGTCATTGCGGCTCTCTCCCAGATCCCTGCCGCCACCACCAACGGAGTGGGGGTCACATCGCCCGACAACCCGATCACCCCGCCCACGGCCACGGGCAACGCTTCCTTGTGGGAAAGCTCGACGCAGGGCGCCGGCCCCAGGCCGGTCGTCTTCTTCTATGGCGCGGAGTTCGCGCCATACGCCGCAGCCGAGCGCTGGCCCGTCGTCATCGCGTTGGCCCGGTTCGGCACCTTCACCCAACTCGGGCTCATGCAGTCAAGCTCCTCGGTGGCCTTCTCCAACACGGCGACCTTCACGTTCTGGCATGCCCAGTACTCCAGCCTCTGGGTCGACCTGCAGGCCGACGAGCGCTACAGCTCGCTCGACCCGACCGGGGGTGGTTACACCGCATTGCAGGCTCCCACCGCCCGGCAGTCGGCCTCGGTCGCGATCTACGACACCTCCGCCCAGACGTTTCCCCTGCTCGATATCGCGAACCACTACGTGCTGATTGGATCGAGCTTCTCACCCACCGTCCTCGGCGGTCTCTCCCAATCCCAGATCGCCGACGACCTGGCGTACCCCGCCAGCCCTGTCACCCAGGCCATCATGGCTTCGGCGAACGAGATCACGGCTGCGATCTGCTCCGTGACCGGCGAACGGCCGACCGCCGTCTGCAGCGCCCACGGTGTCAGGGCGGCCGACGCCAAGATGAGGATCCGCCAAGCGGGGTAGGAACCCTCTCCACGAGGGTCAGTCAGCGGCTGCTCTCAGCTGGCCCGGCGGTCGAGCACCAGTTTGCGCTCCACCTCGTTGAGACCGCCCCATATGCCATGGGGCTCCCGAATACGGATGGCGTATTCAAGACAGTCTCCCCGCACGTGACACTCGTGGCATATCTCCTTGGCCCGGAGCTCTCGCGCAGCCTTCTCTTCCTTACGTTCAGCGTGAGACGGCGGAAAGAACGCCGACGCTTGCGGTCCCCGACAGGCTGCTTTGACCTGCCACGTGTCTAGTCCTTGGCGCATGTGACCCCCAGAATGGGTACTTCGTACCCCCCGCTCGTCAACATACTGCCGGGGTGCCACCGCATCAAGGGCCCTGAACTGGATCTTTAGTTCATCAGCGCTCCCTGGGACCAAAGCCCCAACTACGCTCGGCCGGACATGGACGTGGGGATTTTCTGTGCGCAAAGCCACGTTCTGATCGTGGCCGGCAAGGGAGGCGTCGGGAAAACGACGATGGCAGCCGCTCTGGCCCGGATGGCTTCGCAGACCGGTCGCTCGGTGCTCATCGTCGAGTTGGAAGGGAAGTCCGGCATCACGGGTGCCTTCGGCCTGGACCAGGACCTGGGCTACGAAGAGATGGAGCTCCAGCCGGCCCACCGCCCTGAGCAGGGGGCTGTGCGGGCCCGACGGATCACGCCTGACGACGCACTGGTGGAGTATCTCGAAGACCACGGGCTGCGGCGGGTCTCCAAGCGTCTCGTCAGTTCCGGGGTGGTCGACGTCGTCTCGACCGCCATCCCCGGTATCCGCGACGTACTCGTGCTCGGCAAGATCAAACAACTCGAACGCGAGGAGATCGCCGACCTGATCGTGGTCGATGCCCCCGCAACCGGCCATGCCATCACCTTTCTCACCTCGGCCAGCGGGCTCGTCAATGCCGCCCGGGGCGGACCGCTCCGCACCCAGGCCAGCGACGTGGTCGACCTCTTGGCCGACCCGTCGCGTTGCCGGGTGATGTTGGTCACGCTCCCTGAGGAGATGCCCGTGAGCGAGACGGTCGAGTCCGCCTTCACTCTGGAGGACAAGGCCGGCGTCCAGTTGGGCCCCGTGATCGTCAACGCCACCGACCCCGACCCGGTCGGTCTCGAGCGATCGGCCCAGGAGGCCGCGGCCGGGCTCGACATCGACCCGGCCGTCCTCACCGCCCTGGAAGAGGCGCGGGTCTTCCGCCTTCAGCGCCACGCTCTTTCGGCCTCCCAGATAGAGCGATTGGCCCGGGACCTTCCCCTGCCGCAGCTCCTCGTGCCGCGGATGGAGACCCAGGCCATCGGTCCGGCCGAGACCGACCGGTTGGCGGAGGCCCTGGCCCACGCCATCGGCCAACTCGCCCCTGAGGTCCCGGTCCCATGAGCGAGCCCGGTCCCATGAGCGAGGCAGTACGCAGGCTGAACTCGTTGGTCGCCGAACGCAGCGTCATCGTGTGCTGCGGTTCGGGCGGCGTCGGCAAGACCACCGTCTCCGCCATCTTCGCCCTGGCGGCCGCGCGCGCGGGACGGCGAGCCTGCGTGGTCACGGTGGACCCGGCACGGCGGCTGGCCGACTCGTTGGGCGTGCAGTCCCTTCCCAACACGCCGACCGAGGTCGAAGGCGACTGGCCAGGGCATCTCCATGCGCTGATGCTCGACACCAAGGGGACGTTCGACGACCTGATCCACACCTACTCCCGCACCCCCGAGCAAGCGGAGGGCATTCTGGCCAATCGGCTCTACCAGAACCTGGCCAGTGCCCTGTCGGGCACCCAGGAGTACATGGCCATGGAAAAGCTCAACGAACTGGTCGAGTCGGGCGCGTTCGACGTCGTGGTGGTGGACACACCTCCCACCCGCAACGCGCTCGACCTGCTCGACGCGCCGCGCCGGCTGACCCGATTCCTCGAGAACCGGATCTTTCGCGCCTTGCTCTTTCCCACACGCGTGTCGTTGCGGGCGGTGGGTCTGGCCACCCAGGCCCTCCTGCGCACGCTATCCAAGGTGGCCGGGGCCGAAATCGTGCAGGATGCGGTGGCCTTCTTCCAAGCGTTCGAGGGCATGGAAGAGGGCTTCCGGACCCGGGCCGGGGCCGTGCGCGAGCTCCTGGCCGATCCCATGACGGCGTACGTGCTGGTGACATCACCCCGACCCGACGCCATTGCCGAGGCCACGTTCTTCGCCCAAAAGCTGGCGGAGCGCGAGATCGCACCCGCCGCGCTGATCGTCAACCGCATCCATCCCCGCTTCGGACCCCCCGTCGCTCCAGCCCCGGTCGCTCCAGCCCCGGTCGCTCCAGCCCCGGTCGCTCCTTCCCCCGCCCGCCCCTCGGGGGCCTTCGCCGCGCTCGAGGCGAACCTGGCCACACTGAACGACGTCGCCCGGCGCGAGGAGGGCTCCTACGCCGCGCTGGCGACCGAGGTAGAACCGGCGGTGGTGGGGCGGATCCCGCTCTTCGGCCAGGACGTGCACGACCTGGGTGGGCTCCAGCGCGCGGCGGAAGTGTTGTTCGGCTGACCGTCGGATGGCCCGGTGGGTGGACCGACGCACCGGACCGTGACGGCCGCGTGGCGGCCGGGCGACCGGCTCGGGCCGAGCTACCGCACCCCGTCTGCGGTCCGATAGTCTGCGGCCGTGCAGACCATTCTGGTCGCCAGCGATGCGCCAACCCTCCGTCGGGAGATCGAGGCGGTCATCAGCGGCCCCGACGTGACAGTTGATGCCGTGACCTCAGGACCTGAGGTGGTGGCCTTCGTGACGCAAGAGTCGCCCGATCTGGTCATCGTCGACATGCAGATGGGCAACATGGGCGGCATGGCCGTGTGTCACGAGCTGCGGCTGCAGGAGTCGTATGACGCGCTGGACCACGTGGCCGTGCTCATGTTGCTGGACCGGCGGCCCGATGTCTTCCTGGCCCGGCGGTCCAGAGCCGAAGGGTGGCTGGTCAAGCCTCTCGACCCCCTGCGCCTGCGGCGAGCGGTCAACGCCCTCCTCGCCGACGGGACCTACGCTGACGATTCCTACACGCCTGTGCCCGTGCTGGTGGGCGCCGGACCCCAGCTCCAGGCGGGCGACGAACCCACGAGCTGATCCGACACCCCGTGTCGACCCCTCGGGAGACGCAGCCTGCAGTTGATCCGCCCCGCCGAGCTCGTCGGCCCTGGCGCCGAACGACGCGGCGGGGGGAAGTGCCGCAGTCCCCGAAGGACGCTGAGGCCTCCGAGCAGGAGCGGATCATCATTGAGGCCCTGGCCGACCTGCGGGACATGGATGTGCGCGAGGTCATGACCCCACGGGTCGACGTGACCTTCCTGACCATTCCCGTCCAAGCGGATGACATCGCCCGCGCCGTGCGGACGTCGGGCCACAGTTGCTTCCCGGTGGTCCACGATGACCTCGACGACCTGATCGGCATCCTCTTCGTCAACGACATCTTCCGGACCGGGAAGGACGGCCCGTTGAGCCGCGACGCCACGGACCCCAGTCCACTGGAGATCTCCCGCAAGGTGCGTCAGCCGTATCTCGTTCCCGAGTCGCTGGGCGTTCTCGAAGCCCTCGCCGACATGCGCAAACACCGCCGGGCGGTGGCCGTGGTGGTGGACGAGTACGGCGGCGTGGCGGGGATCCTCACCGTCAAGGACCTCCTCGAACCCTTGGTGGGCGACCTGCACGACGAATTCGACGAGGTCGAAGAGCCGATGATCGTCCGGGTCGACGGCACACGCTGGCTCATCGACGGCCAGACCAACGTCGACGTCGTCCGTGAGCGCCTCGGCATGGATCTGCCCGACGGCGAGTACGTGACCCTGGGCGGACTCCTCTTTGCCCGCTTCGGCCACATCCCGACGGAGGGCGAACAGGTCCAGGTGGGCGATTGGGACCTGCGCGTGGTCGAGATGGACAAGCGCCGGGTGGCCCAGGTGGTGGCCACGTCGCTCGGTCCGCCCCCCTCCGCACCGGACGCCGAAAGTCCCCCGGACTCAGAAGGCTAAGGTGACTGGCCTGCTTCCTTCGGGAGGCGGACGGGCTGTGGCGCAGCTTGGTTAGCGCGCTGCGTTCGGGACGCAGAGGTCCCCGGTTCAAATCCGGGCAGCCCGACCAAAAAGACCAGGTCAGGGCCTCAGGATTCTGAGGCGCCTGGCTCTTGAGAAGGGTTGGCGCGCAACTGGCGCGGAGATTTCGTGCCTGGAGCCTTTTGGCATAATTCTCCGAAAAACCTCTCGCCAATTGCGTCCGCTGCCGCCTTGTCTATTGCCGCCGGGGCGGAGGCGTAGATGGCCAGCGTCATCCGGGGATCGGCATGGCCAAGGCGAACCTGGGCCGTTTTCACGTCGATTCCCCCGACGACGAGGGTGGTGGCGTTCAGCCGGCGCAGATCGTGGAAGCCGGCGCCCTCACAGCCGGCTTCTTTGGCGGCCGGGAGCCAGACCCGCCGGCGCCAGTTCGAATATCGCAACGGGCCACCACCGTCGTCAGTGAATACCAGGGCGTCACCGTCGCTCACCGTCAGTCCGGCCTGTTCGAGGTGGGCCGACAGCATGGCGACGATGGCGGCGGGCATGAACATGGTGCGGTTGCCGGCCTTGGACTTCGGTGGTCCGAAGACGTTGCGGCCCCCGATCCCACGGACGATGGTCTCGACGACCGAAATCCGTCCGGCGACCAGGTCGAGCCGACCGACTCTCAGTCCGGCCACCTCGGACCAGCGCAAACCGAGTGCGGCGCCGATCCAGATCATGGGCCGGAACTCGACCGGGACATAGGAGGCGGTGCGGGCCACATCCTCGGGGGTGAGATCGTAGCGACGGGTCCCATCGACGGCCGGGAGCTTGACGTTGCGGCAGGGGTTCCGGGCCAACCAGTCGTTGCGCTCGGCGTAGCCGAACATGGCCCGTATGACTTCATAGTTCCGCTTGACCGTCCGGGGAGCGTGGCCGGTGCTCCAGGCGTTCACCAGGTGTTGGACATCCCGTGGCCCGACCTGCTCGATGCGATGCTCGCCGAACCCTTCCCTTCATCCGACATCGGGAGAGGGGTCCACGGTGAGACCCAAGTGGTACGGTATTTGGTACCAGTGGAGGAGCGATAGCGATGGCCATGACGGCAAGTGAGGCGAGAAAGAACCTGTTCCCGCTGATCGAGCAGGTGAACAACGATCGCCAGCCGGTGGGGATCACCTCCAAGCGTGGGGATGCCGTGCTGATGGCACGGGCCGACTACGAAGCACTCGAAGAGACGGCCTACTTGCTCCGGGTACCGGCCAACGCCCATCGACTGCTCGAGAGTCTGGATCAGGCACTCAAAGTTGAGCGCCACGAACACGATCTTTTGTAGTGCGGCTGGTCTTCACGCCGCACGGTTGGTCTGACTACGTCCATTGGCAGTCGTTCGACAAGGCGATGGTGAAACGCATCAACCGACTCCTCGAGGACACGTTGCGTGATCCCCTCTCCGGGATCGGAAAGCCCGAGCCCCTTCGCCATGTCCTGCAGGGGTGCTGGTCGAGACGGATCGACGGTGAGCATCGCCTGGTCTACCTGGTCCAGGACGACGACGTCGTAGTGCTGCAGCATCGGTACCACTACGAACGCTGAGCTCGGTGTTCCAATGGACCACCCTGTGACTACACTGTAGTCATGGTGACTCCAGTATCGATCCGCTTCCGCCGGCCCGAGGTCGTCGAACGGCTCAAGGCCGAGGCCGCTGCCCGGCACGTATCCTCGTCGGCCCTCGCAGAAGAACTGATCGAAGAAGGGCTGCGCACACGCCGCCACCCTCTGGTTGTCTTCCGGGATGGACCATCGGGTCGGCGTGCCGGGCTCGTCGGCGGGCCGGACGTTTGGGAGGTCATTGGCGGGTTGGTGGGCGGTGACGTCCCGGCCGAAGCGCGCATCGAGCGGGCGGTCGATGTCTTCGGTCTTACCCCCAAGCAGGTCGGCGCAGCTCTCGACTACTACGCCGACTTCACCACCGAGATCGACGGCGAGATCGCTGCCAACTTGGTCGCCGCTGACGAGGCCGAGGCTGCGTGGCGCCGCCGCCAGGATCTCCTCGCCAGGTGAAGCTACTGCTCGACGCGCACCATTCCCCGCGGGCGGCCGAACGACTACGTGACAAGGGCTACGACGTCGTATCGGCTGCCGATGACTCGGCAGCGGTGTCCATGGCCGACGAGGAACTCCTCCGACACGCCAGCGCCGATGAACGGGCAGTCGTGACCGAGGACGCCAAGGACTTTGACCGTATCGTTCGTGCGTGGGTCGCTACCGACGATCACCATGCTGGCGTGATCTTCACCTCGCCCCGACGATTCCACCGGGGTAGTCCGAGTTATCCCGAGAACCTCGTGGCAGCAGTCACCACCCTTCTTGAGTCGCCGCCTGACGACCAGCGGGACAGGGTGCATTGGCTCCAGTGAGACATTGACCTCATATGTATTGGTCAAGTCCCGGAAGCTGGTGTACGAACCATCGGTTGCGACGGTCTTCGCATCAACCAAGTTGTCGACGTATTGTCGATCAAGTGCCTCAGTTGTAACAGTAAACGATCTCTATAGCAAGACCTCCTTTTGATGAAGTTGCTCAGGTTTTTGGACGTGCGCGTCCGTCCGACGGGCCCTCGCTCCGGCGGTGCTGTGACTCTGGGGGTGAGTGGCGTTTATGCAGCGGCCGCCTCGAGGGCTGGTCTGGGGTCGGCGTCAGATGCACCGTGGTGGCGTCCGGTCTTGAGCGACTCGACGCTCATGTAGCGCTTGGCGATGGCCCACTCGTCGGTCTGCTCGGCCAAGAGGGCGCCGACGAGACGGATGACGGCGGCGCGGTTGGGGAAGATGCCGACCACGTCGGTTCGGCGCCGGATCTCCTTGTTGAGTCTCTCCTGTGGATTATTGGAGCGGATCTTGGGCCAGTGTTCGAAGGGAAAGGCGCTGAAGGCCAAGATGTCGTCGGCCGCGTCGAGCAGGTACACGGCGACATCGTTGAACCCCGCCTCGGTCAGCTTGTCGACCACGTCGCCCAGCTGAGACCACGTCGTGTCACGGTCGGGCTGCTCGAAGATCGAGCGCACCAAGGTGGCGATCATCGGCCACGAGGCCTTGGGGACCCGAGAAGCCAGGTTCGCCATGAAATGAGTTCGACACCGCTGCCACGACGCCTCGGAAAAGACGGTCCCGATGGCGGCCTTGATGCCCCCGTGGGCGTCGGAGATGACCAACTCGATACCGGAGAGCCCCCGGGCCACCAACGAGCGCAAGAAGGCCGTCCAGGCCTCGGTGTCTTCGGTGGTGACGACGTCGAAGCCGACGATCTCTCGCCGGCCCTCGGCGTTGGTGGCCGTGGCGATGACCATCGAGATGTTGACCACCCGGCCGCCCTCTCGCACCCGCTGGGTGAGGGCGTCGATCCACAGATAGCGATAGGGCCCTTGGTCGAGCGGGCGCTCTTTGAACTCGGCCACCTTGGTGTCGAGCTCGGCCGCCATGCGCGAGACCTCGGATTTCGAGATCCCGTCGATCCCCATGGCCTTGACCAGGTCGTCGACCCGGCGCGTGGAGACCCCTTCGACCTAGGCCTGGCAGACGACAGCCATCAGGGCCTGTTCGGCCCGCCGGCGGGGCTGGAGCAAGAACTCGGGGCTGTAGACCCCCGAGCGCAGCTTGGGCACAGCCAGATCGATGGTGCCGACCCGGGTGTCCCAGGGCCGTCTCCGGTAGCCGTTGCGCGAGTTCTCGCGTTCGTCGGTCCGCTCCCCGTAGGCGGCATTGCACTGCATGGGCGCCTGGGCGCTCATCACTGCCTCGGCGAAGGCCGCCAGCATGGCCCGGGGCAGGTCCGTGTCGGCGTCGTCTGCGTCGAGATACTTGCCAAGCCAAGCGCCAGCGTCGAGAGTGGGTATGACAGTCACCGTGATCCTCCTCAAGTGGTTTGTGTGAGAACTGCTTCTTGAGGTTGACGCGGTGACCGTCGCGTCTGGGGGATGGTCCCTTCAGTTCACCTTGTGCTCATACACCACTCGTTGGGACTCAACTTATGTATTTTGTGGGTGCTGTGTTACGGAAGAGGTCGAGTTCGACTACACGGGCCTGTCTCCTGGTGGTGCGCCTTGGAGGGTTGACGACGGTACCCGAATCGCCCCGTATTGCCAGGCCTGGCCCGATGTCTTTGCCGGGCAATGGATTGAAAATGAGTCATCACGAGTAGTTGCGTTCACGGAGTCCGTCGAAGAGCACCTTGAGGCGATTCGGCGGTTGGTATATGCCTCCGAGAAGGTCCGGGCTGTTCAGTTTCGCTACAGCTACCTTCATCTGCTGGACCTGACACATCAGATTGTGGAGATTGTAGGAACGTCCGACGGGCTTACTTCGTGGGGGCCAAGCGTAATGAGCAATTGTGTCGTGGTGGATGTTCTCCCAGAACGGATTGACGAGGTACGTCGCATACTGCTGGAAACAAATCCAGACGATGTTCGTGTGGAGCCAGGAAGCCCCGTTATAGCCCTATGAGTTGAGATCTTCTGGGATCAATCAGTTCTGGGCATGGTCCCATTTAACGCCCCACATCTCAGTGGTAGGGCGTACCCGGACCCGGCGTGTTGGGGGCACCCTCGCTGCGTAAATTGCGGCGGGGGACCTTCGGCTCTATTCGCAGACGCGCAACTGAGCGATGCTCGATTCATGAAGCCAGGTCAGCGTTCGGAGGAACCTCGATAATGCACAACCCGTACTACTACGACAACGGCGGAACCCACTGGGGGCTATGGATCGTCATGATCGTGGCGATGTTGGCGTTCTTCGGCATCTTGGCCTGGGCGGTCGTCAGCATCATTCGTAACCGAGATGCTCAGCGCCTCGGAGGAACCCAATCACCACCCCCGGGTCGCAGCGGTAATCCCGACCCGTTACAGATCCTCGACGAACGTCTCGCCCGTGGTGAGATCGAAATCGACGAGTACACCCGCCGCCGAGACCTCCTCCGGGGAGCCGGTCCAGCTACGCCGTCGGGATGACGCGGCGATCCGCTGTCATCGCGTCGATTGGGGCAGTGCTGGCCTTGGCTGTCGGGGTGACGGCGTTCGTTGCCCTGGTCAGCAATTCCACCGGCCCAACGATCAACAACGCGCTGGGCTCCGCCTCGTGTTCGGTGCCACGGCTCGATGGCGAGAGGGTGGATGTCACGATCAGCGACGCCGGTGACGCCATGATGAGCCAAGAACCTATGATGGCGACCATCACGAGTGACCCGACGAGTGTGGCCGTTGGAAGGGTCTCTTTCGTCGTCTACAACAACGGAGCCCTCGTGCACGAGATGGTTGTGCTCCCCCTTCCCGCGGACGGTCCAGGGACCAGGCCGACAGGGGCGAATGGCAAGATCGACGAGGCCCACAGTCTTGGCGAAGCGTCACGATCCTGCGCCGCCGGTGTCGGCGATGGAATCGCCCCAGACAGCATCGGATGGACGACGATGACCCTCAAGCCCGGGCGCTATGAGCTGGTCTGTGACGAACCGTGGCATTACGCCGCGGGGATGTTTACCGTCTTTACGGTGCACTAGACGCGGCATGGCGAGCCTTGAGCCTTGCCTCTGTTGTGGGTGCCGGTACGTAACACCCTGAGCGGCCTCACGGGCCTTTGCCAGAGGGCAACTGTCATCTGACTTTTTGGGAATGTCGCTGGCGCTAAGTGCATGGGAGCCGTGCCTCTCGACCGGCCGTTGGGGGCAGGCCAGAGACGACAGGTGGGTCAGTCTCGAAGTGACTGACCGTCCACTGTTACCTCGGTACGGTCGGGGTAGAAGGACAACATCCCTCTCACTTCGGCGGCCTGGGCCGTCGGAGTCTCGTAGCTCCACACGATACCGTCATGGGTCTCTCCGTCGATGTCGAGGGACCAATATGACGCCTCACCCTTGAACGGACAATTGGTATGGAACGTCGTGGGCCTCAGGAGATCCATCTGCACGTCGTCTGGCGGCAGGTAATAGCGGGCGGGCAGCCCGGTCTCGTCGAGCTTCATTGCCCGGTCGGTGGAGGCGAGCAGCCGTCCACCAATCCGGACTTCCACATGGGCGCCGGCTGGGACGATGCTGATCGTGTGGCCTGGCGTCA